>Ga0209062_1000312_pt1 | contig 171119 bp, 103 predicted proteins | sample Coa_R2_2_FD_187158 | JGI IMG/M metagenome (GOLD analysis project Ga0209062, IMG submission 187158) | Surface soil microbial communities from Centralia Pennsylvania, which are recovering from an underground coalmine fire - Coalmine... | ecosystem: Environmental > Terrestrial > Soil >...
CACCGACCCACCGAGGCAGCAGTTGGCCCATGCGCCGCCTTCATCGAAGGTGCTCGGCAGGGTTCCCGTGTAGATTTTCCCGTTGATGTATGGCGTGTTCCGCCCCGCATCCTCGGCAATCAACAGTGTGTTCGACAGCCCATCGGTCACATCGGCGATCCGACGATTGACTCCGCGGCCAAGGATGCCTTGCCCGGTCTGATCGGCCGGCGGCATCGGATTCACAAATGTGTTGTTCGTCGGCATCTCGAAGAACGGCATGTAATCGAGCGGACCGCGATTCTTCGGGATACCGCGTCCGGTGGGGTTGTTGGAATTCGGAGCGGACGGGCAGATGAAGTTCGGAATCTGAGTCGTGATGACCGCAGCGTTCCCCGGATCAGTCCAGGCGAGGTTGAAGTTGTACTGCTGCTGCACATTGGACTGTTCCAGAAACGGGAGAGTCTCGACCGTCCAGCCATGTGGCTGTGAGTACGGATAACTTTTCATCCAGGTGAACGCTGGGTTGTACGGAGCCATGGGAAACCCACCGTTCGAGCTTTCGAAATCGTGAAGTGCCAACCCAATCTGCTTGAGGTTGTTCGTGCAGCGAGTTCGAGCCGCTGCTTCGCGGACCTTTTGCACGGCCGGCAACAGCAGGCCAATGAGAATGGCAATGATGGCGATCACAACCAACAACTCGATCAGCGTGAACGCCCACCGCGTTTTGTAAGTCACGGGAAATCTCCAGATCAGTGAACCAGGCGAGTGCGAGGACCAACGACGCATCCTATATCGCACTAAAATGATGTCCGATCTGATGTATTTCAATCGCGAAAGCCTCGAATCGACGTTCGCAATGACTCACTTCGTCAAATTTACCAGCAGACGAATATAAGATAATATCGCAAATCTTTATAAATATGTAGTTTGCGGCAACGCCATATCTTGGGACGACAGGTAGCCGAAATAGCGGACGTGACGGAGTAAGCTTTCAATCGACAGTCAGTGAGGACAAAGAGGGAGACAAAATCGAATTATTTACGACTATAATCATTACCGAAGAGATCATTGTCGCAATCTCTTCCTCCTCTCCTCTTCAGAGACTGCGGACCATCGCTCGGAGGCGTGGAATGTCTCGCACAGAGATGGAGAAAATCCCTGTGACCGTGAGTTTGGAGACGCCGCCGGGATTGTCCGAGCGACAGTTGGCGCGATTTGAGGAGTACGTCGCGCAATTCCGAATTGTGTTTCAACGCGCCGACCAGTTTCTCCGATTCCGGGCCTATCTCCGCGGCCTTCTCGAATCGCCGGTCCGCAAGAACGTCGAGGCGATATCGGCTGCCGCAAGCCGGGTCATCCTGGTCGAGGCCAATCTGGCGCAGGCACTGCAACACTTCGTCAGCCACAGCCCGTGGGATTCTGGACGACTGTTCGCAAGGGTGCGCCAACACACAGCCGCTCTCCGCATCGATAGTGCGGCGATCTGGGTGGTTCACGATGGCGTGTTCGCCAAGAAAGGAAGACACTCGGTTGGTGTGCAACGCCAATTCGCACGCTCCGTGGGTCGGAAGATCAACTGCCAGGTCGGGGTGTTCGTGTCGCAGATCGGACCGGCGGGTTACTACCCTCTGACCGCACGGCTCTATCTACCCGCCTCGTGGTTGCGTACGAACGCCAATACAAAAACCACTCCCGCGACGGAGTGCATCCCCGCTACCAAGGCCGAGATTGCACTGCGACTGATCGATGAATTGCGGACGGAGGGCGACGCGCCAGTCATCACTGGTGAAGCTGGCTACCTCACGGACAGCAATTTTCAGGAAGGCGCTGCGAGTCGAGGGCTTACGGTCCGAGACGATCAGACGGCTCGCGTCGCGGAAGCGCTCCAACGATTCGAGTGGCTCAAAAACGAACTGGGATTGGATCACTTCGAGGGCCGTACCTGGCACGGCTGGCACCATCACGTCAGCCTCATATTCGCTGTGTACGGCTTCCTGTGCGGCGAGGCTGCGAGCAGCATTTCACCTCCGTTTCGATCACTTTCACCATCAGCATTGTGATGCTGACAGAGTAAGATCCTCAATTCGGATTCAGAGTTGGCGCAGGGAATCGCAACGAGATATGGTGTTCCGGTAGAAACGAAATCAACCGCGCGATGATCGCACGGTTGAGGCGAAGCAGCTCCAGCACTTCAGTTCAGGGAGATTAGTTCAGCGAGAACTGCGGAAGCCGCAGACGAGCACGGCGGAGTTGTTCGCGTGTCCGCTCAGCCGCAATGCGATAAATCTCTTGGACCTGTGTTTGTTGCACCGTCGAGAAGGTTTGGAACATGGGGCAAGGAACGAAAGCACAACACACACCCGCTTCTGCCGTTTCTGCCGTCTCTGTAGTGGAGGGCAGGCGAGATTCAAGCTGTTCTCGGAACCGGTGTGTGAGCATGACAACCTCAACCAAAAGACTTCGGAGCAGATTGTTTACTAATATCGTGATCTTAGTGATCTATCTACGGCAATTCTAACCGCGCCAGCGCGAAAGGCAACTGGTTCATGCACGTTTTGCCGAAGTTGTGCGTTGTGTGACCGAAAGAAACGTGAAATCCGGCAGTCGGGTGCAGAGGGAGCCCGGCTGCGATCCTGGTCCCTCGATCTTCAAGGAGCCGAATCATGACTACTGCAATGATGATGGACCGCTCGATGATGACCGGGATGGGAAACATGACGATGGGGTCGCCGACAACAGCGACGCCACCGAACATGGTGATGGTCCCGCGCTGTGCGATGAAGGTGGAAAAGTGCGCGGGCGGGATGAAAATTACCTGCTCCTGCGACGACCCGGCCGCCTGCACCATGATGCAAAATCTCTGCACGATGATGGCTGGCGGAATGTGCAGCATGTGTTGCACGATGAACGGGATGATGGTTTGTTGCTGCAACCTGACCATGGGCATGTGCAAGTGTGAGATGACCGCCAACGGTTGCTGCCTCACCTGCACCAGTGGCGACAAGATGTGCTGCGACATGATCCAGGCCTGTTGTGACTGCATCATGGGCTGCATGAAGGCTGGCTGCACCTGCTGCCTGATGATGGGCGGTACTCCCATCTGCTGCTGCATGTGCTAACGAGCCTTAACGAGCCGGGCGTCAGCGACGGGCCAGAAGTATTGGCCCGTCGCTGACGCCCGGCTCGTTAAGGTTCCGCTTCCGGTTCTGCTTGCTTCGCGAATCCACTTCGCACCCGATACACACCAAAGCGGATTGTTCACTTCGAGGTCGCGATTTCGACAAACACATCTCCGTATCCCAGCGCGTGGAGGAGCTATGGACCCATTCTTGTTCGGAGTGGCACTCTTTCTGATTGTTTTTCTGAGTTGCATCCTCCTGGCGATCCGCAAACGGAAAGCATTCGCGACGAGCCCTCCGCCCAGATCGGATGCGGAAGTTGAAGTAAGCGGTGACCCCATCTCGGATGCGGAATTTCTCGTGCGTTGCTCTCCGGGAGTCGATCCCCGTGTGGCTTTGAAGGTGAGAGAAATTGTCGCCGAACATTTCGGCGTGGAATACGAACGTGTTCACCCCTCAACCCGCTTCATCGAAGATCTTGGGGCAGACTAGCGGAGGAGCAAGATCGGCTCGATCTGCCGGACGCTTCGCAGCGCCAGCAGTCCGGAAAGGAGGGCCATGCCAATGGTGACAATGACAGTGCCCAGAAGCACTTCCCACCGAAGGTCCACATCGGCCCCCACTCGCCCCGCCGCATAGCGGAGCCCCACGCACACCGGATACGCCAGAAGCAAGCCGAGCAGCCCGATCCAGAAGGACTGCGCAAGTACCATGCGCGAGATCCGCCAGCGCGGAATACCCATCGCCAGGAGGAGCGCGAACTCCTTGGCGTTGGCAGCGGTTGCGGAATAGAGAGTTTGCGCCGTAATTACCGCCCCAACAATGAGCCCAAGCAGAGCGGCATACCCGATCGCGATACCGGCCTTGGTGCGGAAAAGCCAGTACCACCGACTGCGGGAGGAGAACTCTGCCGCGGTGTATGCGTCCATGTCCGACCCGTACTTGTCTCGCAGGTCGCGAGCGATCTCCTTGGCCCGTGCCGGCGACTCACACCGAGCCAGCAAATAGGTGACGTGATCATGCGGAAGCAGAAAGCCGAGCAGATGTCGCGCGGTATAGAGCGAGCAGAACACCCATGAACCCGCGATGCCCTTTATTCCGCGCACCGTACCTACGACCTTCACTTCCTTCCCGTTGATCTTCGCCTTGCCTTCGGGATTATCCAGACCCAGTCGCTTAATGTCCGACTCGTCCACGATAATGCTGTCGGGCATGGTGAGCGCATCGAGCTGTTCACGCGTTAGCATGGTGGCAGCGCCAGCCGAACCGGTGTCGGTGCTGCTGCCCAGAAGAAAGCAGAGTTCCGTCCCCCCTGAGGGACGGGTGAAGTTGGCGAAGTTGGCGATATACAACTCGACGCTCGTGACCCCCGGCACACCATCAACCCGGCTCAGATACCAGGTCGGGATTGGCTTCCCCAGGTCCACGCTCGGCACCGACGTGGAACCAACCCAGATGTCGGCGCTCGTATTGTCGATGGGGGTTGACGTGATCTTGAACAATCCCAACAGCAACCCGCACTGTAACGCGATCAGTACGGCAGAAAATGTGACCGCCAGGACGCCAGACGCGTACCGCGAACGCTCGTGCCACAGAGTTTGCAGGGCGTAGCTCATGTCCGTGAACTATGACCAGCGGGAGGGAAAGCGTATCGACTCTGCTTCACGTGAGTGAGGCGGGATTGCTCCCGCTAATTACTCTTCATCGACGTGGCTCGTTCGTCCAGCCGAACCCAACCTGATATTTTGTTGGATATTCGCGCGGGACCGCCTTTGTTTTCGTGCGCCGCTGCAGCTTCCGCGAATTGTGCGATCAGTTCGGTAAATGATTCTGGGACCGCGACGTCCCGCGTTCCCAGGGTTACACTTCAATACGATCTGGAACGAGAACTTGGCAGATTGCGTTCTCATTTGATCAGCTCGCACCCACGACAGCGCGTTCCAGGGCCGTCTTCTCCGCTGGTACCCGCACCGGGACGTTACTACCCGTGTAAAAGCTGTGCGCGCTGAGAACCGGATCGAACCCCTCCTCGACCATCCAGCTCTCGACCTCCTTGATTTTGTGACGCCACTGATACCGCGGCAGGAGGGTATCGAAGCAGTAGAACACCTGAGCCTGGTAACGCTCCTTCATACTCATGTCACGGATCCGGAAGAACGGCAAATCCCGGCCGATGCGGCGATAGCATTTCCAGAAGAAGAACTGAACGATTGGATAGAGCCCAATCACGATGCTGTGCGCGATGATCCGCAGCAGGCTCGTGGGCATCCGGTATCCCTGCCCAAAGGTGATGAAGTCGCGGGCGAAATAGGGCATCCGCCACTCCGGCCCTTCCCGATAAGTGGGGTAGATCCAGATCACACACGTCGTCTCTTCCTTCAGCATCCGACGGAACTTGGCGAACGCCGCACGGGTGTTGTTGGTGTGGTGCAGCACGCCCAAGCTCATCCCGGCGTCGAACTGACGCTCCTTGAACGGCGGTTCCATGATGTTGCCCTGGACGTAATCCAGGTTGGGCATATCACCGAACTTGGCGATGGCTTTCTCGAGCGACTCGACCCCGAGATCTAGCCCCACAACGTTCTGTTCCGGCGACTTGCGCGCGAGCACCTGCGTTTTCTCCCCACTGCCGCAACCGGCGTCAAGCATCCACTCGCCTGGTTCCAGAACCCGGCGGCACTCGAGCTGTTCCTTCACCCAGCCAATGTAAATGTCATCGTTAAAGCCATAACACCGGTCCCCCTCGAACTTGCCGTTCCATCGCGACAGCCACTGGAACGAGAAGCGCCGACAGACCTCGGCAACGTCCGCCGCGACCTTCACCAAACGCGGCACACCCTTCTCAATGGGATAGCGCGTTGCGCATGCGACACATTTCAGCGTCCCCTTCAGAACGCGAATGGGAGTTTCTTCCACAACCTCAGCAATTTCGATATCACCGCGGCATTCGGGACACGCCAATTTCGCGACAAGACACCGTCTCATCGAATGGCTCCTCGTCGAGACTCTTGAGTTGAAGTGAAGTCTACGCTTCAGAGCATCTTACCCAGATCTCCCAAATTCACAATAACAATCCTAGACCCGTCTGACTTTCCTGACGTGAATAGACCGGAGAAATGGAATGTTGCGAGTATAACGAGAATGTGAGTTTGACGGATTGAAGCGGTTGTCGGATGACGTGGCCATGCACAGATCCAGCATGCGACAGGGAAATAAAACTGCGCAAACTGGTAGCAGGTCTCCGTGCGCCGTTGTTTTGTTCTTCCGAAAACCACGGCACACGGAGACCCGCTACGTGGCGTGAAAGACGTGCTTGCCATTAGCACTGTATGAGCCGATCGTTCCTCATATCAGACCGAACGACCGATGTCGTCTGGCGGCGGGTTTGTTTCGTCTGGATCGCCTTGCCCGAGCTTTGGGACGGGTTTGGGGTCGGCTGGGTAGCCGCGCGCCTCCGGGCTTGCCGGTTCGAGAGTAGTCGGCAGTGGAGCCGGGTCGGGTCGCGTCGTCAGTCGGTCTCGCGCTGAGAGCGGGTCGATCTGTTTAGGGTCAGGCATGACGCACCTCCTATCAGAAATGTTGCATGCCGCGTGCCGAAGCAGCCCGTCACGGAGGCGGGCGGAAGCCAGGATCAATTTGTTTAAGCGAACGAGCAAGCCGACAACTGTGGCGCATTGACGAAATGACGCGCAGGGATATTCCGTTCCTGTCGAACGGCGATTGCGCCAAGTACCCTTCGAGGTCCGACATGATCATCACGAACACTCGCCGCGAGTTTCTCGGCGCCTCCGCGATGGCTTTGCTCCTCCCGACCACGGCCACACCCGCTGAACCCAAGGCAAAGTCCATCAATGTGGCGGTGTGGGACGAGCAACAACCCGAACAGAAGCAGGCCTACGACAACTTCCTCGGCAACCAAATCGCGGGCTACCTCAAGGACCGGCCCGGACTGACGGTGAAATCCGTCAGCATTGAAGACGACGAGAAAGGACTCTCGCCAGCGTTCATCCGCAACTGCGGCGTGCTTCTGTGGTGGGGACACATGCGACAGGCTGACATCACCCCCCAAGATGGTCAAACCCCTCATCGATCGAATCAAAGAGGGGACGCTTTCGCTCATTGCCCTGCATTCCGCACACTGGTCCACGCCCTTCGTCGAGGCCATGTACGAACGGACGCGGCTCGACGCCGAGAAGTCATTGAAACGAGATGGAGCGAAAGTCGAAATCACCTACGCCGACCCACCCAGACGGTACACGGCACCGAGGGCGGGAGACCGTGTGACTCCGTACACGGACCTCCGCAAGTTCCCGGACGGGACCGAGAAGGCCACCGTGCACCTGCCGTACTGCTGCTTCCCGGCCTATCGCACGGACGGCAAGCCGAGTCAAATGCGCGTACTCAAGTCCGACCACCCGATTGTGAAGGAACTGCCGAAGACGTTTGAATTGCCCAAGACCGAGATGTACGCCGAGCCATTCCACGTGCCGGAGCCGGACGAGGTGATCTTGGAGGAGCGGTGGGCAACCGGCGAATGGTTCCGCAGCGGAATGGTGTGGAATATCGGCCGTGGCCGGGTGTTCTATTTCCGTCCTGGCCACGAAACCTTCCCCATCTTCAAAGAGAAACCCGTTCTGCAATTACTCGAGAATGCCATTCGCTGGCTCGCGCCGAAAGTCGAATAGCTGATTTCCGGTATTCACACTCGCTGTCGCACGAGCGGGGCAATATCGGGGTAAAGTTCATACAGGCATGCGGGGCAGATGCCGTGTGTCAGTCGCTCGCCCTCTCGTGGCGTGTGGTCTCGCCACTCGTCGGTATGCGTTCGTTCACGTTGGCAGTTACAGCAGATGCAGGTCATTTCGTCCAGAGTGTAAGGCTCAGCAAGCAAACCAGTGCCGACCATTGTGAAGCGCCCTTCCCAAAAATCGGGAGCAGATTCAGCATCGAGTCTGAATTTCAGGTCAGAGAATCAAACTTGAGGGATTACCTAACCTGATAAGGCGACATATTTTACTGTTGCGAAAGACGTGCCGACCCGAATGAAATAAATCAAACGATTGTCAATCAAATTAATTGACTCGCTCAGTCTCTGCCTGATTCACCTTGCACGCAGTTCCGCGGAAGGCATGGCGTGTGCGACTTCACCTCCGGACAGGTTGGATCGACGGAGGAGTGAGTCGATGTCTGGTGTTGTTGAAACGCTCTCTGGGTTCTCACCCGTTCATGGGTACCTGATTCTGTTCATTGGAGTCATGCTGGAGAATGCCGGCGTCCCACTTCCTGGCGAAACGATGCTTCTGGCCGGGGGCTATCTGTCGAGCACTGCGGGCGGAGGTCACCTGAAACTTGGATTTGTCATCCTCTCGGCGTTCGCCGGGGCCGTCGTGGGCGACAATCTCGGCTACTGGGCGGGTCGTCTGTTTGCACGGAAACGATTGGAGCGTGGGCAGCGATTCTTCTTCCTGACTCCAGATCGACTCGCAAAGGCGGAAGAGTATTTCGCAAAGTACGGCATTCTGACGGTATTCTTTGGGCGATTTATCGCACTATTGCGGATCGTGGCCGGACCAGCAGCGGGCGCCGCCGGGATGCCCTGGCTTCGGTTCCTGACCGCGAACGTGGCGGGGGGTGCGGTCTGGGCATCCAGCGTTGGCGTGCTGGGCCACGCTGCTGGACCAGCATGGCAACAAATTCATAACTGGCTCGGCCGCAGTGCCTGGGTACTTGCTGGCCTGTTGATTTTGGCCTTCGCGGTGTGGCATCTCATCCCATACGTCAAGCGAAAACCGGCGGAGTCAACCTGAGATCGATGTCGAGAGAAACGTTGGTTCATTTCATGTGCGGGAAGTGGTCATAAAATCATGCCCGGTCATCCCCGGAAAGCACCAGAACAGCGATGTCGGGGTAGAGTTCGTAGACACACGCTGGGCAAATGCCGTGCGTGACCCGTTCCCCCGCGACTGGGCAGTGTTCTTGCCATTCATTGGCTTCCGTTCGTTGGCGGTGGCAATTACAGCAGACGCATGTCATTTCGGCTGGCGTGCGATGCAGCGTTGGTGGGGAGAGTGTAGACATGACGAGGCTTCCTTCCCGATGCAAGCATTTTCGTGATGGGTGAGTCCTTCACCCACAACTCGGAATCGGGGTTGGGCGTCGAGGCAAAAGGCCTTCTGAAATCAATAAGGCAACGACCTGCCCCGATCCGCCAAACGTTTTTCGGAAAGTTCGCGCATTATGTACCTGCCGCTCCCTTTCCAACTGCGAGTTTGTGGTCCGCTCGAAAGGTTCCCGCCACTGCAGAATTGTCGCGACTTGTTCAATGCGCCACTCTCAGCGGGTTCATGCCATCAGGATTCGCTCATGGGGATCTCGCAGATCATGCTCTGGAGTTTCCCGCCGCGAGGGAGTTCGAGCCGCTCCAAGAGTTCCACATCCACGCGTATCGGCGACTCGAAGAACTCTTCCACCACCTTGCGAAGTCTCGCGGCAGAGTCCGGAAGCCAAGTACGATTGGGAACGATCCGGACCACAATGTGGTCAAGCGCCTTCTGAATCGCTTGGTGCTGGTAATGGCCACCGACGCCTGAGATGGCGTGGACAAGTCCCGAAGAATGTTTAAACCGGCCGCCCAGTAAGTGGAATTCTGGCCGGCGTTTACCAAGGACTTGTGTGAGCGTCGGTAGGCCGCGCCCGCACGGACACCGCCGCGGACCAAGCGTCACAACGTCGCCGATTTCATAACGGATAAACGGGTTGCAGAAATTGTGTAGCGTCGTCAACACGACCCGACCAGTTTCCCCCGGAGCACAAGGTTGGTCGTATTCGTTGAGGACCTCGAAAATCGCGTTTTCCGCATGAATGTGCAAGCCGTGCCCGGCCGGACACGGCGAAGCCAAATAGCCCGCTTCCGCACAACTGTAGAGGTTCTTGACCGGTGCTCCAAACGCGGCTTCGATCCGCTGGCGTGCCTCTTCGGTCAGCGTCTCGGAAATCGCCTGAATCGCCTGGAGTTTGGGAAACGGACGTGGATCGTCGAGCAGAAACCCCGCAAGGAGTTCCAGATTGGATGTGTGGCTCAACAAGTAATCTGGGTTCACTTCGCCGAGCCACTCTAACTGCCGCCGCGGATCCTGATCGAGATCCATCACATACAACGAATTTGTTTCGAGAAGTGGAGCTAGGATTGGTTGCCAGCACGGCAGCCGTTGGCCACGCAAGTAATTCTCTCGTTCGGTCCCCGTCTTGAGGGTCGCGCGAATCACCGCCATGGTGTTCTTTGGGTTTAACCCACTCCACTCAAGATCGCGCAGGTAGAAGGCCAGCCACCACACGTAATAAATGTTTGTCTTGAGAATCCGAATCGGTGCTCCACTCGTTCCTGAGGTATTGTCTTCATCGAGAACGACTGTTCCCGGTGGAACTTCTGCAGCGCAGAATCGCTCGAAATGTTCCTGCCATGTGCGTCGGGGGAGCAGCGGGAGCCGCTTCAAATCGCCGCGAGACTGAAGGGAACTGATTGCAATACCCGTTTGCGCGAAGAGGTCGCGGTAATAGGGAACGTGGGTGACGGAGTGTTCGAGGAGCGCGCGAAGTTGCACAAATTGCTGCCGTTCGATCTCGTCTGGATCAAGCCATTGCGTTCGATCCAGAGCAAGATACGCCGACCAGACCTGACTGAGTGCCGCATCCGGCAGCGCAGGCCATTGGTTCCCAGCGTGTGAACGGAGCCGAAAAAAGGACATGCCGTTCCTCCACAGACACATGAGCATTCCCGACGAACGGCGATCTTCCAATTTCGCGACTTTTTCGCTCAGGGGGAAACGCACCATTCACTCGATTCTGGTTCAAGCGATCCAATCGGATGGGTTGTTCCGGCTGATGGAGCCCGCATCTTGAGGAGCCGTGAAGCACCATTTCGCCGAGGGAGGCCGCGACTCATCAGAGGGAGCCGTGAAGTCGTCTGCCTGTTCTGCCAGAATTCTTTTTCGTGATTTGCACGCAACTTTTTGTCACGCGATTCGATCATTACTCTAAAAGAGACGACGCCTTGGAGTTGATCTAATGACGGGGGCTGAAGGTCTCGGGAGCGCCGCAAGCCTTTATTTCGCACAGCAGGCTCAGGCTGCAAGTCCACTTCAAGCTCTCCAGTCATTTTCGGGGGGTGAAGGAGCTGGTGGAGTAACCGGCGGGGAAGGCGCCGGACAGAATTCCGCGAGCATCTCTGGACTGGGCCAGTTGTTCAGCAATCTTCAACAGTTGCAGGCTCAAGATCCGAGTCAGTTTACGCAGGTTGTTTCGCAGGTCGCTGGTGCCCTCCAGAGCGCAGCACAACAGCAGGCCGGCAGTTTGAGTCAGTTCTTAACGAACTTGGCGACTTCCTTCCAACAAGCGGCGTCCACAGGCACTCTGCCGCAGTTGCATCCCCATGGCTCAACAGAATCGCAATCGTATAACAGCGCGGGGCAACCCGGTCTGTCCGGAACCGCTTCCTCCACAGCAACCACATTCCAACAACTCTTCACGACCCTCGCCAATCAGGTCGGCGCGTCGTTAGGAGGTTAATCTCCTCAACTTCGCCCAGATGTGACCGACAATCCAACGCATTCGCCGAGGGTTTTGCTCAATCTGACACTCGGCAAGCAATTTTTTTGCAGCCGCTTCGATCAACCTACTAAATAAGGGCAACCCATACCCCGATTGCCCCCCGGAGTTGTTGCAATGACGGGAGCAGAAGGTTTCAATCGCGCTGCGAGTCTTTATCTTGCCCAGCAGGTCCAAGCCGCAAATCCGATCCAGGCGCCCCATTCACTTTCAGAAAGCGACGGAACCAAAAACACGAACGCGAGCAGTCCGCTCGATCAGAGTTCCGCAAGCATCTCTGGACTTGGCCAATTGTTCAGCAATCTTCAACAATTGCAAAACCAGAATCCAAATCAGTTTGTACAGGTTATTGACGAGGTCATCTGTATGCTCATCCACGAAGCGCAACAGCAGATCGGAAGCGCAAGCCAGTATCTCACCAGCCTGGCCAATTCCTTCCAACAAGCGTCCCCAGCGGGTGGCCTGCCCATGCTGTATGTTCCGTCCCCGCCCGAATTGCAAGCATACGGAAGCAACGCACAGAGCTTCACAGATTTGAACGGAAATACCGCTTCCGCGTTCCAAGATCTCTTCGCGTCTCTCGCCAACAAGGTCAGCGCCTCCTTGGGCAGCTAATCAACCGTACGAACTCCACAAATCCCAGTCCGACGATACCAAAGCACCCTGCACTGACGGGTCGGATGAGAAAAAAATAAGCTTGACTTCACCTCCATACGCGCGTTCTCATAATCGCGGAGAGTCAAAAGGGACTTGGACCCGACTCGCAACTCGCAACCGCAATCGTCGATCCAGTTCCTTTCATTCTGTCTGCTCCATCGCCTATTGGTCGCGTTCATTCCTCTTCCACGTCATGGAGTGCCCCTCCCATGGTCTCCGTTGCGCTTCGTACCGCGCGAACGCCGCGCAAGGCATTTACCCTCATCGAATTGCTGGTGGTGATCGCGATCATCGCGATCCTGATCGGGCTCCTGCTCCCAGCTGTCCAAAAGGTGCGTGAGGCTGCCGCGCGCATGAAGTGTTCCAATAACCTGAAACAATTGGCGCTGGCCTGCCACAACTACCACGACGCGATCGGGAAACTTCCCGAAGGCTACGTGACTCTGCCGGGCAATACGCCAAGCCGTGGGTGGGCGTGGGGAACTCTGATTCTGCCGTACATTGAGCAGGGGAACCTCTACAAGCAACTCAACCCCATCGTGAATCCACCGGGCAACGCACCGGCGTCCTCCAATCCTCTGTCGCAAGTCCCACTGACAGTCTTCCAGTGCCCGTCCGATTCGAACTCCAACACGCTCAACGTTTGGTACGACAATTATTCGAAGAGCAATTATGTGTGCAACCGAGCGCTCTTCGGTCCGGCCGATGGTGTTGTCGGCGGCCCCAGCGGCACGAAAACGAACATGACCCTGATTGCCATCACCGACGGCACCAGCAACACCATCATGGTCGGCGAACGCGATACGTATCGGACCTTCGGGGCAATCTGGATCGCTCACGCGTATGGGACGGATAACAGCACGGCTAGCTTTGAGGGTCGACCGGGGCGAGGACTGAACGTACCGTACAAAACGGGCGGGCCATTCCCACCCACGCCAAGCACCACTTGCTGGCCATACCCCCAGCGATTGGAATGGTCGAGTACGCACACGAACGTGGTCGGCTTCGCTTTCGCTGACGGCTCCGTGCATTTCCTCTCGCAATCGATCGATGCGGACCCGAGCGATTCCTGGGATAACAGCAACTGGGCCACCCATCGGAACTTCACCCTCCAAAATCTGTTCTGGCCCACAGACGGCAATGTCGTGAAAGCTAGCTTCATTAATTAGCAATCCCCGCGGGTCAACGCATCGCAGTTGGTGCGTTGACCACGTTGATTCCTCTCGTTGAGATCTCGTTTCCAAACTCTCCCATTGCGGCCGTGGGCGCATCTGGATCGGTCTCGAAATCGCTCATGAGCCGAGGAGTACCTGCACGTGGCTACTCTTTCATACCTCTCGCGGGCCTTTGCTGTATTGCTCGCGGGCGTAGTGCTAATCGGTTGTTCGGCGCAATCGGACCGCAGTCGCGTACAAGGCACGGTCAGCTATAACGGCGAGCCGGTGGATGATGGCGGTATTGCGTTTATCCCCGATGAGGGAGGCGACGCAGCCCGCGCGACCGGTGAGATTCGGGATGGGCACTACGACCTGGACAGCACACGCGGCCCCTCGCCGGGCAAATATCACGTGGAGATCTACTGGAATAAAAAGACTGGCCGACAGCTCACCAGCCCGTCGGGCAAAGCAACCAAGGACGAGACCAGACAAGCCATCCCCGCCAAGTACAACGAGCACACGGAGCTGACGGTTGACATCAAACCGGGTCGCAACACGCTCGACTTCGATCTCAAACCGTGATGGCTCGACGACACCGAGCCCACCACAACTGCATTCTCAATCGAGCCGTTCAGCTCTGCTTTCGGCCGTGCCCGCTGCCGCGCGCACAGAGAGGTGGGGCGTAGCCACATGGGTGAGTGACTCCGCGGGAAGAGGTGAGAGAAAGCCACTCGTTTGATGGTACACCCACCGCAACGCGAACACCCGTGAGAAATGGCGCTTGTTACGCATGGTCCCCCGAGGAGGGGTAAAGGGCCAGAAGCAGTATTTCAGTGTCGCAATACTTGGCTATGCACCTTCCAATGAGGTAACTTTTCGTTCACGTAAATTGAGAAGTCAAGGTAACAAGCTTGGGAAATGATCTGCGCAAAAACGTACCACGGAGGCGATGATGTTCTCGTTCTGGAGGGAGTGCGCCCTGTATTGGCGCGGAGGATTGACCGTTTTCTCGCGTTTTTCCTCGGAATTGGCTGCGGTTGTGAAGATAGATCGCACAACCGCAATAAATCGATCCGGAAACGAAAAAAGGGTGGGATAAGCCGCCGTGGATCGTCGCCCATTCAACCCACGTCAGTTATCCCACCCACACATCTATATGCAGACAGCGTGCCAAAAACAGAATTCAGATGAAATCGAGGTCAGATCAGTTCCCGCAGCGGCTTCGCGTTATCCTCGACGAGGTACTGCGGCCGGCCAGTCAGGTCAGTGAGGGTGACCTTCTCCGGGTCGATGCCGAGATTGTGGTACAGCGTGGCGTAGAGTTCGCCAAAGGTCACTGGCCGCGACGCAGCCTCTCCTGCGATCTTGTCGGTGCTGCCAATCACCTGGCCGGTATTCATTCCACCACCCGCCAGCAAAGCGCAATTCACTTGTGGCCAGTGATCGCGGCCGACCTGGGCGCTAATCTTCGGTGTCCGGCCGAATTCCCCCATCACGATGACAGTGCAGTCCTTGTCAAGCCCACGGTCGTGCAGGTCTTCGACCAGGGCGCTCACGCACTTGTCAAAGACGGGGAAATCCTCCTCTTCGCGGAGGAAAATGGAATTGTCGGCTCGGCCTTCGGCATTCTTTCCACCGTGCCAGTCCCATTTGCTGTAGTTGAGCGTGACCACCCGCGCCCCCGCTTCGATCAGCCGGCGGGCCATGAGCAGACTTTGCGGTACTCGCGGTGCCCCGTTGCCGTCCATGAAGATCTTCGGGTTGCCGGTTCCATAGCGTTCGATCACCTTCAGGGGCTCCTTCGAAATATCGAGTGCTTCCGCCATGCGCGACGACGTGAGCAGTCCGAACGCCTGCTCGGTGAAGGCGTCCATTGCCTTGACTGCGCCGGTGGCGTCGGCGTCGCGGCGCATCTCATCGAAATGTTTCAGAAGTGTTTTTCGCTCGGCGAGTTGCTGAACGGTCACCCCCCGCAGCACCATGTCGTCGCGGGTGGGGCCCATCGCCCGGAAGGGTGTAAGTGCGGGGCCAAGAAACCCAGGGCCCGGTTCGTTGTATGGCCCGTGCGTGCAGGTGTAACACAGGCTGACGAACGCCGGCACTGAGGCATCGACCGGTCCCTGGAGTTTGGCCACCGTTGAACCGAATTGCGGCCAACCACCGGCTGGCGTGGGCTTTCGTGGGTGGTGGCCGTTGTAAACCTGGATGGCGTCGTGGTCCGCCTGGTTGCCAACCAGCGAACGCACGACCACGAGTTTATCCATGTTCTTCGCGAGTTGCGGAAGTGCCTCGCAAATCTGAATACCGTTGACCTTGGTCGCAATCGGCTTCCACGGCCCGGCGATTTCCTTCGGGGCATTTGGCTTCAGGTCGAACAAGTCTTGATGTGGCGGACCGCCGACAAGGTAAATCAGAATTACCGACTTGTGCGACGAGCGAATGCCTGCGGCCTCTTCCGCACGCAGGAGATTCGGCAACGTGAGGCCGCCAAGACCCAGCGCGCCGATTTTGAGGAATCCGCGCCGCGCGAGAAAGTGAGGCGGTTTTGAAGGAGTGGAGTGCATATGTGCGATTGGGAGTGTGAGGCGGGAACGTTCAGGCAGTGATAGCAGTGTCCCCGGAATGAGGGCGCAGGTCAATTCCTTTCTCACTCCGAGAAGGGATATTCAAGACACTGACGTGATCCGCACAAATGGAATTCTCGCGCACGTCGCTCCCGGCGTTCTCGTGATATCTCCGCACAAGCTTCATCCAGTCCTCCGCCTGTCGCGGTGAAGAAGACATGGGTGCACGTCGATCCAGAACAGGAGTATACTTCCTCTTCGCTGGCGGCATGAACTTCGACCCAGCCAAGGACATGCACATGCATGAAGGGATGCTCACCTTCGTCGATGACGACCATATCGAGTTCAGCGGCATTGCCTGGGTTAACAGGAAGCCTGCTGAGGATCACTGTGTGACGATTAAGCTTGTCCGCAAGAAGTAAAGGCATTTCTTTCACGAGTAAAGAAAGAAGAGTTTCGACCGGGATACCAGGGTAAACGAGATGGGTTTTGATCTGGTTTGATCCTGTTATCCTGTCTCACTCTTCTGTTTTTCTCTGTCTGTGGTTCGTCCGTCATCCCTCGCCGCGTTTGCGGTTGCGGACTTTCCGCATTGCATCGAGTAGGTCGCCTTTGACTTCGGCGGGGGTCGGTGCGGGTTCCTTCCGCGTCGGGGTCGGCGCGGTTGCGGCCGGAGTCTTCGCGGGAGCGACAATCGGCTTCGGACTCGCTTCGGCCGGTGCAACCACTGGTTTTCGCCTGAAGCGGAACCGAAACGATCTCGGCCGCAGCGCTCGGAAGGCGGAGACGACCAGGCCCGTTCGCCGTTCCAGCACTTCCAGCAGTAAGCAAACCACCGCGGCCAGCAGCAGCCACGGAGCCAGCGGGAACGACCGCGGCCGCCGCGACATATCGTGCCAGACTCCCGAAAGGTCAACACGTTCGACCCCTCCAGTCGAGCGTGCCAGTCGTTCGAGTGTGGAGCGCCCACGGTCGTCGGTCGCACCGATTAGCGCGGGTGCATATTCCGGCGAGTATGGCAAACAGACGGGCGAGAGCGCTTGCGGCTTTTGCCCCGGAACCAGGAGCGTGCTCAATGCCGTCTCGTCCCCCTCCAGGGCAATTTCCGCAATCAGCGTATCGGGTCCGATCCAGGTTAGTGGAATGCGTTCCGTTCGCGGCGCTTCGCCGAGTCGTGCGCGCAGTGTTTGAAGTTGCGGAACGCCCGCGAACGGCTCCGTCTTCCGTTCCGGGTCGAGGTGTAACGAAATCCGGTTCACACCGTTGCGGACATCCTGCGTCACGGCCATTCCGTCGGCCAGGGAACCCATTTGGCCCGCAGACCAGCGCGCCAGGCTCGCGTAGAATTCGCCGGTCTCCGGCGATTTGGCAAACGCGCCGGCATACTTGCCGTCGGCTTCGCCTGTGTAACAGAGGACGCGGCCAGATCCCGCTTGCCACGAAGCGACGCTGGGAGCCTTGTATTCATCGCGACTGAACGCACCGAGCGTGGCGTCGGGGCGGAGGTAACAGAGGTTGTACCCGCCGATGGGGCGGTCGAGCGCGAATGGACGGCCCGTCATGGCCGCAAGCCCCGGCGTGGGCTGCATCAGCACCGGATCTTCGAGGAAGCTGTTCCGCGCCACCACGAACGTATCCTGAGCGAATAGTCGCGGTAATTCTTCTGGGCTGTCAGTGATGAAGAGGCGGCCGCCGCCGCGTTTCGCGACATCTTCCAGGAGCGGGGCGTCTTTGTCGGTGTTCTTCCCCAGCCCGATGACGCTCACCGTAATGCCGGCCTTACGCGTCTTTTCGAGCAGTTCCTTGTAGTTGCCTGGTTGTTCGGCGTCGGCGGCGTCGGCGAAAAGCACAATGTGTTTGGTACCCGCCTTCGCGTGACGAATCATCTCGGCGGATGCCGTGAGCGCTTCATCGACATAGATGCCGCCTCCCATCGATTCAATTCGCAGAATCTTGTCGCGAATGCGCTCCTTGTCCTTCACCATGCCGAGTTCGGCAATCTCGTGGGCGGAAGTATCGACCGCGAAGCAACCGAACTCGTCCATCGGGCCAAGCAAATCGAGTACCTGCGCTGCGCCGAGGTTGGCGAGGTCCATCTTCAGCTTGCCACCCCCCGCGGGGACCGACATACTTCCGGAACGATCGAGCGCGACGACAATCGCCAGTGCCAGTTTCCGGTGCTCCTGCCGTAGTTCCATGGAGACGGGAAGAATCGGTTCCAGCGGCGATTTGTAGTAGCCACCTGGCCCATAGGATTGCTGCCCGCCAGTGAGAAGCAAGCCCGACCCGCTGGCGCGCACCCAGCTCGCCAGTGTCTCCATGTTTCGCGTCCCGATTTTTTCGGCAGGCACGTTTTCCAGAATGATCGCGGAGTAACCCGAGAGCTCCTCCAGCGTGAAGTTGAACCGCTCGGGCGTCATGGCGTGAACATCGAGTCCTCCCGCTTTCAACAGTGCGGTGAGACCCGACGAGGCCGTCGGCGTGAGGTGGAGAATCGGCCGGGGGCCAGTAACGCCAACCAACAGACGGGCGGTATTGTTCTCGGGCACAGGATCGTTCGCGCCGGTGCGAACGCGAACGCGGTAGCTCTGGCTGCCCGGTGCGGTGGCACGATCACGGACCGTCAGCCGATTCAAGCCTGCGGTCATGCGTTGTTCGCCGCTGGCGATGATTTTGTCACCTCGCAGCACTTCATAACTGACAACATCATCAACAGGCGACTGCACCCAGACCGTGATGAGAAAACCCTCACCCGGCGAGACCGCCGTGGGGGCATCGATACGCGCAACGGCCAAATCACCGGCCACCGGGCGACTGCGATGGCGGTAGTCGATGGCCATTCGCCGGTCCGCCGCCACTCCCGCGAGTGCTGTGGGATCGCGACCTGTCCACCGGCCATCCGAAAGCACGAGAATTCGTCCCGGCGAATCCTTCGGAATCAGCGAGAGAGCGGTGTCGATTCCCTCTCCCAGACTGGACCCATCCGGACCGACGTCGTGGGTAAATCCAGTAAATTTTGCCCCATCCGGTGCCCGTTCGATGACCACGCTTTGCCCGAACGACACCACCGCGAGCCGGTCGTTGGAACCCATCGCCGAGTGGAGCAGATCGATGAGTTCCTTATGATCGGCATCTGATCCGGGCGGCATCGATCGACTCCGATCCACCACCACGACAACCGTACCCGCACGGCTTGGGAGTCGGATCGCCAAACCAGCGAGCGCAAACACTGTCAGCAGAATCGTTGCCGCACGGAGGCTGTTCAACAATCGGCCTGAGAGGGGATAACGCAACAACGCCGCCAGAAGCGGCAAAGCCAGAAGCAGCCAGATGGGTTCGAGCAGTGTCACGGACTTGCTCCCGTGATCGGCTTTCGGGCCAACACCCACATGTGCAGCGTCACGATCGCCGCTGCCAGAAGGACCAGCCACGCGGTGACATCGCGGTAATCGCTACGGAGAGTTGATTCGTCGAGTTCATCGCCCCAGCGGCCGGTTACACACTTCGTGAGGTCCGATTCGTCGCGATTCAAGACGTTCGCGGCAAATGCCGCATTCTCGTTGCCCGCCCGGAGGAAATAGACGCCAGAGCGATCTGCGCGGATGGTGGCCCTCCGGCTATGCACCGGGACGGTGGAAACCTCACCACCCGGTCGCATGACATCGATCGAAGCCTTTGATGAAGCCAGCATCCAGACAGCTTCTTCGCCGACGCGCACATTCGCGCGTTCAAGACCCGGCTGAAAAGCCGCCCGCCAGTGAACCAGATTCCAGACGAGCGCGGGCCACGCGGGCAATTGCGTGAGCGTGGAGAGATCGGGCCGGAGACGCAACCGGAGTTCGTGCCGGCCGCCGACGGATTCGCTATCGGTCAGAAGCGTTACATTCCCAGCCATCACGACGGGAGCACCGGGCAGTGGCGACTTTCCTCCACCCCAAACGACGCCGGTCAATGACAGACCGTTCGTTAACGGATGCGCGTGGTCGATTACAAACGGCCCGGTGAATGCTTCGGCCTCGGTTTCCCGGAGCACGCGGACGATCCACGCTTCCTCCCCATCCGGAGGTTCAAGGCCGCCATCGAGAAAGACAAGTTGACCTCGTCCCTCTGCGATCGTCGCGATACCACTGGCCTTCAGCGCTCGCTCAAAAGCGGACCGCAATTCCTTATCGCCCAGCCGCATTTCGTACGTCACAGTCTTGCGGCCTACGGGGAGTAGCGACACCGCATTGTCGAGGTTTAATTCATCGTCATCCAATAAGGCCCGAATGGCCCCGACCCCTTCAGGAACCTCCAAGATGAGTCGGCGAGTTTCGCCGGCAGCGAGATGTAAATCCGAGCGGCTGAGTTCGCGTGACGGCTGATCGGCTTCCAACCGAACCGAGGTCGAGCGCGAATCCGCGGCGAGGTTCGCAACTTCGAGTAAGAGACGATCCCCGCGCGGACCAGGTGTGCGGCTGGCGTTCACGAATGCCCAGTTGGGTGTGGCTGATCCGAACGACCACCAGCGCACGCGGCCGGCGGCAGGCGGAGGATCTGGCGCGTGATCGGTGAGTACAAGCACACTTGCTGATTCACCGCCCAGTTCCAGTGCCAGTGCGACGGTTGTATCGAGCCGGGCCGTATTGGATTGGCACGTCCAGCCTTCGAGGACACGTTCCATCTCGCTCGTGGCCGAAAACGTGTCGCCAAGAACCTGTGGGCGATCACTGGCGAGAACGAACTGTACGGAGCGTCGAGGATTGCGGCGGAGGTCATCGAGCAAGGCATCTTTGGCGCGTTTGCGAGTGGAATCGGACGCACCAGCCTGCATGGAGTACGAATCGTCGAGCACAACGATCAGCGGTCGACTGCCCGCAGTTGCGGGCAGATGCAAACCGGCCGCCGCCAGCACCAATAGCGCGAGTACCAACAGTTCGAGCCAGAACACCAGTGGCAGGCGCAGCCGCTCAACGCGCCGCCCGCCATCCGGAATTAGTCGCGCATCGGTCCACAGGAGGAGACTCGAAACCGGCTGGAGGCGCGAACGTGTGTGCAAATAGTAGATCGCCACCAGCGCCGGGAGCGACACCAGACCGAGCAACGCCAGAGGAGTGGTGAACACCGGGCTCAAGCGAACCCTCCGCAAAAGAGGTGTCGGATTTCACCACAAAGGCCCAAAGGCCACAAAGAGGACAGAGGACAGAAAACAGAGGTCAGCGGACAGAAGACAACATCTCACTGACTCTTAAATTCTGATTTCTGTCTTCTGTCCTCTGACTTCCGTCTTCTTTGTGGCCTTTGGGCCTTTGTGGTAAATCCCCTCACCCCTCACCCCACCTCCAGCACGCCGGCAGCAATGAGCGCATCGAGGCGCCAGTCACGGAGCACATTCTCCGCCACAACCGTGACGAAGACCGCGCCGACTGAGCGGCAGGCATCATGCCAGTGGCCTTGAAGGCGAGCGAGGTTCTCGCGGTACCGTCGGACCACAGATTCATCGACGCGAACTTCGCGGATCTCGCCGGTTTCGCTGTCGAGCAGCCGGACGTAGCCACTCGTGGGTGGATCCGCATCGAGTTCAGCAAGTACCTGAAGCACAACCGCAGTTGATGCACGGTCGGCCAGCAAGCGAACAGCATATCCAGGGTCGGCATCCCACAACAGATCGCTGAGTAAGATTCGCACGCCCCGCGGACGCCAGCGGACTGCCGCGCTAGCGAGCGCCGGCATAGGAGTGCCGCGATGGACAAAATCCATCGCTTCCCACTCGGCCGGTCGGCGTCGACGATCACCGAGCGGCATGGCTTCGCTGCCAAGCAACCAACCGCTGTGCGAAAACCCCGCGTTGGTGGCGGCCGTCACGAAGAACCCGGCCAGCGCCAGCGTTCCGCGTAACTTCGCCGAGTCCACCAGCGCCATCGACTTCGACCCGTCGATCAATACGTCCAGGTGCGGAGCGACTTCTTCGCGAAACAATTTCACGCTCAACTGATCGGTGCGGGCAAAGGCATGCCAGTCCACGTGCCGCAAGTCGTCGCCCGGTTCGTAGCCTCGGTAGTCGCGGAACTCCAGCGACGACCCAGCCCGCGCTGCAAGCGCGGAACCAGTACGATTCGCGGGGCCGTGCCGGGGCACAGCCAGGGCGAATCGCTGTGCCGCCGTCGCACCTTCTTGAAGGAATGCGGACATACTCATTCGCCCGCTCCTTCTGCTCCTACTACGGCTTCCGGCACTTCCGGCGGCTGGAACTTCTGAATCTGCTTCACGAACCACGGTAGATTGACCATCGTGACGGTCAAACCCCAAGCGGACAGGAAGGCGATCGTATACAAGAGATGCGTCTCTGTATACCGGACGGCCTCAATGATCATCACGAAGGGATTCGTGAGGTAGAGGAAGGTCAGTTCGTCCGGGTAACCGTACCGCGAGTGTTCAAACAGCGCGAATCGCACGATGTAGGGCAGCGCACAACCGCAGCCCACGAGGATCACGCCGATTACCCACGTATAACCAGGCGGAAAGGAAGACTTGGCAAGTAAGCGACGAATCACAGCCGCTGTGAGGCTGTAACAGTACGTGTAGGCGAGGACCAAGCCCAAAACCAGCACGGGTTGTTGTTCGGTTAGCCCGCGCAGTGGGGAAGGAATGACGGCAAACCAGATTGCAAGGCCACTGATGGAAATCGCAGCGCCGAAGGCTCCAAACGCGAAGCCGCCAGCGGCACCACTATAGAAGAAGAACACCAGCATCCGGAGGATCAGTTGGCGCGGGATTCGGCGAGCGACTCGAGCGCCCCACTGGTCCCGTTCGCAGATCGCAATGATGAACTGGAGCGAGAAGAGCACACAGCTAATCAAACCCCAACCGAGCATGGGTTCGGGTCGGCGGAGATAGAGACTCCAAATCCCAAAGCCAATGGCGGCAGCGAGCCAAAAACCGAGAGTGTAAATTCGCACAGGAAGCGCTCGATTCGCGGCGGCCGGACTGATCAGCGCCACCGACCACACGAACAGCAATCCGTTCACCCCCAGGATCAACGCCAGAAGCCCGGCACAACTGACCCAGAATTCCCAGGCATTCATGTCCAAGCTCGACCAACCACGCAAGAACGCGGTCGTGAGCGCCAGCAAGCCCGCGCCGAGATAACACATCCCGACGAAGCCGAAGAAACCCAGCAATACGCGCAACCCGCGGTTCGCCGGTACCGAAGCGATAAAAAGTGCGAGCATTGTGACCGTCATCACGGCCAGGTAGTCCGCAGTGAGGACGACGACAATGGTGGGGACATCGAGTCCGCGCATCACGTAGGCGAAGGTCATGAACGGCGCACAGGCGCTGAAGATGAGTAGCGCCAAAGCCCCCGCGGCGACCAGTTTGCCCAAAAGCACCGCCCGTGGGGTCAGCGACGAAATGAATAATAGATCGACGTTCACGTCGGAGCGTTCGATGGCGAGCCGGACGCCGGTCATCGCGGGGATGAGAATCAGGCAGGTACCGAGGAGAATTCCCTGCACGAACGTGAACACGTCGCGGCCCGCACGCAGGTCAATCTCGTCCTGGTCCGGCATCTCGCGAGTGGTCATCATGAGGAGCATGACAACCAGTTGCACGCTGAGGAAAAGCAGCAAAAATCCCGCGACGAGCCGGCTGTTGACTGCCTGGCGCGTTTCCTTGACGACAATGGGGTTGATGCGATCGCCCAAATGCGAGAAGAACTCAGTCATTGCACATCGCCCCGGGTGACATCCAGAAAGATTTGCTCAAGATCGACCCGCCGCGGTCGGTATTCGAGAATCCGAAAACCCGCTCGGAGAATCGTTTCCAGGAGATCGCAGCAGGCTTCGTCCCCACCGACGAAATCCACTTCCACAATACCATCCTCCTCGCGCGCATCTTCAACCCCGGGTGTCTCAAGCAGCGTCTTGCGTAATTCTTCAGCTCGATTGAGGGGGCGGAGGACGATGGTCCGGTGTGCCTTGCCGCTTTGGGCGATGATTTCTTGCAGAGTACCGGCGCGGAGAATCTTGCCGCGTTCGATAATCACCGCCCCGGTGCAAATCTCCGCCAGCTCCGAGAGGATGTGTGAACTGATGAGGATTGCCTTCCCCTGCCCCGCCAGAACTTTGAGCAACTCGCGCAGTTCAATTCTCGCCCGTGGATCCAGACCGGCTGCGGGTTCGTCCATGAGAAGGACGGGCGGATCGTGAACCAGCGCGCGGGCGATACTGACCCGGTTCTTCATCCCCTTCGACAGTGCGTTGAGCGTCTTGTCCCGGATGCCGATCAGATTGGTAAACTCCTCGACCCCCTCGACCGTCTGCCGCCGTTTCTCGCCGCGAATGTTGTAAGCCCGCGCAAAGAAGTCGAGATACTCGTGCACGGTGATATCGCGGTGCGATGGCAAGTTATCCGGCACGTAGCCGATGTACTTGTGCGCCTTTTCGGGCTCCTCGATTACGGACACGCCGTCGATGGTGGCGTTGCCAGATGTGGGTTCTTCGAGTGTAGCCAGCACGCGCATGGTGGTTGATTTCCCGGCACCGTTGGGGCCGATGAAACCGAACACCTGACCGGACGAAAAGCTGAACGAGATGCCATTGACGGCGCGGGTTCGGCCATATTCCTTGCGAAGATTGTCGATTTCAACCTCCATCGCCCCCCTCCTTCAAAATGCCATAGACAATCGATCGCATCTTGCGAACGGAGGCGCCGGGCATGCCGTCGTCCATGAATGGAGCGGCTTCCATCACGCCGAGGTACGTTCGCGGGGCGAGCAAGGCCGGCCCCTCCACTTTCATCTTGGTGGAAAGCCCCGTCCACTCGCCGGCGTAAACGCTGCGCAAGCTCTTGACTCCACCAGAAGATGTTGGACGCGGCGCGGGGGGCAAATTCGCTCGCTCACCAGCCAGGATCGCGTCGGCGTGAAACAGGTTCCCGGTTTCATCGCAATACCAGAACTCACTCAAATCCGCGCCAAGACCGTTCACGGCTTCGAGCCCGTCCGCTCCCTTCGAGATGGTCATTCGCTCGCGGCGTAGTTCGCTTTTGCGCAGTGCAAAGTGCGCGGGGACGCGCGGCGTCAGCCAGCCAGAACTGAAGTGTTGATCCCGCGTCCAGTCGATGGTGAGCGCAGAGCCGGAAGATCCGCGCCGACTGTGCGGGTATTCGCCGTTCTGGTAGTTCACTTCGGTGTCGGGGCTGAAGTGTAGCCCGCCGCTTGGAAGGAGCGGAGTGTAGAATCCCGTCCAGCCAAGGGACGATGCGCGGCGGCTGTTCTCATCCAGAATGGTGAACCCTTCGATCCGACTTCGTCCCTTCCACCCTTCCGTCACTGCCATGTAGGCAATGACGGTGAGGCACGTGATGAAGGAGATCAGTGGTACGGTCCAGAAGAGCCAGAGCTTTCGCTTCTTGTGGGTGAGAACCACGAAGTTGACTGGGCCGATGACGATGGCGAACACGAACATGAGGGCCAGGAGTCCGCGCACGGGAATACCCACATCCTCAACGACCGGAAAAACGCGGTTGGCGTCGCTCGGGTCACGCACGCGCAGCCAGGGAGTCACACTACCGATCCACGATTCGAGCGCGGAACCGAGGTCAGAGCCGCGATCCCGCGAGAGATCAGTGCGATCAATGACCACACACTCGCCGAAGCCGGGCGTTGTCAGAAGACAGTTGCGACGCGGATGGGGCTGGAGTTTCCACGGGCCAGGTAACGGCGCATTGGGCCCAAGTATCAGGAGCGATCCGCCGCACTCCACGTACTGTCCGATGGCATTGCGGACCTCGGCGGGCATGGTCCGCAAGTCGTCGGCTGTAACGACCACGCCATCGTACCGCGTATAGCCGAGCCAGTTGGTGCTCCACTGATCCACAGGTTGGTCAGCGCGAACGACCTCGACAGAAAGCTGCTTTCCTTCGGACCGGAGCCGCATCTGTGCATCGTTCACCCAGTCCGGGAAACGGGTATCCACGCTCTTGCTGTAGAGGCCGAGTAACTGAGGACCGGCACTGCCCCGGGAGGAGCCATAACTATAGCCTCGTGAAGAAGCGCTCCCAATTGGAATCGCTTCCTCCTGGTCGCGTCCGTCGATGGCGACGGCACAGGCGATGCTGTAGCCGTGGAGTCGTTCGGGATACGCCATAACCACGCGGACATTCTTGCCGGGCTCCACCGTCAACGTTCGCGTCACGGCGCGGAGATAATCGCTGCCGGACCGGGGGTGCGATCGGGGATATGTGAGGCGGACATCGTGTGAAGCCTGGGACCGATTGACGACGAGAAACTCGACCTCGGCGTAGCCGTGGAAGGCCGTGCCGCGAGGTTCGTTTTTGACCGTCACCTCGACATCGCCGTACGTGGCGGCCGAGGCAAACGCTGACGTGAAGAGCATCGCGAGAATCGCTATGGCAATGGGCCTCCCTGCTCTCCCCGCCGCAGTCGTAATTTCAGTCACGATTCACCTCAACGACACTCAGATCGCGGGGGAGATTCAAACCGGCCTCATCCGTTTTATTGAGCAATTCGCCGATGATCGCGAATGCATCAACCGTATCCAGGCGAGCCTTGTAATTGAGAATCAGCCGGTGATTCAAAACGGGGGGAGCGACAGCGCGCACGTCGGCAAAACCAACCGTCGGCCGGCCAGCCAGCAATGCGGCGGCACGGGCGGCTTCCGCAATCGCAATTGCGGCTCGCGGTGAGGCTCCGAATGCCACATAAGCTTTCACCAACGGCGTTGCTTCCGTCGCACTGCCGTGTGTCGCCGCCACAAGCCGGGCGATGAAACGAGCGACGGGCCGAGGCAAAAAGATCCGATCCATCACGCGGAAGACTTCACGCAACTCTTCAGCGCTCATCGACCAAACCGGTTGCGGCGGTTCGCCGCGTCGCCGCGTGCTGATGATTCGATCCAGAGAGTCCGTGTTCGCCGGTTCAACGACAAGTTTGAACAGGAAACGATCGAGTTGCGCTTCCGGCAACGGGTAAGTTCCTTCGAGTTCAATCGGATTCTGCGTGGCGAGCACGAAGAACGGATCGGGTAACTGCCGGGTTACGCCCAGCAGCGTGACATTGCGTTCCTGCATCGCTTCGAGGAGAGCTGATTGCGTCTTGGGGGAAGCGCGGTTGATTTCATCGGCCAGCAGGAGGTGCGTGAAGATTGGCCCGGCGCGGAAGATCATCTCGCGCCCTCCACCCGGCACTTCCTGCAAGATGTGTGCACCAAGAATATCGCTCGGCATCAAGTCCGGAGTGAATTGGACTCGCTTGAAATCGAGGCTCAGCAGTTGACTGAGCGCCTTGACCAGAGCCGTCTTACCGACACCAGGCACACCTTCGAGCAACACGTGCCCACGACTGAGAATCCCGATTACCACAAGTCGGTGCAACTCGGGCCGGCCGAAGAGCATCCTGTCGAGCTGTTCGAGCAGCCGGCCAGCGAGGTCAGCAACGGGCTTCACTTCGGCGGGTTCGAGGAGCGCAGCGGGCTTAGCAGTGTCGGACATGCAATTCTCGGGTGCACGTGAAGGCAGAAGCAGGATTAACCACAGACAGAGAAGGAGCTAACCACAGAGATCCCGAGAGGGTCCCCGCGCAGCGGGGGAAGAGAAAACCGAGGAAAACAAGAAGACCAAGACAAATAGAGTTCAAAAACTCTAATCTCTCCTGCTTCTCTGTGTCTCCGTGGTCAGCTCCTTCTCTGTGTCTCTATGGTTCAACTTCTCACTTCGCTGGCCGATCGAAGTACCGGTTGACCGCGCCGCGGTGCTGCGGCAGCACCGGCGCGGCGTTCGCTGAGCCGCCCCCAGCCGTAGCACCCGTCAGCCCGCCCGCTTGCGGCGGACCTGCCTTGGGATCGCGCTTGGGCGGCACTCTACTGACGCCGGAGAGTTGACTGTCTTTCAGCGCCGACAGTTCTGAGGGCGGTAATGCTTCTTCCTTGAACTTCGATCCGTTCTCGTTCGAACGATCGCCGAAGTTCAGAGGTGTGTTGCCCGGTCCGTCGTCACTGACCCCACCCTTGCCATCTTGTTCGCGAAGTCCCTCTTTCAAGCTCTTCTTCCCGTCTTTTTTCGACAGGTATTTGGCGAGCCCATCGGAGTCGCACTTGCCGCCCTCGCACGCTTTGAGCTGGTCTGTGTCGATCAGCTTGGCATCGTGCAGTTTCTTGCCGGTCTTGGCGAGAGAATCCTTGCCGCTCTTGGCGGCAGCAGCAAGTTTCGCCAACTGTTCGGGAGAGAGCTTCCCCTCCTTGAGAGCTTCCGCCAAATCCGCGCCAAGTTCGTCCTGGAAGGCTTTGTTGTCTGCCGCGGATTGCTCTGCGAGCGTGGCCAGTTCCTTCATCAACTCGGCGGCTTCTTTTGGATCGAGCTGTGCGGCGGTCTTTTGCAATGCTTCGGCGGCAGCCTGCACCTTCCCCAGTTGATTCGCTTGTCGGGCTTTGGTTTCAGCTGCTTGTTGGGCAGTCTGGCGGACGACATCGTTGAGGTGATCGAGCGCTTCGAGAGTCTTCGCGGGATCCTTGCCTGCTGCCTGCGCACGCAGCTCATCAAGCTTCTGTTTCATGTTTTCGGCCCGTTCAGGCTCGATGATTTTCTCTTCCTGAAGCACGCGTACTTGCTCCGTCAGCCGTTCCGCCGGCCGGTCGATATCGAGCCGCTTTTCGTTCCCCGCAAGTCCGCGTGCCGGCAACAGAAATCCGAGCACAACGTACGCGATGGACACCGCGAGAAACGCGAGGGACCGCTGTCCGCGCCACTGGAGGCGCGGGAACGCAGTGGATGTGGGCTTCGCTTCCCATTCTCCGAGATCACACTCCGCGCCGGCCATCAGTAAGCCACCGCACTTACCGCGTGCATCGAGCATCGCCCGCACAGCAGAACGATCCGGCAACTGACGAATCGCGACCCATACCGCAAGCCCCAGAGCGATCGGAAATCCGATCGCGCCCCACAGCAGCGTCAGTAGTGAGATGCCCCATGTCACTTTGAGAATGAGAATCGCTGTGCCCCAGAGGAAAGCCCACCCGGTGACAGCGCCCACGGATTGTCGGAGGATAAACCAACGAGCCAGATGTTGATAAAACCGAGCGACCAGTTGTTCGTCGTGCGACATGAGGGCTGCTCGTTATTCGATGAGACTGTGCGTATCGTGTATCAGACTGGGGAATGCGCAGCCTGTCAAGTTGCAACTCCGCGCCGGCCAAATCTTCATCACCGGCTACTCTAAATCCATCCCGCAACACGTGCTGATCCGAACACAACGCAATCGCCCCATCTACCCCGGTAAGACACATTCCGGCTCCCCACCGAGGACGAAAACATGCTCCGCCTGATGCTCGCGGTTGTTGCACTCCTCCTGGCGACTCTGCCACTCTCTGCGGCTAATCCAGTTGTTCTCGAACAGGTCATTTCACGGCACGATCCGCATTTCGATATCGTTCGTGCCCGACTCTCCGTCGGGCAGGACGGCTATCTCTATCTGGCGAATGGCGGTGGAAAAGGCGGCTACGTTCTTCGCGTGTCACCCGATGGCCGCGAGCGTTCGGGTGGCGTGGTAGGCTATTCCACTCAGGCGGTCGCGACGAGCAAGGACGGCACCATCGCTACTGCCGAGGGACACTTTGCTCATCGGGTTGCTTTCTGGGACAAGAACGTCGCGCCGCTCGGCCATGTGCCTGATTTTCTGGTAAGCGACATCGTGCAATGGAACGCGCCCTCGGACGTCTGCGCTGGTCCCTCCGGCGATTTCTATGGCATCGATCAACACCGATTGCGGGTGTTGCGGGTTACCCCGCCCAACAAACTGGCCGAAGCCTATTCTCTGGAGCAAACCGGAGAGAAAAGTAAAGGCGGAACGCTCGGACTGAGAGTGGATGAAGCGCGCAAGCGATTTGTCACGGCATGGTCGAACGGTATGATCTGGGTCACGAGCTTCGATGGCAAACCGCTCTGGAACCTCAAGCTCAGGCCAGCCGGTGAGACTCCAGGCGGGTTCGACCTCGATGCGGAGGGGAAACTTTACGTCATTGCGGGCGGAATGGATGTCAAGGTCTTCGGTTTGGATGGGAAGCCAGCCGGGGAGATCAAGTTGAAGGCTGATCCGAGCAGGAAGGCGCAATCGATCCACGATCTCCGCATGCTGGGCGATCAGTTCATCATCAAACGCGCTGATCCCACGACGCTGTTTGAAGTTTACGATCGCAAAAGCGGCGAACTGGTTCGCAAGGTTGCCGCTGATGTTGAGATTCTCACCGCGAAGTATCCCTCGCCGGTCTGGACGGCTGGCAAGCCTATCTCTTTCGAAATCCAGTTTGATGCGGGCACGCGTCCCACCAAACCGTTTTTCCGAGTCTGGATGCGTCCACTCGGAGTACCGGAATTCACCGAACTCCCGATACGCGATGGCACTCTTGCGGTCCCCGGCGAGTTTCGCGGGCTCTATCAGCTGCGTGTCACACCTGACGTTGGCGGTCGCGTGGCGGAATATGTCGTCGATGGCTTCGTGGAAGTACGCGTTCCCGATGCCAAAGGAAGCGTCTCGATTCTCACGCCACTCAATCGTTTCTACTACGGAGGCGGCGAAGAGATTCCGGTTACGGTGATTGCGCGTGTTCCACCCACGGGAACGCCCCCCGAAAAGCTCACGGCAAAATTGCGATCTCCGAAAGAGACTCTCCGCGAGTGGCCACTCGAACTGAAGAACGGCAAAGCTGAGTTCACTTTGACACGCAAAGAACTCGAAGCACTACCCGCCGGCCGGTATTTGTTCGACGCCGAACTGCCTGGCTTCACGGTGGCTCCGCAATACGTGGAGATCGGTCCGGGGCTCCTGAACCGACCACGCTTTCACATCCTCCAACACGGCGATTACTCCTTCGGATTCCCCACTGGCCCGCGGCCATACGGTCTTAATGTCCCGCGCTTGATCGACACACCCGACACGGTCGCCACGCATATCGCACGTGCGCGGAAACTCGGTTTGAATCTGTTCGTCGATCGGCTGGGGAATGGGTCCGGCTTGGGAATACTCTCGGAGATTGGTCGCGACGATGCACTCGCGGAGCGTCTCAAATCGGATCCGTTGGCGGTGGCGCCGGAAAAAGCACTGTTCGAGGGTTCTGCCCGGCGAGCGGTTGCCGGTTACGGTGCATTCGGGATCGAGGAACAGGGCATTTTGCTTTACATGGATGCAGGGTTGCCGGTCGGCACTCTCTTTGATTCGCGCAAACCCGAGCAGATGGACAAGGACCTTGAGCAAGCGAGCAAACTACTTCTGCCCTACCCTGCACTGCGAGGCTGGAGCTGGGCGGCGAACTGGTGGCTAGAAAAACACGGCGCCGCCGCAGCGAAAGATCCCAGCGAGAAAGCAGCTTACGAAGCCGCACTGAAGCGCGCCCGCGAAACGGGCGAATGGTCGCCAATCCTCGATACGATCTCGGATCGGACCTTTGCTCATGCGGTTGATGCCGAGAAGCGTTTTCGCGCAAAAATGAACGCCATCGTGTCGGGTAAACTCAGCACGATGACCGGCCCGTATCGCGCCATCCAGACTCACCCACCGATCATCTTCGCCAACGCCGATGAGGTCGATCTGCACTATCAGGCCGAGCAGATTCAACCGCCGCAGGTGACGCCGCACAACGTCGACTACTACAAGCGACCGGGCAAGCCCGCCTGGGGGCATCCGGAATTGTGGAACGATGACGGCACTGGCGGCATGATCTACCCCACGCTCCTCCAGATGGTTATGCGCGGAGCGAATGGCGTGGGCCAGTCGGGCGGTATTGGGCCCTGGGCAGGTCACGATCCGGGCCAAAGCGATCCGCGCTGCGGCGCGGCAGGCACCACTTCGGCCTATCGCGCTCTTTACACCCTCCTTCGGCATTATGGACCGTGGCTCGCGAAGCTCGAGAACGCCGACAGGGTGGCGATCGTGGTTTCGACCCGGATGGCTCGCATCGAAACCTGGGACGGCAAAATCGGCAGCGCCTATTTCGATGCGCTGTTCGAAGCCTACAGCGCGAGCATGTATGCTCATCGGCCTGCTTCGTTTGTGTTCGTGGAAGATCTCAAGCCCGAGACGTTCAAGAAGTACCAGGCGATCCTGGTTGTGAATCAGCGAGTGGAACTCGATCCACCGCTGGCGAACGCTCTGAAGCAGGCTCAAGCCGCGGGTATCAAAGTCTTTTCTGATGGCACCTGTCGAGCGGAACTGGTGAAGGACTTTACTCCGCTCGGTGTCTCCTTCGACCGGGTGAAGCAAGACCCGCACGCGTGGCAGGACGATGCCGCTTATTCACGCTTCCCCCAATACTTCAAGACACACGCCAACCAACTGCGAAAGGTGCTCGGTCCCGTCGTCCGTCCTGTGGCGGAATGTGACAACCCCGAGATCATGCTCACCGAACGCCAAGCGGGCGAGACCTGCTTCGTCTGGGCGGTCAACAACACCGTGCTAGGCTGGGATCCCGGCCTGGCGTGGCGATTGAGCCTTCAGATGACGCATCGGGTTCCGGTGATCGTGAAGTTGAAACTCGATGTCCCGCCCGGATGGCGAGTGTTTGACGTGTTCGCACGCAAACCCGTAAAGCACGAAAACGGCATTGTCACATGTGACCTGCGAACAGTGCCCGCTCGCTTATATGCACTCCTTCCCCCTAATGCGAAGTCATTCGATCCCGTGCCGGATGCGACAGAAGCAGATTCGCTGTTCGGCCCCCACGTCCGCTCTCTGGCGTTCTCACCTGACAGCAAGACCGCTCTCCTGAATTGTTTCAATTGGGATCACAATCTCTATGGACTGAATCTGGAAACGGGCGAGACGAAGTGGCGTGAAAAGGTGGGGCACGGGTTCGCGTTCGATCCGGCTTCCAGCGAGAGTGGATTCACGATTCAGGGGTTCGATGTCTTCACGGGCGAGGGGTACCACCTCTACACACTCACGGCTGATGGCAAGCCGACGCGACGATTCGCTCTCTTCGGTTTGCCCAAACGGGCAACGGGGTGGGCTTCGGGGAGTCAATTACAGGACGTCGGAATCAACAACTTCGCCTCCGCGCCGGATGGTTCTTGGATCGCTTCGTCGGGCGATTTAGGGTTGGTGGTGTGGGATCGTGGCGGGAAGGAACTCTGGTCCGATGCGTGGTGGAAGACGACACGCAAGCGCGTTCGGCTCGTTGCAGTCGATAACCAGACTCTCCTTGTTCTCGATGGCACAACCGTAACCGCTCGTGATGCCCGCACCGGTCAGCAAGTTTGGAGTCTCACCCCTGCCGAGAGCGGCACGCTTCTCGGCGGAACGGTTTCCACCGATCGCAAGACGATCGTGCTTCGCGCCGATACACTCGGTGGTCGACTCTTTGTGATTCGCGATGACAAGTTGGTAAACACGATTCTCACCTCCGTAGACGACGTCGCGGTGGCTGCGGATGGCTCGCTGATTGCCGCAACCGTTGGCCAACAACTCAAAGTGTTCAACCCCCTCGGTGGACTGCTCTGGACGTTTACCGGCGATGATACGCTCCGACATCCTCGCATTTCGCCGGACGGCAAACGCATTGCGGTGGGGAGTGAACTCGGCACGCTCTCCATCTTGAATCGAATGGGTGCAGTTGAAGCCGAACGCGATCTCGGCTCGCTGCCGGTGCCAGCCTGGTTGCCGAATGACGAATTGGTGATTGCAACCTGGATGGGGAAGGTTCTTCGCGCTGATGCGGCACTCAATGTGAAGTGGAGCCAGACTCTCAAACCAACAGAAACCGATGCCCGCTCCAAACTGCTGGCAAAAGATCTCACGCCAACGGTACGCAAAACGAACTGGGGCAACGCCGCCCCCACGCCACTTCTTCTCACGCCAAACTTGCTCGCGGAGTCGAAGGCCCTGATTCTGGCCGTGTCCGATCCACGAACGCACGGCGATCCGCGCCCCTGGCAAAACAAGGTCGAATTGCTCACGGACGGCAACACCGATGCTCCGGCAAAACCCTGGCTGGAGTGGACCGACATCGGTTACATCGACAGTGGTTGGCGGAACAAACTCGCCCTCGAAGTCGACACCTTCCGAACGCAACTTCGGGTCACTGGGGTCACGTTCGTGGAAGACCCCAACCATCCGGAATCGTGGCTCCGCGACATGCGCATGCAGTGGTGGGATGCCTCTGCTGAACAGTGGCGTGATGGGCCGTACTTACTCTCCGATACGGCCACTCACACACACGTCTTTGATAAGCCCATCGAAGCCGCTCGGTTCCGCTTCGTGAGCACCGGTGGTGGAACCTGGCCCATCGGCAATATCCGTCTGGGGGAACTCGTCTTCCATGGAGAAGTCCTCGGCTGTTCGCATCCCGATGCCGTGGCGAAGAACCCGGTTGCCGTCTTGTTCGATGAGAAGGAAACCGACCTGACGGTTCTGAAATATCCCGGCCGACCAGTCAGTTTCAGGTATGGTGGCGCGTATTCGGGTGGGAAGTGTCTGGAACTATCTGCGGCAGGTGAAACTGGCCCGGCTTGGCAACCACCGTTTGGGCACGCCGTCCCGAACTGGGATTTCGAGATCGCCGAAGACCCCAAGCCCGGCCAGTATCGTTATCTTCAGTTTGCGTGGAAAGCGACATCCGAGAAAACCACAGGAGTTGGGCTTTTGCTCGGTCGGGCCTGGCCGGGCGGTGGAGTGGCGGTTCTCGATGGCGATGCGAAATGGAAAGAGGGCGTCATCGTCGAACACAAACTCAACGGTACGCCGCCAACAGAATGGACGACCGTTCGGGTTGATCTCTGGGCGCTGACGAAAGGTAAACCGCCGCGCATTCAGTCTTTGAGCATAATGGCCACGGGTGGCGGGGCGTTGTTCGATCAGATTCTTTTGGGCCGCACCTCGGATGATCTCGACAAGGTGAAACCACTGAAGTGAGCCCACACAGACCCACCCCCCAACCCCCTCCCTGCAGGGAGGGGGTTGGGGGGTGGGTCTGTGTGGGGCTTCACATGCAAAAAGAGAAACCCATGAACCACACATCCAAGCTCGCCGCGCTCGCAATCCTCACGTCGCTTGCGTTGGCTCCTCGCGTCCTCGTCGCGCAAGAGATCCGCGTCGAGGCCGATACCGTGCTCGGGCGGGTATCGCCGCACTTAACCGGCGCTTGTATTGAGGATGTGAACCACGAAATCTACGGCGGCCTCTACAGCCAGATGATCTTCGGCGAGAGCTTTCAGGAACCACCTCCATCGCCCGGCGTGGTGGGATTCAAAATCCACGGTGGCCGCTGGCTGGTCAAAGATGGCGTCATTCGCATTGAGGCCACTGATGGGCCGAAGCTCATCAGCGACCACGCGGCATTCAAGGACGGCTCAGTTGGTGTGGAACTCTATTTCGCCGACCGCAAGGGAGGAAACGCCGAATTGATTGTCCGGGTGGATCAGCCCGGCATCGGCGCCGACAAGTTCATTGGTTACGAGATTGCTCTCAACGCCGAGAGCCAGAAGCTGCTCCTCGCCCGACACCGGAACAACTTCGAGCCAATTCAAGAGGTCGATTGCGAAGTCGCCGTCGACAAATGGATTCCGCTGGAAGTGCAGCTATCCGGTTCGGTCATCGAAATCTTCGTGAATGGCAAATCCATTCTGCGGCACGACGATGGCGACAAAGCGTTGGCCGCAGGGGCCATCGGTCTTCGCGCGTGGCAGCGCGAAACACGTTTTCGGAACCTGTGGGTGAAGACCGGCAAGGAGAAGGAACCGCTCGCGTTCAAGCAATCGGAAGCTATTCCGGAAGTCAGTGGTATGTGGCGACCGATTCGCGGTGGAAAAGCACAAGGGCGATTTACGCTCGTAACAGACCGTCCATTCGTCGGCGTGCAAGCGCAACAGGTCACCTTCACTTCTGGCGAAGGAGAATGGGGTATCGAGAACCGAGGGCTCAACCGCTGGGGCATGAACTTCGTGAAGGAGCGAGCTTACGAAGGTTATGTCTGGGTTCGTGCGGAGAAGCCGCTTGAGGTCTTTGCATCGCTCGAAAGTGGCGACGGTTCGCGCATCTATGCCGAGGCGAAGCTCACTGTGACCAGCAAGGACTGGCAGCGATTGAACTTCACGCTCACTCCCAACGCCTCAGACAGTTCAGGTCGGTTCGCTTTGAAACTAAAGCAGCCTGGCTCAGTCGTGTTCAGCCATGCCTTCCTCCAGCCGGGCGAATGGGGGCGATTCAGGGGGCTGCCCGTACGTCGCGATGTCGCCGAGGGGCTGATCAATCAGGGGATCACGGTTCTCCGGTATGGCGGCTCGATGGTGAACAACGCCGAGTACCGCTGGAAAAAGATGATCGGCCCGCGCGATCGCCGACTGCCGTATGCGGGCTTCTGGTATCGCTACTCCACCAACGGCTGGGGCATTCCCGATTTCATGGATTTCTGCGAAGCGGCGGGTTTCGAGTATGTACCGGCGTTTGACATCAACGAATCGCCACAAGACATGACTGACTTCATCGAGTACGCCAAGGGATCGGCAGAGAGCACGTGGGGCCGCAAACGCATCGAGGATGGGCACGCAAAACCGTACCGGCTGAAGTTCATCGAACTGGGCAACGAAGAACGTGTCGATGACCAGTACGCCGCCAAGTTCGAGGCGTTAGCCAAAGCAATCTGGGGCAAGGACCGCGATGTGATCCTCGTCGTTGGCGATTTCGCCTACGACCACGCGATCAAAGACCCGATGAAGTTCACCGGCGCCGCCAGTGGGATTACGAATTTGACCGGGCACGCGAAAGTTCTGGAGCTTGCGAAAAAGAACGACCGCGAAGTTTGGTTCGACGTGCACCTCGATACCAACAATCCCCCTCCCTCTGCGTCCCTGAAGGCACTGCCCACTTATATTGATGCACTTGGCAAAGTCGCCAACGGTGCGAAGCACAAAGTGGTGGTCTTTGAATACAACGCCGGCAACCACGCCATGCGTCGGGCATTGGGGAACGCGCTGGCCTCAAACTGGATCGAGCGCGACGGCCGATTGCCGATCGTCACTTCCGCCAACGGCCTTCAACCCGACAAACAGAACGACAACGGCTGGGATCAGGGGTTGCTATTCCTCAATCCGTCGCAGGTCTGGCTGCAGCCGCCGGGATACGTGACACAAATGCTCGCGCGTAACTACCTCCCGCGTGTTGTGAAATGTGAAGTGACGAACGCCAAGGATCTACTCGACGTAACCGCCAAGTGGAGTGAAGATGGCGCAACGCTCCAGATTCAGGTCGTGAATTTGAGCGACAAACCTCTGGCGACAACCATCTCGCTCCAGGGATTTGCAGCTGATCCGGTGGCCCAGGTCACCGAACTCTCCGGCCGGCTCGATGCCGCCAACAGCGCCGAGAAGCCCAACGCCATCATCCCCAGGCAGAGTGAATGGAAGCACGAGATCAAGGATGGCAAGACGACTCGCACCTTCGTGCCGTATTCGTTCACAATCATCCGCTGGCAGAAGAGCAAGTGACCACTCGCTATCCTCCGGCGGCCACATTTCCGATCATCCCACGTCATTCGCGCGTGGGATGATACCAGAAAACTGTCCCCCGCGTGACAACTCCTTGCGCGACATTACTTATTGGGGAGTTTGACGTCGTAAAACTTCAGCACTCCGTTGTCCTTGGAGTTGGTGCCCCAGGCCAGTTTCTTTCCCTTAGCGACGAAAGCGAGGACGGGCGGAGAAGCTGCTCCGGGCGTCGAAGTTGGCGCAGTGATCTTTTGGACTGACGCATACGATTTGGCATTAAAGATGGACCCATCCTTACCCGTGCAGGCAAACAGGAGCGGCAGGTCGGGGTGAACAGCGAAGCCGCTCGGGTACGGGCCAGTTTCCAGTTCACCCAGTTGCGACTTCATGTCCTCGGTGTTGTACAACGGGACGCCGTAGTGCTTCTTTCGCTCCTGATCTGCCCATCCACCACCAGCAACGACGCCGAACGCCTTCCCATCCGCGCTGATTTGCAGACCCTGCACATTAATGAGGCTGGCGCGGAGGCTACGGAAAAACTCTTTCTGCTGGGTGAGCTTGGTGCCTTTCACCGCGTATTTCATCACGTCGGTGGTGGCCTTCCCGTCAATGCATGTGTAAACGAAGCCTCCCTTGGGGTCCGCTGCAATAAACGTCCCCTGCGCGTCTGTCTTCGTGGTGTTGCCCTTGGCGTCGATGGCAACCACCTGGCGATTGGTGGTGCTCGCAAAACAGATGCCCTTCACCACGACAAGATTGCGGATCGGGCTTTCGGCCTTCCCGGTGCCGAGTTCTTTGCCAGTGTCGGCGTCGAGAATGTGGACCACACCTGATCCCTTCTGACCCACGAACAGGATCTTGTCGCCCCAGGCCAGCACGGTCGGCTGGAAATCAACAGTAACCCGCTTCGTCTCCTTCCCGGCGTCGGTGTCAAAGTACACGAGTTCAGTTTTCGCAGTCAGCGAGACGACGAGCGTGACCCCATCGGGGGCGACAGCGAACCCACCCATCGCGGGAAGCTCGAACTTGGCGTCCTCCGCGTAACTGCGGTTTGCGACCAGGAGGACGAGCGCAAGTGCGATCCCACCCACACACAACTTCTTCAGCATCATGAACGGAACTCCGGATGAATCGGCGATTTGGGCAGGAGGGAACCCACCTGCTTCGGAAACCTCCTCGCCGAGCTGTGTCCGCGATTGAAACGTGACAATCTCACGCGAGTGCAGATAGACAGCGCGCAACGAACCGGCGTCCGGAACCTGGAATTGGTTCCCGCAGACTCGCTACATGAATGGGCATGAACTGCGCTTCGGTGAGAGCCACTCACCAGAGGAAGAACAGAAGAGCGCGAATCATTTCAGAGAAAATTGACATTTCAATCCTCAGCCCCTCAACGACCGGCGAAACGAGCTGAGAACGCGGGGTGATGCGATCCGGACTGCATTCGAGATGATGCTAAGGCTCTGCCAAAACTGTGGTTGAGGTTGTCGCGCGGGATAAAACCCGCTTCGAAGCAACCAAAACGCGACAACCGACCCACGGTTTTGGCAGAGCAACTAAGCCAAGGAGTTCGCGCACGACCAGGCGGCGTGTGCGCATCAGGCGCGGGACCGGCAGAGATTGGTGACGAATCAGATGGCCAACATTCGGAGAATGTGTGCTTTCGGGTGGGCGAGTTCCCGTCGCCTCGTCCCGGGTTACTTCTTGTGGCCAGGCCACTTCACCTCGACATCAGCCGATGTGTACTCCTTCTTCTTGAAGGTGTAGACCGCCTTCACCTTGTACGTTCCGGCGACCAGTTTCTCCTCTGGTACCATGCTGAGCAGACCGACCGAACACCGGTACACTTCCCCAGGCTTGAGAATGTACGGCTTAGGCTTGCTCAACGATTGCACCGTAAGGAGCGACGCCAGCGGCTCGGTTTTCACGTCCGCTCCAGAGGGGTCTTTCACCCTCAGGTCCAAGAAGGCTTGCGGTCCCCATTTGGAACCAATATCCACTTCCGTCTGCGAGATGTTGGTGATCGTTACTTCCGCGGCGTCGGGCACATCCCGTGTCATACTCTGGCCGGAAATAGTCGTCTCGACCTTGCCAGTCCAGCGCACCTCGCACTTGAGCACCGGCTTCTCCTTGGGTACCGGGGCGGCCAAGTACCCCCAACCGCCCATCGCACAGCCGACGAGCAAGCCCTGTAGCAACATCGGCGTCATGACGAACCCCTTGCATTACTGTCGCGTGTAGTAAACCCACGAATCACAGAATCTGTAAGCAGGCAGTAGCACCATCTTGTCTACGGTCATCTGTGTTTCGGGAGCATTCCCATTCTTAGTGTTGACGATCGTCGCGGATGGGTCAAGATTGCCGTTAGGCAGGAACGCAGGCTTGGCGATAACGGCCGAATGTTCCACCGTCCCCAGTTTCGAACCAACAAGAATATCGCCAGCCTGAACCTTGTTCGCGGGTATTTCCTTGTAGAACTTTTTGAGGATCGCTGGCACCGACTCACCGTCCGGGGAGAAAGAAAGCGGGCCTCCACCGGAGAACGTCAGCCCGTGGCAGAAGTAGTGAAAGCGGATTTGCCACGGTGCGTAGGCCTTCCAGTAAGTGATCATGATCGGCTTGCCTTTCGGGTCTGTTCCGATCTGGAGTTGGTATGTGGTGCCGGTGATTCCCGACCCCTTCCAGGGGGTGGAGTTCTCTTCGAGTACTTTTCCCTTGCTCCAATCGATCGGCGGCGGTTTGCCCTGGTTCCGGTTCGCCTCAGGCTGGGCCGCGGGCGGGGCGGCCAGCACGAAGTTCAGCGGCGCAACAGCCGGCAGGTTCGACAGCCGAGGGTCGGGCGTCTGGCCCGGAGCCAAGGTCTGCAAATAGGTGGCCCAAGCGGATGATTCCTGTGACGAGAACGTCCCCGCCGCCGTCGACATGCTCGTCTGGTACTGATTCGCCGCTGCGTTGAGACTCGACTGCTGCTGGGTGGCGATGTTGGCCAGCGACTGCTGGTACTGGCTCCACGCCGAGGATTCGGTGGAAAGGTAGGTATTCCACGCGGAGCTGTTCGCGGCCATGAACGTGTCGTAGGCCGGCTGCACAGTGGCGGTCCACGCCGCCTCGGCGGCCGTCAGTGCTGCGGTCGTGTTCGCAGTTGCACTGTCGACGCCGGACTGGGCCGTACTCATCGCGGACACTTCCGACGTGTTAAAGGTGTTCGCCGCATTCGCGATGGCCGTGAGATAGGCATTGTAGATCGCATCGATGCCGGGGATGTCTCCGTTGTTCCACGCCGCGAGGCTGTCCGATTGCTCCTGCGCGCCGGTAGACGACATGACGGCGGTCAGTGACTGGTAATCAGCCGCGAACTGAGCGTTCGCGACTGAGACGATGGAATTGAGCGTGGTGGTCAACGTGTTGCCGATCGAGCCGAACGCGGCCGCGAGCGTGCTGTTGGCGTTATCCAGAGCGCTCTGGAGGGTGTTGTAAGCCTGGGAATAGCTGCTGTTGTACGCCATATATGCGTTGGCCTCGGTAGACTGGTAGAGGGCATAGGCGTCGTTGGCGTCAGTCTGCGCCGTGGAGTTGGCAGCCGAGGCGGCGGCGTAGTATTGGGCTGCGGCAGAGTTGGCAGCCGTCTCGTATTGCTCCGCCGCACTTTGAACGGCGGACACGTAGGCCGGGTAGCCATCCGTCGAACTCGAACTCGACCCACTCGACGAACCGCTCCCGCTGCCGGATCCACTCCCGCTCATACTGCCGCTGCCCGATCCACTGCCCGAACCCATCCCGCTACCCGAACCCGACCCACTACCGCTCAGTGACCCACTCCCCGACCCGCTTCCGCTCATCGATCCACTCATGCTACCGGACCCACTGCCCGAGCCGTTCCCGGCGATGGATACGGACTGCTCGTCCGTATCTGTGGCCGCACCAACCGAGGCAGTGAACGTCACCGTCCCGGCCGATGTGGCGGTGAACACAGCCGTGTATGTGCCGTCACCGTTGTCCGTCACAGCACCGAACGTCCCCGTTCCGGTGCTGTCCCCAGTCAACCCGAACGACACACCCGCCAGCCCTGGAACCGGATTCTCGTCCGCATCCACTGCAGAGAGAGTAACTGCCACCATGTCACCGACGTTCACTTCGCCGCCGTCTGCTTGTGACGTGAGCCACGAGTTCGTCTGAGAAATCGTGCCCGATCCACTCGACGACCCCGAGCCTGAACCGGTCCCGGCGGCAATGGTCACGGACTGCCCGTCCGTATCTGTGGCCGCACCAACCGAGGCGGTGAACGTCACCGTCCCGGCCGACATGGCGGTAAACACAGCCGTGTATGTGCCGTCACCGTTGTCCGTCACAGCACCGAACGTCCCCGTTCCGGTGCTGTCCCCAGTCAACCCGAACGACGCGCCGGTCAGCCCAGAGACGGGGTTCCCATACATGTCCACCGCGGTGAGAGTGACCGTCACCGTGTCACCGACGTTCACCCCACCACCGTCTACCGATGACGCGAGCCACGAACTCGCCACGGGCGCGGCAATGGTCACGGACTGCCCGTCCGTGTCTGTGACCGCACCAACCGAGGCGGTGAACGTCACCGTCCCGGCCGACATGGCGGTAAACACAGCCGTGTATGTGCCGTCACCGTTGTCCGTCACAGCACCGAACGTCCCCGTTCCGGTGCTGTCCCCAGTCAGCCCGAATGACACACCCGTCAACCCAGGAACCGGATTCCCCTCCGCGTCCACTGCGGTGAGAGTGACTGCCACCGCATCGCCAACATTCACGCTGCCGCCGTCTACCTGTGACGCGACCGACGAGTTCGCCACGGATCCGGCCGATCCCGACCCGCTCCCGCTCATGCTGCCGCTGCCCGATCCACTGTCGGAACCTATTCCGCTACCCGATCCCGACCCACTCCCGCTATCGGATCCCGATCCCGACCCGCTCATCGATCCGCTGCCGGACCCACTGGAGCTTCCGAGTCCTGACCCGACTGCCAGGTCTAAAGTTTGGGTGGCCTGGTCGGTCGTCCCGTCCGCATAGTGCGCCGTAGCCGTCACATAAACCTGATAGTTTCCCGCCTGATCGTATTCGTGCGTTTCCAAGATCAGAGCCGAGGTAGTCGGCGAGGAGAATGTCTGGGTGTCGGTCGTGAGGGGCTGATCGGAGTTGTCGAAGTTGACTGCTTGCCAGTCGTACGTGACGACCAGCGAAGACATGTTACCGGACGCGGACGCATTGCCGGCCACATCAACCGTGCTGCCTGCCGCAACCGAGTCCGCGCTCAGGAAGGCTGTCAGTGTGAGGGACGGAACTGTCCGGTCTTCGAGAGGATCGACCCGAAGCCATGTCCGGAGGTTCGGCCGGGAGGCGCCGTGCGACCACGACGCCAGCCATCGCCGCAGGTTGGCCAGTCGATCGTACAGAGTGGTACCGGAGCCTGACTCGTGGGAGATTTTTTTAGGCATGATTGTTACTGGGCGAGAATGGGGAGAGGGTCGCGCAGACAACGGACAGAAGATTACCAGCGTCACCCGCCAGTCGTCTAAACAAATCCGGCAACATTTTCTTGGATTAAACCATTTAATATTAGCAAAATTGTTGCTGTGGAATTGTCATGGACCTTCTCGTCGAGCCGGAGCCACGAGCACTCGCAGGAGCAACGACAAGTCAATTACATGCCCGACCCGCGGAGATGGGGAGCTAACGCTTCTGAAAGTCGCGCAAATTGTCCAGCAGCGCCGCCACGTTCGGGATCTTGCGGAAGCGATCAAGAATCGGCTCATCCATCCGTTGCGCCCTCCGGGCAACAGGCACATCAACTACACTTCCCTGGAGTGTCTGGCCTTCAGGATGCTGTAGCACACACAACAGACAAAAGCCCTATCATTGAATGTCTCGAATGCTTCTGTCTTGTCGCCCTCAAGCAAGAACATCTCTTCGCAGCGGGCACACCATGCCTGAAGATCGTTTGGATCTGAGCTGTTTTCGATAAACCCCACGGTCTCGTTGCTTTCGAGCATGTGGCAGCAGACCACCGCAGCCACGCGCTTACCGTGTGGCCCGCAGTCAACATAAAGTGGCGATTCATCGGACATGGATTAACCTCGCCGGTCCAGCCGCGACTTCAGTCGCGCACACGACGCACCCCAGAGTGCCGGCTCATTGGCAAGTTGAAGCCAGTCCTCGAAGATGTCGTGCAACAACTCACTCGAGTCTGCCTTTTCGTCAAAAGGGACGTCGAGGAGCACTCGAGACACAGCCGCCAACCACTGCGGGTCAAGACCAGTTCGCGCCTCGCGGCGTGCAACCTTTAACGCCCATCGATGTGGCTCGATGGGGCCAGAACCGTTCGGACCCAAGGTGGCTAACTCACATTCCAGGCGCAGGAAGGTGCTTTCGGGCCGCCCGTGCTCGTCCAGCCAGTCTGCATAGACGAGGCGCAGAGAATCATCCTTCGGGGTGGCACGTATCGCCGCCAAGAACGCAGCCTCGTCGTTCATACGTCCCCTTGTGGTTGGCCCAGGAACCTCACCGGCTCGGCCCGACTCCAGCGCACGACAGATGCGATCGGTGAGCAACTCCCATCCAGACTCTGATTCAGTGACCGCGGCGGATGTCCGACGGCGGGTAGCGGACCTCGATCCGGTACACCTTCTTCGTCCGGCAGAGGATTTCCCATGTCTCCGGGTTGATGCGCTCCGGCACATCTACCCGGTGGATGTCCACGGTGACGTGAAACCCGCGCTCCGAGAGTACGTCGATCACCATCCGCAGAGCCACCGGGTTGTCGAATAGCGCCTCCTCGCTGTTGATCTGGGCATGCCCGGACATGGCGTGGGCGCGGACGACCGGGATCAGCTTCGACTCGATGAGCCCCACCACCTGCCGGAACAGGTCCGGGCTTTCGCACTCATACTGCTCCAGCCGCCGCACCAGTTCCTGCCGAGCGTGTAGTGCCAACTGGGTGGCGACGGGGATGTCCTGGATCAGCCCGAACACCTCGGGACTCAGTTCCAGCGAGCTCTGGTAGGCAAACTCGCGGAGGATGTTCCGCTGGACCTCGGGCAGGTCGCCCTCGGCGTCGATGAAGTGGAAGTGGAAAATCTGGCGCAGCGACTGGAGTGCGTCAAAGGTGGTGTCCTTGAACGCCTTGTACCGCTTGCGGCACAGGCCCGGATCAAGGTCGGTGACGCGTTCCTCCAGGAGCTCCCCGACCCCCGACTCGCGGACCTGGCGGTTGTGCTCGCGGATCAGCCGGCCGCGCTTCAGTTGCCGCTCGACACTCACCTCCTCGCTCACGAACAACAGGGCAATGCGGAACATGGGCTTGCGAGTCCCCGCGCCCGCAGCGCCGTCACCATTGAGGCCCAAGAGGGCGTGGTAGAAGAGCTTCAGGAATTCCACCTGGACCTTGGTGCGTGGGAATCCGTCCACGATAACCCCGTCGCGGTACCGCGGGTCAAGCAGTTCCTCGAGCAACAGCGCGATGACCTCGCGGTCCCCGACCAAATGGCCAGCGTTCTTGAGTGCGATCGCCATCGGGGCGGTCAAGAGGCTGCTGACGACGACTGGCGGGGCGGTGATGTCGCGGGCTCGGGCGATGAAGGGTGTGTTGGTCCCCTTCCCCGCCCCGGGCGCCCCGCCGAGCCAGATGAACTCGTTCGGGAACCGCACTCCCCCGGCGTGCCGCTCCAGGAGGTCGGCCCAGACGGCCGAGAAGATAAGCTGCGCGTCCTTGATCTCCAGGTCGGCAGTGGCCGGAGGAACAGGGGGCGGCGGAGGCACGGGAACGGGTTCACTCACGGAAACTCCGGGGCGGGCTTACCCTTGCACGGATCGGGATTGGGCCACGGCGGATGGGTGGGCCCAATGTCCGCGGAACCGGGTTCAGTGTAGCATCCGGACACCGGGCAGCCAACGACGGGACCGCACGGCGCCGTCCGCCACAGTTCGCCGGTCCGGTACACGGAGGCAAGAAGAGTCGACCCCGGAGCCCACGAAGAGAGAGGTTCACCGTGGCTCGATGCCGCACGAACTCACGGCCCTCCACAATTAACCCCCGGACGTATGCCCGCTCCCCACGTTCCACTCGGTGGTTTCGGTATAGTGGATGCGTGTGTTGTCTGATCGGCCATTTGGCCAAAAGCCACGAGGAGCATGTGATGTTCCTGGAACGTGACTCCGTTTTGCTTGGGCATAAACCACCCCTGAGAGGCCGGTCAGTCTCAGATTCCGTGAGCCTCGCACTAGCTCTCTTTAATCAAGGGGACTGATGTCTTTCTTCCGCAAGCCGCCATTGGATCACATCCGACACTTCCTGGCGGAGCAAGCCGTCCTCGACTTGACTTACGGAGTGATTGGAGCCACCGCGACTGTGCCGCCGAGTGGCTACGTCGTAGACCACACCCGCGTCCCGCTGGGCACAGGTGAAGAGATGTTCCGCGCCGGGAAGGCAGCCCTCACGAGTTGGGATCATTTTCGACTGGGTTGGGTTGAGGCATTTCCTGCGGACACACCAATCCAGGTTGGTGAGCATGTGGCGGTGGTCGCTCGCGTCCTGGGCCTTTGGTGGCTCAACGCCTGCCGCATCGTCTACGTCGTGGACGAGACGGGACCGGTGTGCCGATTTGGATTCGCTTACGGCACGTTGCCGGGCCACGCGGAGTCAGGTGAGGAGCGATTCATGGTTGAGTGGGATCGAGCCGACGATGTCGTATGGTACGACATCTTGGCGTTCTCGCGGCCGCGTCATCCGCTGGCGCGGCTGGCGTATCCGCTCACACGTCGGACACAGCGGCGATTCGCCCACGATTCGGCCGCTGCCATGCAGTTTGTAGTTGGTGCCTCCGTCGGTCGGCAGACGACTCCCACTCTGCATTCAGCCGACGATCCTCCTTCGGAGTGATGACAACAATGCTGCCGCTCTATCGGGACGCCGGGTACACGTTTCGTTTCTCCGAAGACCGCCTCATTCCCCGTTTCCATCTGGAAGGGGTGAAAGCCGGCCATCGAGTAACCGTGTTCGATCTCGACCCCGACACCAGCAACCGGCGGGGCGTACTTGCTAAAGCCGTCGCCAGCGACGACGGCTGGGTCGATCTAGCCGAACCGCTCATCGTGCGGGCCGGCGGTGGGTTCATGGCAGTACCGGCTCCCACGATCACGATTCGAGTCGAAACACCCGGCGACATCGCCACCATTCGCAACGTCAATCGCCTTGCGTTTGGACAAGAAGATGAAGCCGCACTCGTGGATGCGCTACGGGCTGGTGGATATATCCGATCATCGTTGGTCGCCGAAATGGATAACTGCGTTGTCGGGCACATTCTGTTCAGCGACCTGACAATTGTCACCGAAAGTGAAACTGTTCCTGCGCTGGCGCTGGCTCCGATGGCGGTGCTACCGGAGTTTCAGCATTTGGGTGCTGGGTCGGAGTTGGTCCAACACGGGTTAAAGGTCTGCCGAGACCAAGGACATGCTATTGTGGTTGTGCTGGGACACCCCAGCTTCTACGCCCGGTTTGGGTTTTCGCACGCACTGACAGCAGGCTTGGCCTCGCCGTTTTCCACAGAGGAAGCGTTCATGGCGTTGGAGTTGGTACCTGGCTCGCTCGTCGGTGTGGTGGGCCGAGTCGAGTATTCACCGCCGTTTGGGAAGTGGGCGTGAGCCGCTTGATTCGGTGTCAGAGCCGTGACGCCCGTTGCGCAGAGAATGGTGGCCGGGGATTAACTACCGTGGGGCCGTTGTGTGCATCGGTGCGATCGTCGACCAGAATCACCGGTCCATCAAGTGTGCGCGGGAGCGGATGCGTTGGTAGGTAGTACGATGTCCGGATGCGAGGTGTCGGGGTGTCCGCAGGAAACGGGCGAGAGGGGAGTGTCAATTCCGCTCACTGTGTTGGCGGATGCGCCCCAAAATGTGTCTTTTGCGGACAGCGCAAGCGTTCTCGCGACCGGAGGACACTCCCAAAAAGGCTGAATTCCACTGTTTCTCTCCTCGGCACAGCGATTGCAATCCGCCAAAAAGTGCGACTCAGTCACCTCGGCGTTCGTTTCGCAAAGCGAGACGAAAAAGGCAATCGCCTCATGGAAACCACGCTCAACCCTCCGAATCACTCGGCCGCCAAAACGGCCCGTGCCAGCATCCCCACGGCGGAGCTGACCCGACAGCCCGAAGGCTTCTTCACCACGATCAGCACCGCGAGTCCACCAGCAACGATGGCTCAACTGATCGACCACGCGGTGACACTTGGCGCAAGCGATCTGTACCTGTCCGCCGCACCAGAGGCATGCGCGGTGTCTATCCGTCATCTCGGTGTGGTGCGGCCCCTTGGTACTCTCAGTACGGACTATGGACGGCACTGTTTCGCGCATCTGCGTGCGGAAGCCGACATGGACATTACCGAACACCGCCGCCCGCAAGACGGTCGCTGCACCCACCAGACGCCGTGGGGAAAAGTCGTCGATCTACGCGTCTGTTCCATGCCAACCTTGCACGGTGAAGAGCTTTCGGTGCGGATTCTCGATCGCGAAAACACAAAACTCGCCTTCGACGAACTCGGCCTTCTCCCGAATGACCGGGCCCAACTGGAGCAGTTGCTGAGTTACCCGAGCGGTCTGATTCTGGTAACGGGCCCAACCGGCAGCGGGAAAACCACCACACTCTATGCTTGCCTCCGAAAGCTCAACGACGGCCGGCGCATCCACACAATCGAAGATCCAATCGAGTACACCTTGGCCGGAATCCACCAATCGCAGCCGAACGCAAAAATTGGCGTGCATTTCCCCGATCTGCTTCGCGGCATCATCCGACAGTGCCCGGATGTCATCATGATCGGGGAAATTCGAGACGGCGAAACCGCCAGCACAGCCGTTGCCGCCGCAAATAGCGGCCACTTGGTTCTCGCGACACTCCACGCGCCGGTGGCGGCCGGGGGGATTGCGAGCATGTTCGCGCACGGTGTTGCCCCACACTTCCTGGCTACTTCGCTTATCGGGATCATTTCACAACGATTGGTCCGTACCTTTTGTCGCGAGTGCCGATTCCCGGTTGAAGGGGAGTGGATCCCCGGCAATCCGCCCACCCCGCGATACAGCGCGCTGGGCTGCCCCGTGTGTCACCAGACCGGCTTTGATGCACGCACGGCGCTATTCGAGATATTGGTGGTGAGCCGGGCGATTCGCGAATTGATTAAGAGCCGGCAACCGACCCAAACCATTGAGGAGCAAGCATATCGGGAAGGGATGACCGGTTTCCTGCGTGCGGCTCAAACGCTGATATCTGCGGGGCGGACTGATCTCAAGGAAGTGCAGCGGTGCATACCACCCGACTGCCTCTGCGGCGCTGAGCCAACCTGATGTGGAGCAAGAACGCCGGCATTCTGTTAGGGCGAACGAACAGCATGCTCGCGTGCGCCAGGAGACTCACTCTTCCGGGCGCGGGGTAAAGGCACCATCCCAGTCGGCAGGCGGAGTGCCGTTATTCCGCTTCATAAACCGCAGGAAGCATTTCGCCGCCGGATCCTCGGCGAAATAATCGTCTAGCCGGGCATTCGCCTCTCCCCACTCCCCGCGAGTGAACATCCCCACTGCTTCGTCCCAAATCGGCAAATAGGTTTCGTAGTTGTCGCTGGTGACCCAGGTGCCCGAGCCGACGAGTTCCGTGGGAGCGAGTTCGTAAACGGTGAGCGGAGTATTCATCCCACGCGGACGGACTTTCCCCAACCCTCGCAACCGCCAACGCGAGTTATTCGGGTCAGCAACTTGGAGGTACTTCGCCACCTCGTCGCTCACGACGATGCCAACACCAAACGCCTTCGTCATCTCCTCGAGCCGGAAGGCGAGATTCACCACCGGCCCGTACAAATCGACAACCGCTAGATCGTGTGCGCCAAGCCGGCCAGCCAGAGCGCGACCGTGCGTCAGCCCCAACCCACACTTCCGCTCCATCATCGGACCGGAGAGTTTCCCATAGATCCGCAGCGCCGCCTCGGCCGCCAATTCGGTCTGCTCGAGATGCAACTCTGGCCAGCCCCAGAAGCCGAGTACCGCGTCGCCGCGAAAGCCAGCCACAATGCCGTTCTTCTCGGTCACAGCACTGCTCATCGTGTCGAGCGCCTTCTGCACCTCTGCCCAAGCAGTCGATAAATGTGCCCCCTGCACCTCAGCGTACCGGCTGTAACCGCGCAGGTCGCAGAACAGCACGGTCACATCCTTTTCCTGCGGCGTTTTCAGCAGCGATTCCAGTTTGTCCGGGTCATCCAGATACTTGCGCAAGTTCCCCGGCCAAGTCATCTTGGCAGTCGCCAACTGTCTTGTCAGCCGCAGCGTCCGTCGGGTCATTTCCAGCAACCCGACGAGGATTTCGACGAACTTCTGATATTCCACAAGGTGGCTATGGTCAGGCTTCGTCTCACCCGACCGACCAGTAAGCCTCCCGCTGACATAGAACGCGTACGGGGAATTGGCGTCCAGGAACGGCGTGCAGATGGCCCAGGGCGTTGCACCTTGCTGGTGGAGCGCACCGAGCGTGATGTTGTGGTCGGACCCGCCGGCCTGCGTGAAATCCGACGGGTCGGTGGACCAGATATGCAGGATGCTTTTGCGATCCTTCCCGCCCCGGCACACAACGCGGCGAACCAATTTGCGGGATGGCACAAATTCGCCCACTGTCCCCGTGTTCGGATTGCGGACTTGTTGCGCAAGCATCGTCACGCGGAGGTCACCCACGGGGCAATCTGGCGGCACGCGAACCACTGCGGCCGCGTCACACTTGGGCAGCGCATTGAGAGCAACCTTGAGCATTTGCCGGAATAAGCCTGGTTCATCGCTCGCCAGTCGCAGATATGCCGGGAGTTGTTCCATTGCTTTGAGGAGAAGCGATGGATTGGAGAAAGGGAGATTTTCCAGTTCCGCGCGGCTTCGTTCTTCCTGGCGTTGGACGACAGTTGCGTCCACGGGGCATTCAGGGTCCGAGTCCGCTTCCCCACGAAGGGTGAAGCGAGTTTGGCCGATGACGAACCACTCACCCACTTTCACTTCGCAACGTTCAACCGGCTTATTGTGGAACCAAATCTGATTTTGGGGCTTGTTCGGAAAATCGGGGAGGATGATTCCGCGCCGCGCGACGGTGAGCGTGGTTCCGTTCCATTCCAAGGTGGCGTGAAAACGGGAGATCATCCGGTCTTCGGGCACAGCCCAGTCGCTTGCGACAGGGTCGCTGCCCAGGCGGAGAACCTTGTTTTCCAGCAGAGTGTACCGCCAACTGTACTGTCCAGACGTGACACTGGAGCCACTGGAGCCACTACCGGTGGAGGGATCGATCCGGGTGAGTGATTCAAGATCAGCCATGTGTGGCGAACTCCAGTCGGCGGAGAACCCTGACCAGCCCAATCCAGAGCCCAATGGCCAGAAGCGACAATATCGCTCCCACGATCGCGCCAATGCGGACAATGCTGTTCCGCAACTCTCGTAATGGCTGAAGCGCGGTCTTGCGATCCACCTGCGCAACGAACACCCACTGCTTGGGCTTGGCCTCCGCATACTTGCTATCCGCGTAGGGACTGAAGCGAGTGAAGCAGGCGATCTCTGGGTTCAGATTCTGCTCGTCGTTTTCGCGCTCGGCCTCGACAAAATCGACGTAGTCGCTCGACTCGACGTAGCTTCGGCCTTCTGACGTCATCTGAAGCCAGGGGAGCGCGGTGGCGGGGTCGAATCCGTGGGCTCGTGCCAATTGGGGATAATCATGCGGAAGCCGAAGGTCGGGTCGATCGGTGGCCAGCGAGCCGCGGCAATCGGGGTGCCACACCCACTGGTTCCGGTCGTCGATCAGCACCACCTTGACTTTGCGAGTGATACCCAGATGCTCGCTTCCCTTTGCACCCAGATCCAGCGGGACGAGCAGCGAAACCACATCCCGTTCCAGATTCAGTCCAAAACTCAGTAGCCCAATCACTCGCCCGCCGGGTTCTTTCTCCCAGATCGGCGTGACGACGTCGACTTTCCAGGGCTGGTGAATGCGCTGGCCATTGGGTAAGCGGTCGTCTCCCCGCGAGCGATAGGGATTGCAGATGTGAGTGGCGCGGATTACAGCATGGGGTTTCCCCTCCTCGCCCAACAGACTCCCACCACCGTGGAAGTAGTCGCGAAACGAGAAGTCATGCCCATAGATCTCGGGTTGGTCGGTTTGAGTGGCGTGTTCGACGCTGCCATCGGGATGAGCACGCGCGACGAGAAACCCACGCGACCCTACCGGTTGGTCCGCGTCGGCAACTAGCATCAACGCCACCGATGCAATACTGTCGGCATTGAAGCCGACCTGCTTGCGATGTTCCAAAATGCCACCAAGCCAGTTCGCCAATAACTGCCGATCGGCCAGAGGTATCGCGTCGGGAGGGAGCCCCGCGCCATGCGGCCCGTTGCCGTGTCGCACGAGCGCCTGTCTTACGTTGCCAGGCGCCTGATCGGCCGTCTCTTCCAGCATCTTAACATGCCATCGAAGACGGCGTTCCAGGGCGGGAACACTATAGCCGGCCGTGCGTGCTAAACTGCCGGCAAGCTCGGCGCTCACGTTCTGCTCGCTTTCGCGCGTCACCACTCTGGCCGACCAAGCCCCTGCCCCACCGATAAGACCGATAAAGAGGAGTGTTGCGGCAATCGCCAGCCCCAACAGCGGACGGGAGCGACGCCACCGTGCACGGGAATCCAGAAGGGCGACCAGCGCGCCGGCATCCGGTGGTCGCTGGTCAGGCCGCAACGCCAGGCAGCGGTCGATGATCTTTGCGAGCATCGGGTCGGCGCTGGTCCGATGGGCTGTCGGTTCCGGCGCGGCAAGAATACCCTCGCGGTAAATCGACATTCGTGTGGGAAGATGTCTCGGCGATTTCTTGATCCGCTCGACAAGTTCGGGGGTGCGCCGAGGGGGCACACCGGTCAACATTTCGTACACCACAGCGCCGAGTGCGTACACGTCCCACCGTGTATCGGGCGGTGTTCCCACCTGGGCTGCTTCAATCTGGTCTGGAGGCATGTAAAAGAAGGTGCCCAGTGCCGGCGTATCGTCGGTCGCCAGATGTGCCTGGCCAAAATCGGCAACAAGCGGGCCTGGAAGCGAACCGGGCTCAGGAGCGTGGAGCAGTATGTTCTGCGGTTTGAGGTCGCAGTGGTGAATTCCACGACGGTGGACAGCGGCCATCGCACGAGCCACGCCGGTGAAGAAGCCGACTGCAAGTTTCACTCGCTCGCGTGTCGAGAGTGTGTCGGCCGTCTTGAGCCAGTCGGCAAGAGATCCGCTGTTGGCCAACTGCATGACATAGTGCGGCCGACAGGTGGGACTACCCTGCCGCACCTCTTTCACCATCACGATACCCCGACAACCCTCGACGGTTTGCAGCAGACCGACCTCGCCAAGCAGTTTCGCCCAGTCGGCATCGTCGGCGGTGAAGAATTTGATCGCCACGCGCTCACCGGTGAGGCGATTCTCGGCCTCCCAGACGACGCCGAACGAACCGGTGCCCAGTTTGCGAAGCAATGCGTATCCATCGGCGCTATCGTCCGCGCCGGAGGCTTGATTACGTTCGATCTCGCGGTTGAGATCGTAGACCTGCTTGCCGGAGCGTGAGTCATGAGATGAGGTATCCTCGTGCTCCACCCAGGCAGGCGGCGCAACCTGTTCAAGCGTGGCGCCCTGCGTCTCCGCGCTCGGGGGCGGGGATTGCGGAGGCCCATCTCCCGGTGTTTCCGACGCGCGATCAGTCCCTGGGCCGATCGGGTTATGTCCTTCAACTGGCATCAAAGACTCGATTGCATTCTGCAACAGTGGATGCTCGTTTTTTAGCCCGTCGCGCTACGAGATGCAACCTGGGGATGAGGGGGTAAAAAGTCAAACGGGGGGCATTTGCCCCCCGATCCCTGGCCAGCAGAGCCATTTCGCTCAGAAAGTCAGGCCCATTTGGATGAACAGCCCTTCCAGAGTCAGATTCGACGGCCGCGTATTGATCGCTCCTTGCGCCACATCGTCCGTGAAACGCGGTCGTTCGAAGATGCCTTGCCAGATGGAAATCTGATAGCCGGCCCGGAAAGAAATTGTGCGATACTGCCAGCCGCCGCCCAGTGCGATGGTCCCCGTCGGCACCACTTTCCGGATGTCATAGCTGGTGTTCACATACGTGGTTTGCCCGCTGTCGTTTGACTCGTACACGTGGTTCGTATTGCTGCCGGAAATGAGCCCACCAATTGCACGCGTGTAGAGGTGGAACCCCCGCCAACCCACCAGCACCGCCTCGCCGCCGAAGATCGGGCCGAAACCCCGGAATTGCGAACTGGTACGAACGGCCGCTCCGCGCGCGTCAAGTCCATCGTAATTCACAAAGTAGGATTCGCGGATATCGGTGAAACGGAATCCGCCAATCCAACGAATCGCGAAATGGTCATCCACAACCGTGCGCCGGGCGACGATCATGTCATAGAGTTGGTAGTCCAGGTTAGCATGAGCATCGGCGACGTTAACCCGATCGATCAGGCCAGGTCGGGTGATGGTCGGAAAAATCACCTGATTGGGTGCGGCGGAGAGGTAGTTATTGGCACCATCCGTCAAGTAAGTATAGGCGAAGCCCATCTCCCATTTCCCCTCGCCGAAGCGGTAGCCGAGTTCGGCGTTGAGACCCGTGCCAATGTTGTACTTGAGTGTCTCCACTGGTCCGATCGTGCCCAGAGTGTTGTTGGCACCGATGAGCGCGTAATCGAAATTCGTGTCGCGTGCCCGCATGAGTAGGAATTCGCCGTTCGTGTACCAACCGCGGTGCGCGGGGACAAAAGGCGTCATGAACGGGGAAATTTCATGATCCTCGCCATGCCCTCCATGCGGCGGGGGCGGGACCAGTTCGGGCAACCCAGAGGGCAACTCTTTGACTGGCGGCAATTCGTCGCCTTGCGCCGCGATCATTTGGATGCCATCGAGCGGCGTCGCAACTCCCGACATCGCAGATGGTGAACTGGGAAGGTACCCGCCACTCGGTGGTGCCATCACCGGAAGCAAGGGAGATGTTGGGGGGCCCGGCATGGCACCGGTCTGTGGCGACCCAACCATGACAGAGTTCGGAAACGCCGGCTGAGCCGTGGCAGTCCCCACAAATGCTGCAAAGCACAATACAACGCCAATCCCCAATCCGATTCGTCCTTGCGGCATGGCCGATCCCCCCGAACAGCATGCGCGATTTGCGACCAGAGTGGGCGGCAGATAGCGGGGGGTGCGGAAAGATGCAAGAGTGAATTTTAGTGTCTCAACTCCGAGCCACACTCCCTTGTCGGGCCGTCCATTCCGGCTCAGATTTCTGAGCCGAGTTACTGAACTCTCCTGGCTTGCCCACGACCCGGTTTCCGTTGGACGTGCCTGCCTCGTCGGGTGTACCACGTTCGATTCTTCGTGCCCCGCCCTACCACCCACACCACAAAACGCGCACCGCCGACCGCCGTTAAGAGTTAGGCACCGTCGTCACGGCTGCGGCAATCTGCACGAGATCCGCACCCCAGACAAACCTATTGCCGATCTGCCGTGCATGGGTGGATCGCACTCGGCTTTGATCGGGGCGGTTTCATGCAATCATCACTCTTCTCTGCATGTCCAGTTGGTATAAACTCAATCGAATTGTAGATAGTATTCCCTCCCGACACCGAGACATACCGTGACCATTCGTTTCCGGTGTTCCTGCGAAAAGCAGTTGGCAGTCGAAGACCAGCACGCCGGGAAACTGGTCGTGTGTCCTGCATGCCAGGTCCGCGTAAGAATTCCGCAACCTGAGCAGGAGGAGAGCGTCGACTTTGAAATAGTCGAGGACGAGGAAAACTCACCGGCTGCCGATCAAGAAGCAGTCCAGGAGGGCAAGCAACAGAAATCTACCGCGAGCGATGCCGCTTCTGTCACAGAGACCGAGGCACCGAAGAAGAAAAAGAAAAAGAAACGAAAGCGGAGTACCAAAGGGGAAAGCGGTATCGTCGGGCTGTACATGGCCCAAGCACGAGAAATTGAAGAGAGAGAACAAGCTCTGAGTGAACGTCACACTCTGTTCGGATGGCCTGAATGGGTTTGGGGGATTATCTTCTGTTGTTTTGGAGTGTTCGGTTCCGGGATCGCGCTTGGTGTCATCGCCTTGAAAGGTTATCCGTTAATCGCATTGGGGCTGGCTGTCTCTCTGGTTGTTGCCGTGCCGTTCGGCCTGGTTGTTCTCGCCATCAGCCTATTCTTATCCAGCATGATCGGGATTGGGATCGACTTTGGGGATGTACGCGCCACCATTCCAAAGGCGATCGGGCTAATCTTTGTGGTCACGATGATCTCTTTCATCCCGTTCGTGGGCTGGATCATCGCTATTCCCATCTGGTGGCTGGGGCTGATGTTCATCTTCGATCTCGAGATGTGGGAGACACGAGCCGTCTTCATTATCAATTTCGGCGTCAACATCGTTTTGAAAATCATGATTCTCACGGTCATCGTCGCAGCCATCTCGAAAAAAGTGGATCAGGCTACCTCTCCGGACCCCGGGAACGCTGTCCCGAAAGAAACGGAGCCGCACAACTTGTCGGACGACGAGGAAGACGCAACACCACCTCCCGCGGCCCCGCCCCGTCGTCGACGCTAAGGACCAATCTCCACGAGCGATTGTTGGCCCGTAGCAGTTGCCGCCCCAAGTGCTGTACACCATAGGCGCCGAGCCGGCTTCCGCCCGTGCCAGAACGGTTCGAACGGTATCGAGGAACTCCCCTCTCAGCTTCCTTCAGGAGCAGGAGGCGCAAACGAGCCGTCCCAGTCGTTGGGTGGTCGGCGTTTTGTTTTGTCCATCACACGCATCAGGCAGTGCGCGACCGGGTCGTCTGGGAACACAGAACTCAATCGCTCGGCAGCATCGGACCAGTTGCCAGCGGTGAAGGCGTCGAGCGCGGATCGCCATTCTTCCCGCTGCCAGTCGTTAAACCGCTGAGTCTGGGCAGAATAGAGTTCGTGTGCCCAAAGCGGCTCTGGGAACCCCTTCGCTCGCACCATGCCAAGCGGACGCGTCAGCATTTCACGCCCCTGCGGATCGCAGGCCGCAATCCGGTCCGCCACCTCCTGCGAAACGATGATCGGCACGCCAAATGCCTTCGTCATTGCTTCGAGCCGGAATGTTAGGTTCACCACGGGACCGTACAAATCGACCACCGCCAGGTCGTGCGCACCGAGCCGACCAGCGACGGCGGTGCCGTGCGTCAGTCCTAACCCACAGCGACCAGCCTGCGTCCAGCCGGTGAGCCGACCCTGAATTGCCAGTGCGGCCCGAGCAGCCATTTCCACTTGCCGGTCGCTACCCTTCGGCCAGCCCCAGAAGCCGAGCACGGCGTCGCCGCGAAAGCCCGCCACAACGCCGTCGCGGTCGGTGATGGCTCCGGACATAGTCGAGAGTGCGGTACTCACTTCCCGCTGGGCCGAAAGCAACTGACTGGCGTTCTGCGAGGCGAACAGCGAATAGTTCCGCAAGTCGCAGAAAAGCGTGGTGATTTCCTGCTCCTTGGGCGCGAGCATGCGTTCCAGTTCGTCGGGATCGTCGAGGTACTTCCACAGGCTCTGCGGCCACGCGCGGCGGATCACCTTGTTCTGCTGCGTCAACCGGCTTACGCGGAGCGTCGTCTCGATCATCCCGACCAGCAACTCGGCGATCTTCTGGTACTGGGTCAGGTCGTTGACAATCTTGTCCTGAGCCGGCTTGTCCATCAAGTTCCACTGCCCCTGCGCCTGACCGGCCACATAGAGCGCGTACTTGGAGCCATCCTGGAAGGGCGTGCAAACGGCCCAGGGCGTCACGCCGTGAAGGTGTGTGTCGGCCATTGTCAGATCCGCACCGGAATTGCCGCTGGGATCGGGCGACCAGCAGTGCAGGCAACTCCGCCGACGTTCGAGAATGGCACGGTGAGCGAGACGCTTGGACGGCATGAAGCCGCTATGTCCCTGCGGCGAGTTCGGCCGAACGTTGGATTCGAGTAGAACCAGCCGGCGTTCGCCGGGTGGATTATCGGGGGGAATCCGCACGATCCCGCTTGCGTCGGCGCGGGGCATCGCATCCATCACAACTTTGAGCATCTGTCGGAACAACCCCTGTTCGTTCGTGACCGCCCGGATGGTGGCGGGGAGTTGTTCCAGCGCCCGCAGTGCTGCGCTGGGATTGGCAAATGGAATCTCTTCGAGCTGGGCGCGGGTGCGTTCTTCCTGCCGCGGAGCAATCGTGGCATCGACAGGACTTTCGGGTTCCTGTTCGTTTTCGCAATGGAGCGTAAATCGCGTCTGGCCGATCCAGAACGATTCGCGCGGGCCGATCACGCACTTGCCGTTGGTGGCTTCGACGAGCTTCTTCTGTTTATCGTCGAAAACGAGCGTCTGATTCGCAGGTGGGGTGGTGTACGCGGGGGGAGTGGGTGGCCGCGTCTGGACGGTCAATTTCTCTTTGGTCGGATCCCAGATGAGAATCGCCTGAAACCGGGAGATCTGGTCGTCTTCCGGGATGGCAAAATCCATCTTCCCCTCATCCCGGCCGAGGTGCAAAGGCTTGCCGGCCGTTAGTGGGAATCGCCGTCCGTACTGACGGGCCTGGATTGCCGACCGCTTCGGATCGGCCTGGACTTCGGTAATTGCTTCAAGCTCGGCCATCGGCTGGGGCACTCCATCCATGCGCATATGGGGATCAGGCGTGACAGCGGCCTATCCGTTATGGTACTTCTCCAACCCGCTTGGTGTGAGGCGAGCAAGGAGTTTTCTCACTTGTCCCCTGCTCGCCAGGATAACTGACACAATCCCACTCGCAAACACCGATCACAGGTTCCAGGCACAGGTCGCCCGTGCGGTTTACCGATTAGAACTGTTGGCCAGATGAGGTTGGTTGGGAGCGGAATCCTCAGGCGTTTAGGGCTGTCGAATTCGCAGCGACAAGAGGAGTTACGCTGAGCCTGCCCAGAAGATGTTGGCAAATCTGACACCCGCTCAATCCTCGATTCTCACTCCGCTCTGTGAACGCACTGGAGTTGCCCCACTTCGATACAATTATATTAGTTTTAATAATTATCTATTCTGTTACACTTCGGTTTACCAGGACTTCCTCGGTGGGTCAATCGGCCAGAGCCAAAGCAAAGCCGACTCAGTCCTGTCAGCCAACTGCCGGTGGTGCAGACCTCCATGCGTCCGCTGGTCTGTCCATTACACGCCGGCCCCGTGTCGCTTGCTTTCTCGCCGTATCTCCTCTGGCAGGTCGGTGGCAGAATTTGTCTGCAAATTGTCAGGGTTGTCGGGGAGTAGGCTCACGGCCCTGGTCAGCTCAAACATCCAGCACATCTTCCCCTGTTTTCCGCTATTTTCCGCTGGTTTCCAGTTTTTGAGCGTCTTTCCTGTGTCGTCCGGTGTCGTCTGGTGTCCGGTTTTCGAGCCTTTTTCCCGCGTTCTGTGGGTCTGGTGCCGGTCAACTTCCGCATCGCAGTGAAGAGTAATCCTGGGATCGCGGGCCTCTGGCTCGCTACGGCCGGGACGGCCGCGTTCCAGAAAGAACACCAATCAACACGATTTGGCATCAGTCGCGGATGCGCAGCCCGAACGGTATCGTGGCCGAGGAGTTGGCTCAGTTAAGTATACACAATATCACGCAATTGTCCAGAGCGTCGGTTGGGCTGTGCTCGCACTTCGCTTCGACCACCGGTCCAAGAGTACCCAGCACTCGCCACCGATTCTTACTCTTCCCTCACTCACAGCTCAAATGGCCAGCCATCTTGACAACGCACCTGAGCGACTGCAATATTCAACCTAAAGGTTGAGGAAATACCGTGCTCACTCCTGCCAACCTGGATCTCACCCTCCTTGCACTCGCCGATCCGACACGGCGAGCCATTTTGAATCGCTTGACGCGTGGTGAAGCTCGCGTCACCGATCTGGCGGCGCCGTTCGATATGTCGCTGAACGCGGTTTCGAAGCATATCCGCCTGCTCGAACGTGCCTCTCTCGTCCGACGCAGAAAAGCCGGACGCGAGCACCTGCTTTCACTCAATCCGGAACCGTTGGAAGCCGCAGCCAAGTGGATGGCGGAACAGCGTGCTCTTTGGACCGCCCGACTCGAAGCCCTCGATGCCCTGCTCCAGGCAGAAGATGCCTCAAACAAGTAAAGGGAAAACCGAATGACAGCCCCAACCGCCGCAACGGTTCGCGTGACGCGCCGATTCACGGCCTCACCCGAACGTGTCTTCGACGCCTGGCTGGATCCGGACAAAGCGAGAAAGTTCCTGTTCGCCACGCCACACGGGGGAATGGTGCGTGCCGACGTCGATCCCCGCGTGGGAGGCCAGTTTACCTTCACCGATCGCCGCGATGGTGTGGATGTGGTTCACACCGGCGAGTATTTGGAGATCGATCGCCCGCGCCGATTGGTGTTCACCTTCGCGGTGCCGCAATACTCGCCCGTGGTTACCACCGTCACCATCGAAATAACCGCGCTCGATGGCGGGTGCGAGCTGACCCTGATCCACGACGGTGTCTTGCCGGAGTATGAAAGCCGCACCCAGGAAGGATGGGGAAAGATCCTCGCGGGTCTGGCAGCGGCTCTTGGGTAAAGTTTGCAAACTGGGCAAAAGGGGGCGATCCACGAATCATTTCTGCCCCCTTGACACCCTATTCCGCCACGCTATAGCCCCTGGCGTCTCAGCGCCCATCGTGCGCTTATTTGCAGACTTTTTGGGGGAACGGCGCATGGAAGCGGACCACACGCCTGTACCGACTTCGGTTCCACCCACTCGCACGCGGCGCGGATCAGCCGCACGCGTGTGCGTCATGTTTCTCCCACTGGCGTTCGTGTTCGCTGCCGGGGGACTTGCGGCATACGCGCAGCAACCCGGCAAACTGATGCCGCCGAAGTCCGCGGCTCCCAAACCAGCCGGAGGGATTCTCCCTGCCGGAGGAGCGGGCATTCGAGATCCCAAGAATCCCGAGTGGTCCACCGACCCTTCCGATCCATTCCCGATGCCGCCGGAACTGGCCAATGTCGAGCTGATGAAGCAGACAGCAGCGGAAGCTTACGCCAAATCCGCCGGGTGTATGGGGTGTCACAAGGGGACGGGCGATCCGCACTGTAAGGATACACTCCGGATCGGCTGCACTGATTGCCACGGCGGCGATGCCACGGCCAGCGACAAGAACGCCGCTCACGTATTGCCCAGGCATCCGCAATTCTGGCTGACGAGCGCCAATCCCGTGCGTTCATACACCTTGCTCAACAACGAATCGCCCGCGTTTATTCGGTTTGTGAACCCCGGCGATTTCCGCATTGCGCATATCAGTTGCGGCACCGCCGGTTGCCATCCGAAGGAAGTGCAGACCAACCGCAAGCAGATCATGAGCACCGGTTGCATGCTCTGGGGCGCTGCTGCTTACAACAACGGAACACTGCCTGTGAAGGCAGCAGTGGTGGGTGAAGCCTATGGCATGGCCGGCGCTCCGCTGCGACTCAAAACATTCCCGCCGCCGAGTGATGAAGAGAAAAAGCGTGGAGTCATCGCGCAGCTCGATCCGCTGCCGCGATTCGAGATGTTCCAGCCGGCCAATATCTTCCGCATCTTTGAACCGGGCGGACGGTTTATTCTGGAAGTCGGTATCCCCGAAGTGCTGGAAGAACCGGGCCGGCCGCGCACGCGATTGAGCATTCGCGGGCTTGGTACGGGCAACCGCACAGACCCCGTACTCGTGAGCGCGAACAAGACGCGTCTATTCGACCCCACGCTTAACTTCATGGGGACCAACGATAATTCCGGCGACTACCGCAACAGCGGTTGCACCGCCTGCCACGTCATCTACGCCAACGACCGCTCGCCGATCCATTCGGGACCATACGCGAAGTTCGGCAATCGCGGATATAGCTTCAACGGCGATCCGATGATTCCGCACGAAGAGAGCGGCCACCCGATCGCGCACCAGTTCACCAACTCGATCCCGACCAGTCAGTGCATGGTGTGTCACGTTCACCCCGGCACGACGGTCATGAACAGCTACATCGGCTACATGTGGTACGACGAGGAGACGGAAGCGCGCTTCCTCTATCCGTCCAAGCAGAAGAACCCAACGGCCGAGCAACTAATCCGCTCGATGCTGCGCAATCCGAACGAGTCGGCGGCGCGGAACAATCTCTCCGATCCGGAGTTCGTCACGGAATTGAGCCAGCTCAATCCACAGTTGTCGAAACTCTACTTTGGCGACTTCCACAGTCACGGCTGGGCGTTCCGGGCGGTGTTTAAGAAGGATCGCAAGGGCAACCTCATCGACCACGCCGGCAACTTCGTCGGCCCACCGACCGCGGCGAAACTCGCGGCCGCGGCGGAATGGCCACTGAAAGCCAAGCGATTCCACCACGACCTCCGTTTCCCTGACCCCGCGGACGGACCCAAAGACGCCCGCTACTCGGAAACATCGCTCAACGACAGCCACAGGACCGGGCAGCCCGTTCACTTGATGGACATCCACATGGAAAAGGGGATGCACTGCGTCGATTGCCACTTCTCGCAGGACGCTCACGGCAACAACCGCCTGCACATGGAAGTGCGCGCCGCCGTCGAAATCACCTGTGTCGATTGCCACGGAAAGCCAACGAGTTACGCCGCGCTCAAGACCTCCGGCCCCGCCAGTTACACCTCGGCCCCCGATGGCAACGGACGTAATCTCCTGGCGTTGAAGACGCCCTTCGGAACGCCGCGATTCGAGATCCGCGAAGGACCGGATGGCACCCGGCGGTACTTCCAGAATTCGTGTGTCGAGAAGGGGCTGCAGTGGGAAGTCGTGCAGGTGAAAGACACGATCGACCCGAAGCACGCCCGGTACAACGAGAAGTCCGCCCTGGCCAAGACCGTCCGCTTTGAAAACGGCACGAACAAGATGATCTGGGGTGATATGCCCGCGGATGGGAAATGCGCGCACACCAACGACAACATGAGTTGCATGGCGTGCCACACGTCGTGGAACCCGAGTTGCTTTGGTTGCCACCTGCCGCAGCGAGCGAACCTGAAAATGCCGATGCTGCACGGTGACGGCGACGTGCAGCGGAACTACACGGCTTATAACTTCCAGACGCTGCGTGACTGCACGTACATGCTCGCCCGCGATGGCGACGTGACCGGTAACAAGATCAACCCGGCCCGTTCGAGTTGCGCGATCCACGTCGGCAGCTACAACGGCCTCCGCGAATCGATCTACGTTCAACAGCCAACCATTTCCGCGGAAGGGTTCGGTGGGATCGCGTTCAGCACGAACGTGCCGCATACAGTCCGCGGTCGCGGAGCGCGTGAAACCAAGCAGTGTACCGACTGTCACCTTTCGAAGGCCAACGACAACAACGCCTGGATGGGGCAGCTGCTGATGCACGGTACTGGGCTCATGAACTTCATGGGCAAGTACACATGGTTGGCGGCTGGTGAGGAAGGCGTCGTGAGTGTCGTGGTGACAGAAACGACCGAACCACAAGCGGTGTTCGGCAGCGATCTGCACTATTACGCATACCCGGATAACTACAAGAAGCACGCGGCGACCGGCGGCGTCTTGAAGCAGGCGTACGAACACCCCGGCCGCGACATCGCCCTCGGTATCTTCCGGCCGTTCAAGAAGACTGAAGTGCTCATGGTGCAGAACCGCGGGGAGTATCTCTACGCCGCGTGCGGCGAGTACGGTATCCGCGTGTTCGACATCGCCTTCATCGACGACAAGGGCTTCTCTGAGCGGTTCACCTCCGCCCCAGTGTCGCCGATCGGCCAGAAATTCTACCTCGATACGAAGTACGCGACGTGGGTGGCGGCCCCGACCACAGTCCCGGTCGATGGCACACGCACACACATGGCCGGCAACAAGGAACAGAAAATCCACCCGCTGTTCAATTACCTCTACATCGCGGACAAGTACGAGGGACTCATCCTCACCAACGCGATGACCACCCTCAACGGCAACCCGGTCGATAACTTCCTGCGGCGGGAGGTAGTCTTCAACCCGGATGGCTGCCTATACGACGCCAAACACGTGCACATCGTCGGGCACTACGCTTATGTGTGCTGCGAGAAGGGTCTAGTGGTAATCGACATCGACGACCCGAAGAAACCGAAAGTGACAGCGATTCTCGGCGAGAAGCACCTGAAGCACCCCAAGATGGTCGCGACACAGTTCCGTTATGCGTATGTGTGTGACGAGGAGGGGATCAAGGTGCTGGACATCACGGATCTGGCTAAGCCTGTGCCGAAGTCGATGATCCGCATGTCCGACGCGAACAACATCTACCTCGCCCGTACGTATGCGTATGTCGCGGGAGGCCCGCGCGGGCTGGTGATCCTCGACATCACCAACGCCGAAGAACCGAAGGTCGATCAGGTGTACAACGCCAACGGGCACATCAACGACGCGTACGATGTGAAGCTTGGCATCACCTACAACAGTCTGTTTGCCTACATCGCCGATGGCAAGAACGGGATGCGCGTGGTGCAACTCTTCTCGCCGGAAACGCCCGGCTACGAGGGCTTCTCACCGCGACCGACGCCGCGGTTGATCGCGACCTTCCAGCCTCTGCAAGCCGGGAAGTTCGTCAACGTGGCACGAGCGTTGGATCGCGACCGAGCGGTGGACGAGAACGGCAACCAGATTGGCGTGTTCGGCCGCGTGGGTGCTCGACCGCTTAACGACGCCGAGCAGCGGAAGATGTACTTACGGGATGGCAAGCCGTGGTTCGTCACTGATGACCCGCGGGACGCGACAATCTACGAACAACGCCGCCAAAAGCGCCGCCGACGCAGAAGGTGAGACAAGAGACGATGGCGAGATAAGCCAGAACCCTCACCCTCCGAAATCACGTTGCCACTTTGCTGATAACGTGATTTCGGAGGGTGAGGTCTTTTGCGTTCTTACTCACTGGTTCGCGTTGATTGAGACACCACAGCCTTTTGGAAATGCTATTCCTTGCCCAAAAGCAGATCCACCACCCAGCAACCGCGAACATGCACCTGTTTAGCGTCACGGCAGTGGTTTAGCACATCGTCGTTATCGCAACCCGCATCTTGTAGCGCATCGCCCAGGATCTGCATCGCACTGAAATCACGCGATTCGTACATCTGCCGAGGAAGTGACATTGCGGCGTCCGTACGCCAAGCGGGAGAGAACACGATAGGTCGAAATGGATTGCCGAAGATGTCGCGAAGGAGATCGCACTGAGCTTCCTCTTCTACCTCTTGCACCTTCCGCTGCACTTGAAGCCAGTCTAGATCTGGAGAGTATGCCGAAATCCCTACTGCTGCTGCAAATGCCTTACCTGTGGTAACGACTGTGTGTTCCCACTCAGCATGTTCCTCATACTCCCAATCATCACGTTCTTCTTCAACTTGCACCCAAGCCCCGGCCGCAGCTCCAGCGCCCCCAGATGCCTCGAATGGCGCAATCGTTGTGGGAGTATCCATGAAGGCGGGGAAATGCGACTCGGCCATGATCACCGCGTTTCCAGTGTACTGAACCGTCTCCCGTTCAGAAACCGCGAACGCTGCCGCAGTCACTCCAGCGCTATAAGCCGCATCGATCGCCCCGCAACAGTTCGACCACCCATTCGCTTCCTGTATTGCCATCGCGAACGCGGCGAATCGTTCTTGCTCGGATGCCAATCCATCTGCGAACTGTTCAGCCACTTCAATAGCGGTCCGGCTGCACGGAGTCGTAATCAAGTCCCAGATTCGACGGCAACATGCACATGCAAACAGCCGTAATTTGCGATCGCTCGCAACGCCCTGAAGAAACTCCAGCATCGGTGAAGGCTCAGCGTAGCTCAACCAGAGTTCTTCATTCATGGCATTACTCGAAACCGACACACCAGCGGGCGGTGGTCGGAAGTGTTGTCGGGGATTACGCGCGATTCGAGCAGCTCCCATCCTACCGGCACGAAAATATAGTCGATACGCTCTGCTCGTGTGCCTTCAAAGAACGTCGGCGGGCCATCGAATGCACCCGCGAACTTACCGGATTCACGTATCAGTGCGATCGAGCGGTCCCGTGGTCGGTTGTTGAAGTCGCCCGCCAGGATTGCGGGGTTATCGCCGATATAGTCCAGAAGTTGTTGCGCTTGCGTGGTGTTGTTCCGCATATCGAAAGAGTCGTTATGCAACGATGCCATTAACACCGGCTTGCCCCCGAACTCCGCCGAGACGAAGAGCGCACGTCGGTTGTTCTGCGTGACCCAGAATGGCCGCCGACCCACGAGGTCAATGTTCGCTACCGCGGCAAGTGGAGTCCGCGAGAGAATGGCATTTCCACCCACTACCCGGCAGAACGGTACACCGACGTTGTAATCTTCGCCGGTCGCCACGTACGGCAATCCACATTCCCGTGCCAGAAACGCAACCTGATCGATGTTGCACGGCGCGAGTTCCGTGAGTGCTTCCGACAGGAACACGATGTCCGGCTGCTCCGCGCGTATCACTTCCGCCATTCGGCGTAGTTTGGCTTCGACGAATTCTCGCGATTCAAACTTCAACCCACCCTTGTGGGCGAAGCCTTTCGCAATGTTGTAACTGAGAAGCGTGACTTCACCCGGCGTGGACCGCGTTGGCATAACCGGCACTTCACTGAAGTGTCGCATGCGCGGGGAATGGCGATCAGCCAACACGAGGCCATTGAGCACAAAGAGCAACCCGAACAGCAACGCAATCCCACTCACAACAGCCAGTGACCAGAGCATCCTGCGTCTCCATCTTTGTGGGGTGAGTGCAGACATTCCTTGTCTCCGCTTGTGTCGTCACTCCAGCCGTTAATAAGTCTGAAAAATGTTCCGCAGATACAATCCATCGCCGCATTATACAGGACGAAGTCTTCGGACGAAGCCGCGGCGCGGGTTAAGGAACTGGCGCGTGGGTACGTTCCGCGTTGGTCGGTGATGGCGCGGACGGTGGCGCTGCGGAAGGACGGTGTCTACTTGAATCGTCTGCCATCAGGAAAAGTAAACCGCCCGAGTCGGGGAAGCGAGGCCTCAACCCAACTCGGACGGCGTTCCGAGGGCGAACCGGAACTGAGATCAACAGGAGCCACTGACACGTTTGAGAGACAAAGTGAAGCCGGGGCGTGATACGGGCCGCACAGCAACTCCGAGAAATATGACGCCGTATTCGCAGAGAAGTTGCATGTTCCGTTGAGAAATAGGCCAGTTACAGTCAGGCAATACTTGTTGCGACTATTACATTTACGACAATCTTGGAACACGAAGAAACAAGCCAGAGAGTTGTCGGAGGATCGGGCGCGCGGAGTCTCCGTGTCGACTTTTTCGCTGGAGTGATGTTTGATTTTGGGCGCATCGCAGGTATCTTTCCACCAGACCGGCCGCGGTCAACGAGGTGAATGGGCGACGCCTCGACGATCACGGCCGGTCTTTTTTTGCGCACACTTCTGATCTACAGTCCACAAATCTCCACCGTTCGGGCGATTCCTTCGCGCCGGCGTCGTTGCATCGCACTACCGCGACAGAGACTTCATCGATCATTCGGCTTACGACTTCGCACTCGCCGAGATCGCTTCCGTCGCAAAGACAGGCGAGTCGAGACGGTGGATCGCATCTCTCGGGCTTGGCCCAGCCTCACTCACCAGTTCCGACTGGGCGTGGGACAACGCTGGAAACCGGGTGATAGTGCGAGGGGGAATCCGTTGGCGTCTTCGCTCGCGGAACTCGAACTCCCGGATGAGACGTTCCGCTGCTCGGCGCTCGCGATGAGGATCACGCGACTCCACCCCGCACTGATGAACATCCCGTGTTTACCGTTGGAATGCTCTCTGGCTGTGAGATACGCTCAATAACACCCGCCATCGACTTCGCTGACTCGCCCGGTGAGCCCGTTATGAACCCGTTCCGAACTCCCCTCGATCCGCCACCCAAAGCCCGACCACTCCCCTTCCGGCCCCAGCGTCGACCCGATCTCACCATCGAGCAGATTCTGGAGTGGTGCGATGCCTTCCATAAACGGTTCGGACGCTGGCCCACCGACAAGGACGGACCACGCGGCCTGCCCGACACCACCTGGCGCGCCATCGATAAGTGTCTGAGACATGGTTACCGCGGACTCAGATCGGGCTCCTCACTGGCCAAGCTGCTGCTCGCTCACCGCGAACGACGACACTTGAGGATCTTGCCTCGGTTCACGGTCGCACGGATTCTCAAATGGGCCGACGATCACCATGCCCGCACCGGAGGATGGCCCAACGCCGACATGGGACCCATCGTCGATGCTCCCGGCGAAACCTGGAAGGGCGTGGACAGTGCTCTGCGATCGAGACGCCGGGGGTTACCAGGCCATTCCTCGCTGGCTCAACTGCTGGCGGCCAAACGCGGCGTCCGCAACCCCCGAGGACTCCGAGCGCTGACAGCCAAACAGATTCTGGCCTGGGCGGACAAGCACTATGCTCAAACGGGAGACTGGCCAACCGCCGACTCGGGTGCGGTCCAGGCAGCACCCGGAGAAACGTGGATTGCTCTGGACAGCGCCTTACGTGGAGGTAAGCGAGGGCTGCCGGGCGGATCGTCGTTGGCCAAGTTACTCTTTCAGTGTCGCGGCCGACGCCACCGGCGTTTCCCACCCAATCTCACCATCGATCAGATTCTTGGCTGGGCCAATGCCCAGCACCAAAGAACCGGCAAGTGGCCCAACGGAGACCTCGATAGTGTGATTCCCGAGACACCGGAGGAGACATGGACGGCGGTGGAGTCGGCTTTGCGTAACGGCCGGCGTGGTCTGCCGGGCGGCGACTCGCTGGCGCGGTTACTGGCGCGTGCTTGTGGGGTACGCAATAGCAAGGGGTTACCGCGGCTGTCCGTGAAGCAGATCCAGTGTTGGGTGCAGGCACACTACCGCCGGACGGGAAACTGGCCGAATTACAAGGATGGTCCGATTCCGGACACACGAGGGGAAACGTGGTCGGCAGTTGCAGCCGCTCTCTGCAATGGCCGGCGCGGGTTGCCCGGCGGTTCGTCGTTGGCGCAAGTAGTTGCGGCACTGAAGGGTAAGTCGCCTGCCAAGTGAGTTCAATGTTGGACGTGGCGGGCTTGTGAGAAAATCAATCGAAGCGTGTGTGTCGGGTCAACACTTTGCCGCAGGTGCTGACACATGTGGGTTATGTGAAATAATTCTATTCATGTATTGACTGCGGTGTAATGCCTCACAAGGATATTCCCGACCACGCGAAGAACGGCTGTGATTGGTGAATGCACATCTGGCCGTTGTTCCAAGCGTGATGGAGCCTATGCCCTTCCGGAGGACAACACCTTGCGACGCTTCTTCGCCTTCGCCCGTCGTATCCCTTCGGCTCTCCGGCTCGTAGTTCGATCGGTGCCTTCTGCTTTCACACAAATCCCTCGGCTGTTCCTCTTCCGCGAACGCTACCGCCAGCCCGGCGATTACTCTGCTGGTTTCGAGCGGGTTCGACTGGAATTGGTCCCGCTCGAATTACGCATGCTTCCGGGCATAATCGGTGGCGAAGTCTGGTCCGACAGCAACGACAATGGTGTTCTCGACCCCGGTGAGTCCGGCTTGGCGGGCGTGACCGTATCGCTGATGGGTGGAACTGCTTCTGAAATAACAACCACCAATAGTGCCGGGAACTACACGTTTTTTGGTTTGAGCTCCGGCACCTATGAAGTGAACTTCATAACACCAGGCGGTTACACCGCGACCACACCCACCGCTGTGAGTGTGACGCTCAGTGCCAGTGGAGTTGACACCGTCAATGCGGGAATGCACTTCTTCGGTTCGGGTGGCTCAGGTGGCTCAGGTGGCTTGGGGACATCAGGTGGTTCCGGCGGCTCGGGTGGCTCGCTGGGAGAAATCACAGGGTATGTATGGTCTGACACCAATGACAATGGAACTCGTGACTCCGGTGAACCAGGTCTATCGGGCGTGTCGGTAACCTTGACCGGTGGCAGCCTGACCGTTGCTGAGACAGAGACGACCGATGGTTCTGGCAACTACACCTTCTCAGGCCTGGGTGCTGGAACCTATGAGGTCAGTTTTACAACACCAGGCGGTTACACACCGACCACACCCACCGCTGTGAGTGTGGCGCTCAGTGCTGGTGGAGATGACACCGTCGATGCGGGAATGCACTTCTCCAGCTCGGGTGGCTCTGGAGGCTCGGGCGGTTCTGGAGGTTCGGGTGGATCGCTGGGTGAGATTGGGGATTTGGTGTGGTATGACACCAACAACAACGGGATACGGGATTCAGGTGAGTCGGGTGCGTCTGGTGTGACGGTGACGCTGACCGGCGGCGGTCTGACAGCCGCTGCAACCGAAGTGACCAACGCTTCTGGAAACTATGACTTCCTGGGGTTATCGGCAGGCACTTATACGGTTTCGTTTGCAGCGCCGCCAAGTTACGGGTTCAGCACACCCGTCGGCGGTCACGAGACCGTCATACTCACCTCAGGGGAAACCTATACCGCTGCCGATGCTGGGTTGACCTCCACTGCAACGACCACAGGCGAAATCGGTGATCTTGTTTGGTACGACACCAACGACAACGGGATTCGAGACTCGGGTGAGCTTGGTGCGTCTGGTGTGACGGTGACGCTGACTGGCGGCGGTCTGACAGCAGCTGAAACAGAAGTGACCAACGCTTCTGGGAACTACGACTTCACCAATTTGGCAGCGGGCACCTACACGGTTTCGTTTGTCGCACCGCCAAGTTACGGGTTCAGCACGCCTGTCGGCGGTCACGAGACCGTCATACTCACCTCCGGCGAAACCTACACCGCTGCCGACGCCGGACTGACCTCCACTGCAACGACCACAGGCGAAATCGGCGATCTTGTCTGGTACGACACCAACGACAACGGGATTCGGGACTCGGGTGAGCTTGGCGCATCTGGTGTGACGGTGACGCTGACCGGCGGCGGTCTGACAGCAGCTGAAACAGAAGTGACCAACGCTTCTGGAAACTACGACTTCACCAATTTGGCAGCGGGTACCTACACGGTTTCGTTTGCAGCACCGCCAAGTTACGGGTTCAGCACGCCTGTCGGCGGTCATGAGACCGTCATACTCACCTCCGGCGAAACCTACACCGCTGCCGACGCCGGACTGACCTCCACTGCAACGACCACGGGCGAAATCGGCGATCTTGTCTGGTACGACACCAACGACAACGGGATACGGGACTCAGGTGAGTCGGGTGCAGCCGGCGTAACGGTGACGCTGACTGGCGGTGGCCTGACAGCCGCTGCAACCGAAGTGACCAACGCTTCTGGAAACTATGACTTCCTGGGGTTATCGGCAGGCACTTATACGGTTTCGTTTGCAGCACCGCCAAGTTATGGGTTCAGCACGCCTGTCGGCGGACACGAGACCGTCATACTCACCTCCGGCGAAACCTACACCGCTGCCGACGCTGGGTTGACCTCCACTGCAACGACCACAGGCGAAATCGGCGATCTTGTCTGGTACGACACCAACGACAACGGGATTCGAGACTCAGGTGAGTCGGGTGCAGCCGGCGTAACGGTGACACTGACTGGCGGTGGCCTGACAGCAGCTGAAACGGAAGTGACCAACGCTTCTGGGAACTACGACTTCACCAATCTGGCAGCGGGCACTTATACGGTTTCGTTTGCAGCACCGCCAAGTTATGGGTTCAGCACACCCGTCGGCGGTCATGAGACCGTCATACTCACCTCAGGGGAAACCTATACCGCTGCCGATGCTGGGTTGACCTCCACTGCAACGACCACAGGCGAAATCGGCGATCTTGTCTGGTACGACACCAACGACAACGGGATTCGAGACTCAGGTGAGCTTGGCGCATCTGGTGTGACGGTGACGCTGACCGGTGGTGGTCTGACAGCAGCTGAAACGGAAGTGACCAACGCTTCTGGGAACTACGACTTCACCAATTTGGCAGCGGGCACCTACACGGTTTCGTTTGCCGCCCCGCCAAGTTATGGGTTCAGCACGCCTGTCGGCGGACACGAGACCGTCATACTCACCCCAGGGGAAACCTACACCGCTGCCGACGCCGGACTGATTAGTACGTTGGGTGAGATTGGGAGTTTGGTGTGGTATGACACCAATGCGGATGGCGTGCAGGATGATGGCGAGGTGGGTGCTGCGGGGATCACCGTATCACTCAAGGGCGGGACGCTCTCGGAATCCACAACTACCAACGCCTCCGGCGACTACAGCTTCACGGGCCTGCCCGCTGGGACTTATACCGTCGATTTCACCGCACCTCCTGGCTACGGCTTCAGCACACCCACTGGCGGCGAAGAGATTGTCACACTGGCAGCAGGTGCGACCAACACTGCCGTGGATGCCGGCTTGGTCTCCACCGTTGCCGAAATTGGTGACCATGTCTGGTACGACAACAACGCGGATGGATCGCAGGACGATGGCGAAGCCAATGCACCGGGCATCACGGTGACGCTCACCAGTGGAACTCTCACCGAGAGCGAGGTCACGGACGGCTCCGGCAACTACGACTTTACGGGTCTCGCCGCCGGTACTTACACCATCGGCTTCGCGGCCCCGCCAGGTTATGGCTTCAGCACACCCGAGGGTGGCGAGACCATTGTCGCCGTGACGGCAGGCCAGGATTACGATTCTGCTGATGCCGGGCTGATCCCGCCGCCAACCCTGGATGGACAGGTGATCATCCCGGTCAAGGGCATCGATTTCAACGGAGTTGTGGCGACGGTGGAGGGGACGGACTGGTCGGCAGAGGATCTCGATGCCACGATTCAGTGGGGCGATGGCACCAGTTCGGCCGGCACGCTGGTCGATGAAGCTGGCACGCTCTATGTGACAGGGGATCACACCTACACTCACGAGGGCGACTACGCCCTGGCCGTGCGGGTCTCCGATGCCACCGACAGCAGTGTTTACAACTACGCGGCCGGACTGGCGCATGTCCTGACTCCCAATGACCACACCGAGTTCGAGAAGGTCAAAGAAGTCGACGCCACCGGCGGCGGTCCGCTGTCGGAACAGGTGACGCTGACGGCAAACGGCGGCTTCATCGCCAACGCCAGCGGTTCGGCTGACTATACCCTCAACGAGTCGGTTGACGAATCCAATGGTTCGTTTGACCTGACCCGGACTGGCTCCTTCGGCTTCACTCTTACGGAGTCGGAGACGGGTTCGAGCTTTGAACAGCCGGACTCGTCGCTGTCGATGAACCTCTCTGAGTCGTCGACCAAGACCGGCGCCATTGAAGCACCGGACCAGTTCGGGGATTCGACGCAGAACGCCAATCTGAACTACACGCTCACTCAAACGGGGACTGGTGCCGACTATACGTGGGAACAGAGCGGCACCACGGATTCGACACTCGACGAGTCGATCACCGCGACCGACGGAACGTACACATCCAACGATACGCAATCCACGATCTTTGAGGCCAGTGGCGAGAACAACGCGCCGGCCGGGACCTATCAGCTGTCCGCGTCGGGAAGCGAGACCGAGAACTATTCGCAGACAGGGTTCGCCGATCCCGACGTCTACATCCAGAGCTGGAACACCGAGGGTACGCTGAGTGTGACGGAGACGGGTGGATTCTGGGACTATTCGTTCGACCGCAACGAGGAACACGGGGGCGCCTACGGCCAGAGCGAGACGAGTGACGACACCGCCGGTGGTGAATCGGACGGTGAAAGCGGGTCGTACACCACCGTGAAATTGGCCGTTGGCAGCGATCGGACCGGCACGGTGCTGTTGAGTTCGACCGAAAGCGTCACCGACCGCGGTTCGGGTTCCGAGACGATCGACGCGGTGGGCGCGACCGAGACAGTGAGCGACACCAAAACCACATCCACCACGGTCAGCGGCAGCGAGTTGACCGGGCTAGGCACCTGGACGTTCGGTAGCACGGATAGCCCGACCATCATCTCGATCTCACGCAACCAGACCGCGTTGACCACCGAAACGGTCATGCCCACTCACTCGGGTTCACTGACCACGGTCTTCAACACCGAGAACCCCAGCTACACCATCTCGGGTGTGCTGAGCGAGGGCGGGACGACGATTGTTCTGACGACGAATCAGGGTTCGATCGATAGCGCGACGGACACGCAGACGATCTCGTCAACAGTACTGGAAACGGGTAACCGCGATACCGGCGATTACACTCTGACAGTCACGGGGACTAACCTGGAGGTCGCTCAGGAGACGACAAGCAACCAGGGCTCCGTAGCGGTCGCCACGCAGACCACCCGCGGAAGTGTCAACTCGGTCACAACCGGCAACGAGCCGTCGGGTGCGTATACTCTCAGTTCGAGTGTGACTTCGACGTCGGCAGTCGTTGAGACCGACACCAATCAGGGTGTGCTCACGGTCAACATCACGGCGACCACGGGTGGGGCCACCACCAAGAACGAGACCGGCAACGACATTGCCGGCAATTATTCGTTCACCTCGACAACGACGAACCAGGAGAACAACCAGGAAACCGACACCAATCAGGGTTCGGTGGCCAACATCACCACGACCACGACCGGCACTTCGACGAACAGCCAGACCGGCAGCGAGAAGGTTGGTAACTACAGTCTCACCAGTACGGGCTTCAGCAACACCACCAAGGTAGAGGTCGATACGAACCAGGGTGTGTTCGAGTCCAGTGTGACCACGACGTCGGGGAGTACGACGACCTCGACAGAGACCGGCAACAATCAGACGAGTGACTTCACACTGACGAGTACGGCGACCAATGTGGGCAGCCGGGAGGAATACGACAGTAACCAGGGCTCTCTGACGACCATTACCACCACATCCAGTGGAACAGCGACGACGAGTAACTCGGGCAACGAGGAAAAGGGTAACTATGCGCTGAGTACGAATGCGACGAGCCAGGTGACGACTTACGAGACCGACAGTAACCAGGGTTCGGTGGCCAACACCACATCAACCGGCTCGGGGACGGTGTCGACGACGATCAACGGCAACCAGGTGACGGGCACCTACGCGTTGACCGAGACCGATACAAGCACAGCCACCAATTATGTGACGAACACGAACCAGGGTGTGCTGACGGTCAACGCCACGGTTGCCTCCAGTGGGTCGACCGTGACGGTGGAGACGGGTAACGATGTCACGGGTGTGTACAGCAACACGGTGACCAAGAATAATTCGCAGTCGTCACGGTCGGAGAGCACGAATCAGGGCTCGGTTGCGAACGTCACAAGCAGCTCGACGGACTCGTCGACGACCAACAACAACGGCAACGCGGTAACCGGCGCTTTGACGCTCAACACGACGGAGACGACCAACTCGACGAGTTCGGAGGTGGACACGAACCAGGGTGTCCTCACAACGAGTGTCACATCCACGTCCAGTGGGTCAACGACAACCAGCAAGACGGGCAACGATGTTACGGGCGTCTATTCGCTCAGCAGTTCTGTGAACACGACGCAAGCGTCGAACGCGGTGAGTACGAATCAGGGTTCGGTAGCGAACAGCTCAAGCAGTTCGACAGACTCGTCGACGACCAACAATAACGGCAACGCGGTGACCGGTGACTACACACTGGACACGACAGAGACGACCAACTCGACGCGTTCCGAGGTCGATACGAACCAGGGCGTGCTCACGATCGATACCACGACGACGAGTACGGGAGAGTTCACGGCGAGCAAGAGTGGCAATTCGGTCACAGGTATTTACGAGCAGGATAGCTCCGAGAACGACACGCAAATATCCTCCGTGGCAAGTACGAACCAGGGTTCGGTGTCGAGTATCAGCAGTAGTTCGACAGATTCGGTCTCGACGACCAACAGTGGTAACGAGGTGACCGGTGCCTACTCGCTGACCTCGACCGACACCACCACCTCGACGAGTTCAGAGCTGGACACGAACCAGGGTGTGCTGACGGTCAGTATCTCGAGTACGGACTCGGGCACCAAGACGATGTCCGATTCGGGCAACGAGGTGAGCGGGGAGTACTCGGTGAGCCAGAGTGGCTCCGACACGCAGGTGTCGGAGGAGTTGTCCACAAATCAGGGTTCGGTGGCGAGCATCTCCAGCAGCACAACGAGTTCGTCCTCGCGTGAAACGAGCGGGAACACGGTCACGGGTGAGTACTCGCTGAGTTCGACGAGCGCCAGCGACACCACCAGTGTTGAGACGGACAGGAACAAGGGTGTGTTGGTCGTCGATATCTCCTCCGAGTCCAGCGCCACCGTCAGCACCAGTGAGACGGGTAACGAGGTGACGGGTGAGTACAGCCTGCAGTCGAACAGTACCAATTCGCAGCAGTCCGAGGAGGTGGACACGAATCAGGGCTCGGTCGCAAGCATTTCCAGCAGTTCCACGCAGACCAATGATACGGAGGATGCAGGCAACACGGTCACCGGTGAGTACTCGCTGACATCGACGAGCACCAGCAACACCACCACCGACGAGGTCGATACCAATCAGGGTGTGCTGGTCGTCAGCATCTCCTCCACGTCCAGCGACACGAGCACCGCTGACGAGACCGGCAACTCGGTGACGGGTGATTACTCACGTAGCAGTTCGGAGGAGGCATCACAACAGTACGAGGAGTCGGACAGCAACCAGGGTTCGGTGGCGAGCATTTCCAGCAGTTCCACGCAGACCAGTGATACGGAGGATGCAGGGAACACGGTCACGGGTGAGTATTCGCTGAGTTCAACGAGTACCAGCACGAGCACCACCGACGAGGTCGATACCAATCAGGGTGTGCTCACGGTCAACATCTCCTCGGCGTCCAGCATTTCCAGTAGCGCCAGTGAAACTGGCAATATGGTGACAGGGGACTACTCACGCAGCAGTTCGGAGGAGGCATCGCAACAATCCGAGGAGTCGGACAGCAACCAGGGTTCGGTGGCGAGCATCTCCAGTAGTTCGACGCAGACCACTGATACGGAGGATGAGGGGAACACGGTCACCGGTGAGTACTCGCTGAGTTCAACGAGTACCAGCGACAACACCACCGACGAGGTCGATACCAATCAGGGTGTGCTGGTCGTCAGCATCACGAGTACGTCCAGTAGCTCCAGTAGCGCCAGTGAGACTGGCAACATGGTGACGGGTGATTACTCACGTAGCAGTTCGGAGGAGGCATCACAACAGTACGAGGAGTCGGACAGCAACCAGGGTTCGGTCGCAAGTATCTCCAGCAGTTCCACACAAACCAGTGACGCAGAGGAAGAAGGGAACACGGTCACGGGTGAGTATTCGCTGAGTTCAACGAGCACCAGCGACAACACCACCGACGAGGTCGATACCAATCAGGGTGTGCTGGTCGTCAGCATCTCCTCCACATCCAGTGACACGACTACCACCGACGAAACGATCGATGAGGACACTGGGGACTACTCGCAAACCACGAGCGAGGAGTCTTCGCAGCAGTCCGAGGAAGTGGATACGAATCAGGGTTCGGTGGCGAGCATCTCCAGCAGTTCCACACAAACCAGTGACGCAGAGGAAGAAGGAGACGAGGTCACGGGTGAGTATTCACTGACATCGACGAGCACCAGCGACACCACCACCGACGAGGTCGATACCAATCAGGGCGTGCTGGTCGTCAGTATCTCCTCCACATCCAGTGACACGAGTACCACCGACGGGACCGGTAACTCGGTGACGGGTGACTATTCGCAGAGTATCGCAGAGATGGCGTCGCAACAGTCTACCGAACTCGATACCAATCAGAGTTCGGTGGCAAGTATTTCCAGCAACTCCACGCAGACCACCGACACGGAGGAAGAAGGCAACGAGGTTACGGGACACTACTCGCTGACCTCGATTAGCACCAGCGACGCAACCGTCGACGAGGTGGATACCAACCAGGGCGTGCTGGTCGTCAGTATCTCCTCCACATCCAGCGACGCGAGTACCACCGACGAGACTGGCAACAATGTCACCGGTGCGTACAGTTTGACCAACACCGACACGAGCACGTTCAGCAGTGCCGAGACCGACAGCAACCAGGGATCAGTCGCCAACATCTCGAGTAACTCCACGGATTCGGTCTCCACTACCAAGGCTGGCAATGCAGTCACCGGTTCCTATAGCTCAACGAGTACCGATACGCGTACGTCGACCAATGCCGAGACGGATACGAATCAGGGTGTGCTGGTCGTCAATATCGCTTCGACGGATTCGGGTTCCAGCAGTACGTCCGAGACCGGCAACGCGGTGACCGGTGACTACTCGCGTACGAGCGCAGCGAGCGATGTGCGACTTTCGAACGAAACCGACACGAATCAGGGTTCGGTGGCACTGATTTCCAGCCGGAGTACGGACTCGTCGGGAACCAGCGAGGTCGGCAACACGGTCACGGGCAGTTACTCTCTGGCGAGTACCGACACGAACACCGCCAGCACCTCCGAGACGGACACCAATCAAGGTGTGCTCACCGTCAGCATCGTGTCCACGGATGTGAGCACCACCAATACGAATGAGACCGGCAATCGAGTGACGGGGGCCTATGCGCTGGCCAGCTCCACCGGCGATGTGAATCTCTCCAATGAGATCGATACCAACCAGGGTTCGGTCGCCAGCATCAGCAGCACCACCACGGACACCAGCAGCACGACCAAGAGCGGCAACCAGGTTACGGGCGGCTACTCACTGACGAGCACCGACACGAGCACATCCACCACCGCTGAGACGGACACCAATCAGGGTGTGCTGGTCGTCAACGTTGCGTCCACAACTTCGGGTTCTGCCACCACCGTCGCGGGCGGCAATGATGTCACCGGTGCATACGGTAGCAGTACCACCGAGACCCATTCGCAACTGTCCAATGAGGTCGATACCAACCAGGGTTCGGTGGCCAACATCACGACCAGTACCACCGAAACCAGCAGCACAACCAAGGTTGGCAACGAGGTACTCGGCGGCTATTCATTGACGAGCACTGACACGAGCACATCGACCAGTTCTGAGGTAGACACGAACCAGGGCGTGCTGGTCGTCAGCATTACGAGTACGTCCAGCGCCCTCACAACTACAACCGAGACTGGCAACGAGGTGACGGGTGCCTACTCGCTCGCGAGCACTGAGGCCGATACGCGGGCTTCCAACGAGTTGGACACGAACCAGGGTTCGGTGGCCAGCATCAGCAGCAGTTCCACAGACTCGGTCTCGACCACCAAGGTCGGCAACAAAGTGACGGGCTTGTACAGCCTGACGAGTATCGACACGAGCACGTCGACCAGTGCCGAGGTGGACACGAATCAGGGTGTGCTAGCTGTCACGATTACGAGCACGTCCAGTGGGTCCAACAGCACAGCCGAGACGGGCAACGAGGTGACCGGCGCCTACTCTCGCAGCAGTGCCGCGAGCAATGCGCAACTGTCGAACGAACGCGACACGAATCAGGGTTCGACGGCGTTGATCTCCAACCAGACTACGGCCTCGTCGGGGGGCAGTGAGGTCGGCAACGCCGTCACGGGCAGTTACTCTCTGGTGAGTACCGACACGAACACCGTCAGCACCTCCGAGACCGACACCAATCAAGGTTCGGTGGCTAGCGTCACCAGTAACTCCACCGACGTGTCCACGACCACCAAGTCCGGTAACGATGTGACCGGCTCGTACAGTTTGACAAGCGCCGACACGAGTACATCCACCAGTTCGGAAACGGACACGAATCAGAGTGTATTGGTCGTCAACATTGCGAGTACCTCCACCGGTACCACGACCTCAACCGAGACCGGCAACGCAGTGACCGGTGCCTATGTGCTCGGCACTGTCGAGAGTGATACGGAGGCTTCGAACGAGCTGGACACGAATCAGGGCTCGGTGGCGAGCATCACCAGTAGCTCCACGGCTTCTCTTTCGACTACCAAGAGCGGCAACGAAGTGACAGGTGCCTACAGTCTTGGTTCCACCGGCACCAATTCGCAACTGACCAACGAGGTCGACACGAACCAGGGCTCGGTGGCAAGCATTACCAGCAGTTCCACCCAGTCCAGCACCACCAGCCAGACCGGCAACGAGGTCACCGGCGCATACAGTCTCAGTTCCACCGGTACGAGTACGGCCAGCAGTTCTGAGACCGATACCAACCAGGGCTCGGTTGCCAACATCAGCGGTAACTCCACGAATTCCACGTCCACGACCAAGACTGGCAACAGCGTTACTGGCTCGTACAGCTTGACGAGCACCGATACGAGCACAGCCAGCAGCATCGAGACCGACACCAACCAGGGTGTGCTCACTGTCAGCGTTTCAAGCACCTCCAATGGCACCGCGACGACGACCAAGAGCGGCAATGATGTGACGGGTTCGTACAGTCTTAGTTCCACCGGCACGAACAGTGCCAGCAGCACCGAGACCGACACGAATCAGGGCTCGGTCGCGAGTATGAGCAGTAGTTCCACTCAGACCAGCACCACAAACCAAACTGGCAACGAGGTGACAGGTTCGTACAGTCTCAGTTCCACTAGTACGAGCACGGTCAGCAGCACCGAGGCCGACACGAATCAGGGCTCGGTCGCGAGTATGAGCAGTAGTTCCACTCAGACCAGCACCACAAGCCAAACTGGCAACGAGGTGACGGGTTCGTACAGTTTGACGAGTACCGGCACGAGCACGGTCAGCAGTGCCGAGGCCGACACCAATCAAGGCTCGGCTGCCAGCATCAACAGTACCTCCACGGATTCGTCCTCGACCACCAAGAGTGGCAACAATGTCACTGGTTCGTACAGCTTGACGAGCACGGACACGAGCGCGGCCAGCAGCGCCGAGACCGACAGCAACCAAGGCGTGCTCACCGTCAGCATTGCCTCGACCGATTCGGATACTTCGGCCACCACCAAGAGCGGGAACAACGTCACTGGTTCTTACAGCTTGACGAGCACGGACGCGAACACGGTCAGCAGCACCGAGACCGCCACCAACCAGGGCTCGGTGGCGAGTATCAGCAGCAGTTCCACCCAGACCAGCACCACAAGCCAAACTGGCAATGATGTGACGGGTTCGTACAGTTTCAGCTCCACCAGTACGAACACGGTCAGCAGCACCGAGACCGACACCAACCAGGGCTCGGTCGCCAGCATCAGTAGTAGTTCCACGGACTCATCTACGACCGCTAAGAGCGGCAATGATGTGACGGGTTCGTACAGTTTCAGTTCTACCGATACGAACACGGTAAGCAGTTCCGAGACCGACACGAATCAGAGCGTGCTCACTGTTAGTATCGCCAACACATCCACCGACTCATCGACCACTACCAAGAGTGGCAATGATGTTACTGGTTCGTACAGCTTGACGAGCACCGACGCGAACACGGTCAGCGGTACCGAGACTGACACGAACCAGGGTTCGGTTGCCAACATTAGCAGCAGTTCCACTCAGACCAGCACCACAAACCAGACTGGCAACAGTGTCACTGGCTCGTACAGTCTCAGTTCCACCAGTACGAGCACGGTCAGCAGCACCGAGACTGACACCAATCAGGGCTCGGTTGCCAGTATCAGCAGCAGTTCCACGGATTCGTCCTCGACCACCAAGACTGGCAACGAGGTGACGGGTTCGTACAGTTTGGCGAGTACCGACACGAACACGGTCAGCAGTGCCGAGACCGACACGAATCAGGGCGTGCTCACCGTCAGTATCGCCAGCACATCCACCGACTCATCGACCACTACGAAAACTGGCAACAATGTCACTGGCTCGTACAGTCTCAGTTCCACCAGTACGAGCACGGTCAGCAGCACCGAGACTGACACCAATCAGGGCTCGGTCGCCAGTATCAGCAGCAGTTCCACCCAGACCAGCACCACAGGCCAGACTGGCAATGATGTGACGGGTTCGTACAGTCTCGGTTCCACTAGTACGAGCACGATCAGCAGCACCGAGACCGACACGAATCAGGCCGTGCTTACCGTCAGTACCGCCAACACATCCACCGACTCATCGACCACTGCCAAAACTGGCAACAATGTCACTGGCTCGTACAGCTTGACGAGCACCGACACGAGCACGGTCAGCGGCACCGAAACCGACACCAACCAAGGCTCGGTCGCCAGTATCAGCAGCAGTTCCACGGATTCGTCCTCGACCACCAAGACTGGCAACGATGTCACGGGCTCGTACAGTTTGACGGGCGCTGACACGAGCACAGTCAGCGGCACCGAGACCGATACCAATCAGGGCTCCGTGGCGAGTATCACGAGCAGCAACGTCGGGGTGAACAATTCGACCCGTACCGGCAACGAGATCACCGGCAGCTACACGCTCACGACGACCAACACCACCACCGCTACCAGCAGCGAATCCGATACGAACCAAGGGCTCAACTCTGGTTCGGGCTCCAACGCAACGACAACGCAGACCTCCACCGAGAGCGGCAACAGCGTCACCGGCACGTTCACCCTCACACAGAACACCACCGCCGACAGCAGCCAGACGGCCAGTGGGAGTGACGCACGGGGTAGCTTCACCCTCAGTTCCACCGATCACTCGACCTCCACCGCGACTGCCTCCGGCAACCGAGTGACCGGGGACAACACCTCGACGATCGTGCAGACGGACACGAGCAACTCCACACAGATTGGTGGTGACAGTCAGACCACCTACACGCACGTTGAGACCGGCAACTCGTCAGCCACCGAGATCGCAGCCGGCAACGAGGTAACCGGGGCCAGGACCGCCACGACGACAGCCAGCGACTCGGGCACGGCCACGGAGGTGGCGGCTAGTACGACCACCAACTACACGCTCATTCAAACCCTGGACGACACCTCCACTGCAGTCGAGTTGTCCAACGCGGTGACTGGAGCCTACACCCTCACGACCGACGACTCCTCCGACGCGACCATGCTTGAGTCGGGGTTCGATGGGACGGTGGGGCAATACGATCTGACCAAGACCACAGCCGGCTTGGTGTCCACGACCAATACTGGCAACAACGTGACGGGGACTTACGATCTGTCGGGGACGACGGCGACCGAGTCCACGGCCATCGAGACGACCAACGATCAAAACCAGCAGGCCACCTTCACGGAGATCCTGACGGAGTCGGCGACGCTGGCTGAGTCGGGGAACTCGGTGACGGGGGCCTACACGCTGAGCACAGCCGGAACCGACACGGCGGACTTCAACGATGTGGGGACGATAACGTCGGGGACATTCACAGTGACGGAGGGGAGCACAGCGTCGTTCAATCGAACGACGTTGGGCAACGCAGTCAGCGGGGACTACACCCTGGCGGATGCGTCGCAGACGACCTACAGCTTCACGCAGTCGCTTGCGGGTGCCGAGCCATTCACGCTCAGCGAGAGCGGTCTGGACGTCGCCACAACGGCCAAGAGCGGCAACAATGTGACGGGTGTTTACACGCTGGGTACGGTGGGGAGCGACACGTATACGCTCATGGAGTCGGGTGTTGCCGATGGCGGGAGTTTCGCGGCGACGGTGACGGGTGTGGATAACTACACGGTGGTGGAGTCGGGGAACACGAGCCAGCAGGTGTATCAGCGGACGACGGTCGGCGACGGAACATATGACCGCGAGATTTCGGGTTCGGAGGCGTCGCTGGGTTCGCTGTTGGGGACCAACGGCTACACGGTGGTGGAGGCGGGCGACGACCGCGCGGGTCATTTCGAGGAACAGACGTACGGCACCACGCGTTATCAGCTGTTGCCGCTGTTTGCAGATGTGTCTAACACCAGCGATGGTTCCGACCCCGGCAGTGTCTCGTTCTTCTCACACGGACTCCCCTTCCGCGATCCCAACGCGTTGTCCCGGTGGGTGGATCGCCGGGCGGCGGATCTGGGGATCACCAACACCTGGAATGATGTCTCGAGCTGGCTCGACCGCAACGGTACTTACGTCGGGGTGGTGGGCCTGCTCAACCCCTTCACTGCGCCGTTCGTGATCTCGGCGTTCACGACCAACTGCGCCTTCGACATGCTGGAGACCTGGCAACTCGACAAGAAGGTGGCGGCCAACAACGGGCGTGAGGCGCCGTCGCTGGCGGTGACCGTCTGGAACGGCACCAAGGAACTGGGCGGCGCATTCTTCACTGGACTGGGCCATGGCGGGATCATCGTCGCCAACCGTCTGACAGAGACCTTTAGCCTCGGGTTCTGGCGACCGCTGGACAAGAAGGCGCAGCAGTTGATCAAGGAGGGTGGCGAGGCTTACCAGTTCTCCGATCTATCGGCCATGATCGGCAGCAACTCGCTCTTCGCGGCGGTCAGTGGTCCAACTGGGAGAATATGGGCTGTCGGGAATACGCTGAACCGTTATGGCGAGTGGAGCCAGCGATATCCCGACAACCCGTTGGCTGTTGGCTCCGATACTGCGCAAGTGGTCCGCATCGTCGGGGGGACGATCCAACTGGTCGCTGTTGTGCGGGCGGTGGGACCGGGCCGAATCTGGTCGGGTCTATCGACGCTGCTGCGCTCGCGTTGGGGCGGGTGGGCCGCATTTGGAGGCGGTTATGGCATCCAGGAGTATGCGAAGTGGAGTCAGGCTAACCCTGATGATCCGCTGGCGATGAACTACGGCTTGGCGGTCCCTCTTGAGTGGGTCGGACGCGGTATCAAGATGGCGGGGGCTGGACGGGTTCTGGCGCAGCCGTTCGGCTGGTTAACCAAGACGTTCGGAACAACGGCTGTTCTGACTGTCGGCACGACCTTATTGGTGAACCACATCAACGACACCATCATCACCGGATGGAATGGACGGTCGACGGCGGAGAACATCCGGTTGGTTGGCAATGAGGTGTCGGAACTCCTCGGCGGAACCCTTGGAGGCCTTCATAAATCTTCCCAGGAGGTGTTCCAAGCGACACTGAACTCAGAGTTCGGCGCGATTTCGCGGCGGCTCGGCGCAGCGTGGGTAAGTCGAAACTTTGCAGCGAACATCGATGCAGTGGCAGCGTATCCCTTCCGATTCGCCTACCAGTCGGTCGCTGAACCTTTGATTCGAAGATTGCCAATATACTGGGAAACTGTGAGCGAGAATCCGCGAGCCTGGCTGACAGAGTTGGTTGCGCTCGTGCGAGGGCAAGGTCGCTACGATGTTCCACCAGTGAATCCCGCGCTGCCGACCTGTCTGCCAAACATTCCACGAAGCACTGCCGAAGCTCAGATGCACGCGGATCGTGCTGCGGCAGCAGCAGCAGCAGACCCCGCTATCGTCGGCGTGCCTCGAGTAAGAAGAGGTGCCGTTACCGAACCAGGGAAATCTGTCGGTGTCGCGGTCCACGGGGATGGAACTGTCTCTGTCGGAGTATCGGAGAATCCGGGGAGTTCCACGTTAAGTCAACGGCTTGCTGCAAGGTTGAACGAGCTTTACCCTCCAGCTCCTGGTCAGCCCCCGACATATCACGCGGCAGCAAACCCACCGACGCCGCCCGCGGGACGGCCCTTTGGTCGTGGTGTGGATCCGGCTACGGGTGCTCCCTCAAACGCGCCAGGGCAGTGTTCTGAGCCACATCTTGCTCAAGCGGTCGCGGAATACTCTGGAACGACGGGCTCCCCAGCAAGGTCCTATGAAGTTGTCTGGAGTGGGCCGAGGATCAACCCCTGGCCGATGCCTGCAGGACCTGTGACTCCCGGAGGGTTTTCATTAATGGCCGCCTGCTGGACCTGTCGGTTGAACGGGCCAATTTATGAAATTATGATGCAAATTCCCGGTCGTCTGCCGCTGCCGGACTTGGGCTGGCTGCGTCTGCCCATAATAAATTCGCTCTTCGGAAATGTTAATGGCCCCAACACAACCAAGTGATTCCATCCAGGACTTCGTAACGTTTATGACTGCCATGTTTGGGCGGGATGTATATGCCTCTCGCCGGGGAGCCACACAGGAGGATGTGGTTACTCTGGCGAGGTGCTGTCCACATCCCTTCCCACAGTTGTATCGCGAGTATTTGCTTGAGTTCGGGGAAGATGCGGGCGGGTTCGAGTTTGCCTTCGATACCTTATCCGATATCCAGAGTCTGTTGGCGTTCCACGACCCCGACGAGCCGCCTCTTCCTCCTGAGCAGCCAGAGGACTGCTTCGTATTCGCAATTGAAAATGCGTCAGGAGGTCGAGTGTTGGACTTTTCGGATTGCAAGTCAGGAAAGTCAACCGAGCCGACGGTAGCCAGTTATTATGCTGATGATTTAGACTACACTTATTCGAAGACGTTTCGCATCTTCCTGTATGGGGCTGGATTTATCGAGGGGCGCATCAAGCCACCCAGGCCGAGCCGATGGACTCTCATTTCTCAAGTACCTTCCCAAATGCAAGATCTCTTGGCGGTGGCTGTTCGGTGTGGGTTTGTTCCATACTGGTTCAGCGACGAATATATGTCCTGTCTGGAGAGGGGGGGGGAGTCTCTCGTCATGCGGACTCAGGGTGGAATGACATCAATCGTGGTCGTTGCTTCGGACGACGCCAAGACAGCGGATATCCGATCGCAACTGCTGCAGTCATTTCCACTGGTTGCGGAGAAGCGATAGTCGTGGACGAAATCCGATGAGATGATCTTACACTCTTGGCGTAGATTAACTCAAAGATTTAGAGGTCGTTTGGCATTGAAGATTATTTGTATTTGTTCATGTGTGTGTGTTGGCAGCGTCCTCATTCAAACATATACTGTCTCCGGCAATCAGGTGATCGGGGATAACACGTCCACGAGTGTGCAGACGGACACGAGCAACTCCACGCAGATTGGTGGCGACAGCCAGACCTCCTACACACGCGTCGAGCCTGAAATACACTGAGATCTATCCACCACAGCGGCCCCCTAGCCCTCGTCTGAGACGATCCGCCTATGCCTATTGCTGATCTTCCCACAAACGGCTATTCCTCCAACCAAACGACCACACTCGCCGATTTACTCAGGCGGAATCCCAAATCGGACGATGCTCACCTGTTCGGGCTCTTCGCAGAGTTAGCCCAGCTTGCAGGGCGTGATGACCTTCATGACGAGTTTCGTCGTCGTGCCTCTGGTGAAGGCATTGCTCCTTCATCCACCTCGCCTCGCGTTCCCGAATCACTGCGGAAACAAACAGAAGCTGCTCGCCATGTGCGCGAGCGTCGCTTTGCTGAGGCGGAACTACTCTACCGTGAGGCAATCAAGCTCGATCCCACCTCCCACGATGCGCATGGCAACCTCGGCGTTGCTCTGGCCCAGCAACGCAAACTCCCCAATGCCGAAGCCGCATTCCGACTGGCCATCCGCTTGAACCCGGCCCTCGTCGTCATGTACGTCAACCTGGCGACCTGTCTTCTTCAACAGAATCGCCTCCCCGAAACCGAGGAGTGGGCACGCCAAGCCATCCAACTCGACCCCACCAACGCCGAAGCCCACTACTTACTCGGCTGCTCGCTCGAAGACCGCAAACGCCACGAACCCGCCGAGACCGCTTTTCGCGAGGCCGTCCGGCTCAACCCGCGTCACGCCGACGCCCAGTTCCGCTTGGGCCGCGTGCTCAGTCGCCGCGAGAAACCCAAGGAAGCCGAGACTGCCCTCCGGGAAGCCGTCAAACTCAAGCCAATCAATGCCGCGGCATGGTCAACGCTGGGCATACTTCTCGAAACACAGGACCGAGCGGCCGAGGCCATCGAGTGTGCCCGTAAAGCCCTCGAACTCGAGCCCAAATCCGCCGATCTGCACAACTGCCTGGGAGTGGCGCTGGCCAAGGGTGAGAAATTCACCGAGGCCATTGCGGCCTACCGCGAAGCCATTCGGCTCAAACCCAAAATGGCCAGTGCCTGGAGCAACCTGGGCAATGCACTCCGCTCCTCCGGTCAGGTCGAGGAGGCCGAGAAGAGTCTGCGCGAAGCACTGCGGCTATTCCCCGACTATCCCGAAGCCCATAACAACATCGCCATCGCGCTCGTACAACTCGGCCGCGACGATGAAGCACTCAAACACTACGACGAAGCGCTCCGGCTTCGGCCCGAATACCCCGAAGCACGAATGAACCGCTCTCTCATCTGGCTGGCGAGTGGTGACTTCGCTCGTGGTTGGCCGGAATACGAATGGCGGTTCAAGGTTCGACCCATGAAGAACGGCGGGCCACCCGGCCCACGTTGGAAGGGCGAGTCCATTGAGGGCAAGACGCTGCTTTTGACCGCCGAGCAGGGCCTGGGCGACTCGGTTCAGTTCATCCGCTATGCTCCGCTGGCCAAGGAACGCGGGGCCAGAGTGGTGTTCGATTGTCCGGAAGTGCTGGCCTCGCTCATTGCGACTTGTCCCGGAGTCGATCAGGTCTTCTCCCGCAATAAGCCGCCTGGTCCGGTTTACAACTTTCACATCCCGCTGTTGAGCCTGCCGGGCATCTTTGGCGTTCCGCCCGACGCTGCAATCCCACAGGTGCCGTATCTGACTCCTGATCCCGCTCGTGTGGAACACTGGCGTAATGAACTGGCGGCTGTGCCCGGCTTGCGGGTGGGCATTGCGTGGCAGGGAAGCACCATCCACAAGGGCGACAAACTGCGTTCGGTGCATCTGACGCGATTTGCTCCTTTGGCGGCTGTGCCAGGAGTGAGTCTGTGCAGCATCCAGAAGGGTACTGGCTGGGAGCAACTGGCCGACCAGTCCGCTGCATCGATGAGCGTGATCGACCTGGGCACACGGACGAAGATCGAAATGATGGACACCGCGGCACTCATGATGAACCTGGATCTGATTGTCGCGGTGGATACAGCGGTGGTGCATGTGACGGGTGCTTTGGGCCGACCGGTGTGGGTGGCAGTACCGTTTGCGGCTGACTGGCGCTGGCTGAGGCGTGGCGAGACGACCGCGTGGTACCCGACCATGCGGCTCTTCCGACAGACGACGCACGGCGATTGGGATGGAGTCTTCAACCGTATCGCAGACGAACTGACCGCTGCGGCCCGTGCGAAGGCTGAAGGACGTTGGGATGGCACGGCAGCAGCAGTGCAAGGAGCCCAGACATGAATGAGTCGAGCATTCTGGCTCTCGCACAGGCTGGCATTGTGCGAGAGAGGTGAGTTGTGCCGCCATCGTCCAATCCCGTGCTGCTGTTCGCTTCCTATCACGCCTACCTGGATCACGCTAGCGGCGCAGCATTGGCCACTCGTGACCTCTTTGAGGATCTCACCGCACAGGGCTGGAAGTGTCGGGTGGTGTGCGGACCGGCACTCGACTATCAGGATGGACGCGGACCCGCCGACGTTCTCCACGAACACCAGATTCCTCACCAGATCGAATGCTGTGCACCACACAACGGTACACGCTACACACTGTTCCATTACGTTCTCAATGGCGTATCGGTCACACAATACCGACCCGAAACGTTCGATCCACATCGACCGCCCACCCAAGACGAAGGCGTGCCCTTCCTCGATGTCGTTAGCCGAGCCTGTAGACTTTTTCAGCCCGACATTGTTCTGACATTCGGTGGCCCACCCATCGGCCAGCACCTGATCCGACGAGTCAAACGCGCCGGCAAACGCGTGCTGTTCTGCCTGCATAACCTCGACTATCAGGGCCGCGACTTGTTCGAGGAAGTGGACGCGATCTGGGTACCCTCCGAGTTCGCCAAAAGGACCTATCGGGAGCGGCTCGGGCTGGAAACGCACGCCATCACCCTGCCGTGGGACCGCAACCGGATACGAGTTGCACCGAACGACGAAGGGTATGTAACGTTCATCAACCCCATCCCCGCCAAGGGCATGGCCTGGTTCGCAAGAATTGTCCTGGAAGTCTCACGACGCCGACCCGACATTCCGTTTCTGGTGGTGGAGGGGCGAGGGCGAGTTCAGGCATTGCGTCAGTTGGGTCTGGATTTCAGCGGAGTGAAGAACCTGCACGTGATGCGTTCCACCCCGCGACCGTGGGAGTTCTATGCCATGAGCCGGGTCGTACTGATCCCCTCCCTGTGCGACGATGCCTACCCGCGAGTGGGGTGTGAGGCACTGACCAATGGCCTTCCGGTGCTGGCGACTCGACGAGGTGGATTGCCGGAGGTGCTGGGCGAAGCCGGGTTCCTCTTTGACGTGCCCGCTCCCTACACGACGCAATACCTCGATGTCCCGTCCGCCGCCGAGGTTGTGGAGTGGGTGGAAACCATTGAGCGGCTCTGGGATGACAGGGCGTTTTACGCCGAACATCGAGAAAGAGCGCTGGCGCGGGCCCAAGTGTGGGAGCCGGATCGACTGCGTCCTGGTGTCGAAGCGTTCCTCCGTCAGATCGCTGCCAAGTAGAGAGCCAGCCCGACTCAGGTGGGCTTGGCTTCAGATGGATTGCACCCGTCCGGTGAAGGCGGCGGACGCCACCATCGTACACATCGACGACGGCACGGCCTTTGTGACAGCGGGGGTGAGAAACTGGTTACGAGGACGCGGCATTCTGCACCTCTCATATTGCGGGAGTTCCCGCAAAACTCGGCATCTTGAAGCCGCTCTCCCAACAGTCGGGAGGTACGCTGAAACCGCGTCGGTAGAAGGGTTTGGGCGAAACTCCGCGAGAAGGATACGAACCTGCTCACGCGGACATTGGGGCCGCGTTTGGGTCGCATCGCTTTCGCGTTGAAGTCTCTTCAATTGCAGTGTTTTGCGTCACGGGCCAGGCTTCAGTGACAATGGTCGCGCATTGGCCTCGCATGCGCAATACTGCCCACCCTTTGCACACCCGGAATGCCGAAAACGACCACCTCTCGAACTCATGAAGTTTCATTCAGTCAGTGCAGAATTCTCAGATCAGAGGCGCTGGACGAGGGTTGCAGTCCGTTGGTGTTCAGCGCTTCGAGCACTGTCCCAGCAGCAAGCTGAGTTCCTCGAAGCAGTGGCCGCTGTCTCGGTGGTCATCAAGACCGCGTCTGGGAGAGGATGCAAGGTCAGGAGACGGTCCACGGCGGGAACTGGCGGAACTTCAGGCAGACAACAGTGCCGTCGGCAGAAAGCCAAGTGGACCGCGCTGCAACTTGCAGTTTTTCCGCAACAAATTGGCTCAAACGTGCTGGGTTTTGTTCTCGGAGTTGTCGAGCCTTGTTTTGGCATTCGCATCGATCAATGCGACGGAGATGGAGCAGTAACGGTAAGGTATATGACTGTTCATAGTCAGGAACTGAGTTACTCTGTGGCATCACGTAACGAAAACTTGGCAGACTTTATTACTTCAGGTTCATCATTGACTGTCTTTCAGCATCCCACGTCTTGAGCCAACCTGTTGCATCCCAGCATCCCGTAGCCAAACGTTTTCCATCGGGGCTGAAGGATACCGACCACACTGTACCGCGGTGGAGAAGGTGTGGAGGAAGTTCCTTACCTGCTGTTGCATCCCAAATGCGTACCGTTTTGTCCTCACCGGCGGATGCGATTCGAAGACCATCTCGTGAAAAGGCTACTCCATTGACTTGATCGGTGTGGCCTTTCAGCGTCAGCAAATCCCTATTGCGGGAAGCATCTCCCTTGGGGTCCACGTCCCAGATTTTCAATGTGTAATCCCAACTCGCCGTGACGAGCCGTGTCCCCTCACGATTGAAACTCAAGCCGGGAACGGCGCCGGCATGTCCCGTGAGAAGATACAGCCTTTTCCCTGTCATCGCATCCCACATTGTCACGCTGTGGTCAGTGCTCCCCGATGCGAGTCGTTTGCCGTCTGGGCTGAAAGCTACCGGGCCAACTGGTAAGAAGGACTCACAACGAACAATCACCTTACCTGTCTCGACATCCCATATTCGCACAATGGCGTCCATGCCTGCGGAAGCAACTCGTTTACCATCTGGACTGAACGCCACACCTTGTACTTGGCCTGTGTGCTCGGAAAAAGTCCTTATTAATTCACCTGTCTCGGGGTTCCAGATCTTCACGGTGTTATCCCAACTCGCCGATGCCAAGAGTTTGCTGTCCGGACTGAATGCCACGCACCAGATCGCCCCTTTGTGACCTTCGAGGGTACGAACGACGTCTCCCGTTTGAGCGTTCCAAAGCCGGATCGTTTTATCCCAACCACCGGAAGCGATATAGCGGTGAGCGCTGTCGAATGCCACGCTGTTCACACGATCTGTATGTCCGGCGACTGTGAATATTCCCGGTTTCGATTCGAGATCACGCGGGGTTGCGTCCCAAATTCTCACTGTGGAGTCGAAGCTCGACGAGGCCAGCTGCTGCCCGCTCGGGCTAAAGGCCACATTTGCGACCAAGTCAGTGTGCCCACGTAGAGTAAGTTTCAGTTTGCCGTTCGCAGTATCCCACAACCGAACCGTCTTGTCATAGCCGGCTGTCGCGATGCGTTTGCCGTTGGGACTGAATGTGACTCCCATCGTTGAACCAGTGTGACCTCTTAATGGATCCAGAACCGCGGCACCGGTTACGGAATCCCACAAACGAACAGTCCCGTCCATGCTTGCAGTTGCAAAACGAGTGTTATCGTGTGAGAAGGCGACATCCTGAATGTGCGCATCGTGAGCTTTAATGGTGTGTACCTCAGTCAAGTCCGCTGCATTCCAGAGTTTTGCGGTGCCGTTTGCACTTCCGGAGAGCAGAAAACGGCCATCCGAACTGTACCGTAAGCGATATATGTTACTGTCGTGACCGCTCACCACCTTTACAATTGCCTTGGTCCGTGCGTCCCAAACCACGAAGGTGTTGTCTTTGTTCAAGCTGGACGATGCAATTCGTTGGCCATCGGGACTATAGGCAATTGAAAGCACAGGACCGACCTGTTGTTGAAATGCGAGGATTTCGCGGCCGCTTTTCACGTCCCAAATTTTCACGAGACCCGGCGATGCACGTAGATTGGCGATATTCGGCGAGAAACTCCCTGTGGCGATGGATCGTCCATCCGGACTGAAAGCGGTGCAAAGCACGGGAATCGGCGGCGCCAATGCGAGCAGCAGGTCGTCGTTACCTTTGATCGTGCGGAGCACTTTGTAGGTTGCCGTGTCCCATATTTTCACCGTCCCGTCCATACTGCATGTCGCCAATCTTTGACCGTCCGGGCTATATGTGGCCATCCAAACAACACCTTTGTGGCCTCCCGGCATTCCCCTAATAACGGGCCGTTCTCCCATTGCTGGTGAATCGCCGAGTTGGAGGCCTCCACCATCTCTCAACCGCATCAGATACTTCCATTCCCAACCGCGAAGATGTTGTGGGCACCTCGCTAATAGAGTGCCTGCAAGGCTGACGTCGTGGTTCAGTGTTATCTCGCGTTCGGCCACGGCGATATAGTTGTCATATAGCTGCTCTTCCAGAGAAATGCGCGCGTTGCTCTCCTTGGTGGCGAACTCGAACGCCTTCGACTCGCTTTCCCGCGAGAGTCCGAGGGCGCGATCGCGGTCGCCGAGGGCGATACTCAAGTCAGTCGCGCGCGATTCGGCCCGCAGGTATTGCCACAAGATGCCCCCGAAACCAAGAGCAGCAACCAGCGCGATGAGACCATACGACACCGCCAGGGCGGGATTCCGCTTTGCCCATCGCCAACTTCGTTCCCATGCACGGATGGGACGAGCCTTGATTGGTTCTCCTTTGAGAAATCGATCGAGGTCATCCGCCAAATCGCCGGCGCTGGCATAACGGCTCGTCACTCGCTTCTGAAGACACTTCAGACAGATGGTTTCCAGATCGCGGGACACTGTCGGCTGGACCTGGCGAACGGGGACGGGTTCCGTGCCAATGACTTGCAGTATCGTGTCGAGTGTGGTTGCGGCGAGAAAGGGCGGGCGGCCGGTGAGCAGCTCATAAAGAATCGCGCCAAGAGCATAGATGTCGACTCCAGGCCCTGCCTGTTTCGATCGACCCAGCGCCTGTTCGGGCGGCATGTAACTCGGGGTTCCGATGATGTCCCCCGTACCCGTCAGCGTCTGTCCTCCCTCAATGTCCAGTTTCTTTGCCAACCCGAAGTCGCCGATCTTGGCGGTTCCGTCTTCTGCAAGGAGGACGTTTGCGGGCTTGAGGTCGCGGTGGATGACTCCCAATTTGTGCGCGGTCGCCATGGCGCGAGCGAGTTGCTGGACAATCGTCGCCGCTTCACGCTGAGGAAGAGGCGTGCCCGCCAGCTTTTTCGCCAGACTTCCGCCAGGGCAGTATTCCAGGGAGAAGTACGGACGATTGTCGTATTCGTTCACTTCGAAAATGTGAATGATGTTCGGATGATCCAGCTTGGCCACTGCTTCGGATTCGATCCGAAATCGCTCGCGCTCTTTCTGCCCCGCGCCGTCTCCTGTCAGGATCATTTTCAGTGCGACGATCCGATCCGCTTTTATTTGCCGCGCTTTGTAAACCACTCCCATGCCACCGCGGCCAAGCTCGGCAATCACTTCATATCCCGGCGGCGTCGGGAGAGTTAACACCCGTTCGGTTTCGGTTGCCGTAGGTTCCGGCGTGGTAATTCTGCCATGCTCAATGTCGTCAAGCAGTTTCGAGCAGACATCATGGCACGTATCCAGATGCGACTCGATCTCGGCACTCTCGGTTTTGTCGAGACGCCCGTCGAGCCACAAGCGCAGCCGCTCCGCCGATGGGTGGTCGGTCATTTCTCGCCTCACCAATTGTTTCCGTCAGCCGTGCAGGTCTTTGAGTTCCTCGCGGAGCATCTGTCGAATGCGGCTGACGGCTTTGTAAACCGAGTTCTTTGGCATACTCAGCCGCTGGGCCACTTCCTCGGTCTTGAGTTCGTCAAAGACCGAGAGCCGGAAAGCTTCAAACGTATTCCCGTCGACACGACTCTTCACGCGCGACAACTCTTCCTCAATGCGGGCCAGGGTCTCGGCGTACTCGGCTTCCATCGCGCCGGTCAGGGCGGCAGCGACCTGTTCGATCGACTGTTGGGCGTCCGTGTTTCCGACACTCCATGTCCCCGGTCGGCGATTGCTCGCGCGGAGGTAAGTTAGCGCCGCGTGCCAGATGAATTGGTTGAGCCAGGCGTAGACTTGCTCTTTTGTCCGAAATACGAAATCGTCGAAGACGTCGCCCTTGCAAAACTGAAGCAGAATGATGGCAGTGAGTTCATCCGCGTCGGCATCCTGGAGGCGGTGGCGTTCGCAGCACCTCTTAATTCGCGGCTGGTATTTGGTGGCGAATTTCCCGAACAATTCGCGGTTTTTGGGATCTGCGAGGAAATTCTGAAGGAGCACGGTACTTCGTTGACTCTCCATCACAAGAAGCTCCTCGGCTCATTCTTGTTGTATCAGGCAGATTTCTTTTTTTTGAGTGTCAGAAATCGCTGGCAGCGGCAATGTCTCATTGAGGAGCAGAAAAAGAGACGCAGAAAAATCGGAGAGGGATGATTGTGTCATCGGTCCGATTATGATATCTGAAGACACGTGAAATTTTACGACCCTCGCCGGGCCGTGCAAGATATCGAAACGCTAATATTTACCTGCGCCGTGCTGCTGCTGGACATGGCAACGACCTCCGAGCCAATGATCGACGGCCCACCGCTGGAATTGCTTCAACGCACGCTCATGCTGGTCATCAGCAAAGGGAAAAGTGATCGCCGCGCTGCGAGACCCCAGCCCGTGCATTATCACCTGTATGGATAAGGAATCAACCCGAGTAGATCAGAGCCTCACTGCCTGACGGCAGCGGCCAACATCTGCAACAGAACAGGAGCAGGTACTCACCGGCCTGATCCTGTATCCGTCAATCACGCTGAGGGCCAAATTATGTCGCTTCGATATGTTCGGAAACTTCTTCTTTCTCGGCCAGTTGGGACCGAGCGTCGGTCTGCCGTGAACAAGATCCGGCTGACGGCTGAACATCTCGAAGACCGCAGCACGCCGGCAACATTCACCGTGACCAACAATCTCGATGACGGCAGCACGGGTTCACTCGTCTGGGCCATCTCACAGGCCGCCGCTAATTCAGACAGCGGCAATACAATCGTATTCAGCCCGAGTGTCACCGACATTGTCTTCAGCAATACGCTCACGATTACAAATAATAAGCCTTTGACCATTGATGGCGGTACCGGCGTAACCCTTGATGGCAACGATACTATTGAAGTGATGTCAGTAGGAGACAACGCCAATGTCACTCTGAAAAATATGACAATCCAGGGAGGCTACACGACGGGCGACGGTGCTGGCATCGGTAGCGCCGGCAGGTTGGTGATCGATAAATGCACTTTCACGAACAACACGGCTGGTAATGAGTGGGCCGGCGGTGGCGGAATCTTCATCGATCAGGGCAGCGCGACGATTAGTAACAGCACTTTTACCAATAACTCGGATACGAACGGAGGAGGGGGCGGCATCGGCATTTACAGCGGGACTTTGAATATCACCAACTGTACCATCTCGAATAACAGTGGCGGCGGCGGCATCTACAATCGAGTTGGCTCGATCACCATCTCCGGCACCACTATCTCCGGCAACTCGAGTTCGGCCAGTGGGGGCGGCATCGACTGTCCCTATGCGAACAGCTCGTTATCGATTACCGACAGTACCATTACTCACAACACAGCCCACGGGAGTGGCGGTGGCATCGATGCGAACAACGGGTCAATAACCTTGACCGACTGCACCATCAGCGACAACACCGCGAACGCCGGTGACGGCGGCGGTATTGCAACCCCGACAATGACGATCACCAACTGCCTTATCAACGGCAACACCGCCTCGGGCAACGGTGGCGGCATCGACTGCCCGAATCTGACTATCACCGGCGCCACCGTCAGCAACAACACGGCGGCTGGCAGTGGTGGCGGAGTCTACAGTATAGACATTCTGAACGGCGCCGATCTCACCATGAAGAATTGCACGATTAATAATAACCAGGCGACAAGCGGCAGCGGCGGCGGTGTCTACGGCTATGACATAACAACGATTTCGAATAGTACGATTTATGACAATACCACTCTCGCTGGCAATGGCGGCGGGATTTATATCACAGTAGAATACGATATAGTCTATGGCATTCTGGCAGACAGTACAACGATCATTACCAACTCCACCGTGAGTGGTAACTCTCTGGTTAGTGGCACCAGTTCCGGCAGTGGTATTTATGGTTATACTGGCTTAACATCCGTTCCAAATGCCAATACGATCGACATGATCAACACCATTGTGTCGAATGGCGTGGATGGAGATCTGGCAGGAGGGGCCGGCTACAAGGGCAGTAACGATCTTATTGGCGACGGGCAAAACACGAGCGGACTCACAAACACCATTTCTGGCGATCCGAAGCTTGCCCCGCTTGGCAACTACGGCGGACCGACGGAAACGCTCGCGCTTCTTCCCAACAGCCAGGCGATCAACGCGGGGACTACCGCCGGAGCAACCTCTACCGACGAGCGTGGCGTGGCCCGTGACAGCCAGCCCGACATTGGAGCCTACGAATACCAGGCGCTCCACACTCAGATCACCGGTAAGCCGAGCAATCCCAGCAACAGTAACGCACTGTCCTTTACTTTCGCTTCCACCGGCGGCAGCGGCGCGGCCGTCACTTTCGACTACCAGCTCGACGGCGGATCGTGGACCCCCACCACCAGCCCTCTCAATCTCAGTGGCTTGAGCGACGGCTCGCACACCATTGCAGTCGCGGCTCTTGATCCGGTCGACGGTATCGATGCCAACCCAGCCACCTACACATGGGTTATTGACACCACACCGCCGACAGTCAGTATCACCAGCGAGCCAAACAACCCGACCAACATCGCCACGGCGAGTTTCACTTACAACGGGACCGATACGGGAACGGGGGTCGACCACTACGAGTACCGTATTGACGGCGGGACCTGGACCACCGATACCACCGGGGCGACCAGCTTCACCGGGCTCGCCGACGGCTCACACACGTTCCAGGTCGAGGCCGTGGACAAGGCCGGGAATATCAGCACGGCGGCTAGCTACGCCTGGACCCTCGACACTACACCGCCGATGGTCAGTATCACCAGCGAGCCGAATAATCCGACCAATATCGCCACCGCGAGTTTCACCTTTAGCGGGACTGACTCGGTGTCCGGAGTCGACCACTACGAATACCGTATTGACGGCGGGGCCTGGACCAGCAACACAACCGGCGCGGCCAGCTTCACCGGGCTCGCCGACGGCTCGCACACGTTCGCGGTCGAGGCCGTGGACAAGGCTGGGAACATCAGCACGGCGGCCAGCTACACCTGGACTCTCGACACGACTCCCCCGACGGTCACCATCACCAGCGAGCCGAATAATCCGGGCAATACCACGAGTTTCACCTACAGCGGGACCGACACGGGGACGGGGGTCGACCACTACGAGTACCGTGTTGACGGCGGGGCCTGGACCAGCAACACCACTGGAGTTGCCAGTTTCGCGGGCCTGAGTGACGGGTCGCACACGTTCGCGGTTGAGGCCGTGGACAAGGCTGGGAACATCAGCACGGCGGCCAGCTACACCTGGACTCTCGACACGACTCCCCCGACGGTCACCATCACCGCCAAGCCGAGCAACCTGACGACCATCGCCACGGCGAGTTTCACCTTTAGCGGGACCGACTCGGGGACGGGGGTCGACCACTACGAGTACCGTATTGACGGCGGGGCCTGGACCAGCAACACCACCGGCGCGGCCAGTTTCACCGGGCTCGCCGACGGGTCACACACGTTCGCGGTTGAGGCCGTGGACAAGGCCGGGAACATCAGCACGGCCAGCTACACCTGGACCCTCGACACCACACCGCCGACGGTCAGTATCACCAGCGAGCCGAGCAATCAGACGACTCGTACCAGCGCGAGTTTCACCTTTAGCGGGACCGACGCGGTGTCCGGAGTCGCCTACTACGAGTACCGTATTGACGGCGGAGTGTGGACCGGCAACACCACCGGCGCGGCCACCTTCACCGGACTTTCTGTCGGCTCGCATACATTCGAGGTCGAGGCCGTGGACAGGGCTGGGAACGTGAGCACGGCGGCCAGCTACACCTGGACCATCAACACGACTCTGGAACGCATCGCGGTTGGTTCCGGGGAGGGTGCACCGTCCCTGATTAGCGTTTACGATACATCGGGCAATCTGCTCACCACGATCAACCCATTCGATGGCTATCAGGGTGGGATCAAGGTGGCAGTTGGTGACGTGACCGGCGATGGTGTGGCCGATATCATCGTGGGTGCTGGTCCCGGTGCTCCCGGCGGGCACATCAAGATCTACGACGGTGTCACGTTCCAGGAGATCGCGAGCTTCTTCGCGTACCCCGGGTTTGAGGGCGGGGTCAGCGTCGCTGCGGGGGACGTAGCGGGCAATGGTGTGGCCGACATCATCATTGGAACAACCAATGATAACGACCACGTTGAGGTACGCACGATGGCTGGCGGAGAAGTGATGAGCTTCTACGCTTTTGGCGTCAATAACCCAGTCGGTGTCACGATTGCCGCTGGTGATGTGGAAGCGGATGGCCGATCCGATGTCGTCGTGGGCAGCGCGACAGGGATGGGGCAGGTCGAAGTGTTCCAGGCTCTGACCGGCGCCATGATCCAGAGTTACACACCGTTCGCCGGGTACACGGGTGGAATCTTTGTCGCCGCCGGCGATGTGAATGGCGATGGCCACGCCGACATCATCGTTGGCTCGGCCACCGGCGATTCACACGTGGCTGTGTTCGATGGCGTCTCGACGGCCGAAATCCTCAGCTTCATCGCCTACCCCGGCGCTGGCGTTGGTGTTGGTGTCCACGTCGGAGCCGTCGATCTCCTGGGCAATGGAGTCGACGATATCCTGACTGGCCCCGCCGGCACCGCTCCGCACGTGAAAGCCTACAACGGGTCTGGAGCAACGGACCTGAGCTTCATCTCCGAGGCCCCAGGCCAGCCGACATCGCAGTTCGGTATCTACATTGCGGGTGGCACCGGCAAGTAAGTGCGGTCTGTCAATTGAAAACTCCCACGCTGAAGCGGGGGAGTGCAAATCAGGGCCACGTTGGATAGACCAACGTGGCCCACTTTTTCGGCCACGAAGTTGAGCAAGAGTGCATCTTGCGTTGTTGAAACCTCTGGTTACAAACCTGGAGGCTGCTCGCGAGCTGCGCGTCGCTCTTCCTCGGGACGAAGACAAGCATATCCCAACAATGCAGTGCCCTGTAACATCTTCCATTTGAAGAATCGGGATGTGTTCAGCCTGATTTCTTCGTAGGTTGGAGCCAGTATTGGGTGACAGGACCGATGGTGAGGCCCTGCACCAGAATGGAGAACACGACCACGATGTGGGTCATCGCGATGATCGCGTCACGCTCGACGACTGGTGCACCCTCCACTCGGCAGCGAGAGCCAGCGCCACGGAAATCCCGCCACGCAGCCCGCCCCACGTTAGGATCCGCACCGTGTATCTGGCGATCGTCACCGCATCAGGGCAATTGGTCCAGCCACCGAGACCAGTCGAGCGAACAGCACCACTGGGATAGCGATCAGGGCGACCAATAGGTACGTCCGGGTGAACGCGAGAGCCAGAATCTCGACGCCGACCAAGGCGAACAGCAAGGTGTTGAGGATCTAGATCTCCGCGAGAAGAATTCGAACCTACTCACGCGGACATTGGGGCCGCGTTTCGGTCGCATCACTGTCGCGTTGAACTCTCTTCAATTGCAGTGTTTTGCGTCGCGGACCAAGCTTCAGTGACAATGGTAGCGCGTTGGCTCACATGGGCAATGCTGCCCACCCTTTGCCCACCCGGATTTGTCAACACCACAGACGGAAGAACTCGGACGGATACGGTACCGCGATTGCGGATACAGTCCGAGTCCGCCAGCGTCTTGTCGCACATGAAGGTCGCCGACTTGCACCCTCAGGCGGAGATTGGCCAAAAGATCAATGAACGCTACGTCCAGCGGGTAGCGACCATCGAGGAGACGAAGTCGGTGGCCGAGGTGAGCCAGGGCTTGGGCCAGCGGACCACCGGCATGTTGCACCGCTCAGCCCAAATCACGCGACACACCGGAAGGACGTGACAATTTCAGAGGGGCAAGCGCGAACTCTGGCTCCATTCTTTCCCATCTGGCTGTGGTCGTAACTTGCTCCCCGTTCGCGATTATCAGTCCGGCTATCCGTCCCGCCTTCCCCACACGGTACCCTGACCGCGTTGCAATCATCCGAGAAGGTGGTCTGCCTCCAGGAGCCCGCCGAAGATCGCTCCGAGTACGGCCCCGCCAGCCATCCACCAGCACGCCGCACCACCGTCGGATACGCACAGGCGCACGAGCGCGCCAGCGAGTGTGCCAGGCACGGCCCAGACCGCCGACACGGCCATCACCCGCCATTCCCAGGAGAATGCGGACTCGCCCTCTTCGCCGGTTTGGTGTCCATTGCCCCAGTCATCGCTCGGCGATGCCTCGTCTGGTTCCCCACTCATGGTGCTTTGGCCGGCGCGGGCGGTACGGGGAACTGACTATCCAGCTCGATGTTGAGTTCCAGCACGTTGACCAGCGGCTCACCGACCAGGCCGGAGAGCGGGGTGAACGAGTGCTTCTTCACCAGCGACTCAATACCCGCCCGCACCTTTGCGCCGTCGCCCCCTGGCGGGGTTCGCTTTGCCGCCACCCGGTCGAGCTGGTAGACGCATAGCGCGTTGCGCAGGGTGATGTGAGGGTCGAGCCCGGCCCCGGAGGCGGTCACCATATCTGCGGGCACCGGTTCCAGGTCCGCGACCTTCGCGCGGTTGTCGGGGTCTTGCAGCCACATGTCGAAGAAGTTGGCGTGGATGACCGCGAGGTTGCCGCTCAGCTCCTCGTCCTTGGCCATCTGCTCGACGGTCGCCGGTTCGAGGCGCTTGTCACCCGTCTTCGGCGTGCGAACCGCCGGCCACTTCCCCGGGTGTTCCTTCGCGAAGCTCGTGAGGAAGCCCGCGACGAGGTCCTCGGGCTTCGGCTCGTCGGTCTTGGTCGGGTTGGCCTTTTTCCAGTCATCAATCACGTCCTTGTGATCCTTCGCCCACGCGAGGATGTAGTCGCCCTGGAGCCCGTACTTGTCCTTGGCCAGATCGATCTTGGCCCAGTTGGTCGCGGCAACGGCGTACTCGCCGGCCCAGTCCGCGGCGCGGTCGGGTTTGGCCGCGAACCACGCCTCGATGTCCTGTTGCGGGGTGCGGGCGGACGACGGCGAGCCCTTCTTGTACTGGACCATCGGCCCGAGTTGTTGGGCGGCGCGGTCGCGGAGCTTTGGATTGTTCGCACCCCAGTTCGACCCGCTCGCGGCAGCCGCGTTGTAGTCCGCGGCCGACGGCCGGGGCCAGAAGTACTCGTCCGCCGTGAACTTCTGGGCGATGTGGCTGGAGCCGATGACACGGTCGGTCCCATCCGGGTTCTTCTCCACCAACAGGCTGCCGTTGGCCTTGGTCGGGAAGACGGTCTGGCCGATCGCCCAGAGTACGAACGGGTAGAGGAAACAGCAGATGGCCAGACTGAGCCCCACCAACAGCAGACTCGCGCGCAGGTGTTTCATGTGTATACCTCAAGTCCGGCGCCGGGCGCCGGTGGTGTTACGCCAGCCCCAGCGCGGCGAGCGCCAGGTCGATCAGTTTGATTCCGATGAACGGTGCGATCACCCCGCCCAGACCCCAAACGAGCAGGTTCCGTCGCAGCAGGGCGTCAGCACCGACCGGGCGGTACGTCACGCCCTTGAGCGCCACCGGGATCAGGAGCGGGATGATGATCGCATTGAAAATCACCGCTGACATGATCGCCGAGACCGGGCTCGCCAGGTGCATGAAGTCGAGCGCCTTCATCCACGGCAGGGTCGCTGCGAAGAGTGCCGGGACGATGGCGAAGTACTTCGCCACGTCGTTAGCGATGCTGAAGGTCGTCAGCGCGCCGCGGGTCATCAGGAGTTGCTTGCCGATCTCGACGCACTCGATGAGCTTCGTCGGGTCGCTGTCGAGGTCGACCATGTTCCCGGCTTCCTTTGCCGCTTGCGTGCCGCTGTTCATCGCAACGCCCAGGTCCGCCTGAGCCAGCGCCGGGGCGTCGTTGGTGCCGTCGCCCATCATCGCGACGAGCCGGCCACCGTGCTGCTCCTTGCGGATGTACGCGAGCTTGGCTTCCGGAGTTGCTTCGGCGATGTAGTCGTCCACGCCGGCCTGCTCGGCGATGGCTTTCGCCGTCAGAGGGTTGTCTCCCGTGACCATCACGGTGCGGATACCCATCTTGCGAAGCCGCTCGAACCGCTCGCGAATCCCCGGCTTGAGGATGTCTTCCAGAACCACGAGCCCGGCCAGTTGGTTCCCCTCGCACACAAGAAGCGGGGTCGCGCCCTGCGATGCCACCGCGTTCACCTGCTCCTGCACCAGGGGCGGCACCGTCCCGCCGCTCTGATGGAGGTACTTGAGGACGGCATCGACAGCCCCCTTGCGGATGGTCTTCCCGTCAGGTAGATCCACCCCGCTCATCCGAGTCTGCGCGGTGAACGCAACGAACTTCGACCCAACTGGCGGCATGGCGTTGAATCCGTTGCCCTGTTGCTTGCGGTATAGATCGACGATGCTCTTGCCCTCCGGCGTCTCGTCGGCCGCGGACGCCAACGCCGCGAGTCGCCCCAACTCGGCCGCTGCGAAGCTGCCGACCGGCCGGAACTCGGTCGCCTTGCGGTTACCGAGGGTGATGGTCCCGGTCTTGTCGAGGAGTAGCGTGTCCACGTCACCAGCGACCTCGACCGCCTTCCCGCTTTTTGCGATCAGGTTAGCCCGTAGTGCCCGGTCCATGCCCGCGATGCCGATCGCCGCCAGGAGTGCACCGATGGTGGTCGGGATCAGGCACACGAGTAGCGCGACGAGCGTCGGGATGTCGGTGCCGAGGCTTTTGATCCCCGCCGCGCCCAAGTAGTTCGCCATGTATTGCTCGGCGTATTGCGCCATCGGCCAGAGTGTGGCGGTGACAACCAGAAAGATCAGCGTGAACGTGCTGAGTACCAGCGACAGCGCGATCTCGTTGGGCGTGCGCTGACGCGCTGCGCCTTCCACGAGTGCGATCATCCGGTCGAGGAATGACTTCCCGGCCGCGGCGGTCAGCTTCACCACGATGCGGTCGGATAGCACGCGGGTACCACCGGTCACACCGGATCGGTCGCCGCCGGCCTCGCGGACGACAGGCGCGCTCTCGCCAGTGATCGCGGACTCGTCGATGCTCGCCACCCCGGCCACGATCTCGCCGTCGCCCGGGATGAACTGCCCGGCCTCGACCACCACCAGGTCGCCCTCGTGCAGCGCAGTGGAAACCGTCTGCTCGGTGGGAGCGTGGGCCGCCAGGGCCGTCGCAGGATCAGCGTGGGATGGGAGTCGGAACGCTGGCGTCTCCTGCCGCGTTTTGCGCAGCGCGTCGGCCTGGGCCTTGCCTCGGGCCTCGGCCAGCGCCTCCGCGAAGTTGGCAAACAGGACAGTGAGGAACAGCCACGCGTCCAGCGCGACGAGGTAGCCGAGTGTGGCCAGCGTCGAGCCGGGGTCAACCGCTTTTACGATCGTGTAGACGATCGATAAGGCGGTGCCGACTTCGACCGTGAACATCACCGGGTTCTTCCACAGGATGTCCGGGCGCAACATCACAAACGAACGCCGCAGTGCGGCTTTGAGCAACTCCGGCGCGAACAGCCCCTGGCGGCGGCTCAGCCGCCGCGCGAGCTTCAGTTCGTCCGGGCTCAGGTGCGGGGTATACATCGTCGCGGTGGTCATAGGGTTGAGGTCGTAAGGGTAGTTCGGACCGGTCAGGGTTCAGCGACCCCGCTGCGGGGCGGGGCTGAGGAAGTAAACCGTGAGGATTCTGCCATCCTCGGTCACCTCCATGTACTCGATCCGCGCGTCCGACGGGATAGACCGGTAGTCCGTGCGTTGGCCATCGAGGAACACCACAGTTTCAGCGTCGAGCTGGTACGGCACAGCCGGTCGCGTCGGCCGGACGGCCTGGGCCGTCCGCAGCAACTCGCCCGGCTCGGATCGGGGCAGCGCGGGGATCGAGGCTGATGCGACGTCGGTCGCTGCCAGGGCCGCCAGAATGATCAGGTACCGGAACACGACACGTCTCCTCTCCGAATCAGCGTCCGAACGGCATCGGGCCGAAGTGCTCGGCCATCGGCCCCAGCGCCGCGACTGGCAGGAACATCAGCGCGCCGACCAGGAGAACCGTGCCCAGCAGTACGCACCCGAACGTGATAGTGTCCGTCCGAAGCGTGCCCGACGTAAACGGCGTCGGTTTCTTTCTCGCGAGGCTCGCGGCGAAGGCGATCGGCGCGATGATCGGAATGAACCGTGCAAACAACATCACCAGACCACAGGCGATGTCCCAGTGCGGCGAGAACGGAGCGGGGGCGCTGGGGTTCTTGTCCTTGTCGTTGAACCCCCAGGTGTCGCCGAGTCCCTCGAACCCCGAGCCGTTGTTGGCGCTGGAGGAGGTGAACTCGTAGACGCCCTCGGAAAAGCCGTGTGCGCCGGGGTTGTTCGTGGCCGGGTCGAGCCACCCGGCCGCGGCAAAGAGGCCGACCGGGGCCAGGATCAGGATCGGGTGCGCCAGCAGCGCCAGCGCCGCCAACTTCATCTCCTTCGCCTCGACCTTCTTGCCGAGGTATTCCGGTGTGCGGCCCACCATCAGTCCCGCGAGGAACACCGCAATGATGAGGTAGATGAGCATGTTGATCAGCCCCACCCCGACGCCGCCGAAGGCACAGTTGAGCCACATGCCTGTTAGCGGAGTGAGGCCCGCCAGCGGGTTGAGGCTGTCGTGCATACAGTTCACCGAACCGTTGCTCGTAACCGTGGTGACCGCTGACCAGGTTGGCCCCGCGCCCGGTCCGAACCGCAGTTCCTTCCCCTCCAGGTTGCCTGTATCTTGCGTCACGGGCAGTCCGACCCGCTCGCGTGTGGCATGATCCGGCAGCGGTTTCTGTTCCGGCTTGCCGTCCGCATCCAGCGCGGTCACCTGGTACGGCTTCCCCTTCGCGTCAAGGATCGCCGGTCCGCCGGCCAGCCCTGGGTTGGGCTTGGCCGTGTCGTGGTAGATGCCCCACGCGGTGAAGATGGCGAGCATCACCAGCGAGACACCGAAGATCGCGCCCGCATGCTGCATATTGCGGATCATCCGACCGAACATCACGATGCAAGCCATCGGGATCAGGATGATGCACACACACTCGACGATGTTGGTCCACGCGGTCGGGTTTTCCAGCGGGTGGGCCGAGTTCGGGCCGTAGAACCCGCCGCCGTTGGTCCCGATTTGCTTGATCGCGACGATTGCCGCCACCGGCCCGCGGGCGATCGTCTGCGGCTTCGGAATGTCCTTACCGTCCACCGTGTCGGTGCCCATCGCCCCGACCTGAACGGTCTGCGCCTCGACGTTCCCTTTGAACGTCATGGGCGTCCCGCCCGCGATCAGGAGCACGCCGACGATCACCGACAGCGGTACCGCGACGTATACGAGCCCGCGCCAGAGGTCGAGGTTGTAGTTGCCCAGGTGCTTGTCGCCGCGCAACCCGCGGATCACTGCCAGGAGTGCCGCCAGCCCGACCGCAGGGGTCAGGAACTGTTTGTACATGATCCCGAAGATCTGGCTGCCGTAGGTCAGGTGAACCTCGCCCGAGTAGTGCTGGAGGTTCGTGTTCGTTAGGAACGAGCACGCGGTGTTGAAGATCGTGGTCGGGGCGAGCATCCCCTTATTGTCCGGGTTCAGGAAACCGGGGTGCCAGGGCTGCGTGGCCAGCACCACGAAGCCGAACACGAACATGAAGGTGTTCGACACCAGCATCGCGTAGACGTACTGCGTCCACGTCTGCCCGCCAGTGTCGAGCCACCGCTCGATGGCGTTTTGGGGGCCTTCACGATCGAACACACGGGCCAGGTAGTGTCCGAGAGGGATCGACAGCGCAATGGTCAGACCGATGATGAAGACGGGTAGGAAAATCATGGCGAGGCTACTTGTTCGGAAATTGTTTCAGGTCAGGACCGCACGCAGCGCGTGCGGTGTGTCAGAATCGCGCGCCGGTTCTCACTCGTCGGGCCGGAGGCGCGCGTCCCCTTGAGCCCGGTTCGCGGCCACCAGTTTCCAGCCGATCAGGGCAAACCACGCCCCGACGATCGAGCCGAAGATGGCGGCGAGTTCAAACGCATCAGTCGCGGACATGGAACCTCGGGGTCAGAACCACTCCGGCCGCAATAGCGCGACCAGAAGGTAGCCGAGCAGAAACAGTGTTACTATCACGGTGAGCCAGATCACGACTTTTCCTCCGGCGTTGGCTGAGCCTTCTTTGCCGGCGCCAGGAATTCCACGAGGAGTCCCAGGAAGCCTGCGAACAGGAAGCCGAGCGCGAACACGAGCAGGACGGCCAGGATCACTTCCACGCCTCACACCTTGTCGCAGGCCCCGACGAAGAGGAACATGAGCCCCACCGCCGCCAGCCCGAGGAGGAGCATCGCGGGTAACCAAATCGTCAGATCCATCGCGGTAACCTCCGGCAGCGGAATTGCGTTACCTCCCCTTAGGCAGTTCCCGTGCCGAAGCGACCCGAATCGTAGAAGTGGCTTGGCACCTTTGAGTTGCGATGTTTCTCTGATAATGGAGCGGCCGAATCAGGGTTGCAATCTGCACGGAGGAGATTGCAATCAGCAATCGAGCGACTCTCGTGGACCCACTGGCAGACCCTCTCAACCTGTTGGTGATCGACAACGAAATGAGCCTCCGCCGGACTCTTCGGACGGCCCTGAAGAGCATGGGCCGCCGGGTCGCCGAGGCACACGGCGTGACAAGCGGGCTCGCCGCGAAGGAGCAGTCATGATGCAGAACATTCTTGTCGGGTTGGACGGTGCGGTCGCCGCAACCGAACTGGCGGTTGAGTGGGCGAAGCGGCTGGGCGCGGAGTTGACTGGCGTCGCGGTGATCGACGACGTGCCGGACCGAGCGCCCTTTCCACCTGACACGAAAGTATACTCCGCCAAGGTCAGGGCGTACCTGGATAGCCTTGCGCGGATGAAGGAGGAGACAGGGCGATTCGCGGATAAGTTCCGATCGCGGTGTACCGAGGGCGGGGTCCGGTGCTTGGCACGCGTCGAAACCGGCGACCCGGTGGACGTCCTTGTGGCCATGCATGAGGACTTCGACATGACTCTGATCCCGACCCGGCCCCGGTTCCGATTCGCCACCCAGGAAGACCCTGACGACACCCTGACGGAGGTTCTCCGCGAGGCATGCCGGCCGATCGTCGCGGTCCCAGACGCACTGCCAACGGGCGAAGGGGTCGTGGTGGCCTACGATGGCGGGCCGGCCGCAGTGGACGCGCTCCGTTCATTCGCCGAGTCCGGGTTGGGGACCGGGTCACCGGTCTCGGTGGTCGCGGTCGCCGAGGATCGCGAGACCGCGGTGCCGCGGGCCGAAGAGGCGGCGAGGTTTCTCGCGGACCATGGCGTTCGGGCGGAGCCGCGCCCGGTGGTGAGCGCATCCGGGCACGAAGCCGACGAGCTGCTCGCCGCGGCTGAGCGGGAGAACGCCCGGATGGTGGTGATGGGCGCGTTCTCACACGGCCGGCTCCGCGAATGGTTCGATCGCTCGACCACCACACGCATGCTCCGAGGCGAGTCGCGACTCCTCTACCTGCATCACCACGTGAGCTGACCGGCGATTCTGGCGATCTTAGCCACCAACTTTTGTATCATGTCCGACCATAAACTCAGGTTCCCGGAGGCGGACGTGACGACGTTTGAATTGATCGCGTGCTTGCTCGTCCTGGCGGCCGTGTTCAGCTATTTGAACCACGTTCTTCTCAAGTTGCCGCCAGCAATCGGCACGATGGTCCTCACCCTGGTCGCTTTGCTTCTGCTGGTGCTGGCTAGTTTCATCATGCCCGGACTTGAGGGGCAGGCCCGTGCCCTGGTCGCGCGGATCGATCTGCAGCAAGTGTTCCTACACGGGATGCTTGGGTTCATGCTCTTCGCCGGATCGCTCCACATAAACCTCAACGAACTGGCGGCTCGCAAGTGGTCGGTCGCCGTCCTGTCCACGGTCGGTGTAGCCATCTCCATGACGGTCGTCGGCCTGTCCGTCTGGGCTGTCCTGAACGCGTTGGGGATGCAAGCCCGGCTGATCTACTGTCTCTTGTTCGGGGCGCTTATCTCGCCGACCGACCCGATCGCGGTAATGGCGATCCTCCGCCAAGCTGGGATACCCCGGGACATGGAGGTGACCATCGCCGGGGAGGCTCTGTTCAACGACGGGGTCGGAGTGGTGGTCTTCCTCGGGTTGCTGGAGATCGCGACCGGCGACGCGGGGTTTGACAGCGGTCATCTGGCGGTACTGTTTCTGCAAGAAGCCGTGGGCGGGGCTGTCTTCGGGCTCGCGCTCGGCTGGGTCGTGTACCGAATGTTGCGGTCAGTGGACAACTATCAGGTAGAAGTGCTGCTATCGCTGGCGCTGGTCGCCGGTGGTTACGCTCTGGCCAATCGGCTGCACCTGTCCGGCCCGATTGCGATGGTGGTGGCAGGCCTGTTGATCGGGAACGTCGGCCGGGCGTTCGCCATGTCACCCACCACGGTTGATCGCCTCGATGTGTTCTGGGAACTGGTCGACGAGGTGCTCAATGCAGTCCTGTTCGTGCTAATCGGAGTCGTCGTGCTGGCTCTGACCTTCACCGGCTTCTACCTACTGGTGGGGCTGCTGGCGATCCCGATCGTGTTCCTGGCGCGGTTGGTGTCGGTCGGTGCGCCGCTGGCGCTGCTGAACCGGTGGCGGCGGTTCGCCCCATACACCACGCGGGTTCTCACCTGGGGCGGACTCCGGGGGGGCATCGCGGTCGCGCTGGCTCTGTCGATTCCGATCCAGACGCAGGGGCAACCTGTCGCCGAACGGGACGTGCTCATCGCGCTGACTTACGTCGTTGTGGTTTTCTCCATCCTGGTCCAGGGGCTGACGATCGGACCGCTCACCCGGCGCTGGCTTGGGGGCCGGTCCCGTGAAACCGATCCAGAACGGCCTCACTCGGTGAGCGCCTCCGAGGTCGCACACGCCGTGACAGGACAACCAGTCGGCACGCACCGGGATGCTTGATCGATCGCGGCAACCTTTCCTGCGGATGGCACCGATCGCGTTCTTTGACTGGTATTGTAAGTGACGTGTTGACAGCCGAGCGGGAGGTGGGCGAGGTTCAAGTCCGCCGCGATGGTCAGGGTGTCAACCACGCCGAGGACCACCGACGACCCGCAAGTCGGGCCGAGTAACCAAAGGACGACGGACATCGCCAGTGCTCAGCCAAACGGGTGGGGGCGGTCACGACACATCGGGTTATAGGGACGTATTTGGCGAAATAGCATCTCGCCGCTACTGTCCGGTTCGCGCCGCAGCCGTTTACGGCCAGACGGTGTGCGGTTTCGACTCACTCGCCAGCGGAGTTCGCACAGTCCAGTTTGAAACGTGGAGGAACCGCAGGGCTGAAGTCCCGAGGGGCGATCGCGTTTTCAGTTATCGCCCGGGAGGAGATCAACGGCACAGAACGTGCCATTGCTCAAAGGAACCCGCTGAGGCGCTTCAATGACACGATCCCTGCGGGGTCGCATCGTCCTGACGCTGACCCCCATCCTGGCACTCCTCCTGGCCATCGGCATTGCCGGAGTGGTGCTCTTGTCGCACCTGGGTGGCCGCACCAACGCCATCCTCCGCGAGAACTACGACAGCGTTATCGCGATGGAGCGGCTACGCGAGGCCACGGAGCGGATCGACTCCTCCTATCAGTTCACCCTGAGCGGTGAGGAGGCCAAGGCCCGCGCCCAGTATCAAGCGAACTGGACCGCCTATCGCGACGCGCTTCGCTTTGAGCAAGGGAACATTACGGTCCCCGGCGAGAAGGAACTGGTCGAGGAACTCACCGCCCTCACGGAGCAGTACCAGCAACAAGGTGATGCCTTCTACGCCTCGGGAAACGCAGACGCACGGCGGCAAGCGTATTACGGTACTGGCGGGTTGCTGGAGACGTTCACCCAGATCAAGGCCGCCTCTGGCCGGATCGCCCAGATCAACCACGAGTACATGGAAGAGAGCAGCCGGAAGGCGAAGCGAACCGCGTGGTGGTCCCTCTTCGGGTTCGCCATCGGTCTCGCGCTGACTCTGATCCTGGCCAGTTTCGCCGCCTGGTACATCTTTTCCACGATTCTCGGGCCGGTGCGGGCCGTGACGCAATCGGCCCGTGGTGTTAGTGTCGGCAAACTGGATCAGGTCGTGCCATACCTCTCTTCCGGTGCCCTGGGGGAATTGGCTGACGCGTTCAACCAGATGACCCAAAGTCTCCGGGAGAAGCAGCAAACCGCCGACGAACGAACTCAGGATCTTCTCGCAACCACGGAGACTCTACGCCGGGAACTCGGTGAACGTGAGAAGATGGAACAGTCGCTGCGGCAGATGGCCTCCATCGTGGAGTCCTCGGACGACGCAATCTTTAGTCGCGGCCCGGACGGAACCATCGCGAGCTGGAACAAGGGGGCGGAAAGACTCTTCGGCTATCCCGCCCAGGCGGTGCTGGGACAGTCCCAGTTCATGCTCGTCCCGGCGGAATACCAGAGCGAACTGACCGCGATGCTGGAGCGAGTCCACCGCGGCGAACACGTCGCACACTTCGAGACGGTTCGTCGAAAGAAGGACGGCGAACGAGTCTGGGTGTCGCTGACGTGCTTCCCGATCCACGATGAGACCGGAACGGTCGTCAGCGTGGCGAGTATCGTTCGCGACATCACCGAGCGGAAACGCGCTGAGGAGCAACTCCGGCGGGCCAACGCGTACAACCGGAGCCTGATCGAAGCGAGCCTCGATCCACTGGTGACTATCGGCTTGGACGGCAAGATCACCGACGTCAACGCGGCGACAGAGGCCGCTACCGGCCATCCACGGGCGGAACTCATAAGCACGGACTTCGCCAACTACTTCACTGAACCCGCCCGTGCGCGCGAGGGCTACCAGCGAGTGCTCAGCGACGGCGCTGTGCGCGATTACCCTCTGGAGATCCAGCACCCGGACGGTCGCATGATGTCGGTGTTATACAACGCCGCGGTCTATCGCGACGAGCGCGGCAAGGTCGTCGGCGTGTTTGCTGCCGCTCGCGACATCACCGAGCGCAAGCGCGCCGAGGAACAGGTCCGACGGTTGGTCCAGCTCCAGAGCACCTTGGCTGATCTGGGTCAGCGGGCGCTCCGGATGACGGATTCTGCGGGCAATCTGCTGAATGAAGCGGTCGCACTGGTCGCTCGGACCCTCGATGTGGAATTCTGCAACGTTGCGGAATTGCTGCCGGGCGGCGAGCGGGTGATTCTGCGGGCTGGCGTCGGCTGGAAGGAAGGTCTGGTCGGGCATGCGACTGTCACGAGCAAGGACTCCCAGGCCGGATTCACCATTCGTAGCGACCGCCCCGTGATCGTCGAGGATGCCAGCGTTGAGGGGCGGTTCGTCCCGATGCCGCGGTTGCTCGGCGAAACCACCGTGAGTTCGATGAGTGTGGTCGTTCTCACGCCGGAAGGCCCCTACGGCGCCCTCGGGGTCCACACCCGACGCCGGCGCACGTTCACGCGGGACGAGGTGCATTTCCTCCAGGCGATCGCGAACGTGATCGGCTCAATGGTCCACCGCCAGCGGGTTGAGGACCGGTTGCGCCGGAGCAACCGCGCGCTGCTGGCCCTCAGCAGTTGCAACCAGACTCTGATCCACGCCGCGGACGAGTTGGCGATCCTTCAGCAAATCTGCCAGATCATAATCGAAAAGGCGGGTTACCGGCTCTGCTGGGTCGGGTACGCCGAACACGACGAGGCGAAGACAGTGCGGCCGGTCGCACAGGCGGGGTCGGACGACGGGTATTTGAAGACGGTGAACGTGACCTGGGCCGACACCGAGCGCGGTCGCGGACCGACGGGAACGTGTATCCGAACGGGCCGGCCGGTGGTCTTCAAGAACTTCGCCACAGATCCCGCGTTCGCCCCGTGGCGTGCCGAGGCCGCGAAACGCGGCTACGCGTCCAGCGTTGCCATCCCTCTGATCACCGACGCGACCGCTCTGGGCGCACTGACCATTTACGCAGCCGAGCCCGATGCCTTCGGTGACGAAGAGGTGAAGCTGTTGACGGAACTGGCCGCCGACCTTGCGTTCGGCGTCGTGACCCGGCGCACCCGGGCCGAGCGTACGGCGAGTGCGGCCCGGGAAGCGGCCCGTCAGCGCGAAATCGAGATCGGCTCCAGGATCCAGCAGGTACTCCTGCTCGATCAACCGCTGGTCGATGTCCCCGGTCTGCGGATCGCGGCGCAAACTATCCCCTCGCGAAAGATCGACGGTGATTTCTACTCCTTCTACCAGCACGAGCGCCGACACCTGGACGTGGTTGTCGCGGACGTAATGGGCAAGGGTGTCCCGGCCGCGCTCCTGGGTGCCGCGACCAAGAGCCACCTCCTCGAAGCACTCTGCCACCTGCTTGTGAATTCCCCGCAGGGCAAACTGCCCGAGCCGCACGAGATCATCACCCTTGCCAACGCCGAGATGTCGCGACACCTGCTCGACCTGAACAGCTTCGTGACCCTCTGCTACCTCCGTTTTGACCAGGATGGCCACACCCTCGACTTCGTGGACTGCGGGCACACTGGCTTGATTCACCGCCGGGCCGCGACCGGGAGTTGCGAAATCCTGCACGGCGACAACCTGCCGCTGGGGTTCCGGGCCGGGGAAATCTACAAGCAGCGTTCTGTCCCGTTTGAGATCGGCGATCTCTTCCTCTTATTCTCCGACGGCATCACGGAGACGCGCAATACGAAAGGCGAGTTCTTCGGTGAGAGCCGCCTGCTGGAATGCGCGCATGTCAACGGTGGGCTGGAACCGGACGTGCTGGTAGACGCGATCCGCCGCGCCGCGTTCACGTTTTCCGGGTCAGAAGTCCCGACAGATGACTGGACCTGCGTGGCGATGAAGGCGGTTGAGTGCGAAGTGCCGCTCCGGCGGACGGAGCTGGACATTCGCAGTGATCTGGCAGAGTTGCGCCGGGTCCGCGAGTTCGTCCGTGCGGCCTGCCGCGATCACACGGCACCCGTACTCGACGAGGAGGGCATCGGCCAACTCGAACTGGCCGTCAACGAAGCCTGCTGCAACATCATCAAGCACGCTTATCGCGGCCAGCGGGATCAGCCGATCAACCTGGAAGTCGAAATCTACCCCAACAAAGTCGCGGTGATTTTGCACCACCTGGGCGAACCGTTCGATCCGGCGAAGGTGCCGCCGCCAGCGTTCGACGGCTCTCGGGAGTCCGGCTTCGGGGTGTACATCATCGACCACAGTGTCGATACTGTGCGATATTCCCGCGACCGCGGGCGGAATTGTGTCGCTCTGGTCAAGTCCGGCCGTCGTGACGAAAGGAAATGAAGCCGTGGAGATTCCTGTTGAGCGGATCGGAGACGTGAGTGTCGCGGTCGTTCCGGTAGAGGAACTGGACGCCGACAACGCGCTCGCGTTCACGCACGCCATCGCCCCGACCCTTGAGGCGAGTTCGAAGGTCGTATTCGACCTGAGCCGCTTGCGATTCCTCGACAGTTCGGGGCTTGGGGCATTCTTGGGCTGTCAGCACAACTTGCAAGCTCGGGACGGTGCACTGAAGTTGTGTGGGATGTCGAAGTCAGTCCGAGCGATCTTTGAACTGGTCCGTATGCATCGTGTGTTGGAAATCTTCGAGACACGAGACGAGGCCATTCGCGCCTTCCAACAACCCACCTGATCACGCTCCCGCAGGCTGTTCATCTGCACCTGGGGGAACGGCGGCGAGGTGCCAGATGTCCCGCGCATATTCGTGGATGGTGCGATCGCTGGAGAACCGTCCGCAGCGGACTACGTTGAGAATCGCCTTCTGGTTCCAGTCCGTGGTCCGCTGGTACAATCTAGTGATCGCTGCATGGGCTTCGAGGTAGGACGGTAGGTCCGCGACGTGGAAGTACGGCTCGTTCTCGGCGAGTAGTCTGTGGCGTACCCAGTCGTGATGACCAGGCGACTGTGGGCAAAAGCGGCTGGTTGTGAAGCTGTCGAGTACGCGTCGAACGGTGTCGTCGTGCTGATACACCTCCCACGGGCGATACGGTCCTTCCGCACATCGTCGGCGAATGTCTGCCACGGTCAGCCCGAAGATGAAGATGTTCTCCGCGCCGACCGCGTCACGAATTTCGATGTTCGCACCGTCCAGACTGCCAACCGTCAGCGCCCCGTTGAGGGCAAACTTCATATTGCTCGTGCCCGAGGCTTCGGTGCCGGCTGCGGAAATCTGCTCGCTTACCTCCCCTGCGGGGATGAGCACCTCTGCCAGTGAGACCCTGTAATCGGGGACGAAAACGACCCGCATGTGGTCGCGTGCCCGACGGTCGCCGTTGACAATGTGGCCCACGTCGTTGATGAGCCGGATGATCTGCTTGGCCGCGAAGTACCCTGGGGCCGCCTTGCCCGCGAACACGTAGGTTCGCGGCACGGGAGGCATCAACCCATCGTCCACAATTGACAGATACTCGCCGACGATGTGCAAGAGATTAAGGAGTTGACGCTTGTACTCGTGGATGCGTTTCACCTGCACGTCGAACAGCGAGGCCGGATCGACAACTTCGCCCGTCGTCTCCTTGATCACTGCCGCCAGCCGCTCCTTATTCGCGCGCTTGACCGCCACGAAGCGTTCCTGGAAGCCGCGATCAACTGCCAGGGGTTCCAGGTTGCGTAGTCGGTCCAGGTCGGCGGCCCAGCCGTCGCCGATCGCGTCCGTCACGAGGCTTGCCAGCCCGCGGTTGGCCAACAGGAGCCAGCGTCGCGGTGTGACGCCGTTGGTCTTGTTATTGAACCGCTCGGGCCAGAGTTGGTGGAAGTCCGGTACCAGTTCCGTCTTAACCAACTCGGTGTGGACGGCCGCGACGCCGTTGACCGAATGACTACCTACGACGGCCAGATGAGCCATGCGCACCTGCTTGCCACTCTCCTCGTCGATGAGTGACATGCGCCGCAGCCGACCGGCGTCACCGGGCCACCGCGTGCTCACCCGATCGAGGAACCGCCGGTTGATCTCGTAGATGATCTGAAGGTGGCGCGGCAGCACCTTCTCCAGGAGCGCCACCGGCCATCGCTCCAGTGCCTCCGGAGCCAAGGTGTGGTTGGTGTAGGCGCAGGTGACGGTGGTGATGTCCCACGCCTTCTCCCAGGGCAGGTCGCTCTCGTCCACGAGAATCCGCATCAGTTCTGCCACAGTCAGGGCCGGGTGCGTGTCGTTGAGCTGAATCGCCACACGCTCCGAGAACTGCTCGAAATCCGTGTGGTTTCGGCGGTAGGCCCGGACGATATCTCGAACGGCACAGGCGACCAGGAAGTACTCCTGGATGAGCCGCAATTCGCGACCACCACCAGACTCGCTTGGGTAGAGGATCTTCGAGACCGTCTCGGACTGTACCTTCTCCTGTACGGCACGGATGTAATCACCCTCGTTGAAGATGCCCATGTCGAACTCGTGCGAGGCGCGGGCGGCGAACAGGCGCAGGTAGTTCACCGTCCTCCCACCGTGGCCGACAACAGGCAGGTCGGCGGGCACGCCGATCACCACGCGCCAGTCGAGCCACATCGGGTTATAGTTGCCGAACCGATCGTGGCTCGATTCGATTCGGCCATAGAGGGGTACGAGGACAGCCTCGTTCGGTCGTTCGATGAGCCAGGGCGAGGGCGAGTCACGCCAGACGTCAGGCTTCTCGACCTGCTCGCCGTTGCGGAGTTCCTGGCGGAACAGGCCGAATTCGTAGTCGATGCCATATCCGAAGCCGGGCATGTCGAGTGTCGCCAGCGAGTCCAGGAAGCAAGCCGCAAGGCGGCCGAGCCCACCGTTGCCCAGTGCCGCATCGACCTCGCTTTCCTCCACCGCGTGTGGGTCGAAGCCGAACTCGCGGAGTACGCTGCGGCAGGTATCCAGCAGCCCGAGGTTGATGAGGTTGTTCACCAGCGAGCGACCGATCAGGAATTCCAACGATAGGTAGTGGAGTCGCTTGGCTCCCACCCGGCGGTAGCGTTCTTCGGTCGCCCACAGTCGCTCCAACATGCGGTCACGCACGGCCAGCGCCGCGGCGCGGAGGGCGGCGCGCGGTGATAGCCGCTCGATCGTCTCTCCGAGCGTGTAGCTCACGTGCCGCAAGAACGCTTGTCTGAAATGCCCTCGCTCCGTATCCGGGTGAGTTTCGGTCCAGTCGCCCATAAATGCCCTCATGAGGTTCGCACTGGCAAATCGTATCATGATCCACGGTCAACGGACCACACGATCACAACAGGCAAGATTTCGGGGGGCTCATGCAAACGGATGTGGAGCGAATTGGAGACGTGACGGTGGTCACCCTCCACACAGAGTACCTCGACGCGTCCAACGCTGAAGACATGCGGGAGTCGATCGCCTCGGCGCTGGTCAACTGCCGAAAGCTGGTGCTCGACCTGAGCCGCGTCAACTTCGTCGATAGCCGCGGCTGTGGCGCGATCCTGTCCTGTCTGCGGCACGTAGCGGGCAACGGCGGCGACCTCAAACTCTGCCGGATAACGCCGCAAGTACGCAGCACGCTGGAACTGATTCGCCTCCACCGCATCTGCGAGATTCATGAAACACGCGCCGAAGCCGTTCAGTCGTTTCAGCCGCATGGATGATCGGTGGCGATCGCGTGGTTGGGTATCTAACTCATGACAAGCCAGTTGCAGTTTGCAATCCGCGACATGCATATTGCCAATCTGCGAACGCGATCAGTTCTCGGCTCTTTGTCCCCGCTCCAATCCGATCTGATGTCATGTCAGCCGGTTATGTTCTCATCGCTGGCTTCGGCACGGCACTCGCATTGAACTGGCTCCGATCCCGGAGCCCATCATGCACGCCACCGACGTAGCAAGTGAACGCAAGCCTGAGGAAGAGTTACCCACCCCCGGCACTCCGGCCGGGTTCCTTCCTCGCCTCCGCCCACTTCTCCTCATCGTCCCCATCCTGACCCTTCTGACGGGTGTTCTGTATCCACTCGTTCTGGCAGCGCTGGCACGCACGCTGTTTCCGCACGAAGCCACCGGGAGTCTCGTCGAGCGCGACGGTGCAGTCATCGGCTCGTCGCGGATCGGCCAGGAGTTTGGTGGGCCGCGCTACTTCCACCCCCGGCCATCCGCCGCTGGCAACGGATATGACGCCGCGAACTCCGGCGGGACAAACCTCGGTCCAAACAGCCCCAAACTTCGCGACGGCGCACGCGACGATCCGGCCTCTCCCGATACCGACGAGTCGTTCGCCGGCGTCCGGCAACTCGCCGCAGACTACCGGAAGATGAACGACCTGGCTGAGGATGTGGTTGTGCCTGTCGATGCGGTCACGCGATCCGGGAGCGGGCTTGATCCACACATCAGCCCGGCCAACGCCGAACTGCAAGTCGCCCGCGTAGCCCGGGAACGGCGGATCGACGAAGATGTCGTTCGCCGACTCGTCGCCGCTCACACTTCCGCTCCCCAATTCGATTTCCTCGGCGAACCACGAGTAAATGTTCTGGCTCTCAACCTCGCTATTGACTGCGGAGAGGTTCCGCAGGCAACCACATCACAGCATCTGTCGCCGACCACCCGGCGCTGGCTCGAATACGGAGTCTTCCTTCTCGTGGTGTTGCTCCTCGCCCGGCCAGTGGGAGGGTATCTCGCTCGTGTGTTCACGGGGAGGTCCACGCTCCCGGATCGTGTCCTGCGACCCGTCGAACGGTTTCTTCATCGTCTCCTGGGCATCGACCGACAAACGGAAATGACTGCCGGTGGATACGCCCTCGCGTTCGTCGCATTCTCACTTGTTGGGATTGCCTTTCTCTTCGTCCTGCTGCTAATTCAGCAGGCACTTCCCGGAGGGCCGGAGGAGCGATTCCTCTCCACCCCCATGACACCCGACCTAGCGGGAAACACAGCGGTCAGTTTCGCCACGACGACCACCTGGCAAGCGTATGGCGGTGAGACGACACTCCGTTACCTCGTGCAAGTTATTGGACTGGCCGCGCAGGGGTTCCTCGCCGGAGCCGCTGGGCTGGCTGTCGGGATCGCGTTCATCCGCGGGTTCGCTCGCGAGAAGGCCACGACCATCGGTAATTTCTGGGTGGACGTGATCCGCGCCACGCTCTGGGTCCTTCTCCCGGCGGCCATACTTCTTGGCGTGGTACTCGTCTGGCAGGGAGTGCCGTTGAATCTCAGCCCATACACGACTGTCACCACGGTAGAGGGGAAAACCCAGGTGATCGCTCAGGGGCCGGTCGCGGCGCTCGAGCCCATCAAGAACCTCGGGACTAACGGCGGCGGATTCTTCAACACCAACGGCGCGCACCCCTACGCCAACCCGACGCCGCTCACCAACTTTCTCGGTTTGCTTGCCATCGCTGTGATCCCGGCCGCCACGCCCGTGGCGTTTGGATACATGACCGGCCGCCACCGGGCCGGCTGGCTCTTACTCGGCGTGATGGTGGTTCTGTTCATCGCTGCGCTGGTGGTGTGCGACGCCGCCGAGAGTTCCGAGCCGGCTTATGCGGCGGGACTTGGCGTGTCGGGCGGGAATATGGAAGGAAAGGAAGTCCGATTCGGGCTGGGTAGCTCGGTGCTGGCGGCCGTGGTCACTTCCAACGGCGCAACCGGCTCGAATAGCTCGATGCACGGCTCTTACCACCCGCTCGGTGTGCTGGTGATGCTGGTCAACATGCTTTTAGGTGAAGTGACCTTCGGCGGGCTGGGCAGCGGGTTGTACAGCATGGTGATGGTCGCTCTGATCGGCGTCTTCCTCGGCGGGTTGATGGTGGGTCGAACTCCGGAATACCTGGGGAAAACGATTCGGATACCGGAAGCGAAGTTGATTGCTCTCTACTCGCTCCTCACCCCGCTTGTCGTTCTGCCGCTGGCGGGACTGGCCGTCACGACCGAGGCTGGCCGAGCGGGCTTGACAACCAATGAGGGGCCTCGCGCATTCACAGAAGTGGTCTTCGCCTATGCCTCCTGCCAGGCGAACAACGGGCAGGCGATGGCGGGGCTCAATGCGAACGGGTGGTTCTACAACTTGACGACGGCGGTCGCGATGCTCGTCGGCCGATTTGGGCTGGGGACCCTGGCGCTGTTGCTGGCGGGCCGCCTGGCGGCACAGGGCCGGCGAACTGCGAACATCGGCAGTCTCTCCGGCGACACACTCACGTTCGGGTTCCTGGTCCTCGGGTCGGTGCTACTGGTCGGAGCGCTGTGTTTCCTGCCGGCGCTCGCGCTCGGTCCACTGGCCGAACACTTGCGACCGCCGCTCACACTCCCGGCACGATAGCCGCGACACATTCCGGTTCCAAATTCTCACAACATCAGCAAAATGCCATGCAACACAAGGACCTGCGGGACCGAGAACTCGCCGACCAGCGGGTGCGCCTGTGGTGCGAATGGTGGCATTCACTGTCCAGCTAACGCCGGCGAATCATGCAAGTTGCCATGTGGCAGGTGCAGAATGCACGAACTCGCACCCAGTCGCCGAACAGACGGATTCGATCAACCGCTGCACACATGGCTGGTTGCGGGAATTCGGAGCAGCGGGGCACGAAAACGGCACGGAGGCGAATGCTTTTGTTCCATCAGACCGGTATGCGGCTTCGCCGCTTGTCATGTGACGGCTTGCGTTCAGGCGCTCAGCTCAGCTCGTGTCTGATTCTTCCCTCCGTGCCAACCGCATTAATGGGAAAGGGACCACCCTACCCAAGCATATTGTTGTTCGCTCTGGAGCTTCAGGATATTTCGGCGCGTAAGGGTTGCAGGTTCGGCGCGGCGCACCTATCTGGCACCTAACTCCATTTTTCTCTGTCTGTGAATGGCGGTTCTGGTTCGACAGCGGGCCCTTCACCTCATCCTATGGGGATTCCCGTGATGATTTTTCACTTCGCTCTGGGACAGGTCGGCGGGTCACTTCTGCGCCAGTTCGATCACACCGTTCCAGGCGACGGGTGGGGCGTGGTTGTGGGAGATGATGTGGCTGGTCAGAACATCCTTCCCCCTGTCTCGCGGTGAGACGAGGTGCAGCAGGCCGAACGCGGTATCCCAGTCGCCAGAAAGGAACGCATCAAGCGCGTTCTCATAGTTCGTCACGTCCGCGTTGGTGAGCGTATCGGATCCTTCTGGCGGCAACAACTCACTCACGACGAGCGGTGTGTCGAGGCCGTATGGGCGCACCTTAGCGAGTCGCCGTACGCGCACATCCGATGAACTGATCGCCTCTCGGACGGAGTTGGCCGTCAGCTCATCGATGAGGATTGGGACGTGTAACTGCTTGGTCAGGCTTTCCAGGCGTGAGGCGAGGTTTACAACCGGACCGAACACCGTCACCTTCGCCTGCTCGGAGGGGCCAATTCGTCCTGCGACCGCTCGCCCCGTGGCAATCCCGATCCCGACACGGAACCCGGCCAGCGGATCGCCGGGCTGCTGGGTGTGGAGGGTAAAGTGCCGGCAGATGCCGATTGCCGCAAGACAGGCGTGCCGGACCATCACCGGGTCAGGGAGTGGCCACCCCCAGAACCCAAGTGCCGCATCCCCCAGGAAATCCGCCACCACCCCTTCGTGGCCGAGGATCTGCTGGGTCATCACCCCCAGCGCCTGGCTGACGCGTTCCAGGATGCCCAGCAGGTGGCTGGCCTCCGCCTCGACCGTGTGGGAGAAGCCGCGGAGGTCGCAGAACATGACCGTCACGTCGGTTTCCTGTGGCCGCAGTGCTGCCTCTGGCTCGGCGGTCTTTAGCACCTTCTGGACGGTGGGCGAGAAGAACTGACTTAACCGCGCCTGTTCGCGCTGGAGTTTGCGCACTTGGCGCAGCGAGCCGAGTATCTCGGCGGTGAGCTCGGTGAACTTCAGGTCGTCAGCCAGTTCACTCTCGGTCAGAGGCGCGGCCATGCTCGCCGCTACGTCGCCGGTCACGCGCCCGGCGACGTACAGTGCCCACCCCGGGCATGACTCCCCGCGGACCGGCGTGCAGAACGCCCAGTCCAGGTTCCCCTGCATGGTGAAGGTCGCCTCAGCCCCCTCCGCCGGGCGTGACTCCCAGACGTGCAGGACCGTCCGCTGCTGGCGGGCGACCGCCTCCTGCACGAGGCGCCGGCTCGGCTGGAAGTCGCCCCCCTCGAACCGCCGACCCTCCCAGTGCAGCACCGCCACCTGCGGGCGCGGCTCGCCGTCCTGTTGCGGTCCTGGCGTGAGTACGACCAGCGCGATCACATCGGCGCGGGCAATCCCGGCCAGGAGCAGGTTGACCAGTTGGATCGACAGATCGTCGTCGTCGGCTGCAGAGGAGATCACGGCTGGCAGCCGCCGGAGCACGTCGAGTTGCCGTGGCGCATCGCGGAACGGAAGCTTCTCAAGATCCTTCGGGTTCACGGCTCGCTCCTGAAGGACCGGCCGGCCCTCGGACGAGCTACTGCTGCTCGCCTCCACGACGAGGGTGAACGTCGTCTCCCCGATGGCGAAGCAGTCGCCGGAGTGGGCGTCAAACGCCTCAATCTCCTCGCCGCGGAAGAAGACCGGGTTGCGCGCCGCAGGGAGTCTCCGGACGCGGAGCCGTTCCTTCTCCCAGACGACCTCCGCGTGCGCGGCCGACGCGTACCGGTCCCAGGGGATCGCCCACTCGCCCGCCGCGCGGCCGAGCGTCACCGCCCGGCCGCTCGTGAGCGGGCGGCGCCAGTGGTCCTTCGGATCGACCCCCTGCGCGATCAACTCCGGCATGAGTGCCTCACCCCTGCGGCGTGGAAGGAGGGGCCGGCTTGGCCGTCGAGCCGCCGGAACCGCTGATTCCGGATGCGGAGCCGCTCCCAGAGGGCGTGCTCGACGGCGCGCCCGAGAGGCCGCTCCGCAGGCCGACGCGGCGGCGGATGTACCGGATGACCCGCGACCCCGGCGCGGCGTCCAGCACCACCAGCACGAGCACCCACAGCGCTCCCAGGAGAAGGGCGATCAGCAGAATGGCAAGCAACGATCGCCACAGGAGCCGACTCCGCAGAGTCTGGATAGGGCCGACGACGACGCTCTCGGCCTCCTGCACGACGACTACCCAGCCGGTGTCGCGCTGACTGGCCGACGAGTTCGGGGTCGGCGCGACCGGCACGCGCACTGGCTCGACGGCGGCAATCCACGGCCCCGCGAATCCCTGCCCCCATGGCTCGCTCCCCACAACGTCGGTGTATGGCCCTGCGTAGCCGTCCTTCTTCTCCACCAAGTCTGGGGCAAAGACCAGCGGCAGTTCTGTGGGCCGGTCCTTGTAGTCCTCCTGGTACGGGTGGCGGATGATGAGACCGCGCCGGCCATACTCGTCCGTGCCAGTGTCCACCAGCGCGAGGAAGCGGTCGCGACCGTCCTCGCCGCGCAGCCGCGTGGGGCCAACGAGGTCGCTGATCATTACCAGCACGCCGACCGGGCTTCCGCTCCCGGCCGGCGCCATGACCGGCGTGGAGTACGCGACCGCGAACGTGTTCTGTGGCATCTGGCGAAACACAGCCGAGCGGTGTACCTGCGTGATGGGCCGCGGCGAATCGGTCGGAGGCGGTGCGGAAGTTTTCGCCATGTCCTCGCCGCGGCCGTGGAAGTAGTCGCGGAAGCCGAAGTACTGCCCGAGAACCTCGTCCATCACGCGGCACCACCCCGGGCGCCCCGGGTCCAGCTCCGTGCAGGCGCGGAGGTAGCCGTCGCGGTCGAGTACGACCCAGTTCGTCCCTTGGAGGCCCGCTCCGCCTCTCGCGCCCCAATACTCCTGCCGCCCCACCAGCCACCGACTGAGCTTCTGCTCCTCGCCTTGGTCCCAGTCCTTTGGGGCCACGCGGCGGGCCAACGCAGCTCGCAACTCGGGGTCGGCGGCCTCCTGCTGGAGGAGCTGCCAGCGGGCGGCGATCTCCCAGCCGAGACGGTCCGCCTCAGCCTTCGCGGCGAGTCGATCCAGGTCGCGTGCCCGCTCCTTCTCCTCCTGCTCGGTGTTCCGGATCATCCGCACCAACTCGTTGCCGCCGACTGCCAGGATGACCAGCAGTACCAGGAGTGGCCCGACGCCGCCGAGGATCAGCAGCGGCTTGCGTGCCTTGTGCACCGCCCGCGCCTCAAGTCCTGAAAACACCGCTTGCACGTTCGGGTATCGCTCCTTCGGGTTGACCGCGAGACAGCGGTCGATCACCGTGGTGAGTTCGGAATCGACGCCGGGCACAGCGCGGTGTGCCGACGGCTTCGGGGCTGCTGCCAGGAGGGTCCGGTAGCGGGCCAGTCGCTCCTCCAGGCTCCCCGGCGCTTGAATGGCGGCCACTGCCTCGTCGCTGCGGTGCGGGGGCTCGCCAGTGAGCATCCTGTACATCACCGCGCCCAGCGCGTACACGTCCCAGCGAGCGTCCGGCGTGGCCTTCAGGTCGGCCTGCTCCGGGGCCATATAGAACAGCGTACCCAGTGCCGGCGAGTGCTCGTGGCTCAGCCGCGACTGGCCGAAGTCCGCCAGTCGCGGCTGGCCGTCCTGGTCGAGCATCACATTGGCGGGTTTCAGGTCGCAGTGGAGGATGCCCTTGCCGTGGGCGTGGAGGAGGCCTGTCGCAACGCCGCGGAACAGGTCCAGGGCGCGCTCGACTGGCAGGGGGGAGTCGCGGAGCAGGTCTTCGAGCGAGCCGTTCTCCATGTACTCCATGACGTAGTATGGGGGCTCGCTGTCCCACCCCACCTGTAGCAGTTGCACGACGTGCCGGTCGCCGAACAGGTAGCGGAGCTTCTCGACCTCGCGCGACAGCAGCGACCAGTCCAGGCCGCCGCGCCGGTGGAAGAACTTGATCGCGACCTTCCGGCCGCTGTTACTGTCGGTGGCGACCCACACCTCCCCGAACGCCCCGCGGCCGAGGAATCGCTCCTGCTCGTAGCCGGGGACGTGCCGCGGCGGGCGCAGTTGCGTGAGTGTCATCTCCCGCGCCCGCTTCCGCTCCGGTTCGCCCATGACGGGCGTCAGTTCGATCGCGGGATCCATGCGTGGTCCTCGCTCGTGCGGTCAGGTCCGGTCGATGATTTCGTGTGCGGATGCAACCACTATATACTAGCCTGACGAGTCATCCCGTTCTACCGGACGCCAATCGCTCATGACCTCCGAACCCGACACCCCCGACGCGGTCCGCACTGGCACTACCGCCGCGGTGCTCCGGACCGCGTTCCTCGACAACCTGTATTTCTCGCAGGTGAAGTTCCCCGCGATCGCCACGCGCAACGACCGCTACATGGCTCTGGCCTACGCGGTACGCGACCGGGTCATCCGTCGGGCGATGAGTAGCTTCGAGACGTACTACCGCACCGCGGCGCGCACGGTTAGCTACCTGTCGGCCGAGTATCTCCTCGGCCCGCACCTCGGCAACAACCTCATCAACTTGGGGCTGTTCGAGCAGGCACGCGAGGCGATGGCGGGCCTCGGTTACGATCTCGACGACCTGCTCGATCAGGAGGTGGAACCGGGGCTGGGTAACGGCGGCCTTGGGCGGCTGGCTGCGTGCTTCCTCGACTCGCTCTCCACGCTTCAGGTTCCAACCATCGGTTACGGAATCCGCTACGAGTTCGGCATTTTCGACCAGGCGATCCGCGACGGCTGGCAGGTCGAGACGACCGACAAGTGGCTCCGCTACGGCAACCCGTGGGAGATCCCGCGGCCGGAGATCGCCTTCCCGGTCGGCTTCGGCGGCCACACCCAGCCCACCACCGACGCCCTTGGCCGATACCGAGTGCGGTGGCAGCCCGAGCAGGTGGTGCTGGGGGTGGCGTACGACGCGCCGATCGTCGGCTACCGTGTAGGCACTGCCAACCTGCTGCGGCTCTGGCAGGCCCAGGCCGTGGAGTCGTTCGACTTCCATGCATTCAACGTCGGTGACTACGAGGGGGCTGTGCTTGAGAAGATCCGCTCGGAGAACATCACCAAGGTGCTCTACCCCAATGACGAACAACTCCGGGGAAAGGCGCTGCGTCTCCAGCAACAGTACTTCTTCGCCGCATGCTCGCTCAAGGACATGGTCCGGCTGTACTGCCAGCGGAGCCACGACCTGTCGCGATTCCAGGAGAAGTACGCGGTGCAGCTCAACGACACGCACCCGTCGGTCGCCGTCGCTGAGCTGATGCGGTTGCTGGTGGACGAGCACCTCATGGACTGGGAGCCGGCGTGGGAGGTGACTCGCCGCACGTTCGCGTTCACCAACCACACGCTCCTGCCGGAGGCGCTGGAGTGCTGGTCGCTCGACCTGTTCGGGCAGCTACTGCCCCGGCACCTGGAGATCATCTTCGAGATCAACCGCCGGTGGCTCGATCGCGTACGGGTCGCGTACCCCGCGGACCCCGGCCGGGTCGCCCGGCTGTCGCTCATCGACGAGCGCGGCGGAAAGGCCGTGCGGATGGCGCACCTCGCGACCGTCGGCAGCCACACGGTCAACGGCGTCTCGGCGCTGCACAGCAGGCTCCTGAAGGAGTCCGTGCTGAAGGACTTCGCTGAGTTCGAACCGGAGAAATTCACGAACGTCACCAACGGCGTGACCCCGCGCCGGTTCATCCAGCTCGCGAACCCGCCGCTGGCGACACTCATCACGAAGGCGCTCGGGGACGGGTGGCCGGCCGATCTCGAACAGCTCCGCAAACTCGAGCCGCTAGCGGACGACGCCGCGTTCCAGGCCGAGTGGCGAGCGGTCAAGCGCAAGGCGAAGGAGCGGCTGGCCGTGCGGATCGCGGCGACCACCGGCGTCGCGGTTGATCCGGACGCGCTGTTCGACGTCCAGGCCAAGCGTATCCACGAGTATAAACGGCAGCACCTTAACGTCCTCCACATCATCGGCTGCTACCTGCGACTGAAGGAGAACCCTGGGGCGGACGTGGTGCCACGTGTGTTCGTGTTCGCGGGGAAGGCCGCGCCGGGCTACTTCCTGGCCAAACGGATCATCAAGCTCATCCACGCGGTCGCCTCTGTGGTGAACGCCGACCCGGACGTGCGCGGCCGGCTGCGGGTCGCTTTCGTGCCGGACTTCAAGGTGCAATCGGCCCAGGCCATCTACCCTGCAGCCGACCTCTCCGAGCAGATCTCGACTGCCGGCAAGGAGGCCAGCGGCACCGGAAACATGAAGTTCGCGCTCAACGGGGCGTTGACCATTGGTACGCTCGATGGGGCAAACATCGAGATACGTGACCGAGTCGGGGCCGACAACTTCTTTGAGTTCGGACTGACCGCCGCTCAAGTAGCCGAGCGCGTGGCGGTCGGCCACCGGCCGGCGGAGGAGCTGGAGAAGTGCGGCGAACTGAAGCGAGTCCTCGACTGCCTGGCCAACGGGGCGTTCTCTGGCGGGGACCGCGAGTTGTTCCGGCCGGTGGTGGACAATCTCGTCCACTACGACCCATTCCTGGTGCTGGCCGATTATTCCCCGTATGTCGAGTGCCAGGAGAAGGTAAGCGGCACGTTCAGGGACACGCGTGGCTGGGCGCGGAAGTCGATCCTGAACGTGGCTCGGATGGGCTGGTTCTCGTCGGACCGGAGTGTCAGGGAGTACTGCGAACGGATCTGGCATGTCACAGCGGTCGAACCGGACGGCGCCTGATCCAGACTCGTTTGAGAACTGACAGAAAAGTCCGTCAGAGTTGGAATCTGAAGCGTGGAGAGCAAGTCGATGAAGCACGCCGTCAGCGACGTTGATCCCACCGTGGTAGGCTTGGTCGAAGACCCAGAAGCTCTGGAGCAGATCATCTGTCCGTCGAACACCTCCATGTGTGGTCCCGCCGCCGGACCAGCCCCGACAAGGATATTGCCGTTGTTCGCTGCCACGTTAACGCCACCGCTGAAGGGTTGGTCGAGGACCAGCCCCCACGATAATGTCCGCGTGTCCATCGTGGTTGATGTCGCCACCAGCCACGGTCACCCCGCCGATTACCATCCAGACTGCGTGGACGACTCGCGGAAGACCAACTTACGCGCACGAGACAACGAACAGAGTTGGCGCCAGACCGACTTCAGCGAGATTCGCACGGTCAAACTTGATCATGATGTCTGCAGAAGAGTGCTTGTAGACAAGCCGCTGCACGATCTGTGTGAGCGGTTGGAAAGACGTTCCTATTTTGACTGGTGAACCGGTCGAAATGATTGCTTCATTCATCAACTTCGCGGAAGAACCTTTTCGCCGTCTACCACACGAGTTCCCGCCCATTCCAAGACCGACGCGGAAATGTCCACGTCGAGGCGCGAACGACACGGCACCCGCCTCGGCCCGTCGAGTTTCACCGGAACGAACCCACGGTGAAAGAGGTATTAGGTTGTTCCAGCCGAACGCTGCGCGCTCCGACATGTGAAATCGTCAGGACCAGGCGCCGCGCCTTCTGGATATAAAAAGCTACAGGGGGTCATAGTACAGCGGAAGGCACTGTGCGCCCCGTTCCCCCCTTGGCCTCGAATGCACACGGGGCTCGTGCTTTGTCACACTTAAAACTTCGGGTTGCCAAACTCGTTTTGACCGGAATACATCGGCGTTGCGACGATACAACGTAAGAAGCGTATCCGTTTTTTACACACCGGGAATAGCATGCCGTCCTACGTCTTCGTTTGGGAAAACAACACCTTCGGCCACCAGAAGGTGTCGGGACATACCTGGCCCGGCCACTCCTCGATCAACATCGGCAAGGAATTCTGGTACAGCGGCGATGGCGCCACGCAAATGAATTACGTGAGCTGGTGGCCTGACGAGGGCGCGTCGTTCGGCGTGCTCGGAGCACTATTCGGCAAGAACCAAAAGGGGGGATACACTCTCTGCCTGATGGACGACGTGGAGAATGAAGGCTATCTGCCGGATCATGTGATCGAGCTCCAGACGACAACGAAGCAAGAAGCCCAGATGATGGCGGAGTGGAAGTCGGTTTGGAACAAAAAAGGCGGCGCTTCGTACAAGACGCTCCGCAAGAACTGCTCGACCATCTGCTCGCGCGTGTTGCACGCTGGCGGCTTCTATGCCAAAAAGTGGGCGGTGAACAATAACTTCGTCTGGTCGCCCGCTGATATCCGGGCGCTGGCGGTCGCGTCCGGCGGCACCATGTTGCCGTGGACATCGTTCTTGAGGGTACTGGCACCAAGCTTCATCAAGTCCGAGAACTTCAAAGATGATGAAGGGAAAATTATCAATTATGCCCGGAGCGGCCGGTATTGTTCGACCGGCGTACAGTGCAAGTATCAGTCGGATGAGACGTGGCAACCGAGCAAGAAGGGATAACGCGACAGGCGAACGGCGTGGCGTAAGTCCGCCGAGGCGTGAATGCCTCGGCGGACTTACGCCACGCCGTTCGCCATTACTTCAGATCACGCCAGCTTGCTGTTGACGTGGACGAAGGTGTGGATGTGCGGCAGAGCGCGGAAGCTCCAGACGAAGCCGGGGCCTTCCAGCCGCCAGTAGGCCCACGGTTCCTTCTCAGACGTCTTACCTTCCTGGTAGAAGGCCATCGAGACTTTCTCCATCCCGCCGGTCGCCTTGATCAGTTCCATCACTTCGTCGCCGTCTTCCTTGCGATAAGGAGCGACGAGTGCCTTCATCAACGAGTCGGTCAGTCCCTTCTGTTCTTTGGTCATGTCTTTGAAGCTCAAGCCAGGCACCTTCGCGTCCTTCTTGGGCACCTTCACACCGTTGTGTTCGTCGTGCCACTGGCCCGGCATGACCGCAACCTTCTTCGCTTCGGCATCCAGCGCTTGGAACAGTTCCATCGCGGCGTTGGTCTGATCATTGAAAACGTTGGTGCGCGCATAGCCGCTGGGGCTGTGACCGTAGTAGAGCGGACCACCGAAGGCTGTGGCTTCCTCGGAGTTGCCGTCGCAGCGGACAGTCAGGTGGTGGCCAGTGAACACGAGCGAGAACTTCTTTCCTTCGGCCGCTTCGCCGTAGATGATGCCGCTGATGCTCTCGAAGTCGCCGCTGGCATCGAATCGACCATTGCGGCTGAGTTGCTTGTAGCCCTGTTCGCCGTTGGCGATGGCGTGGAAGATTTTGCTGAGAAGTTCGACCTGTTTCTTGTTGTATTCGTTGCCGATGAGCAACTTGTCCACGGCGGCGTTGCCAGTACGCAGACGGGCGGGAATACCCTTGCCATTCGTGGCACCGTGGTCCCACGGCCTCACGATTTTCTTCTTCTGATCTTCGGTGAGCGAAGCGTAGAGCTCAAACACCATCGCTTCGGCTTGTGCTTGCTTCTCAGCGCGGGCGGCACGGGCCTTCTGGAGTGGAGTGAGACCGACCGCGGCGACGGCTGCAGAGGTACCAACAACGCGAATGAAATCGCGGCGGGCGATCGGAGTTCCGGTTTCGCATTCTGGGCAAGACAGGTTCTTGTCGGCGGGTAGCATGAGACGCGCTCCGGCGAGGAAAGAGAGGGGGCGAAGTTCGGGGATACTCGCGCCATTAAACCCGATTGGCGCGGAGTTGTCACGCGGCAAGAGATGAGAACCATATGTGTTCCCCGCCGGTTGACCCGTCGCCGACGCTTCCGGCTCGTTAATGCGCAACTGCCCGTCGCTGACGCTTCCGGCTCGTCAACGCGCAAATGCCCGTCGCTAACGCTTCCGGCTCGTTAATGCGCTTCCGGCTCGTCAACGCGCGTACTTCATGAGGAACCCACGCATCAAACTGGCGATCTCGGTGCCGTTGGTTTCCAGTGCGAAGTGCCCCGCATCCAGAAGATGGAAATCAATCGTCTTGAGGTCGCGCTTGTACGGCTCGGCTCCCGACGGAGGGAAGATCTGGTCATGCTTGCCCCACGCCACGAGTACCGGCGGTTGATACCGGCGGAAGTATTCCTGCCAACGAGGGTAGAGGGGCGGGTTGCTCCCGTAGCTCAGGAACAGGTCAAGTTGGATCTCGTCATTGCCGCGACGGTCGAGCAGGAATTGATCGTGTGCGGGTCCATCGGGGCTGACCAGCGCCGGGTTCTCGACACCGTGTGCGTATTGCCACTTCGTCGCGTCGTACGTCAGGAACGCACGGAGCGCATCCCGTTTCTCCCTGTTCGCCGGCTCCTGCCAGTATGCCTTGAGCGGCTTCCAGAAGTCATTGTCGATGCCCTCCTCGTACGCATTGCCATTCTGCACGACGATGCCCGTCACGCGATCCGGATGCTTCGTGGCGAGCCGGTATCCCACGGGAGCACCATAGTCCTGCACATAAAGCGCATAGCGTGCGAGTTGCAACTGCACTGTGAACGCTTCGACAACACTGACGAGATTGTCGAAAGTGTAGGAAAACTGATCGCACGACGGCATCGAGCTGTGACCGAATCCGGGATAGTCCGGAGCCACGACATGGAACTGATCCGCGAGCAGTGGAATCAGGTTGCGGAACATCTGCGAACTGGTCGGGAATCCGTGGAGCAACAGCACCGTGGGGGCATCCTTCGGCCCGGCTTCGCGATAGAAAATGTCCAGTTCGCCAACCCGGACAGTCTTGTGGAAGACGTGCGGAGCAGCGGACGCTGAGGGAGTTTGCCAAGACATCGAGCAGTCTCCTGGGTTGATGGGAAGAAATGAAAGCTCCGGTCTTCAACCGGAGCTTCGCGAAACACACTACCGCGTCGGATCGCAACCGGGGATGTTGGCGCACTCCTCACGGTGATCGGTAATGGGCTCGACCTTGGGAAAGTCGATCTCCGTATCGGCGACGTTGTTGAGGTAGTTGGTGAAGATGTTGAGCGCGACGTGGGCAACGATCTCGGCAATCTCGCCGTCAGTATAGCCAACCTTCCGGACGGCCGCGAGGTCGTCGGCTGTGATCTTACCACGTTGCCGCACCACCCCGCGGGCGAACTCGAGCGCTGCGGCTGTCTTGGGATCCGCCGATGTACCTTGCCGACCGGCCCGGATTTGCTCTTCCGTCAATCCGACATTTTTGGCGATGAGGGTGTGCGCGGAGAGACAGTAGTCGCACCCATTAGCCTGCCCCACGGTCAGTGCGAGCAGTTGCTTGAGTTTGGGCGAGAGTGCACCACCCGCCAGTGGGCCAGAAACCCCCAGATAGCCCTCAAGAACCGCGGGCGAATTCGCCATCACCTTCATCAGGTTGGGGACCATCCCCATCTTTGTCTTGACCGTATCGAGCAGGCTCTTGGCTTTGCCTTCCGCATGCGTGGGATCCACAGTATTGAGCCGGGCCATGATCGTTCTCCAGTTGAGCAGGGATGTTGAAATCCTCGGGTCGGTTGTCGCAGGGGAGTTTGGTTTTCAAGTACCTTCTCTGCGATCGCGACAACCGACCCGAGGATTTCGACTCCGCTGATTTGGGTTAAGGATGTCAACTCCCATCGCAGAACGATACAGACAGGTCTGTCTAGTTCTTACAGAAAAAAATCATACCTCACGGCCCAGCAATTTTCTGGCGGCGGCGTGGGCTGTTTCCGCGGCCGCCGGTGAACCCTCACAGGCGCTCTCCAGAATCGCCCCATTAATAAGCAAACCAATTGCCCCCACAACTTGGTTGGGATTCTTCACATGAGCCTTACGGAGGACTTCCACAACGAAGTCCGTGAATAGTTGCTTGTGTTCGGCGATGGCCTTCCGGCCGGGATGATGGGGATCCGGGAGTTCGGCCGTGGCGTTGATGAATGCACAGCCGCGAAAATCCGGCGTCACGAACCACTCCCCAAGGGCAACGAACAGGCCGGCGAGCCAGTCACCGGTTTTCGCGGCGTGTTGCTCCACCGTGGTGGCAAACCAGGTACGGAATCGTTCGTCTCGACGCCGCAAATAGGCTGCGATGAGCTCGTCCTTGGATTTGAAGTGCGAATAGAGTGTCATCTTCGCGACGCCGGCTTCGGCGATGACAGTATCGATCCCAACCGCTCGGATCCCATCGCGATAAAAGAGCCGGTCCGCCGCTTCCAAGATGCGTTCGCGTGCGGAAACCGACTTGTTCTGACCGCCCACACGCCACCCCTGCGTCTGACAGTTTACTCAGCCAAGACGATCTCCAACACACCCACAGGTCAACGCGTCCCCACACATCGGGTACAGGCTTCAGCCGTTCACACTTACGCTTCACGACCTCGACGTGCGGAGTCTGGTACTTTCCGAAATCATTACAAATGAAGAATTGTGGCGGAGATCGGTCTGCTGTATTAACGGAAAGAATCGGGACTAATCCCGACTACACTATTTTATCCAAAGTGCGCGATCAGGCATTCCGAAAACATCAATCGAATCACGAGGTGAGTTCACTCTCCACTCTCCGATGCTGAGAGGACAGATGTCCGTGCGCGATAACGCCCATTCCCGCAGTTGGCGTTGGTTTTTTCTGTCGAGCATCTTCCTTCTCTGTGTCTCCCTAACCGGTCGGAGTCAACCCCCCGCTTCTTCGGGAGCGGGGACAGGAGAGGTTCCCCAAGCCGCCGTTCCAAAAGGCGAAGACGAGCCACCCACAACTCCCGACACACAACCGGCCAACGAGGGGACTGAGCGAGAGTACTCAGGACCGAGGCAGAAACCCGCGAGTGAGAAGACCTTCTGGGAGAAAGTTCCGCCAATCCAGCCCTACCCGCGTCAGGGAAACTATTTCATTGCACCGACCGGTACGGGATACTACACGCTTCTGGACCTCCTCCGCGACCGGGACCTATCCGACCGACCAAAGAACCCGTACCTCCAGTGGGGCCAGAACCCCAATCCGTCGTACAACTGGGACTTTCGCTACCTCGACGACCCCGAAAACACCCAGTTCGATTTCCTGAGTCCCCTCAAGCGCGTGCACCTCGGCGACAACTGGCTGTTCTCAACAGGTGGCGAGATCCGTGACCGATACGCGACCATTCAGAACGCCGCCCTTTACGACAAGAAGCCCCAGGCCGGCGCGGATGACACCTTTAACCTGTTCCGCACCCGTGTGTACACAGATCTGTGGTACCTCGACCAGTTTCGCATCTTCGCGGAATTCATCACCGCCGAATCCTCGCCCCAGGCGATTCCACGCTCATCCACGGACGTGGCGAAAAACGACTTCCTGAATCTGTTCACTGATGTCAAGTTGTTCACACTCGCGGACCAGGGCGCATATCTGCGCGTCGGGCGTCAGGAACTGTTGTTCGGGTCGCAGCGTGCCATTTCGCCATCGGATTGGTCGAACGTGCGGCGGTCGTTCCAGGGTGTTCGCGGGACGTGGCACAACGACACGATCGAAGAAGACTGGTTCGTTGTGAACCCGGTTATCCCGGATCCCAACAAAATCTCAAGCATTGATGATCGGCAGTGGTTCGCGGGGAATTGGTTTAAGTACCGGTTTACCCAGAACACCAGCATGGACCTGTACTATCTCTACCTCGCAAACCACAACCCGGGTGTGGCAAAGGGACAGTATGGTGCCACAGGCGGGTACAACGTGAACACGCTCGGAACCCGGGTAGTGGGGAGCGTTGAGCAGATTCAGTACGATTTCGAGAGCACGCTCCAACTAGGATCCTGGGTCAACCAGTCTGTTCTGGCGGGGATCGTGGTGGCGGGTTTGGGTTACTACCTCAAGAATCTACCCGGACAACCCACGTTCTGGGTGTACTACGATTACGCCTCGGGCGATCCGAATCCGAATGGCTCCAATCTGCACCGGACGTACACCACACTGTTCCCATTTGGCCATGCCTATTTCGCGGGGCTGGACGCAATCGGCCGACAGAACATCAGGGATTTCCACCTGGAACTGGGAATCTTTCCTGCAAAATGGGTGAGGGCGACGCTGGGGTATCACGTCCTGAACCTCGACCAGGCCCGCGATGCACTGTACAGCCCGACAGGAGGGGTGGTGCGCCAGGATCCGACGGGACGGGCGGGGACCGATGTGGGCGATGCGCTGAGTGCCACGGTCCAGTTTCACCTGACGGATCACCAGATCCTTCTCTTCCAGTACAGCCACTTATTCGCTGGACCTTTCATCAAACAAACTGCTGTCACACCGGGGGCCGCCAAGGATCTCGACGCATTCTGGATGCAGTATTCTTACCGTTGGTAGCAATCTCTCACCGGCGTTCTTCGTTCCGAGTCGCGCAAGAGTCGCGTGTGCGTGGGTTCGCCTTTACTGTCGTTGGCTGAGGGAAGTAGGATGTCAATAACTCGAACGGATTGCTTGCGAATCGGTCGCGGAATGTGCGCGCGCGAATGTTACGACGAGTGGCCGTGCGAAGTGCCATTCTTAACAACAATGTGATATTAAGTATACTATTTCTTACGGCGGGAGGGGAGTTGGGGGACCTGTGGGAAGCTCCCCGCAGAACTACATTCCTCAACCAGCAGGCGGCCGACCACCTGCCGCCATGACGCGGGCCTTGGGCTGTGGCGAGTTGACTGGGGACCTAAGCAGATGGCCGTAGTTACGTGTGAGTTTTCAACGAGCCGCGACCGCAAGGGAGCGGGGTGCGTTAACCGCTCCCTTGCGGTCGCGGCTCGTTGAAAAACCTTACAAACTACCCTGGCCCGATCCTTAGACCCACCGACTGCGGGAAAACGGCTCGACACCAGACACCAGACGACACAGGACGACACAGGGAAAATGCTCGAAAACCGGAAAATAGCGGAATACAGCGGAAAAACGGCTCGAAAACACGACCCCGGAGGAACCAGGAAAAGTCTCGAAAAAGGGAAAACAGGAGAAGAAACGGCTTGAAAACCGGAAACCAGGGGGAAAAACACGACACCAGACGAACCTGTAAAGAGCGGGGCATCTGGTGAAGCGTAATAGGATAGATTATTATTAATAAGAATATAATCGCATCGAAGCGGGGCAGTTCAAGTTCTGTCACAGAACGGAGTGCTCGCGGATTCAGCCGGGCGTTTGGCGAGGCTGTACTGGAGTTGTGCGGCCAGGAGAAGTGAGCCGGAGTGTGAATCGAGCGAATCCGCTCCGCAATCCAACGCCAACCGATGAAATCGCAATGATAACCTCCCTGTACTCCCGGCGAGTTGGCTGCCAGCATCATCTCACGCCAAGTTTTCGGAGTTGTTGACTCTCCTTCGCGCCCCCAAATCCGTCGGGCTTGACGTCCACGTTGCCTGTACGTTATCTGAACAGCGATCAAATTCACCAAACGTATTTGAGATTGTTTTAGTCTGGCCCCGGACCGCTGGGGCGGCCCCGCCCGGAGAGGGAATTCGATTGATCGCGCGTAGTCTTCTTGGCATCACCCTCGTTTTTGGAGCGGCTGTCACGGTTCATGCCCAGCCAACTCCTTCGAGTGATCCGCCGTTGGTTCCCTCTCCTTTTGTTCCACCGCAAGCAGCGATCGAATCCACTGAACCGATCCCCACCGAGATCGCACCAACAGAAATAGACCCTTCAGCGCCTCCTCCCGCGGTAGATGTTCCGCCAAGTGGGGGGCGCTGGTTCCCCACGCTCTACAACCTTGGCGCACCCGGCGGATTGGGTGGCTTCGGTGGGCCTGGCGGGTTTGGTGGCGGCGGGTTTGGTGGCGTCAATAGTTTTGGGCTGCCGGGTGGATTTGCGCCGGTTCACTATTCGGTCGTGTACGCACCAGAACGCCCAACGAGCGAACCTGGCACCACACTCAGTTATGTTCGCGAACAAGTCGGTCTTCAGATGCCAATCTGGATGGACCAAAGCAACCTCGTCGCGGGGCACGTGTCGGCGCAGAACTACCTGTTTCAAACGAATGCGATCCTTCCGGATTCCCTGCAGAAATTCCCGTCGTCCCTGACCAGTATCCAGACGGGCATGTCGTACATGCACCGGTTCGAGAACAACTGGGTCGGCGGGGTCACCGGTTCAATCGGGTCCGCGAGCGACAAGCCGTTCGACGGGTTACGGGATATGAACTTCGGCCTGAGTTCATTCATTCGTATCCCGACGATGGCGGGACGAGACGCGTGGCTCGTCTCACTGAGCTATCAACCGACGGGCCAGTTATCGATTCCCATCCCCGGAGTGGCCTATCTGTGGAATCCCAGCGCAAATTTCCGCATGAGCATCGGGTTGCCGTTCTCGATCTGGTGGCGCCCGGTTGAGACAGTCATCGTCACCGCGACGTACATCCCGCTGACGAACATCAATGCGCGCGTGTTCTGGACGCCCGTGAAACGATTCTCACTGTTCGGGGCGTTCGAAGCGGGCGGCTCGTCGTTTAAACTCGCCGACCGCCTTGAGAGCAACGAACGGTTCCGCATGAACGAGGATCGCCTCCTCGGCGGTTTCCGAGTGACTCCCGTGCGCTGGGCGACCTTTGAGATGTCGGGCGGCTACCTGTTCGATCGCCGGTTTTTCCAATCGACCAGTGGAGGGAGCGCTACTGGTGGAACCGACCGGATCAACGTCTTCGGCGGGCCGTTCCTTGCCGCCAATCTGTTGTTGCGGTGGTAAAGACTCGAGACGGAGAGCCGCGAAAGAGTTGTGCCTCGTGGCTCCATCCTTTACACTTCCCAAAGAACAGTTCGAGTCACGCCGGGTTTCTTCATGCGTCTCCAGAAGTCGCCCGCGACAAGCGGATCACCACCTCCTGGGTCTAATGCCAACACACCGGCATCGAGCCGTACCCGACGAATCAGAATCGTCTGGTTCGCCTTGGCTGTCCTTGCTGTCGGGTTGGTGGGGTGGGGTGGATGGCTCTTGTGGGCACCCGACCCCCTCCATGAAGCTCATGCCGCCCTGGATCGACGCGATTTCACCACCGCCAACAATCTGCTGGCCAAGCGATTGGCTGAGCACCCCGACGATTCCACAGCGCAGTTACTCGCAGCCCGTTGTGCACGACGCAGTGGCGACCTCGCACGTGCTTTCGACCTGCTTCAGCAGTATCGCGAGAAGAATGGAGCGACTGAGGCATACACGCTCGAGTCGGATCTGCTGCGCGTTCAGGCTGGGAATCTGGCCGATGCCGACCGGCTCTTCGCGGTATACTCGGAGCATCCCGAGTTGCCCGACACTCCTCTTGTCATGGAAGCCTTTCTGGAGGGGAAACTGAAGGCCCTTGCACCGCGAGCAGACGCCAAGGCCGACCCGGCCGCTGCAGAACCTACAGTTCTGACGAACCTACGCCGAGCGGCGGACTTGTGGCTCCAACTTCGGCCGGGCCGCGCCGATCAGGTACAGGGCCGCGTTTGGCTCGCCCGCGTTCTGATCTTCGCCAACGATCATCCGGGCGGCGTCACGGCACTTCGCGAGGCGACCACACTTGACCCCGATCACTTTGAAGCTCGATTTCACCTGGCTTTGAGTCTGGCTCAACAAAGTCCCGAGGAGGCCTGGCAACAATTGACTTATCTGCACACGCGCCACCCCGAGAATAACTACGTCAGCTATGGATTGGCGACGACGTGTCGAATGCTCGGCCGTTTGAAGGAGTCGCGGGAATTGCTCGAAGGGTTGCTTACGGGGCCAACGGAAATCTCCGCGCTGGTGGAACTCAGCCAGATCGACATGGATGAGGGGAAAGCAGCCGACGCCGAAAGGCGACTGCGGAAAGCGCTGGAAATGGCTCCGGATAATCCTGAAATCAACATCGCGATGAGTCGTTGCCAGCAACTTGCTGGCCGCCCCGCCGAGGCCGAGAAGTACCGGAAACGGTTTGAAGAACTCCAAGCCAAGCGGCATAAACACGCGGCCCCGAAATCGTGACCGGTCAGGTGTACTTCCATTCGCGTACACGGAACAGTTCATGCACCCAACCTCGTGCCTGGCCTCCCGCAGATTTGGCTTTGTCCCTCCTCTGTTTGGCTCTGCTCTTGCGTTGCTTGTTGCCGCCGGTGCGTGCTCCGGCCCCAAACCAGAGGGGAATCCCGCCTCACCACCTGCGCTCCCCTCAACCGAACAGCCATACACAGGGCCGGCTTGGTTCCGCGATGTGACCGACCAGACGGGTATCAACGCCACCTGCAGCAACGGTGAAGAAGCCGACCAGTTCACCATCCTCGAATCGCTCGGCGCGGGCGTTGCCGTGTTCGACTACGACAACGACGGCCGACTCGATGTGCTGGTAATCGGCGGCGGATACTTTGACGGCCCCAACAAAACGGATCTAAAAGGCCATCCCTGCAAACTGTACCGCAACCTCGGCGGATTGAAGTTTGCTGATGTGACCGCCGTAGCGGGGTTAGACATCTCCTGGTGGTACACCCACGGCGTTGCGGTGGCCGATTACGACCGCGACGGCTTTCTTGACTTTGTCGTCACGGGCTATGGGCGAATCGAACTGTTCCACAACGAATCAGATGGCCGAGGTGGCCGGCGGTTCGTCGCTGTCGGTGACAAATTGGGCTTGAAGGATACGTCGTGGAGCACGAGTGTGGGTTGGGGCGACATTGATGGCGATGGCTTTCCCGACCTCTACGTCTGCCACTACTGCGACTGGTCGTGGGCCAATAACCCGCTGTGTCGGGGGATGGCGGCTGGGGTCGAACGCGACGTGTGTCCTCCGCAAAAGTTCAAGCCGCTCATACACGCATTGTTTAAGAACGAAGGCGGGAAGAGCTTCCGCGACGTCAGTGGCGAACACAACTTCAAACCAGACGGTTGTGGACTGGGTGTGGTACTCGCCGATCTCAATGGCGATGCGCGGCCCGATATCTACGTGGGGAACGATGCAACCAACAACTTTCTGTTCTTCAACCGTGCGGGAAAGCTGGAAGAGAGGGGGTTGGCGGCGGGTGTGGCGGTGGATGATAGCGGCAATTACAACGGCAGCATGGGGGTAGATGTCGGCGATTACAACGGGAGTGGGCGACCTTCCATTTGGGTGACCAATTTCCAGGGCGAATTGCACGCGCTTTACCACAGTCTCGGCAACGAACTATTCGATCATCGCTCGCGGGCTGCTGGCATCGGCGCGATTGGAATGCACCGCGTTGGATTCGGCACCGCCTTCATTGATATCGATGGTGACGGTTGGGAAGACCTCGTCGTCGTTAATGGCCATGTCCTCCGCCACCCGGCAGCGAGCATGCTGAAGCAACTGCCGGTGATTCTCCACAACACTCCAGGCGGAACCGGACGGCTCTTCAAGGATGTGAGTAACCGGGGTGGTTCGTACTTCCAGAAACCGGCCGTCGGTCGCGGGTTGGCCGTGGGCGACCTGGACAACGACGGTTACCCCGACCTCATCATCACCCACACCAACGGCCCCATCGCCGTACTGCGTAACGAGGGTGTAGGCGGACAACCGTGGCTGGGAGCGAAACTCGTGGGCAAGGCTCACCGCGACATCGTTGGCTCAACCGTGATTCTCGAAGGGGAAAACAAAACGCTCACGCGATTCGTGAAGGGTGGCGGAAGTTACCTCTCGGCCAGCGATCCGCGGATTCTCTTTGGGCTGAACGGTGTGGGGAAGCTGAAACGTCTAACGGTGAAATGGGCCTGGGGCGAGAGTCAGTCCTGGGACAAGTTGGAGCCCGGCGCGTACTGGGAATTGACGGAAGGTCAGCCTGTGGCGAAGCGGTAATAAGGTGCAAATGCAGACAATTCCGTGTGACCTTTGCCAATCCTGAGAAAGAACTCATCACCGATGACCCCGCAACATTGTCCGCAATCCCAATAATTTGCAGCCGTTCAAATCCGTGAAACCACCTATTGAATCAACTCTTCACTGCAGCGATCACAAAAAATTCATGGAAATGATTGTGACTCGGTAGCGTTGTCTTGGCAATTGTATGTTGTTCTCCATCTTTCTTGGTCATGGCAAAGGGGTCCTCATGGTTTCGCTCAATCGCTCACGGCGCGCATTCACCCTGATCGAATTGCTGGTGGTCATCGCGATCATCGCGATCCTGATTGGTCTCTTGTTACCTGCAGTGCAGAAGGTTCGCGAAGCGGCAGCACGCATGTCGTGTTCGAACAATCTGAAACAACTCGGGATCGCACTCCATGCTTACCACGATGCCAACAACAAGATGCCAGCCGGATGCCAACCCGACATGAACGGGACGGCCGTCTCCGCGTCCTGGGGTTCGTCATGGAAGGTTTATATCCTACCCTACATCGAGCAGGGCAACATCTTCAACAAGTGGACGTTCGCCGGCTCAAGCGGTTACTCCAACGGTGCCAACGGATCTCTGATCAGTGGCATCACCATCAAGACTTACCGGTGTCCCAGTTCGGTCCTGCCAGACTTCTCAACTTACCAGAATCCCAATAGCCCCGGCTATGAGATGTTCACGACGTATGTCGGGGTGGCCGGATCCTCGATCGACGCTTCTGCCGAGTCTGGGGGCGCCGGCATCGTCAGCGGCGGCGGTATTCTGTTTCCCAACAGCGCGGTCACGATGGTCAGCATCACGGACGGGACGAGCAACACGCTACTGGTGGGCGAACAGAGTGACCACCTGCGCGACGGCAACAATAACATCATCACGGGCGGTTTTGGTGCGATCACCGCCCAAGGCCCGCACGGTTGGGCGATGGGGGCCAATGGCGACAGCCGCCAGCCGCCGAATTACCAGAATGGCGGCGACAACCGGGCGTTCAACACGACCACGGTGGCTTACACGATCAACCAGCACGGAATGAGCAACAGTTGCGGAGCCGGCACGTGTGACAACACGGGGGCGAACATCCCCTTCTCCGCCACTCACACCGGTGGCGCGAACATGCTGTTCGCCGACGGGTCCGTGAAGTTTATGAGTAACTCGACAGCGTTGCTCACCCTGCAACAACTGGCGAGCCGGGCGGGCAATGAAGTTATTACCGGCACGTACTGACCGGCCGAGTTACTCGCTGACGTCTTGATGTCCTGCTGGTGGCGGGTGGGCCTTCGACCGCAGCGCGGTCGAAGGCCCACCTGTTCTTTTCTCAGTGTCTCCATGCACCACGACACTACATCACTCTTTCCGCGGTTGGTGTCGCATCTTCGCCTCTCGCGTGCATTCCTCATTGCCAGCGATCGTAAGCGATCCTCTCGCGGCAGCACCGGCCGGGTAGCCCGGCGTGGCCGCATGGCGGTACGCCTCAGTACGCCGGTGGGCCAGCATGTGATGACCGCTCCGCCGGTGGCGTTCAGCTCGCACAGCGGTCACATCGATCGAAGCGACGACGATCTTTTCGCCTGGACCGGGATCGGCTTGTGCCAGCACCCGGCCATCGTAATCGACGATCATGCTCCCGCCCGGCCACGAGAACGGGGGATAGTGCTTCGCGCTCGCTCCCTGATTCGCCGCGACCACAAACGCGATATTCTCCAGCGCGCGGCAGCGGTTCACCACCGTCCACCAGTCCATCGGCGGCGTTGCGCCCCAGGGGTCCATATAAGCCGAAACGCGAATCAACACCTCCGCGCCTTGTAGCGCCAGTTCGCGGATGGCTTCCGGAAAGAGCCAGTCGTAGCAAATGGCGCAACCGAGCACGCCGATCTCGGTTTCAGCTACCGGGAAGGGATTCTCCGTGTAGCCCGGGATATCGTGCGGGCTGGCGTGAACTTCCCACGGCAACCACGGATGAACCTTGCGATATTTGTAAAGCAATCCATCGGGACCAATCAGACAGGTCGTGTTGAACACGCACCCGGGATACTTCGCATCCACTTCCAGGAAACTCCCCGTCTGCACATAAATGCCCAGATCGCGTGCTTTCTGGTGGTAGCGGTGGGTGTGCTCGTTCGGAATTGGCACCGCGAGCCGATCGGCGAGTTCCTCGACTGTCTCGTAAATCGGTGCGGCGTGCGCGAACTCCGGGAAGACGACCAGTTTCACATCGCCAAATGGTCGGTAACCGATCACGGCGCGGTCGATCATGCCGAGCAGGTAGCCAACGCGGTCGGGAATCGCGGCGCGGTCGGTGGGGTTCGGAAAATCGGTTTGACAGGCCGCGGCCAAGTAGCGAATCACGGACAATCTCCATGTCGTTTTATGGTTGTGTGCGGTATCCTTACTTAATCGGCTCTTTATGTCCACAATCATCGCGGGTGAGTGATGGACCCTTCTCCACTTTCATCTTCTGTACCCGTTGTTGTGACGCGGCCGGCGCGACAGTTTGTACCCTACACACCTGCCATTGGCCCTAAACTCCGAGTCCTGTTGCTCGCGGTATTTGGGCTGTTCGCGTTCCTGGGTGCCACCGGTATTTATCTCGCCGCGATCACACTTCTGAACTACGCCCAGTCACCACGCAGTTACACAACGCCGTTTGCACTGTGGGTGTTCCTCGCGCACATTGCAGTTGGCGTTCTTGGTACAGTACCATTCCTGGCGTTCGGCGCCTGGCACTGGTTCACAGCGCGAAACCGCCCCAACCGCATTGCGGTGCGGCTCGGTATCCTCCTGTTCTTCGCGGGTTTGCTCGTCTGTCTGTCGGGCTTTGCGCTGGTACAACTCGAAGGGCTGCCGCAACTCCCAACCGGTTCCATGTCGCGATCGGTTGTGTACTGGGCGCACATCGTTTTGCCGGTTGCGGCCGTGTGGGCTTACATCGCGCACCGGCGAGCCGGCCCGTGCATCAAATGGAGCCTTGCGAAAGTATGGGGAGTCGGAGTCGGCCTCTTTACGCTGGGCATGGTGGCGATGCATGCGCAAGACCCGCAGAAGTGGTTCCGCGAAGGGCCGAAGGAAGGCGCGAAGTATTTTGAACCGGCAATGACGCGCACCGCAGACGGTAAGTTCATCTCTGCCGATGTGATGATGATGGATGCGTACTGCGCGAAGTGCCACGCCGATGTGGCCAACGATCACTTCCATTCGTCGCACAAGTTCAGCTCGTTCAACAATCCGGCGTATCTGTTCAGCGTTCGCGAAACGCGCAAAGACGGCATGGAAAAAGACGGCACGGTGAAGTCCTCGCGGTGGTGCGCGGGGTGTCACGACCCGGTTCCATTCCTGAGTGGAGCGTTCGACGATCCCAACTTCGACGATGTGAACCACAAGACCGCCCACGCCGGGATCACCTGTACCGTTTGCCACGCCATGACACACATTAACGGCACCTTCGGCAATGGTGCTTATACCCTCGAAGAACCGGCGCATTACCCATTTGCTCGGAGCGAAAATTCGCTGCTTCAGTGGATGAACAACCAGATGGTGAAGGCCAAACCCGACTTCCACAAGCAGACCTTCCTCAAGCCATTCCACAAGACCGCGGAGTTCTGCGCCACCTGCCACAAGGTATCGCTGCCGGTCGAACTCAATCACTACAAGGAGTTCCTCCGCGGCCAGAACCACTACGACACCTACCTCCTCAGCGGCGTGTCCGGCCACGGCGTCCGGAGTTTCTACTATCCGCCGCAGGCGAAAGAGAACTGTGCGGCGTGCCACATGCCGCTGAAGCCAAGTGGCGACTTTGGCGCGAAGGATTTCGACCAGAGCGGCATGCGTACGGTCCACAATCACCGCTTCCCCGCCGCGAACACCGGCCTGTTCGTGCTTCTCAAGGACGATCCGCGCTACAAGCAATACGCCGACGGCTTCCAGCAAACCATCGATCTCCACACGAATTACCTGAAGGGTTCTGCCCCCGATGGCAGCGACAAGAAAGTTCGCATCGACCTCTTCGGATTGAAGCCCGGTGGACTCGATGCGGGTGGGCTCGTGCAATTGCGGCCGGAGTTGCCCGCACTCGAGCGCGGGAAGTCGTACGTCATCGAAGTCGTTGTGCGTACGCTCGGCCTGGGCCACCCCTTCTCGCAAGGAACAGTGGACTCGAACGAGATCTGGGTCGACTTCCGGGCCACCGCGGGTGGAGTTGAGATTGCCCGCAACGGCGCAACCGCGAACCCGGACGATTCGGGGCCCGTCGATCCGTGGGCCCACTTCATCAACGTCCATATGCTCGACCGCAACGGTAATCGCATCAACCGCCGCAACCCACAGGACATCTTCACGCCGCTTTACGACAAGCAGATTCCACCCGGCGCCGCGGCCGTCGTTCACTACCGCCTCGATGTACCAACCAACGCCACGGGATCCATCGAACTGACGGCACGCGTGCGATACCGGAAGTTCGACTATGAGTACATGAAGCTCGTCCACGGTGGGAAAGAACCACCAAAGCTGCCGATTGTGGATATGTGTGCGGACGCGGTGACGCTGCCGGTGGCGGGTGTCAACGTACCCGTTTCCCCGCAAACGTCGCCGATCAAGCCCGCGTGGCAGCGGTGGAATGACTACGGGATCGGTTGTTTCCTCGAAGGCGGCGGAAAACGCGGCCACTTCAAGCAAGCGGAAGTCGCATTTCAGACGCTGCTGACTCTCGGTGAAAAAGAGGCCGTCCCGCAGGGTCACCTGAACCTCGCCCGCGTGTATCTCGACGAAGGTCGCCTCGACGAAGCCGCACAGCAACTCGATGCGGCCGGGAAGTGCGACCCACCCGCCGCAGTCTGGTCGCGGACGTGGTTCACGGCACTTGTCAACGGCGAGAATGCGACCCGCAAGGAACACCTCGACGCGGTGATTGCCGATCTGGAGAAATTGCTCGACCCCGCCACGCAGCCGAAGGATCGCGGCTTCGACTTCACGAAGGATTATGTGGTGTGGAACACACTGGCGAACCGCCTCTTCAAGCGACGCCAGTTCGAACCGCCCGGGTCCGATAGTCGCCGCGAATTTCTGTTGCGCACTGTGAAGGCCGCCGAACACGTGCTCGAACTCGACGCCGAAGACGTGATGGCACACGACCTGCTCGCGCTGGCTTATGGCGAGCTGGGGTCTCTTGCGGAAATGCCACCGCAAAGCGAGGCGAAGCCGGACTGGACTCTCGGCGAAGCAAACGCCGCCATCGACGTGAAGCAAGCGCCATCACGGCGAATCGAAGCCTGCGCGAACCTCGCAGCCAATCTGCCGAAGCTCGCCATGCCCAAGCTCGCAACGATGCGCGAAGTACAGTCCAAGTTGCGTGCGGCTTACCACGCCGAGATTAACGCCGAGGTGCAAGCAGCGATTGCGGGGGCACTGGCGAAGTACCACCGCGAATTCCACGCGATTTATAAGCCCGACGAGATCGCCCGATCGAACGCGACTCGCATCTACCGGCAGAAGAACCCCGCCGCCAACTATGCCGCCGGCGATCGCGTCATCTACCCGACTCTGCCCGGGCACCGCGACACGATCGTGAAGACCGGCGAGCTGCCGCCGGCGAAATAAAAGCGTAAGTTCTCACCCCGAATAGGTTGCGATTCATCTGAACAACAAGCCTACAAGCACATAACGCATATGTCTCGACCGCGCCTCATCATCCTCATCGCTGTATTCCTCGTCAGCGGGTTGACCGCCGGTGGGCTGTTTCTTCTCAAGTGGCTACGGAAGCCAAGAAGCCCGGACACTCCACTCACTAGCGGGCCGGCCATCGTTCGGCAAACGCGTGAGGTGCCGGCAACAACATTCACCGACGTGACCACCGCCAGCGGCGTGCATTTTCGTCACGCGAATGGCTTCTCGGGTCACAAACTCCTGCCCGAAACGATGGGCGGCGGCGTAGCGATCTTCGATTACGACTGCGACGGCAAGCCGGACATCCTCTTTACGAACGGCTGCAACTGGCCCGGTTTCGGGAAGCCTGAGGGAGACGGCCCACTCCCGACGCTCAAACTCTACCGCAACCTCGGCGGTATGAAGTTCGAGGACGTGACGGACAAGGTCGGACTGAACATGACCATGTACGGCATGGGCGTTACCGTCGGCGACTTCGATAACGATGGCTTCCCGGATGTGTTCGTTTCCTGTGTCGGCAAGCACCATCTGTTCCGCAACCTCGGCGGCAAGAAGTTTGAAGACGTGACCGACGCAGCCGGCGTCGGCGGTACGGTGGGGCTGCCGAATGTGAAGACGAAGGAGGAGTTCCTGGCGTGGCAACCGCCGATTCCGTTTGGCGCTTCGTGCACCTTCCTGGACTACGACGGCGACGGCAAACTCGACCTATTCGTCTGTCACTACGTGAAATGGTCGCCGGCCATCGACCTCTTGATCAATGCGAGTCTGGAGGGTGGAAAACGGAGCTTCGTGCAGCCGCAAAACTTTGAAGGCTCACAATGCACCCTCTACCGCAACATCGACGGCACGCGATTCCAGGACGTCTCCAAGGATGCCGGCGTCCTCGTCTCGGAGAAAGAAGGCATCGACGCCAATTCGCGCGAACGACCCGTCGCCAAGGCGCTGGGCGTGGTGGCATTCGATGCCGATGGTGATGGCTGGCTGGACGTCTTTGTCGCCAACGACTCGGTCCGGAACTTCTTCTTCCACAATGAACCCGGCCCAAACGGTACACGCATCTTCAAGGAAATCGGCTACCCGATCGGCGCGGCCTACGCCGAGAACGGCGTCGCGCGTGCGGGGATGGGGACGGATTGGGGAGAATTCGCGCCAGGACGGTTTGCCGTGCTGGTCGCCAATTACGCCAACGAACCACTCACTGTTTTGGAGAAGACGCGTGGGAAACTCGCGTTTTCAGACACGACTCTAAGCATCGGCCTGATCGGCCCCAGCCGGGTGCCGCTCAAATTCGGGACTTTCTTCTTCGACTACGACAACGACGGTCGACTCGACCTGTTCGTCTGCAATGGCCACATCGAGCCGGAAGTAGCACTCACCCAGAAGACGCAGTCTTACGCTCAGGTGCCCTTGCTATTTTGGAATACCGGCGACGCGGAGTGCTACTACGAGCCGGTTACGGCTGCAGCGGCGGGCCCCGACCTCTTTAAGCCTCTGGTGGGACGCGGATGCGTCTACGCCGATCTCGATGGCGATGGTGACCTCGATCTGGTCCTCGTTTCCAATGGCGGCGATGTGCGTATCCTGCGTAACGACGCTCCTCCGACGAATCATTCCGTCCGGCTCGACCTGCGTGGCGATGGTGTGAAATCCAACCGCTCAGCTCTTGGCGCCGTGGTCACCATCGAAGCGGCTGGACAGACGCATTCGCGACAGGTGACCGGCGCACGCGGCTACCTGAGCCAGTCGGAGACGGTGCTGACGGTCGGCATTGGTGCTGCGACGAAAGCCGACAAGGTGACCGTACGGTGGCCGGGTGGCGCTGCCGGCAACGAGACGTGGACCAACCTGGAAGCCGGCAAGACGCACGTACTGAAGCAAGGCGAAGCGAAGTAGTGCAAAATGCAGTGCCACGAGCCGCGTTAACAGGCTGTGTTGGAAAAGACAGAAAAATCCCCTCACCCGCCGTAAACACGTTGCAAGCAACGTGAATTGACTCGACCTTCGCGACTCCCCACGGATCACCGCATGTCTTCCCCCACCCCCACTCCATCTCCTTCCACTCCAAACCACCGGCGGTGGCCGCTCTTCGTTCTACTCCTGCTTCTGCTCATCGCCGGCGCTGGGGTCGGCGGGTACTACCTCTGGTTTCGTCCCCGACCGCCCAAGCCGAACATGGACGCTGCTATCGCCGCCAACCTGCGCGGTGTGGGATTCATGGAACAGCACAAGTTCCCGCTCGCCGAGAAGGAGTTCGCAGAAGCCGTGCGGCTCGCGCCGGACTGGTTGCCGGCGCAGATCAACCTCGGCATCGCGATGTTCAACCAGCAGCCCTCCGGCGACAAGACTTTGACGCAACACGTGGAGAGCGCCAAGGACATTTTTCGTTCGGTTTTGCAGCGCGATCCCGACAACCCGTATGCGCATTACTGCCTCGGAATTCTCGATCTTTACGTTGGCCGACGGGCCGAGGCCTACGAACACTTCGCCGTGGTCAATCGGGTCGATCCCAACGACGCCCACACGTGGTTGCGTCTGGGAGCGACTCACCCAGACGGCGAGTATTCCGCCGCCGCTCGCGAATGTTTCGAAAAGGCACTTAAAATCGATCCATACTTGCACGAAGCGCGTTACCGGCTCTCGATGATCCTGCGTGAAACCGACCCGGCCCGGCAGGCCACTCTACTCAACGAACTCGAAGCACTCCGCAAGGCCGACTGGTATACCGAATCGGGAATCAAGTACGGCGAAATGGGCAAGTATGCCAGTGTGATCGGCCGCGATCCGTCGATCGTCGGCAAGCCGGAGGTCGGTCCGCTGCCGCTGTTTGACGCGACCGCCGCTTTTAAGGTCACGCTGGCGAGTGGGTCGAGGTGGGCGACCGCCGCCGACCTCGACCCGACTCGCCGGGCCGCGCGCGAACGGTTTGGCGCGACGATCGTGCTCTTCGACTACAACGGCGACGACAAGCTGGATATTTACATCACCTCGGCAGTGATCGACCCCACCGGCAAAGTTCGCGATCTGCTGCTTCGCAACAACGGCAACGGCAACTTCACCGATGTGACAGCCGAGGCGGGACTCGCCACACCACGACCGAGTCTGGGGGCTGCAGCAGCCGACTACGACAACGATGGCAAGCCCGACCTCGTCATTACGGGGGCCGGCGAACAACACCTATTCCGCAACGTTGATGGTAAGAAGTTCGAAGACGTGGCGACGAAGGTCGGACTGGACAAGGTGAAAGGCGTCTGTCTCGGCTGTGGCTGGCTGGACATCGATCAGGATGGCGACCTCGATCTCATTGTCTGCAAGTACAGTGACAGTGATTCTTCGAGGTTCGATGGCGCGAAACCCGGCGGCGGAACGCTCGTGTTCGAAAACGTGGGGGTGGCTCCTCCCGCAGCGAAAGGTCCGCCGCCGGGGCTCTCCACCGCGTTTCGGCGCAGCGACAAGCTCGGATCGCCGGCACAATCAACCGTCACCTTTGTGGCCAGCGATCTCGATTCCGATCAGGATGTCGATCTTTTGCTGCTGTTGGAGGGGGCCGATCCAGTTGTGGTGGATAACGACCGGCTGATGCGATTCACCCGCCGCTCACCGGCGTGGCTGGCAGGCAAATCGTACAAGTGGAACGGCGGACTCGTTCTCGATGCCAATCACGACGAACGCTCCGATCTCTTCCTGCTTGGCGTGGAGGCGCCGCCGATCTACCTCCTCTCGAAGGGAGCCAGGGACTTCACACCCGGCGACACCAACAGTCCACCGTTGAAGCAGGCGATTGCTGTGGACATCGATATGGATGGCTGGATGGACGTGGTCGGCCTCAGCGCGGATGGTAAACCCGTCCTGTTGCACAATCAGGCCGATGGCCGATTGACGTTGAAGACGGACGCGTTTGGGATCTTGAGCGGAATCCACGGAATTGCCTCCGCCGACCTCGATGGCGATGGTGCTTCGGATCTGCTCGTGCTGACTGACGGTGGACTGCAACTCCACCGCAATCTGGGGAACGGCAACCACGCCGTTCTGATCGCACCGAAGGGCGTGCGGGATATGTCTCCGAACATCCAGCGCACGAATAACGACGGTATTGGTGCCTGGATCACGGCTCAGGCTGGAACCCTCTGGACAGGCGCCGAGCGAACGACCACTTCTGCCGGGATGGGGCAGTCGCTTGTGCCGACCATCCTTGGCATCGCCAAGCACGAGCGGGCCGAACTCGTTCGCGTACTCTGGCCCGACTTGGTGCTTCAGGCGGAACTCGGTGTCCCGGCAGGGAGTGTTTCTCGCCTAATAGAACTGAACCGCAAGCAGACTTCGTGTCCCATACTCCTGGCCTGGAACGGCGAGAAGTTTGTCTTTGTGACTGACTTCCTCGGTGCGGGGGCGCTTGGTGAGTCCGGGCCGGATGGCTCGGTGCGTCCGCCACGGCCCGAAGAATCGGTGAAGATCGAGCCGAGCCAACTCATTCCCAAAGATGGGCAGTACGTCATCAAGATTGCGGAGCCAATGGATGAAGTGCTCTACCTCGATCACCTCCAGCTTGAAGTGATCGACCACCCAGCCGACGTTCACGTGTTCCCGGACGAACGATTCGTGCTTGCGACGCCGAACCCGAGTCAGAAGTTACTCGCATTCCAGAAGCGGCATTTCCCCACACGTGCGATGGATCAGGCCGGTCGCGATGTCACGAAGCTCGTACTTGAGCGCGACCGCCGCGCTGTCGATAGCTTCGCTACGCGATCATGGCTGGGCTACGCCGAGGAACATTCGCTCACTCTCGACTTCGACGAAGTATCCACCGGCGGAAAATGGTACGTGGTTCTGGCGGGATGGACGGAGTATCCGTACCCGGAGTCAATCTACGCCGCGACAACAGCTGGCGTCGCGCTCAGTCCGCCCGTGTTGGAGCAATTGGACGCGAGCGGGAAGTGGGTGCATGTCTGCGATCTCGGCTTCCCGGCGGGGTTGCCTCGCGTGATGACGCGTGAACTCCCCGCGAACTTCCGCGGTGGAAAGCTGAGAATTTCCACCAATATGCAGGTCTACTGGGATCAGATTTATCTCTCTCGAGCGGATGACGCCGAGAAAGTCGGGAAGATTCGCACTCTGAATATCACTCACGCTAATCTTGCCGCGCGTGGGTTTATGCAGGAGGTATACCCCGACGGCAGGCCGCCTGTCGCCTATGACGACGCGAAGACCGAAGCCGTCGCGGTAACGAAATGGAAGGGACATCTGACGCGGTTGGGCGATGTCGCGGATCTGCTCCGCGCTGCGGATGATCGCTTCGTTCTGTGCGGGCCGGGCGATGAGATTACCGTGCGGTTCGATGCCAAGCCCCTGCCGGCACTCCTGCCCGGATGGCAACGATCATTTGTGTTGCGCACGCGCGGCTACTGCAAGGATACCTCAACGACAACCGTGACCGGCGGCAGCGTTGGCCCGCTGCCGTTCCGTGCCATGCCGAACTACCCAAACTTCGGCACGGTCAACCCACCCGCCACCGACGCGGACAAATGGCACACACGCCCAGCGGGGGGACGGTAGGCGCCATCAGCAGGAGAGTCGTGCAGGTATGGCGACATCAACCAAACTTCAAAACGCAATTGATGCACACCGGGCGGGCCGTCTGGATGCGGCCGAGCACGGGTATCAAACGGTGCTAGCGGAAGACCCGAACCAACCGGATGCGATCCATCTGCTCGGCGTTCTCTGTCATCAGCGTGGCGACAGCCCACGCGGAGCCGAGCTTATCGGCCGTGCGATCGCCATCAATCCAACTGGAGCCACTTTCCACTGTAACCTGGCTGATGCCCTCCGCGCACTGGGCCGACTCGACGATGCCGAACGCGCTGCACGGCGAGCGATTGAGCTGCGTGCCGATTATCCCGAAGCATTGCATAACCTCGGCACAATCCTCCTGCGTGCTAAACGACCCGCCGAGGCTCTCGCCGCGCTCGATGCGAGCCTCGCCCTCTCTCCCGACCGCGCACTCACCCTGGCTGCTCGTGGAGATGCGCTCCGTCAATTGGAGAGGGTGCGGGACGCAATCGCCGCCTATCGACAAGCCATCGCGTGCGACCCGACAGCTGCCGGGGCACACGCGAATTTGGGCCTCATGCTCGTTCACCTCGGCGAACTGGAAGCCGGACTGGAACATTGTCGCAGAGCGGTGGAATTGAAGCCCGGCGATCCGGTCTGTCGCGCGAACCTCGGGCTGTTGCTTCTTGAGTATGGGCAGATTGACGAGGCAATGGATGCGATCGCAGCCGCACTAGAATTAAACCGCGAGTCGGCAGTGTTGGCGGACGCCGCGGGTCGAGCGTGGACCGAACTGGGCGATTTTCGGCAGGCGTCTGCATGGTTTGACCGTGCACTGCGGTTGGATCCGACCGCGGACGAGGTGCGGTGTCACCTCGCACGTATGCATATTGAAGCGGGCGACCCGGAAGGCGCGACAGCCATACTCGATCGCGTACTGGAAACCACCCCCGAGAATGCCGAGGCGCACCTGATCCTGGCACGTGCCAGAGTCGATCAAGGCGACGTCGATGGGGCCGTCGCCAGCCACCGGACTGCGGTTCGGCTCTGTCCCGAGGCGGCAAATCCGCATGCGGCATTAGGGCAGACGCTCTCCACAGCTGGGCAACTGGACGCCGCAGTCGACGCTTTCCGTGCTGCGCTCGCATTGAATCCGCGTTCAATTCCGGCTCTCGCGGGTCTGGCGACCACACTACGCGGAAAGACCGCGGACGACGATATCCAACAGTTAGAAAGCTTGCTCGATGTGCCGTGGATGACCGAGAGCCGCCGGGCGAGTGTTTGGTTCGCGCTTGCGCAGGTCTACGACGGCCGGGGAGAGTATGCACGGGCAGCCAAGCACATGGTTGCCGCAAACGCGGCCCAGAAAACTCACCGCGAGGCCCGCGGACAGGGGCACGACCCGGCCGCGTTGCGAGAGTACACCAAGCGGGTCATCGCGGCGTATACGCCGGAGTATTTCGCCCGCGTGCGAGGATTTGGCAATCCCAGCGAACGACCGGTGTTCATTGTTGGGATGCCGCGCTCCGGCACCACTCTGACCGAGCAGATCCTTGCCAGTCATCCGCGCGTGTTCGGTGCGGGGGAACGCCGATTCGTTCATCTCGCCTTCAACCTACTCCCAGCCGCCGTGCAGCACAACGCGACGCCGTTTGAGTGCCTGGCAGACGTAACACCCAACGTCGTCGAGCGTGTGGCGAAATGGCATCTCGAACGACTCCACGAACTGAACGCCGACCGCGATCGCGTTGTGGACAAGATGCCGGAAAACTTCCAGCAACTCGGCTGGATCGCCACCGTCTTTCCCAATGCCCGGATCATCCATTGCACGAGAGATGTGCGCGATGTCGCCCTGTCGTGTTGGATCACGCAGTTTGGTTCGATTCGCTGGGCCAATGACCTCGGCCATCTTGCTGATCGCATCAATCTCTACCTGCGGGTGATGGCCCACTACAAGCGAGTTCTTCCAGTGCAGGTCTTGGACGTGCCCTACGAGCAACTGGTTGCTGATCAGGAAAGCACGACCCGCCGCATGCTTAATTTTGTGGGACTGGATTGGGATGCTGGGTGTCTGAACTTTCACCGTACCGAGCGATTGGTCCGCACCGCCAGCGTTTCGCAGGTACGCCAGCCGATCTACACACGTTCCGTCGCGCGGTGGAAGCATTATGAGGAAATGCTTCGGCCCCTGTTGGGCAGGTTGGATGAATTTGACAAATTGTGACTTTAGCGAAAATAGAGAAGCTGGCAAAAGTTTCTTGCGGCGAATGGAAAGCTGAGCAAAATAGACTCATTCCTCGTTTTACGGCCCCAGGGAATACCCCGATGAACCCCCTTCGCGCCCGACTCCGGATTGAGCAATTCGAGGAACGCATCAACCCCACGGCCGTGAATATCGGCCATGGCACGCACATCTTCACCTTCACAGTCGGGGGTTACAAGGTTTTCCAGGATAACGCGAGTTTCGCCACCACTTCGTCGGCCTTTGGCTTCAGCGAAGCGTCGATGACCAAGTCGCAAGCCGCTGATACGCTCAACGGCGGGACGGTGATGTCGAAACTGAACGATGCCTTCGACGGCTACTTCACGTTTGGCCTCAGGTCAGGCAACCCTTCAGTGGTCACTTACACAGACAGCGATGGGATTGTCGATATCACGCCTGCCCCGACGGGGGCGAAGAACACCACGACTCCCGGAACCATTCTCACTGGCAGCTTCGAGACACAATCGAACCAGCATGTTTCGTTCGGTGGGTTGGAACTTGCCCAGCAAAACGCTGTATTTGCTGAGTCGAGCACCGTGCCGATCATCCGCTCGATGCTCATGCTCTACAACCCGACTAATGCACCGATCACCGAGACGTTTGCCAGTTACAACAACCTCGGCTCTGATGCTAACACGACGATTTACAGCACGAGCAACGGCGACGCGACCTTCACACCGGGAACCGACACTTGGATCGTGAGCTTCCAGAATTTTACCGGTACAACCAGTCCCGACCCACGCATCCTCACGGTTGTCCAAGGGCCTGGAGCCGTGCCCGTCCCTCTCGATGCCACATCCCACTTTCAGAACGGCAACGACCATCCCGAGTTCGACTACACGGTCACGGTCAACCCTGGAGAGACAAAGGATATTCTGATGTTCAGCGGACTGTTCGCGACCCGTGCGGCCGCGAACGCGGCCGGGCAGAACATCTTTAACGATGTGAACGCCGTGAACAACGCTGGGTTGCTCGCGGGGTTGGACAGCACCACGCTGGCAAATGTCGTCAACTGGGACTTCTCCAAACTCACAACGCCTACCCCGCCGAGCCCTCCAGTCAGCCCGCCCACCATTGCTCCTCCCTTCGCGGTTGGCAGTGGTGGTGGGGTACTGGCAAATGCGGAAACAATCTCACCGTCTGGCATCACGCTGTCGTCGATCAATCCATTCCCCGGTTACAACGGCCCGGTGAGTGTTGCAACCGGCGACGTGAACCACGACGGGACAGCGGACCTGATCGTCGCGACCGGAGCGGGCGACTCCCACGTTGAGGTCTTCAGCGGCGTGGATGGCTCGCTGCTCGACAGCTTCTATGCCTTCCAGGGTTTCAATGGTGGAGTGTCGGTCGCAGCCGGTGATGTGAACGGGGATGGCTCAGCCGACATCATCGTGGCTGCGGGTGCCGGCGGGCAGTCGCACGTGGAAGTCTTCAGCGGAGTGGACTTAAGCGTCCTCCAGAGCTTCTTCGCGTACTCCGGTTACAACGGTGCAGTGAGTGTGGCCAGCGCAGATGTCAACCACGATGGACTCGCCGACATCATCACGGGAACGGCCGACAGCTCATCGCACGTTAAGGTGTTCAGCGGCGTAGCGAGCGCTGAACTCGAATCGTTCCTCGTCTTCACGAATTACGACGGTGGGGTGAATGTTGCGGCCGGCGATCTCAACGGCGATGGCTTTGCCGAGATTGTCGTTGGCGCAGCGAGCAACACGCCCAGCGTCGTTGTGTTCGACGGACAGACCAGCGCCATGCTGCAGAGTTTCACTGCGTTCCCCGGATTTGATGCCGGAGTTCGCGTGGGTGTGAATGGCTCCAATATCCTCGTCGCCGCGGGTCCCAGCGGTCCTCCGCATGTGGAGTTGCTTGGCGGCACCGATCTGAGTCTGATCCTGAGCTTCTACGCATTCCAGCAGGGATATGTGAACGGCATCTTCGTCGGGTAAGCCAATGCCCTGTCAGACGTTTCGCACGCTCGCTTCGAGCAGTGCGGCTGCGGTTTCCCACCCCTCCCGGTTGTTCTCGATTTGGTCGAACTGGAGGGGTTGCCCCACGCGCATCGCGATCCGCTTGCGACATGGAAGCGTGGCTCCTGGTGGGAACGCCGTAAAGCAGCCATCGAGATAGCAAGGCACGACTGGCACGCTTGTACCAGCCACCAGCATACCAACGCCGGGCTTGAACGTTTGCATCTGCCCGTCGCGGCTGCGGGTTCCTTCTGGAAAGAGCACGTACCCACACCGCCCCTCCAGTAACCGTTGCCGCAGTTCCTGGAAGGCGCGCCCCGTGTGCTTTTTCCGCCACACCGGCAGCGCCCCCAGGAGGAAAGCTGCGAAAGCCCCACGAACCGGCGACTCGAAGAACACATCGCCCGCAGCCAGTGGGGAGGTCCCCGCGCGAAGCCACCACGGCAATGCGGCCGTGAGAATCAGGGCGTCCATGTGGCTGGCATGATTGGCAACCAGCACGAAGGGAAACGACTTCGGCAGATTCTCACGCCCGTGTATCGTCAGCCGATGCAAAAGCGCGAACTGGCAACGGAGCAACCACCACCATCCGAAACGAGCGACCGTGGGGACCAGTCCATCTTCGCGCGCGGCTGACCGCAACCGTTCCCGATACGACAAGCCCAGATCGCGCGCCGGGCGCAGCTCCCAGTCGTCCACGTCAACCTCCGCTGAAGATCTTCGTGGGTTCGTGCAGACCGATTCCAGCCAGGTAATTGGCGTAGTGGAAGACCGCTGGTGCTACCAAAATCAGGCTGTCGAAGCGATCGAGTAATCCGCCGTGGCCGGGGATCAGAGTGCCGAAGTCCTTGATCCCCAGATCGCGTTTCACCGAGGAGAGCATCAAATCGCCCAGCAAGCCCACCACGCCGATGATGATGCCCAGCCCGACCAAGTAGCGCAATTCCTGCCCCGCGGAGATACCGTAACTGTCCCGGTATTCCGCCGAGAAAAGAAACAGCCCGACACCGACCACAAGCAGCGTGGTCAACACCACGCCGCCAATCGCGCCTTCGATGGTCTTCTTCGGGCTGGTGTGCGACGCCAGTGGATGCCGGCCCAGTGTTTTCCCCACCACGAACGCGAAGACATCGTTCATTTCCACGGCGAGCAGCACAACAATCATCATCGGGCGGTAGTCAGGATCGTTCGCGAGATAACCGAAGTGCCCGAGAGCGGTGCCAAATAGCAAAAAGCCTAGAACCCCCAGGGCCACCCGCTGGATGTATCCCTTTGGCTGGTCAGCCAGTATTGCGATCGCTGTGATCACGCTCACGGTCAGCGGAGTGAGTGCAACGAAGAGCCGATACCAATGATCGAGCACGGAGAGTGTGAGAGCCACGATCCCCGCCACCACAATCAGGCTGATGAGCCGTTCGCGGAACAGACCGGTGGCACGGGCATACTCGCGGTAGCACAAGAGGCTCAAGATGCCAATGCCAATGATGGTCCACGCCGCGCCAAGCAGGATCGGGACGAGCAGCAGCGGGCACAGAACGAGCCACGAATAATAACGGCGAAGTAACTCGGCGCGGAGGGTGGCGTCGATGCGTCCTGCGCGAGCGAGAAGCCAGAAAAGCAGCGGCGTTACGACCAGGAGAGCCACCAACCCAACCGTGACCGCAACAGTCACGGGGTGGTCGAAGGCGTGTTCATAACCGAAGAGCCGTTCGCGGGCGGGGGCGGTCATACGGGTGGTTCCCGCAGGGCATTGCGGATCAGGAGCAACCGGCGACTCGCCGTGAGGATGCAGCCCAGGATGATTGCGGCGAGCATCCAGGCGGGCAAAGTCAGCCCCTCGCTCGGTATACGCTCTCCGAGCATGTTCGGTGCGATGGCGCCCCACAAACAGAAGACCGTCACGAGCCACATCCGGTGCGGCTTGGCCATCGGGCCGGAGTAGAACTGCGGAGCGCCAGCCACTTTCCCGACGGCACGCACATAAGCCGTGAAAACAGCCAATATCGCCGCCAGATAGCCGAGCGCAGGTTCGGAACCGTGCGCGTACCCCAACCCTACGAGAACGGCTGTGTCCGAAACGCGGTCAGGAACTTCGTTGAAGAGTTCTCCAATCCGTGAGGCACTCCCCGACTCAATCGCCACCATGCCATCGAGCATGTTCGCAATCAGTCGTAGCGGAATCAACAGCGCTGCGGCGAGCCAGGCGACCCCCTCCCACTCTGCCGCGACTGGCGTCAGAGCGAGCAAAACACCCGCCCCGATGGCGCAGAACATTCCCGCCAGCGAGATCACGTTGGGCGATGCGCCGCGACGAACGAGCCAACTCGCGGCGAGACGCGAGACTTGCCAGTGCCGGGCGCCGATGGGCCGGCGATCTGGTTGCGAAGAAGGAGCGTGAAGCATGATCGATTGTGCTGCACAAGTTGTTCTTTCACCCCGGTTTCCGATCGTGGTATTACACACGCTTTTATCGCTGTGGAAGCGGGAGCCACTCAACAGCCGTGATCCGGTATACCCATTTGATGGCAACGACCGCTGGAAACAAGACGCAGGTCGGAATAGACTTTCGCTGTATATCTGACTTATCATAGAATAATCGATCTTGTATCTAGCTATTGAATTTGTGAAGGATTCGCTAATGATCTACAAACACGCCAGCCTTCAACTGGAACAGTTCGAGGAGCGCACGAATCTCAGCACTTCCGGCAAGCTGATCGACATCTTGCCTCCGCCTATCGTCAGTACGGTGCAGACGAGTCCCAGTACGCCGGCCTTCGTGGTCGGCAGCGGCGAGGGCACTTCCAGTTTCGTGGACGTATACTCATCGACGGGCGGTTTGCTCTCGGTGATTAACCCGTTTCCCGGTTACAACGGTCCGCTCAGTGTCGCTCTCGACACTGTGGACCCCGCCGGGCCACAGGTTTTGATCGTCGGGACAGGGGTGGGCTCGTCCCAGGTTAAAATCTACAATGCGGAGAGCGGTGCCCAGCTCGCGAGTTTTGAGGTGTTCGCGGGGTTCACCGGCGGAGTGTCGGTGACTGTCGGGGACGTGAACAACGATGGCTATGGTGATATCATCGTAGGCGCCGGCGACGGTGGGCAATCGCGTGTGAACGTGTTCAGCGGAAAGAATCTGAGTCTGCTCCAGAGTTTCCTCGCGTATCCCGGGTACAGCGGCGCAGTAAATGTTGCAGCAGGCGACGTGAATGGCGATGGCAGCGTCGATATTATTACGGGAACGGCGGATTATTCTTCGCACGTCAAGGTCTTCAATTTGACAACAGGAGCGGTGCTGCAATCGTTTTTCGCCTTCTCCGGCTACAACGGTGGAGTCACAGTAGCGAGCGGCAATCTCGGCAACGGGTCCGACGACATCGTCGTGGGTGCGGCGACCGGCACGTCAGCCGTCAAGGACTTCGATGGCCGGACAAACGTCTTGAATGCGAGCTTCCTGGCGTTCCCAGGCTTTGACGGTGGCGTTCGCGTCGGTGTGTAAAACGAGAACATCCTCGCTATTGCTTATCCCGGCGGCCCTCCCCATGTCGAAGCATTCGGACCCTTTGATCCCGTTCGTTTGGGTTTGGCTCTGAGCTTTAACGCGTACGATCCGGCGTCTGGCACCCCCCCACCTATCGAGACCGAACCGCTGACCTCTTAGCGATAGTGCCCACGCCCAACTTCGTATTGGATTCCACCCAGCCGATGGCTGGGTGTGCTCGTTCAGTAATTCTTTTTCGCTCGCGACAATCGGTCGCGGGTTCTCATTCGTCGGAAGTGATGACCGCTGACTCCGTTGCCTGGCCCGTTCGTGCGGCCTGTGTTGAAATCCTCGGTTGAGGTTGTTGCGTTAGCAGAGAAACTGCTTAAAGAATCAAAACCCTGTGACAACCGACCCGAGGATTTCAACACACCCTCATGCGGCCGACGGCACGATCACCTCACACTCGCGACCTTCTTCCTTGCCCCGCGAGGGAATATCCCATGCGCGACACGCAGAATCCGTCTCCTGACCGCGCCCCAATCGAGAGCCCACAGGCGGGCTTCTGGCTCCGCTGGCGAATCATTTCGCTCGTGGTCGTCGCGCTTCTGGCACTGCCGGCCGGCCGGCAGGTGTACAACTGGTACGACCAGTCGCGCGAGACGAAGGATAAGCAAGCTGCCCGCGACGCGGCGAAAGAGTCGCTGGCAAAAGTCGAGGCCGAGCAGAAGGCGGCGCGGGATGCCGCTCGCGCGGAACTAGACAAGACCACCGCCGCCGAGCAAGAACTGACGAAGAAGTATCACGACGAGTTGCAGAAAGCGCGAAAGGTGCTGGAAGACAAGGATTTTTCCGTGCGCCTCACTGGCCCCGCCCACGTGCAGCCCGGCGCGCCGAATAGCTGGAAGATCGAAACCCTGAACCGCCACGGCGTCGCGATCAAGCCGAAGAAACTGGAGATTGTCGTCAAGGACGCGAAGAATACCGAACTCTTCAAACAGACCCACGAACAACCCACGGGCGTTGCCACACTGGAATTACCGATCGCATTCTGGGCCAACGTGAAGCCTGGAACCGAGTTATTCCTCGACGTGTCGGCACTCACCGACGACGATCGCAAGGGGATCTTGAACGAGCGCATTCCTCTGGCTCGACCGGTCTACGTCACGCATCTGGCAACCGACAAGCCACTCTACAAACCGGGCGAAACCATCCACTTCCGCTCGCTCACCCTCGACCGCTCCACACTTCAACCGCCCAAACACGACTTGCACCTGCGATTCAAGCTCCGCGACCCCGGCGACGCCATCACTCAACTGGACGAAGGCAACGGTCGGTTACTCAACAACATGCAGCCGGTACTCGGGCCAGACAAGCAACCGCTGCGCGGAATCGGCGTGGGTGAGTATGCCCTTTCCCCCGAAGTGCCGGGCGGTGAGTACAAGCTCGATCTGTACGAAGTGGAAAGCGGCACGGGCCGCGAAATCCTGCTCGAAACGCGGAAGTTCATCGTCAATCGCTACAACCCGGACACCTTCGAGAAGAAGCTGGAGTTCGACGGCAAGAGCTACGGCGCGGGCGACACCGTGCAAGCTCGCCTCGAAGTTTCTCGAACAGCCGGCGGACCGATGAAAGACGCAAAGGCGAATGTCGTCGCCAGCGTTGATGGCCGCACCTTCTACGAAGCCAAGAACGCGGCACTCAGCATTGTGCCCGACGCCGAACGCGGTCGCACCAAAGCCATTCTGGACGTGCGCTTCAAACTTCCGGCGGACATATTCGAGAAAGCCAAAGCGGACACACCGCCGAACGCGACTCTCGCGTTCAACATTCAGGATGGCAGCGATGCCGAACCGATCGTGCGGCCGATCCCGCTCGTCACGAAAAATCTCCGCGTTGAGTTTTTCCCCGAAGGCGGAGAGATGATCGCCGGTGTGTCGGGGCGCGTGTACTTCATGGTTCGCACGCCGATCAACAAGCCCGCGGACCTGAAGGGGTACATCACTGACGGCACCAACCGAATCTTAGACGTGGCGACCGTTACCGACGCGGAGAATCCCGGCGTCAACCGCGGGCACGGCATCTTCTCACTCACGCCCAAAGCCGGCACAAAGTATTTTCTGAAGCTGACCTCGCCTGCCGGTATCACCGAACCGACAAAAGACGGCTTCCCGCTGCCCATCGTGAAAGATGATGGCGTCGCGCTCACTGCACTTGATGCCGTGACCGAGAAAGGCGCAGCCGTGCGGGTACGATTGCAAGTGGGGCGCGGAATCAAAACGCTGCACGTTGGTGCTTATGCTCGCGGGCGACTCGTGGCGCACCAGAAAGTGGATGTGGCCGCCGAAACACCGATCGATGTGGCTCTGAGGGGAGAGGACTCGTCCGGCGGCGTGACACGCATCACGGTCTTCGAGGAACCCAAGGGCGGAGAACCGGGTCGGGCCAATCTGATTCCGCGAGCCGAACGGCTCGTCTTCCGCAAGTTGGATCAGCAACTCATTCTGAACGTGAACCCGGACAAGACCCGCTACACACCATCCGGTAAAGTGCGGTTGGAACTCGCTGCCTTCAATGAAAAGGAACAGCCAACCCCGGCGGTGTTGCTTGTCGGCGTTGTGAACCGCAGTGTCATTGCGATGGCCGACAACAAGACCGATCGCCAGATGCCGACGCACTTCCTCCTTTCTGGCGAAGTAAAACACCCGGCGGAGCTGGAACACGCTGACTTCCTGCTCACCGATCACCCGAAAGCCGCGATCGCCCTCGACTTGCTCCTTGGCACGCAAGGCTGGCGGCGCTTTGCCGAGCAAAACGCCAATCCCGCGGTTCCAGCCGACAAGGACGTGGACAAGATGCTCGTGGCACACGGCCAGCGGACATCCACACCGTTTGCGTTCTACAAGCTGGAAGAACAGCGGGTGAATGCCGAGTTCCAACCCAAGCTGGAGCAAGCCGCACTCGCGCGAGCAGTGGCCGAAGATGACTGGAATCAGCGTTCCCACGACCTCGCTGCGACAGCGAAACTACAAGCGGCACAAGCGGCCGCGCAGTCGACCGAGGAAGAGTACACGAAGGCCGCCGCCGATCTCTACAAGCGCGAGACGCGACCATCGAACCCGCCCACATGGGGGTTACCCGCGCTCGCGGTAGCGTTGGTTGCACTGTGCATCGGTGGTGTCGCACTCACGGTCTCGCGGCAGGGTGGTGCACGCCTGCCGTATTACTTCGGCAGCTTCCTGTTGCTGGCGCTATGCGGCCTTGCAGTTGCCGGTGTGGTGCAAACGTGGTCCACACCCGAAGCGGAGTGGGCCTGGGCGAAGAGCGGACGTGGCAACAAGAAAGAGACGGAAGCCGAGACGCGCGAGCTGGCTCGCGCCAAGCCAGCACCGTTCGCACCGGCGGCCCCCGGCCGCGGAATGGCGATGAGAAACGACGAGGCCGAGGCGCTGGAAGGAAAACCGATGCAGGTGGGCGGGGGAGGACAGTTCGAGCCCGCACAAAAACCTAACGCCGTTCCGCTCGGTGCACCAAAGGCTGACGCGAAGCCCATCGATGGCGTGAAAGAAGCGGATCCCCGTTTCGACAACGGGATGAAGGCAAAAGCGGCGAATGGGGCGAAGCCCGCCGGTCAACTCCGCCAGCGCGAACAACTCGCCGCGCTCCGCAAGCCCGCTCCGGTCATGGGCGGACGCGCCGCGGGGAGACTCCGACCCGCGGGACCAGGCTTCCCCGGTGCAGGTCCGGTGCCCGCAGGCGCGATGCCTGTCCCACCGCCGTTCCCCGGCGGCCCTGCTGGTTTCGCGGGGGATGCGATGTTCCAGCCAGTTATTACGCCATTCGTGGTGCGCGAATATGCCCACCAGCGCGATCCCGCGCTTGGCGAAGTGCGCAGCGACTTCACCGAAACCGTCTACTGGCACCCGGTTCTCGTTCTGCCGGAGAACGGCAAGACCACCATCGAATTCCAGCTTTCCGACGACATCGCTCGATATGAAGTGCTCGTCGCGGGACACACGCTCGATGGCCGTATCGGTGCCGTGACGAAGATGATCGAAGCCCGTCAGCCATTCAGCGTCGATCCGAAGTTGCCGCTCCAGGTTTCGCACACCGACACCATCGATGTTCCGTTACGAGTGACCAACGACACCGATGACTCGCGGAAGATCACGTTTGCAATTACGACCAACGGCCTCCAGCCCGAAGCCGCGAAGCCGGAGTTCATCGAACTTGGCCCGAATGGCAAGGGACGCCAGATGCTTCGCCTGAAGGCCGACAAGCTGAGTGGCCCGGCCTCAGTGTCCCTCTCCGGGATGAGCGGGCCGGATAAGGACACCATCCTGCGCACGATTCAGATCGTGCCGGATGGCTTCCCCGGCGTGGGCTCAGTCAGTGACATGTTGGAGAAGGGCCGGGCGACCGGAAGCGTGAAGATTCCGAAGGACATCGTGAAGGGATCACTCCGCGTGCGGTTGGAAATGTACCCAACGTCGATGGCCGACCTCGTGAAGGGGCTCGATGGCCTGCTTCGCGAACCGTATGGCTGCTTCGAGCAGACTTCCACCACGAGTTACCCCAACACGCTCATCCTCGACTACATGAATCAGACGAACCAGACGAACCCGCAGACCGCGCAGCGCGCAAAAGACCTGCTCGATCGGGGCTATGCCCGGCTCATCTCGTTCGAGTGCCCGGATACGCCGCTGAAAGCGAAGCAGGGGTTCGAGTGGTTCGGCGGGACCGACCAACAACACGAAGCCCTCACCGCCTACGGGCTGCTGCAATTCAAGGACATGGCACGCGTTCACGCGGTTGATCCACAACTCATCAAGCGCACGCAAGCTTTCCTGCTTTCACGCAAAGATGGGCAGGGTGGATTCAAACGAAATGCGCGTGCGCTCGATACGTTTGGCGGCGCGCCCAAGCACACTACCGACGCCTACATCGTGTGGGCGCTGGTCGAGAGCGATCCGGACGATATCGAAAAACTCGACTTGGCGAAGGAGATCGCCGCGTTGAAGGCCGAAGCACTCAACGAAAATTCCACTGGCGGCAAGGATGCGTACTTTGTGGCGCTCACTGCCAACGTGCTGCTCCTCCGCGGCGATCGCGATGCGAAGCAACTGCTCGATCGCCTTCGCGATAAGCACACGAAGAATGGCGCTGTCACGGGAGCCGTCACCAGCATCACCCATTCCGGCGGTCGCGATCTGGAGATCGAAACCACCGCCATCGCGCTGCTTGGCTGGCTGCGGGCCAACGAGCCGAGTTACGCAACGACCATCAAGGACGCCACGAAGTGGATCAGTCAGCAACGTGGCGGTTATGGCGGGTTCGGTTCCACGCAGTCCACCATCATGGCGTTGAAGGCGCTGATCCTCTACGCGAAGAAGTCTGCTCACCCCACCGAGAGTGGTGAACTCAAGCTTTTCGTCGGCGGTAAGGAGATCGCCGCGCGGAAGTTCACCGAGAAGGACGTCGAGGTGATCGGTATCGACGTCGAGAACGCCGAGACCATCTTCAAAGCGGGCGAAGCAACTGATGTGGAGATCATGACGGATGCTAAACAGTCGTATCCTTTCGCGCTCTCCTACAGCTACACCACGCTCACCCCCGTGAGCGCCGAGAAGTGTGCCGTGAAGATCAGCGCGAAGCTGAGTAAGAGCGAAGCGAACGAGGGCGATACCGTTCCGTTGCACGTCAACTTCGAGAACAAGCAGAAGCAGGGTCAGGGCATGGCGGTGGCAATTATCGGCATCCCGGCCGGTATGAAAGTGCCGACCGACATGAAGCAACTCACCGATCTGCGCGAGAAGGGGCAGATCGCGTACTTCGAGACTCGCGATCGCGAACTGATTCTCTACTGGCGGCAACTGGCACCAGAACAGAAGATCGCGCTGACCGTGGATCTCGTGTGCGATGTACCTGGCACCTACCGCGGGCCGGCGAGCCGCGGCTACCTCTACTACGACGCCGACCACAAGCACTGGGTCGAACCGCTCTCGATGAAGATCGCGCCGATGGCGGATGAGAAGAAGTAACTGCGACGCTGGGTTAATCTGCGGGCCGCGCTCTTAAAAGAGTGCGGCCCGTTGCGTTTTGACTCCATACAGAAAAAATTCCGTGTCTCCGTCACAAGTCGCGTGTCGATGGGTATGGGAGGTGTCTCAACCATCCCCAACCGAGGTCGATCATGACTCCCCGGACGCTGACACTGACTGTGCTTGCCGCTGCTTTCCTGGCTACCGTCGCCGAGGCCGCCCCGCCGCCCGGCCCACCCTGGCCTGTCAACTACGCACGCGGAAAGGTACGCTCTGCCGACGAGGCACCCACGAATGACTTTGCTGTCGCGGATATTAATCACACCACGGGCGGACCCATCGGCGCGGTGGTGGATGTTCGTGCCGCCATCGCAAAGCCCAAGATGGGGCAGGAGTATGAACTCCGCTATCAGTATCGTATTCACACGAAGAAAGGCGAAGTGGGGCCGCTTCTTGGCACCACGGATTTTCCGAACGGCGTTTCGTTCACTGCCAGTCGCGTGAAGTGCGACTACGACTGGATCGAGTTCTACGAGACTATCGACATCACGCGCAAGGAATTGAATGGCATGACCAACATGCCCATCCCTCCCAAGGGGGCGGATCGCGATGTGTTCATTCGTGTCGAACCGCATCTGTAGGATGTCGCCGCCAAGAAATACCTGACGCCAGTCAGAACGCCGGCTGCAATCGTGGTCGCGTCGGTCGCAACCAACGGCCGGGTGTGGCGTGTGTGCTCGCTCGCCGAGTGGATCGCCGAGCGGGGCACTTCGGTAGATGGCGCACAACAAGTGATGTCGATTCTGGCCGACCTGGATGAGTACGACACCATCGCCAATTGCATCGAAGGAGCATTCGCGAAGGTGCTGGACTCGAAGAGTGCGCCGGATGTCGCGAAACTGCTCTTCATCAACGCGGTTGAGGGGAAAAAGTTGACCTGGAAGAGCCACTACGAACTCCGCCAGTCGCTCGAGACTTTGGCCGCCGGGCCGGAGGGGAAACTGAAGGACTCGGCGAAGAAGAAGCTGGAAGAAGCGAAGTGATGCTCATCCACACGATCAACAAGCCGCCTGGTAAACCAGGCGGCTTGTTGATCGTGCAATTTTGAGGCAAATTTACCATTACAGATATACGCAATTAATATCCAATTATAGTAAATTTGATACAATTGCAATCCGCTTACTGATTCTCGTTGGCGACTGCATCGAGCAATTCCCGGACTTTCCGCGATAACTCAAACGCCGTAAAGGGTTTCTGCAGGAAATCACCCACTTCCGCCAGTCCGTGCCGCACCACCACATCATCGGTGTACCCACTCACGTAGAGCACACGCAGACCCGGCTGGCGGATACGCAGAGTTTCGGCCAGTTGCCGGCCGCCTATTTCCGGCATTACCACATCCGTTACCAACAGGTCGATCGCTTTGCCGCATTCTTCAAACTTGCTCAGGGCTTCGGCGGCCCCACTGGCGGCCAGCACCGTATAGCCTTCGTGTTCGAGACCAATCCGGGCGATTCGCCGCACGGCGTCCTCATCTTCCACCAGGAGAATCGTTTCGGTCCCGCGGGCAAGGTGTTTCACCAACCCCGAGGGGAGCGGGGCGACATCCCCGACCGCCGGGAGGAGAATTGTGAATGTGGTGCCAACACCCAGCTCGCTCGCCACGCCGATGTGTCCGCCGCTCTGTTTGATCGCCCCATGCACCACCGCCAGGCCCAGCCCCGTGCCCTTGCCTTGCTCTTTGGTCGTGAAGAACGGCTCGAAAAGGTGGGCTTTCACATCGTCTGTCATGCCAACGCCATTATCGGAGATCGTGAGCTGGACATATTTTCCCGGCGCCAGCTCCGGATCGGGAAGTTCCTCCTGCGCCAGCGTGACGTCCCGCGTTTCGATGGTGATCGTCCCACCGGTGGACATGGCGTCGCGAGCATTGACCGCGAGGTTCATGATGACCTGTTCGAGCTGTCCGCGATCCACCTTGATGCGGTTGAGACCAGGTTGAAGGTTACTTGTCACCACGATATCCTCACCGATCAGCCGGCGGAGTAACTTCGTGGATTCGGCGACCAGTTCATTGAGATCGAGAATTTTCAGTTCGACCATCGCTTTTCTGCCATAAGCAAGCAGTTGCTGCGTGAGCCGGGCGGCCCGTTCGCCCGCGGCGCGGATATGGTGCAGTGCCTCCCGGGCCGGGTCGCTGGGGGACATTCCCCGCATCACGAGGTCGCTATAGCCATTGATCACGGTGAGGAGGTTGTTGAAGTCGTGCGCAACGCCACCAGCCAGCCGCCCCACGGCTTCCATCTTTTGCGCCTGCCGCAACTGGTCTTCCAGCCGCCGACGTTCCGTGATGTCCTGCACGGCTCCATACAGCCGAACAACGCGATTCTCTTTTTCATCCCAAACCGGCCGACAATAATCGCGAAGCCAGCGGATCTCACCAGCTTTTGTGCGAATGCGATACTCCGCGACGCCCGATTGCCCCATCACCAACCCCATCATGAACGGCTGCAACCCCGGCATGTCGTCGGGGTGGATAATCGCCATCCAGCCTCCCGCCGCGACCACGTCGCTCCACGCATAACCCGTGATCGCCGTGAACGACTGAGTGACCCATTCGTTCTCGTAGTCGACGAAGGAGTCTGCAACAGACCCGACCTCCGCAGCGGTTGGCGTGCTCTTGAGCCGGATCGAATAGACATAATCCGAAGTCATTTCGGAAATGAGGCGATAGCGCGCCTCGTTCAGACGCAGGGTCTCTTCGGCCTGCCTGCGAAGGGTGATGTCTTCGGTGAACATGACGATGCCGCCCACCTCACCGTCGACCCGGTGCCAGGGCCGGATCTCCCAGCGGAGCCACTGCACGGTCCCATCGGCGCGTTCGAACCGATCCTCCTCGCACCGATCCACGGCCCCAGTCAGGCACCGCCTGTGGATTTCCCTCCACTGTTCGGGGATCTCCGGAAACACCTCGTAATGGCTCAAACCGGTGATATCGCGATCTCCAAGACGGTAATCGGTCAGCCACCGCCGGCTGAAGTACAGGTAGCGCATGTCGCGGTCGAACATCGCGATGGGGGCCCAGACATGGTCAACGAACAACCTCAGTCGGGTTTCGCTGTCGCACAGCGCCTGCTCGGAACGAATCCGCTCTGTCACATCGCGTGCGACAACCTGGATCGCGGGTTTGCCCTCAAATCGGCACGGCCCGCCCCGCGATTCCATCACGCGCCAAGTGCCATCGGCATGACTCAGTCGGAACCGGCGAAGCGGAACCACACGCTGCTCGCGCGTCACAATCGCCTGTCGTTCCGCGCTGGTCGCAAGGTCGTCGGGGTGGAGAAACTCGCTCAGTCGTCGGCCGACAAGGTCCACGGGTTCCAGGCCCAGCCCATTGGCTCCCGAACGGTTGATGTACGCGAACCGCCCATCCTGCAAGATGCTGACGCCTTCGGGGGAAAGTTCAACAAGGTCGCGATAGCGTTCCTCGCTGGCCCGCAACTGCTCCTCGGCACGTTTGCGGTCGGTGATGTCCCGTGAGACACCCACGACGCCGATGATACTACCGTTCGCGTCCCGGTAGGGTGCTTTGGTGGAAAGATACGTGCGGGTCAGCGTCCCCACGGTCAGTTCGGCTTCCTGGGTGAGAGGCGCTCCCGTCCTCATCACGAGCCGATCCTGTTCCATCACCTTCCGGGCGCTCTCGGGTTTGAATAGTGCCGTATCGTCTTGTCCGAGCACCTCTTCCACTGATTTGCCAACAAACTCTGCCGCCGCTTGATTGAAAAGCAGATACTTGCCGTCCTGATCCTTCACGAAGACCGCGTCGGTCGTTCCTTCGGTAACAGCCTGGAGGAGGGCGACGACTCGCATGAGGGCGCGAAGTTCGCGTCGAATCAACCAGTAGAGGATTGCGGCCGACAGAGCGACGAAGGCGGTGCCCTTAATTGCCGAGGCCCAAAAGCCTTCCACTCCGCCAAGACCAATCCATAGAAGCGCGCGATCCGAGAGCCAAATCCAAGTGATGCTGAAAACGAGGTAAATCCCGGCCACGCGAGCGGGGTTAGCACGAGTGCGGGCGGGGTTGGAGGGGGAGTCAGAAGAACGGCCGGTCACAGAACACTCCGTCAACGTGCGGGAGAAGAGGAATGCTTTGGTGGTGATTGTTCCGCGGCCCGGAAAAAGACGGTCAACGAGTCACCGGATGCGGAGGGAACGGCCACCTGCCCCAAGGCACAGGTGATGCGGATTCTGAGTAATCCTACGTCACACACGAGAAAGCCGCAAAGCGAATTCTGGATCAGGGTATCCACTTCACAAGCGGTCTCTGCGAAATGTTGCGAACCGCACGCGGGGGCAGCTCAGGATTCGATTTGCCAATGTTGCTCAGCATACAAACAAATATTAGTTTGAATAATAATCTATTCTATTCGGCTTCACCAGTTGCCCCCTCGTTACAGGCTCTACCAAGAGTTCCTCGGTGGGTCAATCGGCCGGAGCCAAAGCCGACGCCGTTCTGTCAGCCAACTGCCGGTGGTGCAGACCTCCCTGCGTCTGCTGGTCTGTCCATTACCCGCCGGCCCCGTGTCGCTTGCGTTCTCGACGTATCTCCTCTGGCAGGCTGGTGGCAGAATTTGTCTGCAAATTGTCAGTAGTTTCGGGCGCCCCCATGCGAGCGATACCACGGATCGCGACCGGTGGCAGAATTTGTCTGCAAATTGTCAGTGCTGTCGGGGAGTAGGCTCACGGCCCTCGTCCCCTCAACCACCCAGCACATCTTCCCCTGGTTTCCCTCGGTTTCCGGTTTTTGAGCCTTTTGTCTCCTGTTTCCTCCTGTTTTCCGGTTTTCGAGCCGTTTTCCTGGTTCGTTTGGCGTCGGCCGGTGTCCTGTTTTCGAGTCTGGTTTTCCGCTATTTTCCGCCTTCCGAGCGCTTTTCCTTGTCGTCCGGTGTCGTCCGGTGTCGTGTTGTCGAGCCTTTTTCCCGCGGTCTGTGGGTCTGGGCCCGGTCAACTGGCCACAGCCGACTGCTCGTCATGACCACACATGGTTGCGCCACCTGCTGCTCGCGCGTCGCGACGGGAACCAACGGCCGTTCTATCGAGATCAGCAGAGTTACTTCCCCGACGGCACGGACCGGCCCATCGTCCGCAGCAACAACTTCATGTCTTCCCAGGTGTCGCGTTTCTTCCCGCCGGTTGTGTCCTTCTCGATCTCGTCCGGGTGGTGCGTGCAGATAAGCGGCACGCCCCGGTACTCGTGAACCTTTCCGCGCAGCGCCGGGAGTGCTGCGTTTTGACCCGCCAGTAAGCGAGAGGCAAGCGTTCCCAGCGCGACGAGATATTTCGGTTTCACCAGTTCAAACTGATTGCGGAAATAGTCGCGGCAGTTGCCGCACTCAGTGGCAGTTGGGGTGCGATTCTTCGGCGGCCGACACTTGATGACGTTACACAAGTAAACCTGTTCGCGGGTGAAGCCACACGCGGCGATGATGCGGCCGAGCAGTTGCCCCCCCTTCCCGACAAACGGTTCGCCCTGGGCGTCTTCTTCAGGTCCCGGCGCTTCCCCCACAAAGGCAACCTCCGGATCGAGCGGACCTGTGCCAAATACCGCTTGCATCCGTGTGGAAAACAACTCGGTGCACCGGTCGCATTTGGCGACAGTTTCCTGGAGCATCGCGAGCGACCGACCACGAACCTCCAGTGGGTCGAGAGGCGGTTCTGAGGGTGGGTGGGGTGAGATTTCGGCTGATGTAATCATAACACGGAGCGGTGTATTCGACATTGCCGGCACGAACAGCACTCCCGCTGCCTGAAGCGCCTCCAGATGCAGTTTAAGTTGTGAGCGGAGATCGACCGAACCATCCGCAGCCATGCCGGCCCCTCAAAAAGTGAAGAATTGGAGAGTATCCAAAGCTACGCCAAGCGGCAATGTCGGCTCCGCGTTCTCATTTACCAAACACCCGAAAATCGCGGTCCCGGAATGTAACAACCGCCTTCTTGGAGCAGACTTACACTAACTCGCAATCCGTCGGGGGGGTATCATCGTCGTGATATGTGATGATCGCTGCTTCTCTCCCCCAAGTATTAACGGGGGCACTCTTTCCGGGGCAAATCATGGCATCGAAGTGGTTGTTAGTAGCACCTGTGGCCGGTGCGCTGGGTATCAGTGCGGGTGTTGGCGTGGACGAACTGTTCGCCGCGAATGAAGCCAAGCAAGACCTCAAGCCGGCAGTGAGCCTGCCGATCACCCGCGTGGTGCTGTTCAACAGCGGCGTGGGCTACTTCTCCCGCTCAGGAGAAGTGGAAGGCGATGCTCGCGTGGACCTG
>Ga0209062_1000316_pt1 | contig 170574 bp, 168 predicted proteins | sample Coa_R2_2_FD_187158 | JGI IMG/M metagenome (GOLD analysis project Ga0209062, IMG submission 187158) | Surface soil microbial communities from Centralia Pennsylvania, which are recovering from an underground coalmine fire - Coalmine... | ecosystem: Environmental > Terrestrial > Soil >...
GGGCCTGTAGCTCAGGTGGCTAGAGCGCGCCCCTGATAAGGGCGAGGTCGGTGGTTCAAGTCCACCCAGGCCCACCAAAATCCCCAGTGTTTGTGCGGTCATTCTCACTCTTGGTGATTTTCGCATTGTCGCTCAAAAAGCCATTTGCCAACTATTTGCCAACTTTCCGGGCACTAGGTGCTGTCCCCTCGCAGTCGCGCTGAAATCGCAAAACGCCACTGACGAGCTACGGCGGGCATAAATCTAGAAGATAGTTCGATCTTCGGAATCGAAGGCCTCAGGACCCGGTGGGTCTCAGGGTTGGCATTCAAACGTCGGTGGATCGAAAGACAAGCGACAGTAATCAACCGCGGGCGTCGAGGGGCGCGTCAGTCTTTCGCTCTAGCCACTCGCGCAAGGCTTTCTCAGTGATCAAACGGCAACGGCCCACGCGGATCGTGGGCAGGTCTTTGTGCTGAATCGCGTAATAAAGGAACCGAAGAGAAAGGCCCGTTACCTCAGCTGCTTCCCGCGGTCGATACGCCACTCGCTGTAGATTGCGGTTCATACGTCCATTCCTTATTGACGGTGTTGCGAGCCCACTCCATACGGTAGATGGCTGGCCAAGCGTCACGGCGTGCGAACCCGCCAACCGAAACCCGCGCGCGCCAACCGCGTCACTCGCGTGTTCGTTGCGGAGGCCTCTACAGCTACCAACATGGGACTCTTCACCCGGAAAATCATTCAGTGTCTTCTCCCTGACAGACAATACACAGGAACGCTGTTGAGCGCACCTGAGCCAGAGCGGCCTGGGAAATTGTTCGAGATATCGCCCGCAGATTGATATCTTGTGTCTCATGTGAAACGAAACCACAACCGCTAGCGGTCGAAGCCTGCCGAACACGGATTTTCGGGCACAGTTCTCCGTCCATCCGACTTTCCTTCGCTTTGTCCAAGAACCCCTGCTATGTCCAATAGCCAGAATTATTTGTGAGAAGCCCGCCAGCGGAGAGGTTGTTTTGACTGTATCCATGTTGTGTCGCAAGCACCTTGCGTCTACACGGTTACCTAGGGGTCGAAGTCGGCTCGTCCGGCTGCACATCGGAAAGCTCATTCCCAATCAGGAAACGGTGAGTCTCAATTCGGAAGGTGCGACATTTCTTGGGTTGCGTGACTTTCACTTGTACCGGCCGCAGGGGGTCTTTCTTCTCGTTTCACTCCAGGCGCAACTTTTCCCGCTCGAAATCTCCGAAAACCGGAGTGGATTTGCCTGAGCAGTTCCCTGATCCCGGGTTCATCCTCCGCCGTCATACCTAACTCCGCGCCGTGCATCTCGCGGAAAGTGCGGAACGACCGGTCAAGCAGTTCCTCCCACCTCTCTCCTTCGATCAGGTTCGTGCATTCTCGGCATGCCAGCCACGCACCAAGCGAATTCAGTGCAAAGGTCCCAACAGCTGGCACGGCTACCTCGGTCGCAACGAAATCGGCAGCGAAGTAGGCATAGAAAGTGTCTGGCGAAGAACAGAAATCGCAGATCAACTCGCTCAAGGGTCGTTCGCTCATTCCGTTTGACATTGTCATTTAGTTCTCCTTCCGCAAACAGCACCGCGCCCGCACCACGCACAGCTTTTCGAGGCAGCAATGCGAGAATCCGGCGGAGCGACGAGGAGGCTTCGAGTGGCTGTTTGATCGGGCGATTCGGGGTCGGACGAACTTGTACTGCGAGGGGTGTCGCCATGAGACACGTTGTTTGGTGTGGTTCTCGCCTTGCTCGACTCTAAACGGCTTCAGGACGGGCAATTTCGGCGCCGCGTAGAAGAATAAGGTCCCAAAACCACGTAGGCTCGACCTTGCCAAGATTGATTTCCTGGGGATGAGTTTTCATGAAGTTTACGATGTCTTTCTCACGGAATCGGTGGATGTCGTGACCGTTTCCATCGTGGCGGTTCGTTCCCTGTAGGCGGTCGCGAAGCCAACCGTTCGCAATCCATCTTTGAATCTTGTGATGGTCTTCTCCCAGGCAGGCTTCGAGATCACGCATCGTGTATCCCTCGCAGACGCGTCGAGAGTTCCCCAGGGCTTTGATTTTCATTACGACGGAGGTCTCGGTCCGTTTCAATTTCTTGCCAATGGTGGCTGCTGACACTTTTCCCAGCAACCTCTCCAGAATGACCAAATCGTCGGAAGTCCACGCACGCTGGTCCGTATGCATGGTCAGGCCGAGCCGCTGCGCTTGGCGCTTTATGTACCACCGGGGAAAACCCGTGACACGCACTAACGCACGAATGACGCGCCCACGTTGGAGTAGACCTCCGTGGTAGTGCTCTCTCAAATACGCATCGTGCATGGTGACCCACTCATATTTGCGACTGCGCCGCCGGCGCTCGGCACGGCATTTCAGACAATACTTCGCAGCAATGGGGGGACGGCCCTTCAAGCCTTCCTCGATAATGGAACCGCACTTGATACACCTCATGGAAACAACGCTCCGTTGCTCGACCTATTGACAACTTCATTTCAGGGCAGTGTGGTGGGCAGAGTGCCGGGAGGGATCGTGAAATATTCTCCAAGGTGAGTCCAAACGTCTTGGGCTCGTTAGACCACCGGAGATGGAACAGGAATCCGTCTATCGAGGAAATCTGCGGTTTATTGAGTTCTCGCATACACGGGCCGCAGGTCGGTTTTGGTTGTTACGATGGCGGCGACCACCTATTCTCCAAGGAGCGCTCGTGTACCCGCATTTCCTCTCATCCACTGATGTCAGCCGCAGTAAAAGGAACCCGTCACGCAAGGTCCTTTTGTGGCTACATTTAGTCTTCTTCGAAGCAAAACTTGCGGCGTACCCCGCTATTGACCATCGTCTCGAGAGTACCTGCAATCTCCGACATGCCTTCTTTGACCTTGCGTCTCAGCTCTGCGGTGTTGCGAATCGCATCTGTGTTCACGCCGCTGAGCAGTGCCCTTGCCTTTTCCACCTGTTCCTTGAGTTCCAGGTCATCCGTCACATTGCGGAAATCGAATGTGTCCAGGAAGTCGCGTAACTTCTGCACAGTTGAGTCCCGCAGCCGGCGTGGCTTGGCACCAGGTTCGTCCTTCAAACGGTCGCGCAAATTCTCGACCAACTCTGCCAAGGCCGCACGCAACACCTGTTGAACCTCGCTTGACGCCTCAGCCATTACCTGAGCGGCTTTCTCGCGCTCGGTCTGGAAAATCCGCGATGAAATCTCCCGCAGTTGGTCAGGCACCCCAAAGCTCACATACTGCCAAGTGAACGTGAATTTCGAGACCGTGGTCTCCACTGGCGGGTAATCGAGCGGATTGTAGATTCCGCGCAACCGCTCTGCGGCTTGCTTGCAAAGCTCCGGGTATGCATCAACAAAAGACATCACCAGAGAATTCCGATTCTCTTCGAACTCCCGCAGTTTCATGTCGACGGTTTCGATCAGCGGCAGTGGGAGCAAGAGGACGCCGGGCTCAAACGGCAAGCACATGTTGTACAAATACTGGCGGATTTCCCCGTCCAAGGTTTTAATCGCCTTCAGTTCCTGCGAGTCGAGCAGGGTCTTCGAGACCCGGACGAGCGCCTTGTCCGCGTCTACCTCGACTAGTGCATTGTTGACCTTCCTGATGTTGCCGAAGAAACCCAGATGGACCTTCACATAAACGGCTCTTCGTGCCAGGTCCGGGGTGCTTTCTTGCAGTGAGATCGTGGATGCTGCTGTGGACATTGACTTACCTCCGATATCGAGAAACTCAGTGCGCGGCAAACTACCTATGCAGGTGGGCCCGCGGCTTAATGTCCCTGAGTCAAGTGCTTGCCATTGCTGTCGTGCGCGTGATGGTGGTGCCGCGGCGCATCCTGGCGTGCAGTCCGAGTGGTTTCGCCACCTGCAAGTCGAGCCATTGCGCGGAGGAATTGCTCCGCATTGTCATGGTTTGGCGCGCTGACCTCGTCACTGGTTGTCTTGATCGTGCCGTCTTCGAGGATCTCGATTGTGAGCCTGTCGTCGTTCATGAATTATCTCCTCCGAATTACGGTCGCTGCGCGATTCCCGGCTTTGTTCGTGGACCACTGCAGGCGCCAACCAAACTTCCGGGCCTGACTCTCTACAACCTGAGTTGAGTACGCGCGTTTCAGTTCATTCCCGCCCCAGCTTTCATCCAGTTGCAGGCGCCCGCTATCGCTCGCATACGAACCGGAGAGGCCAGCTTTCTCGAAGTACAACCCTTCCGGTGTTTGCGTGACAGAAAAGCCAAGACCTCGAAGCGCGTCTGCAAGCAGATTCGTGTCCGTGCTCTTCGCTAAAAACTCGACCTTCGATTTCTGAACGGTGTAACAAGGCATGGGAATAGACCTTTCCATGTAACGCGAAGGGAGATTCCGCCTCATTTACGGGTCGGACGGCTAAACTGAGGTGGTTGTTGAGACTTTTGGTAGTCGTTTTCGGTTCAAAGACCAGGACCGGGACCATAGCGGTCCGGTATCCCAAGCCCGGCTACGCATGATTGGCCGGCCCGGATCGAGCATGGTCTGGTCGGCTATCAGAGCGTGGCACGCAACCCTCGGGGAGGTGCATTACATGGCCGAGTTTTGGATCTGGACCGCAGGAGGTGGTGAGATGACTTCCGGATGGCCCGTCAATCGGGAGTTGTGCAAGGTTAAAAAGAAAACTTGGCTCCTAGCTGCAAAATGCGTGGCGCAGCTGCGCTGACAATTCGCCCAAATTCGGGACTGCTGATGTTGCCGTTCACCGCAGCGGGCCCGTAGAACTGTGCATGATTCAGCGCGTTGAAGGCTTCCAGGCGAAACTGCAGGGATTTGGATTCCGCCAAGCGCAAATCTTTCAGAAGGGCAAAGTCGAAGTTCTCGATTCCCGGGCCGTAGAAAAAGCGCCGGGAAGCGGTGCCGAGTTGACCCAGGCGCGGCAAACTGAAGAGTGCCGCGTTGAACGCCGCTTTACCGTTACGTGGATTCGTATTAATTTCCAAATTCCCTGGAGTGAAATTCGGTGTGTCCACGGCATTATTATTGATCCCGTTCGGAATCGTCCCGAGCAGCGAAGTATCGTTGTTGTTGTACAGCGTGACGGGCAGACCCGTAGAGAATCGCACGACTCCGGAGATGTCCCAGCCATCCGTCCAACGGTTGCTGAGTCCGAACAGCTGTCGCATCGGCAAGTTGTACTTAAAGCTGCCTACGAAGTTGTGGCGCATATCAAACGCGGAAATCGCCCGATTCAGACTAGCGTTGCTGGGATAATCCTCCTCCGCCAGACTCGAGGATTGATCGATAGATTTGCTGTAGGTGTAACCCGCGAGGAGTTCCAGCGGCCCTTTGTTGTGGCGAACGCTCAGTTCGAGCGCATTGTAATTCGAATTCGCGATGGTTTTCTGCAGAGACACTGCGGCAAACTGGGAACTGAAGGGGCCTCGCGTTCCGGCAATGACTTGCCCAGAAGACGCGGTGTACGCGTTGCTCTCGCCAAAAGGACCACATGTGGAAGTCCCTGGCAAAACCGCGCTTGGCTGGCTCAGACTAAGACACAAAGCCGGATTACCCGGATTTGCTGGAACCAGCACTAGGAGATGGTGGCCTTGCGTTCCAACGTAGCTCACGCTAAACACGGTCGCCCGAGCGATCTCGCGTTGAATCGAAAGCATGAAGTTTTCGGCGTACGGCGGCACATTCTCTCGCGCAAAGGATGGAACGCCGGTAATCGGCAGGAATTGGGACCAGTTGACCGATGTGTTTGGCTTATTTGTGGAAGCACCGAACGCCGGCAAAGCTAATGGGAAACGTTGGCCGACGTTCTGCCCCGTTGCCGCAGTCACGAAAGGAGTTGCGAAGAGAGGCGGCGCAAGGCTGTTGTAGTCGTAGCCGTACGGAGGATTCGCGCTCATGATGCTCGCCGACAATCCTTCGAACGCAGTGAAGAACACTCCGTACCCGGCTCGCACGCTAGTCTGACCAGCTTCTCCGAAGATGCGGCGCAAAAAGCCTTCATGAAAATTGGGAGCGTAAGATAGACCAAAACGCGGCGCAAACTTGTCGTATTTCGTGGGCGCGAGCGTCCGCGGTACCCCCGGATCGCCAGGAAAAACAAGGCCAGCGGGCGCGTCTGGATACACGCGAGACTGGTCATCCAACAGCAGCGTCTGCAGCTGATTGTATTTTTCGTACCACGGTGGGAGAACATCCCAGCGTAATCCGTAATTCAGCGTCAGCGTCGGCCGCAATTGCCAGGTATCCTGACCATACAATCCAATGTATTTGTTGCGATAGGAGAAACTCCGCGCTTCTGCTTGGTTAAAGTTGCTCGGAATGCCGAGAAGAAAATCGGCGATGTCCAGTCCCGTTTCCGATCCCGTGAACAAAAACGAGCCGTTGTCCACGGTGTTCGGATTTACATTGATCTGGTCGCAGTGGAACTCACCGCCAAACTTGAGCGTGTGTTTTCCGATGACTCTCGAAAAGTTGTCGATCCACTGAAAGGTGTTATTCGCTTGTCTCAGCCCTGTAGTGTCTACTCCGATCGTGAAATTGTTGAATGCTACGTTTGCTACTCCTTCGATTTGCGGCGCCAGCGCATAAATCCCCGGATTCCTGGCAGCGTCCACAAATCCTTGCGACACCAGGCTCGGCCCGACTCCTCCTATTGGCTGCCCCACGTTATTCGCGTCGCGCATATAGCTGAAGTGAAACTCGTTCACCATCGTTGAGCCGATCGTCTTGGTGGCACCAAGACCAAGCAGTTGCGCTCTCCCGAACGTCATGGCGTTGAACCCCGGAACGTTCGCGCCTCCTTGCCCTGTTGGGTATGGATTGTCCAGTGTGTAGTCGTCGACAAAATAGTATGCGGACAGCGCCGCCCAACGGGTGTTCGCGTCCAGCCGCACGGCTCCCTTTTCGTCATGCAGCGTCTGGTCATAGGCTGCCGTGGAGAACGTCCCGTTCAGATTGTTCGGGGTCGGAATATACTGCAGCAGTTTTTGTGCTGGAGTTGCCCACACGCTCGTGGGAATCTGGGCATTGGGCAGCACACACTGCGACGAATTCAAGCAGCTGGCCGTGTAGTAGGGCTCGCCCTGATGAACCGGATACCCCAGTTTTTGCGACAGCAAGCCGGCCCAATACGATCCGTTCACGGCGCCGGTCAAGGAACTTGCCACTCCCAACAGATCTCCCCCTCGTTCATTTAGACTTGGAACGGAAATCTGCCCTGTGTCGACTCCCTCCTTAGAATGGGTCCCCTGATAATCCGCAAAAAAGAAGACCCTGTCCCGCTTTATCGGGCCGCCCACAGTTCCCCCATATTGATTGCGGACGAACGCCCCTCGCTCGGCGGAAAAGTAATTCTTGGAATCGAAGGCGGTATTCCTCAAAAACTCGAATGCGCTGCCGTGGAATTCGTTCTGTCCGGATTTGGTTGTGACCAGTATCTGTCCTCCGCTGTAGTTGCCATACTCCGCGTCGAAGTTGTTGGTCAGAATTCGGAACTCCGCGATGGAGTCCAGATTGGGAACAATAGCTGTCCCCATATTCACGTCTTCTTCAGTGTCACTTCCATTGATACGGAATCCGTTCGAGGTCTCGCGTTGCCCGCTTACGGACATGTTTCCTGGATTGAGGTCACCTGAGGGCGGCGTGCTCGTGACTCCACTCATCACCACCGCGTTCGGTTGCGCGGAACTCACGGGAACTACGCCGGATTGTAGTGCCAAAAGATCGGTGAAGCTTCGACCGTTGAGAGGGACGGCAGTGATCTTCGTGCCCGTTACAACTTCACCCATTTGTGTACTGGTGGTCTCAACCTCAGTTCCTTCCTCTGTGACTGTAACTTGATCGGCATGCTCGGCAACCTCCAGGGTCGCGTCCACCCGGAGCGCGGATCCAATATCAATCACCAAGCCCGTCCGCGAATACGGCCGGAATCCCGGCGACTGAATCTCGATCTCATACCTGCCCACGGCAAGAAACATGAATGCATAAAAACCCGCGTCATTGGCCGTTGTGCTTCGTTCGACTCTGCGGTCGACGTCACATACGATGACGTTGGCGTTGACAACTACCGCGCCACTTCGATCCGTCACCGTGCCGGAAATGCTTCCTCCGTTGGTTGCGCCGGCAGGTCCACCCAATAACAAAATAGCCAGCAATAAGACCGCAACGATTCTTACCAGAGGGTCGTTGATCGTCTTTCCCAAATACGCATCCATGATTATGTTGGCTTCGAATGCGTAACCGCGCGAGCTGTTGGACACGCTCGATTGAGTGGGTGTCCTCTTGTTGCAAGTGATTTTCATCTGGGTATAGCTTAGCAGATATCGGGCCATTTCAGTCCCATATCTAACAGTATTAGTTTCTTGTACTTATGTGCATCAGATATCTCTGCTCAGGCGGAGTTTTGGGCGAAATCCCCCAATGGAGCGTCAAAACCAACTCATTTGCGGCGAGGTGAGAAAGGGTACCCGGAGAATCCGCCTTACGGATGCACTCCAGTGCTCGGATAGTCGGCCATCCGGAAACTATCCTTCGCAGCCACCTGGGCGCGAAGTTGCATAACGGAGAATGACCAGCGGCATTGCGGTACCACATGAGAGTGCCCACATGTAGTCGATTTGCATCGTACTCTCCTCTCATGCCTCTGCGACTTGAATAGCGCGTCTTGATCCTTTGGGCTCTGCGGCATCTTCACTGTATACATAGAGGCCGGGTTTTGACGCGCTGATGAACTTCCCCGATGCCTGTGTTCTGAGTCTTCTTATTTCTTCGGCTGCTGACTTCGAGACCGGAACGATGTAGCGTGAGGCGTCAACCAAGCTGGTTTTCAAACGGCTCGCCAAGCGGCTGCAGGTGCGGATCTCGGCTCCGGTCCAGCCTCCGTCTTCTGGCGGTTCTCCGTCAACGTCGTACTTCTTGGTGTAGATTTTCCAGATCGCGGCGCGTTCTTCGGCGGAAGGCAGGTCGAAAAAGAATGTGCCCAGAGTGAATCTGCGACGCAATTCTGGCGGCAAGCTCGTAATCGAGTTGCACGTAGCGATGAACAGTGTCCTGCCCTGCGACACTGCATCGACAACTTTCAATGCCGATCTCAGACGGTCTCCCGAGGCACCCACGAGGGAGCTCTGCATTGCACCCAAGTCGAAAGAGATCGTGGGAATTCCTCCGGCGTTTCCGGTCGCTTTGGCCACCGCTGACTTTGCAGCACCTGGCGGGCCAATGAAGATACAGCCGTCGGCATCGCGGTCCTGCATCCAAGTCAACATCGTCCCGGTCATCTCTGTCTTCACACCGCTAAGGTCTGTGCCGGTCCCTGCGAAGGCTTTCTCAATCTCGTCGATGAAGACGACAACACGTGCGGGTTCGGACCCCACCAACAACGCTCGCAGAAACTTCTTCACGTTCTCCACTCCGCCGATCTCATCAAACGACTCAGCACCCCGCCAGACCTTCAAGCCCGGCGTCAATTCGATTGCCTGCCGTTTGCGCTCCCAGAGTCCTGAATGATCGAGCCCGGTCTTATTTAGCGACATGGCTAGGGCTTGCTCCGCGGGGAACGCAGCTAAACCCAGCAACGCATCAACCACTTTCTGGACCTGTTCGGGTTCAGGCTCCGAGATTTCCGCTGCGGCATACGTCTCAGTGACGATGCGCGCCAAGTCCTCAGCGGAAGGCAGTGGCTCGTCCAGCACCAGGACGTCCTCTGAAAGGACCGAAGGGAGTGTCGCTCCCGGAGTCGTAAGGATCACGAGCATGCGGCGGTTTGCCTTGAAGGGATCTCGCAGGTTCCATATCGCTTGTACAACCGTCGGGTCGTTATAGAACTCCTGCCCGTTCGCAAAGAAAACGATCGCATCCTCGTCTAGTTTGGCCACGAATCCCAGGGCATCCGAAGGCCGCGTCGAAACGACATCGGCCTCTCCTCCATTAAGAACCGCGCTCGCAGCCTGTTTCCCCTCATCGTTCAGACCTAGGAGGCCGCGCATCACGTCCCAATGGAGGATTGCAGTTTTCTTTGCCTTGGCATTCAGAGTTTCTTGGATGGTTTGAATCGTGCTTGCGGGGTCGGCTGTGCGAACGGCCACTAACGGCGTGGAGACACGCCGTGCAGCCTTGAACATCCGCACAAACTCCTCCATGGTGCGAATCATAGTGCTCACCTTTTCTTTTAGTTTGGGTTTTTCGGGGATGGGCAAGAACTACGAGCAGCCGCTCGTTCCCCCGCAATTCATGCACTTAAAGCATGATCCGTTGGGAGACATCAGCATGCCGCAAGTGGGGCACGAAGGGGCGCCCGCGGTCTCGGCCATGCGGTCGCCTACTTGATCGGATTGCACATTCGCGGCATCCGCCGCCGGCGTTCCACGAAGGGGTGTGACTACTTCCCCTACGCTCGTCGCCGTACCTCGCTTCAGATAATCCAAGGAGATAAACCTTCCACCAAGCCACCGAGCGATGTAGTCCAGCACCGAACTGGCGTAGCGGATTTCAGGATTCTGCGTAAAGCCCGATGGTTCGAACCGCGTGTTTGTCAGCTTGTCCACGAGCGTCTTGAGAGGCACGCCGTACTGCAGCCCGATGGAGATCGAGATCGCCAGGCCGTCCATGAAGCCCGAAAGCGTTGAGCCTTCCTTGGACATTTTGATGAAGACCTCACCAGGAACGCCGTCTTCGTACATGCCTACTATCAGGTACCCCTCATGGCTGCCCACGGAGAACTTGTGAGTGACGGATTTGCGCTCGTCGGAGAGCTTGCGCCTTTGGGCGCGAACGAACAGGTCCCGCTGTTCATGCGCCTCGGGCCCAAGTGTCTTTTTCTCTTCTTTTTCCTTTGTCGCTGCGGGCGTATCGGAGAGCACCGCTAGATTGGCTGAACTTCCAAGTTTCATCTGGCCCTCCACGTATCTCGCGCCTGGTCAACCGCTACCGCCAGCACCTTCGACAGCTGCCTGTCTAGGCACAAGGAAATGACTGTGCGAACATCCAACGCAGGCAACCCCGTGAACAGCAGCCTTTACTCCCGGCACGAAAGACTCTGGAATTGCTAACGACTCCCCGCTTCGCGAATAGAAGCACGGTAGGACGGACCCGGCCTTGCTGCGGTCGACTCCCCATATCTCCAGGTCAAGGTAACCCTCAACCCCGTGAAACAAAACAACGCTTTCCAAGGGCGGGCGCCGGCCGTTCGCCACGACTTTTGGATGGTGCCTGGTGATGAGCAGCCTGTAACTTCGCCCCGCTCTAAAAATCTCGATGCGCACGAGCGTACACGCCAAGACAACCGCGTGGACTCCGTTGACGCCGATTGCATCCATCGGATGGAGATGCTCAAGTTGCTCACCATCATTTCCTGTGAAGGTAACGTACCGTCCGATCTCCTTGATCGCACCTCCAGATTCCACACCACGAACTACGTACCGTTTGGCGAAGTTCTGGTGTTCGAGGCTCACTTGAGATTGAGCAAAGATCCCGACCGTGGAGAGTCTGCTTAACGCGCGCGGGGGTAGAGCCAAGCCACGTTGAGCCATGTCCCAGTCTTTTTTCATTGGATATCTCCTCAGGCCGATCGGCGAATCGGGACCGCGAATCCCAGCGCCGCGCGGATCATCTCTTTCGTGCAACCCGCCCAGCACTTGTACTTCCACGGTTCGTCAATCGAGATCGCCAGATTGTCCCCACTTCGGTCGTGCCCCGCTTCGGCACACGACGGGCAGCGGGCCACGTAGTTTCGCCCCACTATGCGCGGGCAACTCACGCGTTCCAAGATATTGAAAGCCCCTTGGGCGGCACGAGCATGCCCAACGACGGTCGCTGAGGGCCCGCCCGTCTCCCTGGCCTCTGACGGCATTGACTTCCCTTCGATAAATCGTCCGAGTTCTTCTGCCGTCACCTTTCGCAAGCTCTTGAGGTAAGCCATTTGCTCTTCAAGCGTATAGTTGGCGCCGTAGAACCAAAACCGCTTGCCGGCCCCGCGATGGATCCCCAGCGGTCCACGCATGGCATTTCCGAACTCGCCTCTTCGCAACTCGTCCTGTTTCGGGAAGACCTCAATCCCCTCTTGCAGCCGGACTCCCTTCACTGGAACGCCCAGGCGTAGAGCCAAGTTGTAGATGTAGATCCGGCAGTCACGGGCCAACTGGGGCGCTTCCAGGAATATCCAGAGGTGTCCACCGCGTCTGCTCATCTCTAGTGCGGGCGAGACGTGGTCTTGGGTGAGATAGAACTGAAGCTTAAGGAGGTCCTCCATCGCGTCCTTATAGTCGGCGTCGATGGCGACCCATTTGCACCGCTGTGTCGCGGGATTAATGGCATACAGCCCAACCGTCACGCCGCCTTCCAAGTGCCGCCGAATCATGCCCTCGGTCAGACAGATCGACTTGTTGGTGGCCTTCGCTTTCGGGCGATAGTAGTAATAGTGACCACTTTCAGGATGCGGGCGCATGGACTGGACCACATACGCCCGCCGGTTCACAAACAGGTGGAAGTAGTCGTTGACGACCTCCTTTTTCGCCTTGAGCGCCAGACTCATGTTTATCTCCTTTCCACCCGCTGCCATCCAGTCGTGTGGCACTTGGGCCGTGAATACGCCAAACTATTTTTTCTGTCAAACGACCCTCTGCGGGTCCGTGCCAGGCTGGACAAACCACCTTTGGGTGCAACGAAGGAGTGCCGGTTGCTCGACTAGCCGCAGGAACCGACAGTCCCGGACCAACGTGTCGAAATCGGCCACGTTGTAACCCCCGTAGGCTTGGTCCTCGAAATCTACCCAGATCCAGGTGCTGGTCCTGCGTTCGAAAACGTAGAACGCGCCGGAGGCCGGATCATTGGGTACAACCAGGAATAAGAGGACAGCACTTGGGAACTGCACCCATCGAGCGACCCTCGTGTTTTCAGTCAGTTTTAGGAGCGCACCCACTGCAGCTTCAAGGCTTGTTGCATCGTTGAGGCGCAACAGGGGCTCCGTGTTCATCATTCCAAACACTTTCGTTCTCCTTTCGTCATTGAGATTGAGCAGGCCTAAACCGTTTGCGAAAAACACAACGAGCCATCGCGTTCTTTAATCACGAGCATTCCGGCTAAGGTTTAACTTGCGGGGAGAACCATTTCAGGCGAGCGATGGCAGGGTTTCTTTACGGTGAACGTTGCAAGGGTTGAGCTTGGAATCAGAGCATGGACCACTTCTGTCTGCTGTCGTCCACCGACACGTGCTAGTCGGTCGGCTCGTTCTGTATCCCCATTTTCCTTGTGTGGCCGCCCACCCAAATCCGTTGAATCTGATGCACAGTCGCCAAGCCGAGGTTTCAGTCACGATCTCATTTCGGGCGTACAATTCTTACTGCCGAACCAACAACGAAGGGGCGGGGGTAGTCATTTTTGAAGAGGAGGCTCATGATTACCGCTCAAAAGGTGGACCAATGCTTTTCGGACCTTCGCGCAACTTGCGGAGGATTGAGGGAGGATTATTTTGGCCTTCTGTACCTAGAACAGGAACATAAGGTGCCACGCGAAAAAGCAGTGAATCAAGTAGCGTTTGGCGGCCACGATTATGGACTAGACGGCTTCTATTTCGATGAGCAAAGGCAAACCCTTTTTCTATTCCAATTCAAGTACTCAAATTCTCACAGCCAATTTAAGCAGTCGCTTCAGCGCTTGATTGAAGATGGAATGGAGCGGATTTTCGTCGCTCCCAACAAAGACGACTCGAAGAACCAGCTACTGCTTCAGCTCCGAAGTTGCTTGCTCGAGAATCGGTCCATAATTAATCAGATTTGCTTCCGATTCGTTTTTACCGGTGCTCCGGAAGAGGCTGAACGAAGTCCTGTCCTGGACAAACTTCGCGAAGATCTCGAAGACAAGAAGTACCTAGTCGAGCAGTTTTTTAGAGATCGCGAGGTTGGGTTCGTAGTGGAATTTCGTTCGGCCAGTGGCCGGGTAGGGTCGATCCGCGCACCGAGGCGAACAACTCCTTTCGAAGTTCCCTTAAGCAACCTCGTCATCGTGGATGGTCCAAGCGGAGAGAAAATGCACTTGGGATTCATTCGTCTTGCTGACATCCACCTCATGCATCGCGACCTGGGTCCCCGCTTCTTTGACAGCAACATCCGGTATGGTCTTGGCGAGGGTGAAGCCGTCAATAGGGCCATCTCCGCAGCTTTGAAGAAGATAATGATCGATAGGACCGAGCAACCCTCGGTCTTCGCGTTTGACCACAACGGCATCACGCTCTTTGCCGAACGCGTCGAGCACGCAGACGGGCAGTGTCGACTTACGGCTCCCCGCTTGCTGAACGGAGCACAAACCGTTACCACGGTCGCGGGCTTTCTAGAAAAGAACAAGGACAACCCCAGACTCAAGGAAGGCAGGGGCACCTTAGAGTCGATACGCGTCCTGTGCAAAGTGATAACGGACGCGGACCAGAAGTTCGTTACTCGGGTCACGATTAACAACAACCGCCAAAACCCGGTGGAAGCTTGGAACCTCCACGCGAACGACCTGATCCAATCAGACCTGCAAGAGAAGTTTGGCGCGGACCTCGGAATCTTTTATGAACGGCAAGAAAACGCCTTCGACCAACTCGATCCCGAGGATTTGGAGGAATACGGCATTACAGAAGATGCCAAAGCCATTCAAATGTTGAAACTGACTCAGACTTTTCTTCTGACAGATGGGTTTATTAGCCGCCTATCGGAAATGCGGCGTGTTTTTGAGGATGAGCGAGTTTACGATCAAGTCTTCAGACCCGGCCGACTAAGAGCAGATTCCCGGCAGATTCTTCTTTGCTACAAAATTCAGTTTAATCTTCGAAAGTACTTGCGGGAGATCGAACACAAGGGTCAAAACAAATACTGGTTCATTTCGCGCTCACGTTATCTTCTTTGGGCGCTTCTCTGTCAGGGTGTTCTCAATCACGAAAAACTCGAACAAATTGCTGAAGAGCACGGAAACTCAATGTCCGTGTCGGTAGAATATAAAGATCTACTCATGCGCCTTGCAACGGCACGCGTGCGATTGCTTCTTTCCGAGTTGATGCAAGACCGCGACTACCGCGACAAGGTGGCAGAAGGTAATCTCAGCTTCCTTCGCACCGATCGTGCTTTCGAGAAATGCATGGAACTCGCTCACAGGAAATGGCGCTGGGTTCAAAAGAAACTCGGGTGAGTTGCATCAAGGTCCAGGACAGATTCGACCGTTCGCTTCCACTCACATCCGATGGTCGAAAACATGCAAAAGCATTACTAGTCGGCGTGGAAGCTGTTAGCGAGGAGCCACTTGACCGGGGAACGAAAGAGCCGTGGAATAGCCGTGAACGAGGCGTCGAATAGTCAAAGCGTCTCGCCGAACTTCATCTGCCGACCAGTCACCGCCTCCACTACTGGGGCGTCCAACAGGTTCAGCGTAAATTCGCTGGCTTGGCCGATATAGAGGCGCCTTTTCGTTTGAGCGAAGCACTGCATGAGGAACCGCTGGAGGTGTTCGTTTGCAGCCAGATACAGAAACTCGCCCACTAGTGTTTCTGCATCAATAGTCTTGCGGATCCCGTCGTACTGGCGAAAGGTTTTGGGTGATCGTTCATACTCGAGGGCAAAGCGCGGACGACTGGACCCGAGACGGAGGGTCACGACGGCATCGTAGTCTTTGGCGTAGCCCTGGTTGGTCAGTTCATTCCTGGAGCGGATCTCAATCTCCGGAATCCACTCATCGAGCAAATCCTGTCGGGCCAGGGCGAGGTGCAACTCGTTTAATTCGATGGAGTGGAAGCAATTTGAGTCATCGGGGCTCGTTGCACGAGCGCACACCGAACCCGCGCAGTACTCACCGATTCCCTGCAGATAGAGAAACCCGAGCGTCCCAATCGAGTAAATGTAGGTGTTCGCAACTGCCGGAGTGTAATGCCGCACCACCATTTGGTGGTCCACCAGGCGCTTGATCCTCCAGTTCAACGATTGCCGCCGAATCTCGTGACATCCCAGTTTCATGAATTCAAAGATCTGGTCATGAGTTACAAACTGGGACCGCAGGACTTGCCGAAGCAACGGCAAGTCTTGTGCGCGGCTCAGTTCGAAGCTCCCTTTTTGGTATCGCATGGACTTCTACTAACTGCTGGAAGATAGCCGGAGAATAGCCGACCAAGGCGTTCCTGGAGATGGTTCAAGAACGAAAGTTCCAAGCTTGCTGCGAATCCACGAGTACACGGGCATAAGGAACATTGCTTCCTGTTGGTCGCGCCACTCGCTAAAAGAAATCAGGAGCGTGCTTTCAGACTTCCAACCTTGGTCACCAACAGGTATGTGCCCGGTCTTTTCATGAGTGACGACAACGAGGTAGAAATCAGGCGGTTCTGGTTTGGAGACCAGTTGCTTGAACAGCACTTTGACTTGCCCTTGCCAAATGCATGGCTCTTCACAATCAAACACCCGATTGATCATCCGGCTGGGGTAATTGGGGTTGAATCCTCCCACACCATTGAAACGGGCGTGACCGACGATCTCTGGCCGGGTGCGAATGACGCCTCGTACTTGGACTCCCGTCGTGTTGTAGTAAGCCGCGCGCACGAACCGGTGGGCATCGTTCGGGTCCTTCCCGACACGCCGGCGCCAGACACTGCCAAATCCCAAGACTGCCACGCGCATAACCGGTTACGCACCTTTCAACCGTTTGTTTTTCTGCCGCTCCCCGTACAGCTCTTGCTGAAGACGATTAATGTGAGCCACGAGGTCCGCATTCGAACCTTGGATGTTGATGGTTTGCCCGTTGCTCCCATTGCCATCGAACTTCTTTGATAGCGCGTCTATGCGGAGCGACATCTCCGCAATGACGGTGGACTTCTGCGCGAGTTCCTCCGTTGCCTTGTCTCTCTCTCGCGCTGCGGCTGCGAGGTCTGTGGCAACGCGCTCCAACTCTGCTCTCAGACCCGCCGCTTCCGATGCTGAAACCATTTGCGCGTCTCCCATGTTGCCGGCTTCAATCGCCCGATTGCACAGCTCGATGTGACGGTTGTATTTCTCGATCGCGAGCCTTGCCGTTTCACGCGAGTACCGCTCCTGGTTCAGAATGTCGGTCATCATTTCCGCGGTAACAAGCATCTTGCGCCGACCGTCCATCCATAACTTGGCATAAGCGCAGATCGCGAAGAGCAGTGCGATGGTCGCCAACAAGCTGTAATCGAAGTAGGCATTCCTGATTGTGGCGTCGAGGAAGGCCTGCCGGCGGCGCTCGAACCAAGACCCGTAGTCAACGTTGTCCTTGTTGAACTGCTTCAACATGAATTCGTACCAGGTATCCCGAGGCTGGTATGGTCGCCGCGATGGCTGCGTTTGCGGATTGGCAGCGCATGACGGGGCGGCCAGCAGCACTGCCAGCGTAAGGTGGACTAGGCATTGCTTCATGCGACCCGTCCCGCTCGCGCACGCCGGGGAGGGCGGCTCATTGAGGCTGCATCCGTCCTCTTGAAGCGAAGATTTGCCCCGGGCGAGTCAGCTCTTGAATGTTTTAGACGTGCGTGCAAGTGTGGCTCAAAAAGTGGCGCGATTGCATCCGCCGGGCGCCGTACATGCAACAGGGTATGGAGAGTGCCCAGCGTATCGTCCGTCATCAAGATTTCCATTTGACCTTTCGGAAGATTCTTGATGTGTTCGTCAAGCGCGCGGGTTTCCCGGCCCTCACTGTCTGTAGCGCGTCCCGTTTCCTGGTATTTCTCGTAGCCGAACAACTTCCAGCGCTGCATCGAGAGACTACGGCGCGTAATTTGATGCTCTGCCGACGCCTGCAAGAAATAGCGAGCCGTTTCCTCGTCTCGCGTGCGCATGGTCATCGTGGTGTTCGGGGCCGAAGTGACGTCTTCCTTGAATCCCCGGCCCACGGACGTGAGCTGTGGCAAGCTCTGCATGGAAAACAGGAACGCGGTGTTGGTGCCACGAGCCGTTTGCAGGATCTGAGCGAAGTTTCTGTATCCGAACGGCGCGAACTCGTCCATTACCACGCTGATGAGGGGGCGATTGGTCCTTCGCCGCTGTTCCTCGCTTTCATAGCGCTTCCCAATCTCGAGTTGCAGATTCTGCAGCAACATCTTGCCCAGGGCCTTAACGGGCTCCGTGTTCCTGTTCACATTCAAAGTCACGAACAAAATCTCTTCCCGGTCGATAACATCGGAGATTGACGTGAGATCCTCGTATGGACCAGTCAATACGCTCAGCTTGTCGTCCAGGAACGTCATGCACTCGTTAAGAAGTCCTTGGATTTTCGGCACGCGCTCCCTGTCTTGGAAGGACTGATACAGGTTCTTCACCGACATCTCGAAGTTCAAACGGCGCTCCAGACTGATGGTGGAATCGTGCTCGACCTGTCTCTTTGCCTTCTCAACTTGTTCCCGGAGAACCTGCTCATCAAGCGCCATAACCAGCACATCGTAGAAATTGAATTTGAACCCGGTGTAGAACAGCACGCGGACAATGTCTGCCAAGTAATTCAGCTGGTGCTTAGAAAAGAACTCGTCGTGTAAATTGAACGAACCAAAAACCATGTTCACGATCGGCATATAGTCGTCGTCGGTGCAATGAAACGGGTTGTAAAGGACAGAGATGTCAGGACGAGAGGGATTGAGCAATCGCAACTGATGGAGGCGGCCAGCTCGATGAATATGTGGAAGCAAGTCGTAGAAGAACTCAAGATCACCTTTGCCGTCGAAGATGACCATGGGTATGCGATGGGGATCCTCCGGAGCGCCAACGACACGGGCAAGATCCTGAGAGATGATGTTTCGCAACAGCGTGGTCTTCCCTGTTCCGGTCATTCCGAGCACAATACCCTGGAGCACGCGCACGCGATCGGGCCAGTACCAGGGTTGTCCGTGAATGTCATAGCCCAGGACCACCGCATTTTGGGACCATGCATTCTCTGTCAGCCGTTCGTCCCTCCTTGGCGCGACCACCATCGGTGGATGTGGCCACTCTTTCTCCCGCCGGGACTTTCGCGTAACGATAAGGATTGCTGAAATGCAAATCGCCATACAGCCAGTGACGGAATAGAGTGCGATCTCCGCGACTTGGCCATTCGTGAGATGATATCTCTCCGTGGCTATGTACCACCCACCCCAAACCAGAACTATGAACAAGCCGCCGACCAGCAACTCTAGTGCTTCGACCAGAGGCGGATGTGTGCGCCGCTCGTAGGACTCCTCTTTCATTGGGACACCCTGGCTTTATCTCGATTCGTCACCACGTGTTGAAGTGGAGAAAGACGCATGCGCCCGAAATGATCAAGAGGCATAGAAGCACAAACTCTTTCTTAGGCCGGCGCCGCGCGCGGGAGTCGAAGGGGTTGCGAGGCTCGAGCACCAAATCGACAACCGCTTTCCAGAGTCCCAGTTCGGGCCGCGCTCTTAGGTTTGCTTCAAGCGCCTCGCGCACTTCCGAGACTGTAAACTGCCTGCGCATCCTCAGAGCACCAACGTGGCCGATACCTGTGAGTTGGCGTCGGCGGGAAAGTAGAACCGCAGCACCCGGCGGCCTGTCGTGGTAGGCAGCTTGATCGCGATGATTCCCTGAGTTTCCTGTCCTGGTTCCAAGCGTTCGGTGCGGATGCGCCCGTCCACGACCTCCACGGGAACCTGCCCGGATGATTTCAGATGAGCTGCTTCCTGCTCGCTGAGTTGCGAAGTCGTGATTCCACTCGGATCTTCGGGCAGGCCTTTAACATTGAGAGAAACCACAACAGGCGTACGCCCCATGTAAGGACGTGTTCCCTGGTTGTGGATCGCGTACCGGAGAAATAAACGGTCGCCATCCGGGATCACATCCCGGAAGACGACCGCGATCTTGCTCTTCCCGCGTTTTGATGGATCAAGCCGCACGGGCTTGCCGGAAAGCAGTACCTCCATCGCCGATTGCGCGGGCGAGGGATTCAGCGCTTTCGTTACTTGCGGCCTTAGAGACTCGGAAGGCGGGTCGTCGACCGCGAAATCCATCTGCTGCACAGCGCCGGCCGGCTCGAGTTCGTAATTCAGCCTTCCGGCCGCCGTCCAGATAAATAGATTTGTGGAAATGTTCTCCTCGGTGGGCTGGACATACACCCTGTTCTCGCGCCACTCGACTTTGAACGTTGGGCTCCCCGCCGCGACAGACATCACGGGTTCACCGACTTCGATCACCGTCAGATGATTCAGCGCCGTATGGAGATGCACGATTTGGTTTCGGTCGCTCTTTTGAACTGTCACTTTTTGAGCCCAGGCAGGTACTGCCATCAATGTCAACGTCGCAAAAACGATCCAAAGCCGCTTCATCTTTCCTTCTCCTTCTTTCCGTCCGCTTCTTTTTTGGGGGCCCAGGAGACTCTGCGGGTGCGAGCCTCCTGGACGGTTGGTGTGTTTACTTCGGGGGCGGGACATGAGCAGAGTTGGACTCTGTTCGAGATAGGGATGGCCGTTGCTGCGATCCGGGAAAGACGACTTGTCCGTTTCGCGCTTCGCTTCTCCCTGGTTCATAGCGGAAGGGTCTGATCCGGTTGACGACCACAGGGGTCCCGCAGCCGTCCCGGTCCATGAACACATTGCCTTCGGGAGTGACTTGGGCCACGAAGATGTGGCGTTCATGGTTGCTGCCCTCGCTATCGGCGACGTGGTTGACCAGGAAGATGCGTCCTTCCGAATCAATTTCCACTTCCCCGTCACAGAGATCCGGGATCTCGACGGTGATCTGACGGCCACCGGTTCGTTCCACGATCTTGTTTACGATCTCCTGCGGAAAAGCGTAGAATACGATTGACCCCGTGCTGCTCCATCCTGTCTGCTCTCGGCGCTGCCGTGTCGGTCTGGATGCGTACGCGTGCAGTGCAGAAAGATAGGCCAATCGGTCCCCGTTTTTCCCCAGCGCCCATTTCCGTACCATGTCGATTACGTTTCTGAGGTCTTGGCGCGTTCGTTCTTCGTTGATCCGAACCGCCGTTCGCGCTTGAGTGCGCCGGAACAGAGCATCTTTCCGAGCTTCCGGGTCATTTTTGCGAGCCTCGAACTCGGCCTCTGCCTGCTTCAGTGCTTCGTCGGCTTTCGTGCGGCGTTCCATGATTTCGCCAACGCTCGCACCGTAGAATTGTGAAACCAACCGGCACTCTTCGAAGATCTCCCGGGTGTAAGATTCACCCGCAATCAACCCGGCAAAATCACGCAAGGGTGCGGTTGCGTCTTTGGAGAAGAACCGGCCAAGTTCTTTCCGGACGAAGTTGTACAGGTTTCCGACCTTATCTGCTTCAGGTACGTCGACGTGTTCGGCCATTTCGTCGATCCTGCGTTTGTTCTTGAACTTGAGCCACGGAGCGGCCGTTACCTGCTGTCTGATGTTCTTGATTACGCCCTGGTCGGGTTCGGTTCGATGCTTCAGTTGGTCCAGGGCGTTCTGGAGCTGGTCGACGAGTTCCCGCGCGAGGTCACCTCTACCGGCTGCAAGGCACGAGGTCTTCAGGTCGGTGATCGCACCGATCTGATTTCCGCGCGCTTGCATGGCGACCTGGGGGAGGTTCCACCAGGGGCTGCATACCTTGGGGGCTTTGTTCTTTTGACTCGTGTGCTGATCCTTGTAAAGGAAGCGGTCTTCGACGAACAACGGAAAGCGGTTGCCCTCGACGACACACACCGAGTCAAAGTCGTAGTCGCCTCCATTCCTGGCTGCGGTCTCAGAGTGCAGTACAAGCGTTCCCTTTAGCCGCAGTTGCTGCTCCGCCAAGTCGAGGACGCGGTCTGCGTTCACGCTGCAGCCGCTCTTCCGCAGCTCATCGGCCAGCAGACGGATGGTTGTTTCTGCCGTCAAGGTCTCGCACGGCAGAAGATCTTCTTTCATGCGAATCGGATAACGTACCACCAGCCCTCGGAGGCAGTTGAGCGGCGCGATCATGCGATTCTTGGGCATCCAGTCGGATCCCCAGAAGACGTCTCCGTCATGCAACATGAGATAGCCATCGTCCGCCAGTGTGAATCCCGGCAGTCGAAACCCGCCCGATGTGCACAGTTTGAACGCCCATCGCGCCAGCAGCCGTTGGAGTTGGCCGTTGACGAATGGGTGCTTTGCCATGTAACCGGTTGGGTCCGCCTTTAAGACGGCTTCGACGACCGTATGTTCCGCACTGGTGAACTCAGGGTTGTGGTCTTCGCCGATATCGAGAGACTGCTGTGCTTCGGCGGTGCCAAGAAGCTGGAACAGTTCAGTAAAGTTGTTCTCTTCAAAGGCCGCTTTCACCTTGGCAATCTGCGAAAGGGCGTACGGTTTGATTTCGAGTTCGATCGAGGATGCCGGCGCGTGCTCAACCAGCGTGTAACTCGACTGAAACTCGAGATTGCGCGAAACATCCCGGATCCCAAGGACGATGGAACCACGGTACAGGTGTGCGTGGCGGTCCCCTAAAAATGACCGGAAAGATCGCAGCACGCCGCCCTTGTAGTCAGGCTTGACCGAAGATCTCGGCAGGATGATGTCGGCCTCCAACTTTGCGGCCACCTCATCCGTCATCACCTTGAATGACCCTTTGGCCTGGGTCTTCCCAAAACCCAAGCGGAACTGGTAGAAGCGATGCGGCTGGAGCTTCAGTTTCCCGAAGAGAGACTCTGAAATCCAGCCCCGGCAATCGTTGGTTCCGAATTCGTGGTCATCCACGACCAGGACACTCCGGTCCGGCTCCTCGATCCGCACGCGGCACGAGGAAACCAGAATGCCGAAGTAAGTGATGGCCGCTTGGGGTGATTCCCGAAACCGCTCTGCCAGTTTTTTTTCGTACGCCATATCCGCAGCGTAGAATTTCCCTTTCTTCGCACTGCCACTGGCTCCGATCAGGCGATACCGAACTCCCTCGCATTCAAGATCCTGGAGGGCATGTTCGACGATCGCCTGCTCGAAGAAATCGAGCGGCTCCTGGGGCACGTCCACACTGGCCACTTGCAGGCCCGGGTAGAGCGCCTCGAGGAGTGTGTTTCGGAGTTGTGACTCTTGCCTCACTTCGACCAGCTTCCTTGATGCATGACCATCTTTATCAATCTGCAGTGAAACGACTGACAATCCACCGCAGTTCGTAACGTTTGGCATTGTTTTTCTCCTTGTTATCACGGCAAAGAACAACAAGGAGGCCGCTGATGCGGTCGCTTCGCTGTCCTGTGCCGAAAACGAGTGAAGTTCCCGGTCAGGTTCGCGAAGAACCGACCAGCACTGATCCGCAATGAGCTTGCGGAGGGCTTCTACAGACCAACATCATCTGTGGATGAAACCCTGCTATGAAATCGATTGTTCCCGCACCGTCACGCGTGCTTGTGGATTACTGTCTCCTTTCTGACCTGCGGAGATTTCCCCGAGAGGTCTGCGACGGGCCGCCACTCGGTCACCGCGTAGTACGTGATGCCCGATTTCAGCGCTTCCACCATGGCCTCGCCTTCCCTTGAATATTCCCGGCCGAGCACCGGAGTCTCCCCGCTTCCACCGGGCTTAGCCAGGAAGAAGCGACATCCTGTCTCGGCCGATTCCGTGCCATTCTTTTGCCGGCGAATTTGGCGCCTGGCAGGCGAAGAGCCCTGCTCAGGCCTTTCTTGTCCCACAGGCTGTAATGCAGTTGTGCTCATTGTTTCGACCACCTTTCACGAGGTTCATTTACGACCGCGCCGTTCTGCCGCTACAGCCGCACAAAGGCCCCCCACGGCCAGTTCACCTCTGCCTTTCGAGGGTGCTTTGCTGCAGCAGACCTGCTTCACGGTCCCCGACCATCTGGCGCTCCGAATACTCGGCGATTACCAGGCCACTTGGGTTCCGTTCGGACCGCTGCTCTTCGGCTAAACGGACATCATAACGGCCCACGATTCGGTCAATGACTTCGGCAGTGTTTCTAACCCGATGCACTTCTTTGACTCCGAATACGACGTAGGTCCACGGCGCGTCTTTTGCTTGATCGATGGAACGAATGCGAAAGTCGGAGATGATGTGATCCTCCTTGATCTTCCCGACCGTGTCCTGATCCCGCATTTTGTTCAGCGTGAAGGTGCGAAGGTTCGACGTCATCATGTTGAGCGACTCCGCAAAACTCCGGTCAACGGAGTCCGGCGTGTAAGCGAGGTAATGCTCAAGAAACCGCCTCACAACCGCTTTCCCTTCAAGGGGTGTGGGAGCTGCCTCTCCCGCATCCGCGCTGACTTGAGTCTCCAGCACAAGCGAGGCGGTTGGACCGGGATCGATGCGCGCAGCATGACCAACGACTGTGGCATTCCCAGAGCTGTCCACCCGGATGACCGTGGGGGGTTGAAGGCGCACAAAAACTGCGAAACCGAGTGAGGCAGTCGCCACGATTGCGAACAGTGTGGTCAATAACATCGCGCGGTTCGCATACGCCCGAAGCTTACCGTCCTGTTCGTAATATCTTGTGTAACGAAGGATCTCTGCCGCTCCGTCAGTCCGTTTCATGCCTCACCTCGCCCCGATCACTTTCATGGTTTTGCCCAAGGCCCAGCCTGCAACGTACGCAGTGCCCCACGAGGCTGCGTGGGCGTAGTCGAATCTGTGGAACTGTCCGGCCTGGCCGACCCTGGACGATGGGCTACTGCCAGATCCGCCACTAACGGCAGTGGTCGGTGCGGAAACGGGTCCGGCTCCAGCGGGTTGCGGAACCGCCTCTTGAGAGCTGCTGCTGGAAGAAGATGCGAGGACAGTATCGGAGGGCGAATTCGCGCGAGAAACCGCAGGTTGGGATTCTGCTCCGGCATCATCGCCCGAGAGTGGGCTCGGCGCTCGAGACCCTCCCAAAGATCCTGCTCCCACATCGTGCGTACTTCCCGATGCGGAAACTGAAGCATTCTGAGAGACACCAGCAGATCCTCTCGGCGCGCTCGTCGAACTCAGTTGTGCTGCACCTCCACCGGCGCCGGCTGCACCACCGCCACCTCCAGCGGTTGCCGCTACACCGGCCTGGGCGCCTCCGATGGCGCCGATTGCTGCCGCTGCCGCAACCTGACTTGCCGTGTAGGCGGCGCTCATTGTGGCGAGGACTGCGGACCCCACATCCCCCCGCACCAAGCGGCTGGCAATCAGCGGAATCAGTGCAATCGAGATGGAGAAGAGAATGCTGATGATTCCAAGAAGGATCATTTGGCTGGAACCAACAAAACCGTTCAGAATGCCGTTCGCACTCAGGACATTGCTCATGCTTCCTAGGTTGATGGCAGACATCAGAACCTGCATCACTGCGTAAATCAGCCCCCATGCTTGAAAGACCATGACGTTGACGGCGTACGTCCGTGCCAGTTGACCGATTCCTCTTGCTGGAAGAAGTGCGAGAACGAAGGGTCCAACAACGTACAAAACCGATCCATACATGGCGTAAAAAAGTGTGAAAAGCACATAGCTAAATGGCAGGATTACGAGTCCCACCAGAAACAAAACCGCGGTGAGCAGTCCGGGAATTCCACCCGTTACGAGTGCCCAAAATGACTGAGCGCCGTTTGTCGTCACGTAGTTTCCGATTTGGTCCAGCCACGTCTTGAGCACATCTCCTGTGCCTGACTGCCCGTAGATGAAATCGGCAACGGAATTGAACATCGTGTTGACTCCACGAAACACCGTGCCGTATTGGAGAAAGATCAAGCCCAGAACCAAGTACTTCACGCCGGCGACAGCTAACAGCCGGACGTCACCGCCACTCGCAAAAGCTTGGTACACCCCGTACAGGAGACTGAGAATGAGGATGGTCCCTGCGATTTGAAGTACGGCGGGCATAATGCCCGTACCGTCTATTCCGTTGAGCGCGGTCTGCAGCAATTGCTCGAAATAAAACACGGGTCATTGCCTCTTCAGGAGATTTTGGATTTGTTGGTTCAAGTTCGTTGTGTTCGTCGCGCCCATCTTCAAGTCGGCGCCGGCGCTGGCAAGACTGAGAGCTCGTATCCGCATCAAGTCGGCTGTTGCGGATTGCGTGTAGGCGTTGGCTCTGACGAGCCAGGCGTCGGCCTGGGCTTCAATGATCGGCGCACTCCCGGGCGCTGCGGTTTGGATACTCTGGTTCATCTGGTCGGCGGCCTGAAGTTCCAAGTCCGCCAGGGCATCGATTTCGATCGCCCTCTTCAGCGCTGCTTGGGCCATAGCGTCCGTAGAATCAATCAAGTCCCGCACCGATGGTGATGCGTCGGTGGGAGTCGGAACGGCTCCATAAACTGCTTGATATTGCGGGCCTGTCTGGGCAATTTGCGCGGGGTTGCGCGAGAGAAGAATTTGTTCCAATTGTTGCGGCCCTGCCAGCGTTGCGCTGTTCACCGGCACTCGGGTAAGGGCCTGAATCTGAACGAAAATACCCCGCACATTTCCAACCAGCGACCGCGCCTGGTTAATGAGGTTTTGCGGCCAGACGACTGCCTGTTCGAACTTTTGGATATCCTGCTCGATCCCGAGAATATTGTGGAGGCCTCCTCCAATCACGCTGGTGAGCGAGCTCGAGATCGAGGTAAGGCCCGCTGCCATAACCCCGCAACAGGGATCCACAAATTGACTCTTGATCTGCCGCGGTGCGGCCACTACGAAAACCATGACTAGAACCGCTACCCGGAATTTGTGATTCCAAGACCAGCCCAGACCCCTCACCAACATCCTAAGCATTCTCTTCACTTGTGTTTTCATCGTTATTGCTCCTTCTTCATCTGTTGGTGCTCCTTCACCTTCTTTGCAGCAAATTGGTTATGATCCCCCGGAGTTGGCTGCTGGAAGTCGTCCCCCGCTTGCGAAGTGCGTTCTCGTGCGCGGCGCTCGCGGCTTCTTGGCGAAGCTCGGCGGCCAGCATTTTTTGCGTCACGGCCTGGCTTTGGATGCTGGCGACGACCGCACTCGCGGTGACGAAGGGAGCAGATCCCGGCGCCGCTTGACTCGCCTCATTCTCGAGCAGGTCCGCGGCTTGGAGTGCCAGATCCGCCGCCTGGTCGCTGGCCTTGAGTGTCTTCAAGTTGTCAAGTGCCACGGCGTCGTCCATATCGATCATCGCGCGGTCCGCCGGGCTCGCGTTTGTTGCCGCCGGAATGACTCCATACGTGGAACCGTAACTGGTCACCAGACTCCCAAAATTGCTTGTTTGATGATCGCGAATCACCGTTTCTAGCGCGGCGGGATTGGCCAATGTCGCGCTGCGCAGGTCCATGTTCAGAATATTGCTCATGAGGCTTCGGTATTGGCCGATCATCTGTGTTACGAGCGACCTCGCCTGATTGACCAATTGCATGGGCCAAACCAGCTTTTGGTAGGAACTGCTAATCGCACTTCTCACGGAATTGATCGAGTTGAGCGCGGTTTGGATCTTGCCGTTAATGGCGTTCAGCACTGACTGGATGGCAGCAAGCAAACTGGCCTGTGCCTGTGCGGGAGGCGGAGAGATCAGCACGGCCACCATAGTTCCCGCCACAACCAGAGCTACGACGCGGCGCCTCGAGTTCGCTGTTGACAGCAGCCAAGTGAAAACTAGGAAAAAACCAAAGAATAGGATCGTCACAATCGCCTCCATAAGAATTCAACGTAAACTCATATGCGCGGCCAACCGCTCACAGCCTTCTCGATCCACTCGTGGAGTTGGCAGCCGAGAAACCGATACACCCCGATCGCAATCAATCCGCCAAGAACAAGCAGGGCCCCCTGCAAAAGACGCATCCCCAGGGCGCGTGCTGAAAGATCCCATCGTTGGGCGTTCATCGCGCAACCTCCGTCGTATTCATCTGGCCCGATATTTCCTCGGGTAGCGGCGCAACCTCCGCAAGCCCCCGTGGAAACTTGTCAGCAAGGTCCTTGTAGCAATCGAGCAGCGGCCGTTCGTCTTGTTTCTTTAGGAACCACGAACGGTACTTCCGCTCCCGCGGAAATGTGGTGCAGATCCAGTAGTCCAGAGCCGTTGGCACGATCCGTATCGTTTGCGTGGTTTCGGCTTTTTCCCCAAGAACCATCAGAACCTCGGCGCTTTGTCCCTTGCGCGGAGCGCCGAACTGCTTGATTTCGTTGATTGCCACTGGATTTAAGAAGAGGTGATTCACCAAGGCCGTTACATCGCCCGGCTGTTGGCCGACAATTTTCGTGCTGGCGTTCTTGAGAATCCCCGGCCCATGCTCGCGAGGCTGGAACTCCGATCCGACGAAATCTTCGACGGTTTGGCTGATTCCCCAGACGCTTGAATTTCGTTTGCGCGCCGTGCGGAATAGTTGCACGACTTCGGGCGCCAGCGTGGGAGAATCAAGCAAGAACCAGCATTCATCGAGAACCGTAATGCTTGGCAGTTCAGTTTTGCTCGCGGCTCGCGCGGCCATGGCATTAGCGATCAGCATGCTCATCGCGGTTTCGAGCCGCGGGTCCGAGCTCAGACCCTCCACATTGAAGAAGAGCCAGTTGCTATCCAGCCTCATGGTCGTCTGTGCGTCGAATAACTTGGAGTAGATGCCTTTCTCACCTGTCCACGCTCGTAGTTTGATGGCGGCCAGGTGCGCTTCATCGATGGTGCGCTGCATCTTTTCCTCGTCACGCCAGTTCGCCAGCTCCTCACGCAGGTCATTGAAGGTCGGGATCGGGTTGGAATAACGGATCCCGCAGCGCTTGTAGGTCCTGCTGATCGCGTCGCTCAACAGGTTGTCGAGAAGCGAGGTGTCTGACTGCGGGCTGTCGCCGATCATGTGACGCGTCAGATTCTTGAGAAAAGCGATCTTTTCCTTGGCGGGAATCGTTTCACCTGGCGGGAGGTCCCAAGGGTTCAGCGTCTCGGTTCCCTCCAGGTTCACCTCGATGACGCGCCCGCTCATGAGTTCCACCAGGGGTTGATAGGAATCCCCGCGTTCGAGAATCGAGATAAGCGGGTTGGCTCTCGCCATCATCAACAGGAACAATTGCGCCATGAAAGTCTTTCCGCCGCCGCTCTTCGCCATGATGAGCATGTTGGCGTCGCCGAGGCTCGAATCAAACGGCGAGAACGGGACGAGTTGGCGGTACGGCGTCTCAAAAAGCATGAGCGGGGAGTTCGGCGTGCCCCTCCAGGGCATTTCGACGGGCAGCAAATCGGCCGCGTGCAATGTCAGGGCGTCCAACTCACGCTTGTTCTCTCCGGCCATGGCGGGCAGTCCAGAGAAAAACAGCCGCTTTTGCGCCAGGGTTTCTGGAATTCCCCTTGCGCCGTTCATGCGTGTAATCGCATGCAGCACCCGTTGCCGCCGGTCAGCGAGTATCCGCTCAGCCTGTTCGTGCTCGCGCTGGTTGCGGGCTGGTTTCGATGTCCGTGCGGCAACAACCAAACTCATCTGGCAGGACTTGAGCGAGCTCGAAATCAAATCCTGGAGGACGTGGATGAGTTGATGTTCGGCGACCTGAGCGTCCACGTTGATGCGAAAGCCGCCATGCATGTCCTTTTGTGCGGCGAGCATCTTTCGGAGCCGGCTCTTGTACTGCTTCACGGCTTTTACCTGGTCCGGGAGGATCACCTCCGCGTTCACAACCAGGGGAAAATCCATCACCACGAGCTCACGAAGAACTCCGGGGAACGTCGCATCGGGCAAATCCTTCAAGCTAATCCAGGAATACAGGAGTCCGCCGACTTTGAGGTAATCGTCGAGTTCGTTCTCGATATTTACGTTCGCCATCTGGCTTCGGGCGCTCTCATACCAAGGCGACTGTTCGGCTGGTCGATAAGGCGCAACATCCTCTCCCGAGGGATCAAGCGCTCGTTTCACTTCCAAGAAGATGTCGTTGTGGGTCATACGCCGCACCGTCATGCCGGTGGACTGAAGCGTTGCTTCGACGCCAGAAAGCAGGCTGTTGAACTCGGTCAGCAGATCCTCATGCTCCCGGCGCGTACGCTCGATGCATTTGTTCACCGAGAGGCTGAAATTGCTGTTGGAGCGCATCTTCTTCTTCCACTCGAAATCCGGCGACTCGTGATGGATTCTTGGGTCCCAAATGAAGTACAGGTGGAGGAAATGCCGCAGGAAGAACCCTTCCTCTTCTTTCGCCCGCCACGCAGCCGCGTGCCGTTGGTCGAGAGCCTGCAAGACTTCGCTCGAATTGCGTTGCTGTCGGTTGTACCGTGTCACGAGATCGCCGGTGCCCTCGGATATCTCAAACCGCACCTGCATGCGCATCGAACGCTCAGGCAATGACCTCACCAGGGCCTCGAGCGTCGTTTTCGTCCGGTTCCGCCCATCGTCGCTCGCGTAGTAGGAATGAATTCCGGACACTTCATAGCCGGCCACCATTGATCCGTTACTCTGGACCGCGACGTCGTCGAGCAAGTCGCGGATTCGCAGCTGTTCGCAGAGAGCGGGCTGGCCTAACGATTTTCGGTATTGTTCGAGTGTCGCGGGCATCTAGTCGCCTTCCCTCCGGATGTATTCCCGTGTGAACTGGGAGTCGCGCTCCAAAGCTGAATAGACATGAGGTCTTGCATGAAACAGGACCCAGTCTTGTAGATAGGCGCGCTGCTTGCCGTACTTGAACAACATCAGGGCAGGCACCATTAATATCGGTACTACGTATTGCATGACTATGTTCATCGGCACGCCGAACATCTCGCGGTTGAGAAATCGACCGAAGATATTCAGGAAGACAGCCGCGGCGAGGATGGCAAAGAGATCCTCCGCCTCCAAGCCAAAGAAGGTGACCCGTGTTCTCAGGTTTCGGTAAACCGGCGTGACTTCGAGTGGCATCGTCTTTCCTCTTTTCACGTCACTCCGCCCGTGCCATGCGTGACGAAGAATTCCCCGAGACGAAGAAGCCCGGAAACCATCAGGCAAAACCCAGCGGCTGCAAAATGGCGCATCCATTTGGCAGTCGGATTGAAGTGATGATCTACGCCCAGGTGCATCGCACCCACGACGACCTGCAAGGCGGCATACACGGGAAGAATGACGTTGCAAATCCAGTTCACCAGCGTCAGCCCCGCCACCCAATACTGGTCTGGATCATTCCAAGCCCGCTGCGACGCGAATGTTTCCATCGCCCGGGTGAGTCCGGATACCATCAGACAGGCGAACGCTCCGTACAAAGCGTGCGAATAATCGAGGCTCTTGGAGAACCGGAGAATGGCGGCGGCGATGAACAGACCTGCGAGCGTGGGAAGAATTACGTTACCTGCCCAGTTCGCTAAGTTCAGGATGCCGTTTTCAAAAGACATTGTGCGCCGCCTCCTAAGCTTCCATCGCCTGCACGAGCCTCCAAATCCCCGACAAACATAGAAACGCCAGGGCCACGGCTATCAGCCGCATCCACGGCCGCCGCGTCGCGAAATTGATGACTGCGCCTATCACCGCCAGTGCCGCTGCGGTCGGCGCGATCACTACCGCGAAGTGAGTCCAGAGGCTGTCCAAGACGTCCGCTGTCGCGAAAGGTGTCCCCGTGTTATAGCTTTGAATAAGCGTGAACGTCGCCGGCGCTCCCAGTAGGAACATTGCCGTAAGGATGGACGGGAAAGGGTGTCCGCCCCCCGCGACATCCAGGACCGCTCTCAATACAAAAAAGGCCGCCAGTGTGGGGACAAGCCGCCCCATCACAAAATTCGACACGAAGTTTGCGACGTCGGTCTGAAACGATGCGAGCCAGGAGGTACCAATCCCTCCACCGGGTAGCGCCGCGCCCACCCCAAACGTGTTAAACCAGCCGAGGAGCGATTGGAGCGTCGCGAAAACAATCGCCCAAAACATCCACTTCGTGAAGCCGCCGCCGATAATGAATGTGCTTCCGCCTTCCCGCCGCAAACTGATCCCCGCCAACGCGAGCGAAAGCAACGCGGCAGAAGGAGCCAGCAGCAAGAGAACTCTTACAACGTCGCTTAATAGTTGCGGTATAGGCATGACCTTAACTCACAGAACGTAAACCGAGACCTCAGCCCTTGTTTGGGACAGGCAGCCTGGGTCAAAGCGAATTAAATTCCAGACTGCCTGTCGTTCTGCCCGGGAGGATTCTTCGCCGGCTTTGCTTTTTATGTGACGCCGCCAGTTCCGTTCGTGACCCAAAACTCCAGGAGCCGCGTGACGCCGGACACCGCCAAGAACGCCATCGCCGCTATCAGCCAGCGCCCTGCTCCTCGGCCTGTGATCCAGCTCACGATGGCCCCCACGACCGCACCCCCCGCTGCCACGGGCGCGATCACGTTGCCAATCCAGTTGATGAAATTGAGAAAGGCCCCTTCCGGTTGTGCCCCTGTCTGTCCTTGCACCGCCGTGTTGAGCGCGGGGGCATTCCCGAGGTTCTGCGCCCAAAGGTACTGGCCTGTGAGGATGAGGCAGATGGCGACCATCGCAAGAGGTCTTGTCCACCGAGTGCTCGGCTGGATTCTCATCGATAGGTTCCTCCATTCGCTCTCTTCGCTCCTCCGCTGAAATGAAAACCGATTGGAAGTGCGGCGAGAGTGTGGGGAACCTAAGACCAAAAAACTTTTATGTCAAACGGGCCTGAAAAATCCGCTGAGACGGAAGAACACTGAGGAGAACAGAACGGCTAAGCAAGACAGGGAGGACTAGTATTGCCCTCGGACGCGATTGACCGCTTCTTCGAAGTCCTTTACGCCCAGGGGCGGAAGTTCTCGGGCTTCCCCGATTCGGCTAAAGGCGAAACGTTTTGCTGCAGCACAGATGGCTTCGATGTCGGCTGGTGCGGATCGGGAAAGATCTTGAGCGATTCGTTCAAGTGTCACGCTAGGTTCCAGTTGCACGTCTGCCAGGTATTTGCGCAGGAGTTTCAGGCATCCCTCGGGCCCAGGAGCGCCGACATGCAATTTCTCGGAAAAACGATGACCGCCCAGGACACTCGGATCGATGTTTTCGGGGTGATTCGTCGCGCCCACGAGAAAGACATTGTTGTTGGGCTCGAGCGCCGACACTTCGATCAGAAACTGTTCTACGAACTGAACGTCATGCTGATTCAGAATGCGTTTCCTATCAGGAAAGAGACCATCCATTTCGTCCAGGAAGATCAGCGAAGGGCTACTCTCCTTTGCCCGCGCAAACACCTGCTGGATTCGCTTAACCGAATCACCCACGTTTCCCCCAAGCACATCCGCCGGCGTGACCGGGTAGTAGCTGCGATGCGTTTGGGTTGCAATCAGTCGGGCGATCATGCTCTTTCCACTACCCGTTGGACCGATCAGGACTAAACCCATGGGTACGGATATTTGATTTTTTCGCGCTAGCTCCCTGTTTTCGAGCAGCCGAATCAATGTCCGTAAGTCCCTCTCCACAACATCGTTTACGACCAGGTCTTCCCATTGCACCTTCTCGAACAAAGGACGATCCGTGCCGCCACTCTCCTCAAGGGCTCTGCGGAGGTCTCTCGCCTCAATCAACCGGCTTTGCTCCGCAGCAAAAAGCGCTGCTCGGTTCACCAAGAGCTTGAGTCTAGCGGCCGTTGCTCCCGGTGTGTCGCGAGCGAATTCCTTTAGGTCAAACCGCTGCCATGGTCTGTTTGATAGCTGAGCCTGGATTATTTTCAGTCGCGCTTGTTCATCCGGTCTGTCCACACGGATTCTCAGGTCCCAGCGGTCGTCCCGGATCAGCGCGGCGTCCAGTGCGTCGAGCCTATTCGTTGCGGCGGCGTACACAAACCCGGGCTTGGCTCGATACTCAGCAATGCACTGCATCAATTGGATCACGGCGTTGTTTAGCTCTCGACCTCCTCCCCCTGGGTCCCCACCAGTCGACGATGCCTGCCGTGCTGTTCCCAGCGCATCGAGTTCGTCAAAAAAGAGAAGCACGGGTGTGTTCGCTGCGGCTCTGGCGAACTCGTAGCGAATGTTCTCGGCCGTTGCTCCGATCTTCTGGTCCACCAGTTTCAAGGGGGAGACATAATAGAAACGCAGGCCGAATTCGCCGGCCGTGGCCTCAGCAAGGAATGATTTCCCGGTGCCTTGAGGCCCGTGCAGCAGGATACCGTTCCGAACGACACCATAACGCTTGTATTTTTTGGAGTTGAGTTGGCTCTCAACTAATTCGCGTATCTGCTGCTTCTCGTCTTCCATCCCGCCGACGTCAGAAAAACGGGCTGGCGGTATGGTAGGTGCAATCTCGCGAGCTGATGCGCCCGTCGAACCTGTTTTTGACTTCTCCGATGCCAGTTCACGGCTTGCACCAGTCACGATGGCTCGTCCGCGTCTTGAAAACAATATCCACACTGATGCCACAAACCAGATGAGCAGCGCGGGACCTATAAATGCCCGGCCTGCGATATTTCTCGATATTCCCAACGGGCTCATCGCCCACCAAAACGGCTTCCAGGCGATGATTTCTACGAATGCGCACAAGAATAAAAACGTTACGAGGAGCTTTATGAGTTTTCTGAACAGGTAAGGAGCACGAGCTAACGGCCTCCTAACGATCCAGAGCAGTGCTACGCCAGCGGCGGCAAACAGCAGCCAAGTTGGAAAGAATAAAGAGCTTCCAGCAAGGGTCGGTGCCAGGAAACCAGTTCCTGCCAAGTAAGGCCCTGTAGGCGAAACACCATAGGTCCCCAAGGATTCAAACGGATTGTTCGAACGAAGTGCTACATCTTGTGGGACTCGGCTCGTCAGACGCCCAGATCCGTGTGTCCCCCGGGCGAACGGGCAAGACTCGCCCAGGCTGTAGCGTGAGGACCGATACGCCAAACCCGATGACACTCTGCGGGGCACTTTTGCCTTCTTCCGGGTTGAATGTAGCCCAACGAAAGCACGTGCGCCAAGTCACTGTATGAGGGCAATTAGGCCGGAACCGGGGTACGGGGGCAGCGATTTAACGTCCTATCCTCGGGTTCAACTTTGATTCTGAGGGTCTGAATCCCAAGGCTTTGCAGAAATTCCTCCTTCCGGGCGATGAAATGATCATCGTACGGAGACTCAAGCGTCGCATGGCATCCTTGAAGGTCTGTTTCAAGCTTGGCGAGCTCGGTCGCAAAGTCTGCGATCACAAATTCTGAGGTCTGATTCCAGACGTAGCAATTGCCCAGATCATCGAGATTGAGATACGTGCGCGTGATTCCGTGCTTGTACTGGTGGACACCGTTCACCCGGCCCATATACATGAAACCCACACATTGATTTGGGCCTAGTTTTTCCTCGAGCGGCCTCCAAACTGGGTTCATTTCTTTCATTGCTCCATCCCTTCATCAGGGCTCAGAAGAGGGCGTTGTCGAAGGCTGCACAGGTTGCTGATACATTTGACTAAGTTCCTGCCTGAGTTGCATCAGTTGACGCAACTCTTCGAGACTTGGCACCTTCGCATTGGCCAATTCTGCGGGACTGTTCGTGGCTGGCTGGAGTCCCTTTGATGAGCTTGGTTCCCCGGAGCCCTTCTGGAAGATCAAGTAAAACCGCGTATTTCCTGGCACCGTGACAGCGATGTTTTCGCTGAAGGCCAAGCCGGTCAATTGCTGATCGCCTGCGATCCCAATATTGTTTGCCACGCGTTCTCGCAATAGAGCACTTTCCGAGATAGGTCCGTTAAATCCAGTTCCACCACCTGATCCGACCAGGTAGGCCGCCGCAGTCCCAAGTCCCGTCAACGAACTCACCAGAAACTTTTTACCAGTATTCTTGCCTGTGACTTTGCCCTTCAGCGGACCAAAGTGGAGGTCCATCGCAGTGGCATCGATTCTTTCGCTCGTGCCGTCCGGCATTTGGAGGGATTCAAAATGAATTCCGACATAGCCGGAACTATTCACCTGCTCCAGCTTCCCGAACGCTTTCGCCCCCGCCGGCACAACAATCTCCCCATCGCGTTCGTAGTTGTACTCCACGACGGCGACAATCGGAGTGCGGGCCGCACTGCTCGCTGGAGATTCCAGCCGCGCGACCAGCCGTGTGCCAGCAGGCAGGGCTGCCATCACGAGACTCGGCTCTGCCATTGAGGTTTGACGATATGCGGACGGCAGTGTGTTTTGTGCAGCGCGGACAAACACAAGCGATGGCTTCCGCAGGTCATCAGAGGGTGACGAAACCGATGATGACGGCGGAAGGGCATCCTCAGGGACATGGATCTGGCTCAATGCATACTGATGCGCGTGCCTGCTCTCCGGCTGTTCCCTCTTCGCTGCCAGCGGGCTCACCTGGCCGGGGGCCACGCTAGGTACCCGCGACGTTCTGTCAATGTCTTCCGGGGTCACCTCACTGCTGACGGGACCATCCGCCGAGCGCAAGTCCGCACTCAGCAGGGGGGTTACGGATTTCCCGCTCTGCTCCGAGCCATCTTGCCCTGGCGTGTCCTTCCGGCCCAGGTTCGGTGTTCCTGGCCGCTTGAGATTTCCGGGACCGTTCGGTTTGTTCGGCGAGGAAAACACCCCAAAGAACAACAACAATAGGAGCACAGCGCCGCTCGCGACGAGAATCAACGATTTGCTCCGATCCCTTCCCAATTCGCGTCGTGTGGCAGTTGGTTTTTGCTCGCGCCGTGCCTTGTTAAAGGCCTCCCGAAACAGGGCTCGCCAACCCGGGTTTTGATCGGCGTCTGCCGCCGGCACTTCTTCGACCGCTTCTTGCACGATTCTCGGGGTATCTGGCGGATCGCTACTTTCCACTCTTTCGGTTTCCATTTTGAGCACCCTCCTGAAACGAGCTCACTCCAAAGCCAATCGGCGCCAATGCCGGCTTGTCCACCGCTCCCGCCTCGGCCATTTGCAGCAGCAGGGTTTCGCTCGACTGCTTGTAGGGTGGTCGCTCAAACACCACCACCCCGTCGGCTCTTTCCCCCGGACCCAAACGCCTGCGGTTGAGCCGATAGTCCATCACGGCCAACTGCTCGGCCGTGGACCATCGGGAATGCTTCACGACCTTTCCCGACCTCATCTTGCCACCGAGTTGAATTTGAGGCGGCATGAGTAAGATGCTTCGCTTTGTGGGATTCACGGCCGAGAACAGAACGATTACCTGCTGTCCGCCATCGATAACCTCGCTGACGCCAGCGCGAAGACGCTCTCCGGAGTTGTCTTCTCCATCGACCTGTTCTCCGTAAAGCTGCGGCAAAGGAGCCCGCTCCTGGCGCTCCATCAACTGATCCAGGCCGTCCTCTTTTCCCCTCCCCTGCGATGGCTCCAATTGGTCCTGCGATCTCCCCGACGCCGCCATGTCTACTGGTTTCACGACGTCCGACACATTTCTTGTTTCCCCGAGCAGGACTGTCGGATGTCCTTCCTGCTCAATCAGAAATCCCCCGGCTGGCTTGTACCTCAGGAGAAAATCGACTTTCGCCTGACTCTGCGAGCTTTGGTCGCCCCGGCTAATGAGCAAAAGGCTCGCTTCATGCCCTCGTGTCGTTGAAATCAACAAATTAGTCTCGGCTGGCCTCGGCGTAAGAGCCTTCACGAAAACAAGTTCAGGTTCGCGCTCCGAGTGTTCGACCTGAAATAGCGCAGGATCCCCTACGACGACCGAATTCACGGTTTCAGGCATCCGGATCGTGGTTACAAAGTGAGCGGCTACCTCGAGCACCGTCACCTTTCCGTCAATTTGAGATTTCGTTTGGACTTTCGGCTCAACCTGCAACACCTGCGCCGAAGCACCCGGAATCAGGACGAACAGAAAGTAAACGCTCGCAGCTTTACTCAAGCGCATTGCTCCTCCTCCCAGCAGCAGGCAGCAACTTGGCGGCTAGGTGTTGCGCTCGTTTGGCACTGTAGAGTCGCAGCACCCGGCTTACATACTGAAAAACCTCCCGCGAGGAGTATTCCAGTCCCCGTAAAAGGATGGGTGACTCACCTGTTAGGTAGGCCGCCGTCGCAAGCCTCAGATCTCCTCGAAAGAGGCGAAGCAAGAATGCGAGGTACGCCACGCCACCGCGGATGTTGTCAGGGATCACAAAGCAGTCCCGCACTCCAAATCGCGCTGCAGTTTTCGGCATCAGCTGCATAAGCCCCGCCGCACCCTTGCGCGACACTGCTAGCGGATCCCAATCCGACTCGGCCTGAATGACTGCCTCTACAAATTCCCGCGGGACTCCATACACGTCCGCATAGTAGTGGGCCCACCGCGCCGAGTACTCCCGTACCGTCATCGTCTCTGCCGCACAAGTTCCGATGAGGCACAGCCACATGAGAATGGCCAATACGCGGACGGCGTATTTCATGCCGCTACTCCTGTTGACACTCCTCGGGAATCCATCTGACCCACGCCAAGTAGTTCGTCGCGATAGCGCTTCGAATCCGCCACGAGGCCCTCGAATCCTGCGCGCAACAAAAGGCGTTTTCGATCGGACTCCGTTTTCGCCAGCAGAGGAAGGAGCAAGTCACGCTGCTCGTGCGAAATCTCCTCGACCCCAAGGATCTCGAGAGCCGCCGCCAAATCCAGCATTTCCGCGATTGATGGCGCTTTTTCCATATTCCATCCCCGCAAGGCATGGGCCAGGCCTGCCATCTGACCGCGCAGAGCCTCGCTTGTGGTCCGGCTCCGAATTGCCAGAATCTCCGTTTCCCTCTCGACGGTTGGATATTCAAACCGCAAATAGAAGCAGCGGCGGCGGAGGGGATCTCCCAGGCGGCGTTCCTCGTTTGAACTCAGCACCACAAAGGGCATCTTTTGCGATTTGATGGTTCCAAGTTTCGGCACCGTCACCTGCCACGCACTCAAGGCCTCCAGTAACAGCGCCTCGAACTCCGGGCCCACTTTATCCAGTTCGTCCACAAGCAGAACACACGGCCGGTCTTCATACCGCAACGCCCTCAACAGGGGCCCTTCGGCAAAAAAATCCAGCGAATGAAGGCGCTTACGGATTGCATCCCAATCTTCGGCGAGCTGCTCCCGTTGCGTTTCGAGGTAGAGCTTTTGCAGCGCCTCGTCGAACTTGCCGATAGCCTTTTCCTCGGTGATGCCCTCGTAGCACTGCAGCCGCTCAACGACTGCCCCGGCGGCCGCCGCTACCGCGTATGCCAGCTCAGTTTTCCCGCAACCTGGAGGTCCTTCAACCAGCAATGGCTTCTTCATCCTGGCAGCCAGATAGACGACTTCGAGTGTCACCTTGTCGACGACGTATTGAGCCTCATGCAGTTTCCGCGATAGCTCTTCTGAGGATGAAAACACTTGAAGCGCCTCTCGATGGCGCACCATACAAGGAAAGTTTTCTCAACGCATCTGGCGAGATCTAAAGAAGGAGTCGAAAACTTGCAACATTGCTCCTCCGGCCACCGGTTAAGTCCAAAAAGGAGCAATTACTTGCGACCGACGCCAATCTCAGACGAGATTTTTTGCTGTTTCCTCACTATGTCGCAGGCAATTCCCGCGGCACGGGAACACTGTCGGTTTCATGTTCGCCTCCGCGCATTTTCCGTTCCAACTTTCTTTCACTGTTTCCAAGTCTGTTGCAAACATTTGGTGCCAAGTCGATCTTTCGACCGTTTCCGGAGTCCGCTTCCAAGAGGGCCTCGGCAGCCGCGCCGTGCACTGGTGCTGCCAACTATTTTCACTGGTTCCCAAAGGTGTCGCAAGCATTCGAGCCGACAACTCTCTCGACCGTCTTCTCAACACGAACCAGTGGAAGCCAAACGAGGAGCGCAGCGCCACACCGAGCACTCTCCGTTCCAACTTTTTCCGCTGATTCCTAAATCTGTCGCAAGGATTTCGACCAATTCAACCTTCCGATCGTTTAGAGGGCCGGCTTTTCGGTGAATCTCGTCACCAGCACGAGGCACGTTTGTTGCCAAGCTCTTTTGCTGTTTCCAAAGCGTGTGGCAAACATTCGAGCTACCCATTCGTCCGGCCGTTTCCACAAAACGAACGATTTCAAACCATGCGAGACGTGTGCCGCGAGACCCCGCATTTTTCGTTCCAACTGTTTTCGCTGATGCCGACTTCTGTCGCAATCAATCCTGCGTGCCAAAGCACGCCGTCTCCACCCTTGTTTGACAGATATGACTATTCCACTTACAACAGCAGCCGTGACCACTGCATCCGTAGCTCAAGCCATTGTGAAGCAGCTTCAATCTCGGCAGCTTCCACAAGGAGGTTGGAGCTACCAGGCACGTTCACAACAAGCAGCCATGGAGCCCACGTGCCTGTCCTTGCTCGCGCTGCGGTCGCTTCAGCAGGATGCGCCCAATAAAGGCACAGCGTTCTTGTTGTCCACGCAGAACCCCAATGGCAGCTGGCCCGCCTTTGAAGGCGATGGCCGTGAAGGGTCATGGACAACTTCGCTTGCTCTCCTCGCGCTCCGAGGCGTGTCCGTCTTCGCGCCAGCGGTTGATAGAGGCCGGCGCTGGCTCCTTCGATCCAAGGGACGGGAATCTCATTGGCTGTGGAAGTGGAAGTTTCGCACCACGGATCGACACGTCCGTTTCGACCCGGACAAGTTTGGTTGGCCCTGGATGCCCGAGACGAACAGTTGGGTTGTGCCTACCTCATTTTCTTTGCTCGCTCTAAGGCATTCCTTCCAGCCTGACCAAGAACCGTACGCTCGCTTCCGGATCGATCGTGGTATCGAAATGCTGTTCGACCGTGTGTGTCCCGGAGGCGGGTGGAATGCTGGCAACGGTGTTGTCTACGGAGAGCCTCTCGCGCCGCATCTCGACGTCACGGCGATTGCCCTGCTTGCCCTCGCTGGCGAAACATCTCACCCGACTGTTCAAACCAGCCTCGACTGGCTTGAGAAAGCCGCTCACACGTGCACAGCACCGTGGAGCTTGGCTTGGGCGTCTATGGCACTCTTCGCGCACCAACGTCCCCCCGCGGCGATGGTTCCGTCGTTCTTGGAATCGCTGGACCCCTGCGGCATCGAAGACGCAGCGACACTGGCGGCCATCGCGCTCGCTTTGCAACCAGTAAGCGCCATTAAACTTCTTGGGGCGCAGTCATGAATCTTGATCGCAGGACACTACTTGCCGGGTCCGCCGCCCTTGCGGCCGGCGCCGCAATCTCGCAACGCCTTTTTCAGACTCCGTATGATGCCGATAGACGTCCAACTCCTTCGCGGGTGGCAATTCTCCACGCCCAGGAATATTCGGAAGACCTTGAAGACCTATTGATGCAGGGGCTGCGGCTCTTCCGTCTCGATCTCACCGACCGCTCTGTGCTCTTGAAGCCAAATCTGGTCGATTACATTCCTGGCGATGCGATCAACACTCATCCTCTTTTGGTCGCCTCGGCCGCCGAGTGTATCAGGCGCCTGGGTGCAAAGCGGGTGGTCGTTGGAGAAGGACCCGGCAACCAACGGGACACTCGTTTGCTGCTGTCACAAAGTGGATTTGCCGACAAACTGCGGCACTTGAAGATTGATTTTGTAGATCTGAATCGCGACCAACTCGCGCCGGTTAAACTGCGGTCGAGCTACACGGATCTGGGCCATCTGTGGTTGCCGAGAACCATTCTGGAATCCGACTTCATAGTGTCGATGCCAAAGATAAAAACGCATCATTGGTCAGGCGTCACGCTGAGCATGAAGAACATGTTTGGTGTTGTCCCGGGAGCGAAATACGGTTGGCCGAAAAACATCCTCCATTGGAAAGGCATCCAGCAAAGCGTCGTTGACGTCTGCGCGACCGTCCCTATTCACTTTGTCATCGCGGATGGGATTATCGGGATGGAAGGAAACGGGCCTCTGAATGGCGCAGCCCGTCCACTCGGCACGGTCGTTCTGACCGACGACCCGGTAGCGGCCGATGCAACCTGTGCCAGGCTTATGGGCCTCGAGCCAGGCGGAATCCCGCATATCCGCGAGACATCCAAGTTCTTGGGAAACTCATCCGCTGCGATGATCGAGCAGCTTGCGGAAACGATCCAGTTGCCTGAAATTCCGTTTCATGTCGTACCAGAATTTGAGTATCTTCGCGTGCGCCATGCCGAATCGAATTCGACACCCCACTCCGTGCAGGGTAAGTAATACAGTCCTTTGAACTCGCACGCACTGGTTAACTAGACCCTGCACGTCTGGTCGAAAATATGGTGCTGTGGAAAAGCCGCGGGGCCCGCTTGCAGCACAAAATAACTTTGCTACACTCGGGCCCATGTCAGCCTGATGGTCTCGGGCTGCGTCGATCAACGGATCCACGTGCATTCGAAAGAGTTGAATGTGCCTCGGATCCCAGGAGCGCAAAGTGAGCCGATCGACAAAGATGAAACGGATGCGTCAAGAAATTGTATTCCGTGGAATCGGATACCTTGGTAATTCGCCAAGATCCTTCAGACCCATTTAAGGCGCTACCGTCGGTCCATTTCAGTTGGATGTGTGGTTGCGCGGGCGGGGGAGGTCCGATCGCTTGAAGAAAACGCGAGACCCTGGCGGGATCGAACGGGAGATGCAGCTGGCGGCTCGGCGCCGCGCAGACCAACAGGCGAGACGTATCCGCTGGGACCGGCTTCTGCAAGCTCGAAAGGATTACGTCAGTTGGACGGAATTTTACTTCTGGGCACGCTCCATCATGGAGGCTGACGCCGGGATCTCCGATTGGCTCGGCGGCATCCTCAAGGAACGAACACCAGGTTTCATCGAATACGACTTGGCATACCGCGGAGCACACCCTAAGCAGAAATCTCTTCCATGGCAGCGTCTTACTGAATGGATCAATGAAAACATTTTTGAATCCGCTCATCGGGAAGGTTGGCTCGAAGCAATCACATTCTATGCCGCTCGTGATCTACGTTCTCAGCGAGCCATGGCGTATTGGATGGAGTGCCGGACTCTTTGGAGACAACAGAGACCCCATTCCTACCCACTATTTGAAGAATGGAGACAATCCGCTGAGGACCGTGACTTCGCCCCAATCTTGCTGCCCGAAATCAGCGCCATCGTGCAGTCCTCAAAGCGGGTTTCAATCGAACGGCTCGCGGCCGAGGTCGAGCGCTACGTCGATTGGGAGGCCTTCGCCTACTGGGCCCGTTCACCTCTGGTTGAAGGAGGCGGGCTGCCACCGGAAGTCGAGCGGGAGCTACAAGCACGGTGTCCCGGATTTCTCGACCAGGACCAGGGTCTGCGCGGAAACGACCCGCCGGGGAAACCTCAATCCTGGGTTCGCCTTCTGGCGTGGGGAGAAGAGCAATTCTTCAGTAACGCCAAGAAAGAGGGATGGCTTGATGCGGTTCTTTTCCATGCCGCAAACCATCCGCGCAAAGTGCGAACTTCCGAATACTGGGCACACTGGGATAACCAGTGGTCTCGGGACCCCAAGGCTCCCTACCCCTCCTTCGACAAGTGGCGCAAAGACGCGGATGATTACGTCGAAGAGGCCTCAAACTGAGTCGCGTGGACGCGGATCATGCCGGCTTCGTACGCATGGATACTGAAATTGAACGGAAGACTTCACCCTTGCGAGGATTTGGTCTTGACGGCAAGCTGGGGACATGACCTGATGTGCCGGAAGAAGGCGTTCCCGCGAATGGGCCGGCGGCAACCTTCGCAGTTCCTTATTTTCAACGCTTGCTTATATGCAGACCGCACCTCACCGCCCTCGCCATTCTTCTGCGCCCTCACGAGGCCCATCGATTCCACCAGCCAGACCTGGGTATCCTTGCCCAGCAAGTCGTAGTTGATTTCTGACCCATGCTTTCGGCAGAACTCTTCAAACGAACGTTCAGTGATGTGCGGGTCGCAGAATTTCAGCCAGCCCCGCGAAATCCAATCTTGAACGGATTCAGGACTCGCTCGAAAGTGCCTTGCGACTTTCGCCCATGTGTATCCAGCCCTGGAATTGGAACTTCCGAGCGCCGAAAATCTTGGCTCTCCAAGAGTCAGCTGCGGAGCATGCGTCATGGAGAAAGTTTCGAGCGAGGGTATGGAAATTCGCGAATCCCGGACCTTGAGCCATCCAAGCATGACCCACCGCAGCACAACTCTTGGGCTGACATGAAGGAAATTTGCAAGACCTTTTCGTGTATATCCGTCGGACACTCTGCCGCTTTCGCGCAGCCGCGAGAGTCTGCACCGCACTGCATTTGCACTCCGGTTCAGCAATTCTCCGATGACCTCCACGCGGTCGTAACCGGCATGGTCCAATAAAGTGCGGTCGTCATTGTCGGACCAGCGCAACGTTCTGCCGGCCTGACGAGATTTTGCAATTCCGGCTGTCAGACCTAACTTGGCCGCACGTCTCCAAATTACGTGCGGCCGCCAATCAGGATGACGCTTTAACAACTCGCGTACCGCTGCTTGCTTCCCTGACCAGCCTTTCTCGTATCCCGTGATTAGTACCCGATCATCTTCCGCGCTCCAAACGCTCCGCAGACAACTGGTCGCACGCGAGGGGTATCTGAGCTGCCGTATTCGTCGCCACAGTTCCGCGCGCTTCACTTCCGGTTCGAGCTTCAGAATCCTCTCGATCGCCGCATGAGAACCTGCACGGCCCCGCTTCGCGCCGTCGCACAGTATTTGATCCACCTGTTCCGAAGAGAAAAACCGGAAGGAGTAGCTGCCCGTTGTAGTTTCCCAACGGTCTGCCATGGAACTAAACACCTTGCTCTGTCCGCTCGAAAGACGAAAGGAGTCCGGTAAACGCTTGGCGTTTGCCGGCCACCAACGTTTCGGAAGCGTGTTTCCAGTGACCGCGTAGTGCGAATGATGGTCCCAATGCCTTTTGGGGCCATACACCGCACTCTCCCGTGCCGGATCACCATTCTTCTTTGCTCGGAAAAGCGGCCGGTGCGCGAGGGTCAGATACTGACCTGCGACGACATGCGAACGGTGAAATACCTTGCTTGTGGTCGGAACATCGGCCAGCAAGAAACAAAACCTCGGAAAGGCCAGCGGAATTAAGGCCGTATTACGGCAGCATCATGCTGGATTGTGTTTCAACGAGCCGGTGATTTGGCAGCTATTGCGACCACACGGAACTCGCATCGGGCTGGGTATGCGCATTCTTACGATCCGCCATGCACCCTCCCTGCACATCAAATATATATCTAGGATGGGTTCTTGCCCGGCAGCACGTCTCGAGAGACTTTCTCCGCTTGTTCTACATCGGCAAGGCGCTGTTCGAGTTCAGCACGGAAGATCTCAGCCTGCTCATAAAGCCGGGCATTCTGGATGGCGACCGCCGCAGGAATCGCAAGGGACTTCGCAAGTCGCAAATGGTCCTGGGTAAACGCCTGCGTACTCGAATCCCCTAGTGACAGAAGTCCGAGTATCTGCTGAGAAGCAAGGACAGGGACACACAGCCAAGAACGCAAATGAGAAAAACCTTTGAAGCCGTCCCATTCCGCCTCTTTTGCGGCGTCCGGAATAAGCAAGCTGTTCTTGGTGGCGAGAACCTGCATTAGAAAACGACTCTCCCGCGCATCAAAGGTTGGTGGAGATTGAGGGATGCGACGATTCGATTTGTAGTTCTGAACCTCGCGAGCGAGGAACAGGCGAGTACCTGCCTCCACTAATAAGACTCGCGCCGATTCACATTGAACTAGCTCCAACAGCGAGTGGAGCAGGGTGTCAAGCACGTAGTCCATGCTGAGGTTTTGCGTGAGCGCGAGGCTTGTCTTGCGGAAAGCCTCGGCTTCGGCCCACGCAGACTCGGCCAGATCCAGATTCTTTACAATCTCGGCTTCGGCCGCTTTTCGAGCGGAAATGTCCAGGGCAGTTCCAACGAGGCGCCGTACAATTCCAGCAGAATCACGGACCGGGAACCCGCGCACCCACACCCAGCGGGTCACGTTGTCTGGCCTCATGATCCGGAACTCCTCATCGAACTGGCCGGTTTGAACGGCTTCGCCCAGCCGGGAAAGAACTCGGACGCGGTCTTCCGGGTGTATGACGTCTTCGTATGATTTGGGATCGTCTCGTAGCGACGCACAGGTCCGACCTGTAATTGCTTCGTAGGCCTGGTTCACGTCGATGACTTTCTTACTCTCGGCATCCAGCATCCAGAAAATCTCTTGGATATTGTCCGCCATCTGGCGAAATCGCTCTTCACTCTCGCGCAAGGCAGCTTCCGCCTTTTTCCTTTGGGTAATGTCGCGGAGAACGGCCACATGCCGGCCTGGGAGGTAGTGCGCCCTTGCCGTGTATTCAACAAAGATCGTCTCACCATCCCCTCGCAAAGCACGTGTCTCACGGTGTTCGCTTCCGCGGTCGAGAAAGCGAGTCCAGGCCTCCTTGAAATCTTCGACGTTCGCGAAGAACTTCTCGATCGACTCACCCACAAGATCTTCGTGGCCAGTTCTGAGCAAGCTCAGTGCCGCTGGATTGGCTTCGAGACACAGTCCTTGGTCGTCGAGAACCAAGATGCCGTCAAGCGTGCTGTCGAAAACAGATTTGTATTCGCGTTCTGTCGCATCAAGCGCGCTCGCAGTTTCTTTCTGTTCACGACGCGCAAAGAGCAGAAATCGAACATGCAAAGCAATGGCTACAGAGAGGGCGGCGAGAGCAAGTGTGAACAAAACGGGAGACAAAGTTCCATTCTGGAAACGCGCCCTGAACGCAGTTGCGAGCAGGGTGATCGCTGCAAAGGAGATGAGAATGGCGCCGACCCGGATCCAGAGTTGCGGTCGAGTTTTGGAGTAGATTGTGCGAGGCTTTTGCATAACACCTTTGGGAGACCCAGAACTAGGAGGCCGTGGCATGCCCTGAGCGGCATGAACGGGATCTGGCAGTGATACCCAACATCCTTTGCCGTTCTCGCAGGATGCTATGCCCAGACGTGTGGAGAGTCAATACACCAAAATAGATTCATTACGCGCGGGAGACTGACCTGGTTCAAACCTGCAACCAAGAGGCCAAGGCCGCCTTAGAAAGAAACGAAATATCAGGAACGGGGAACCTTTTGCGCCAGCGAGATCAATTGGTTCAAGCGACAAGAGGCACGCTGAAGTTGCCATTCTCGGCTGGGCGAGAAGAGATCCGCTGTGTGGGCAATCGACTTGGATTGGCTGGAGACTCGGGGACGCAAGTTACTCCAATCGAAGGAATTCGCTACGCCTGAGAATCCGCAAGACCGAGCGGCATGGGTAAACTCCCTACTGGCGCAATGCGAAGAGGCAGCAATCGTCAGAGTTGAGCCAATAAGGAACAATGAGCGCATGGCGGCTCAACAAGGGGTCTTCCTTTGCAAGCTCCTTCACCTAGCATCTTTCAGCCAAACTCTAATGCGCATGATCGTTCACCCCGAGGTGCCCGGACAGCCAGTGCTGAGAAAACTTGAGCTGCCAGCAGGTAGTCGCAAGGAGTTTCTAAAGAATCTGCGAGCTATGAACATCCACAGAGCATCCCTGTTCCCGGGGCTCGATGGATTTGCGCAGTCGCTCCGGCTCGACCTAGAGATGAAAGACGGAAACGAAGGAACGTAGAGGCGCAAATCTACAGTTTCAGTGAAGTAGTTTCTAGCACGTCCCGACTATCTCCTAAACTGGTTTACTTCGTCTAAATCGGAATCAATAGATGGCCGGGAACTGCTCTCGCTTCCTTGGTGCTCAAATCGAACAAGTGGGCGTTGCTCAGCGGAAACCAAAGGCCTTCATACGTTCGACAGAGCATCACTTGATAGGTCATTGCATTGAAGATGCTCACGTTGCAAAGAATACGTTCGTCCGCGCTCCATCCGACCGCTATCATGTGTCCGTCGACGAGCGAACCGCGTCTGCTTTCCTCCGAGAGGCGCGGATTCCCTGCGATGAAAACAGTTTCCTCCTGCGGGATGACCTCGTCTCTTATGAAGCTCCGAACTACATCGAAATCGGCCCGCAAGAGAAGTCGCGTGTCTTCCCCGACGGCATAGGCCAGATAGTTGAACGCGATCTTGGCGACAGAACGCCGAATGATCGAATCGAAGACATAGGTGATTCTGGCAGTCATTTCCGGCTGTGGCAGGATGGTTGCCCAGGTGACGTGTTTCGTGTTGGACGAGAATCCGACCTCGCGCATGCGTGCCCTTAGCATTTGCTCCTCATCCGGCGAAGAGAAGAAATACCTCAATTGAGTATTCGGTCCGAGGCTCTGGAGGACCTCCTGATTCAGTTCCTCAGGCAGATACCATTTCCAATCGTAGGAGTTCTCAGCAGCGAAGCCCACCTGTGGGAGATAGAGCATTTGCATGCGATTTGGGCGACTGTCCGGCGCCAGAAGAACCTTCGCGCCGAACGTTGGGCCTGGAACTGTGATGCGCGCGGTCAACCTACTGCCGGGAATGCCGGCAACGCCGTCTCTTATCCCGTACTGATATCGAACGACGCTCTCTCCTGTTTCGCGCGCAAAATGAAGCTCCAGACGGTGGCCGAAGAACTGATTGCAGTCCCTACACACACAATGGAGGGTGAGGCCGTTCTGGAAGCGTCCAAAAGACTGCGGGATTACGTGTTCCGCAGGAAAAGCTTCGGATGAGATGCGGCGGCAATAGATGCAGGTGGACACGATAATGACAATCGTACCTTGGAATCTTCGGGTGACGCAGTCAGGCTCGGATGCATGGAAACAAGGGCGTAGAATTGGGAAGAGCGAGACCATCGGTAGTGAAGGAATGTGTGTCCGAAATCAAGCATGACGTAATCGGAGGCTGACAAAGTCCCAGAGGGAGACCAATACAGTGCAATTTCTGGAGTGGAATTACCAAATCGAAGCTCTCGAGCAAATAAACGGCCTTGAACCGCAGGAGAAGCAGGACGCAAAACGAGCGATCCTTTACCTGCAAAGGGTTCTTGGCGACGATTTCCTACGGAGATCGAGCGTAGACGAGCCATTCGTCGCGCGGCATCCGCTGCTGAGGACTTTAGCTAACTTTGCGCCGAGTTCCCGCCGAGCCATAACACGCTTCGCAAGCCAACTGAGAATCCTCGAAAGCAGCAAGAATCTTTGCAACGTAATAGCTCGACTGCACGATCTGACCCAGTTTGACCACGACGCGCTACTCATCAAGATGGCTTCAAGGCTTGTGGCAGAAGGCTTGCGAGCGCAGTTTGAGCCAACTATGGAAGTCAAGAACAACCAGAAGCAGCCAGACTTGAGATTGGAAGAGCCTGTTACGGGTGAAACTGTATTTGTCGAAGTGACGACACAGGTCGCTTCACAACGAGAGCGAGAGATAACAGAAACGAACACGGCCGTTTTCACCGCCGTGTTCGGCACTCGCTATGACGCATGTCTGTCAGGTCGCTGGGAAAGCATGCCTTCAAAGGAAGCTCTGGACAGCATTCTAAACAAAATCGATAACGCTAAAGCGCGTGCGATCAACGAGCGAACCGTCGTGACTGTTCAAGAAGACGGCATTTTGGAAATGGCCCTGTGTCACAGGGATCAGGCAAACCTACTTGATCTCTGGTCGATGGAACGCGACCTGTCGGGGAATGGCCTCATTGGGCCAACCATGATTTCCAACGATACTGTTAGAATCAAGCGGAAAATCAGAGACGAGCAGGTGCAACTGCCGGAAGCGACGGCGAATGTGCTAGTTATGTTGACTCCGGACGTTTTTTTCCGAGCGGGCGGTCTGGGCAGGGTCGCAAGAGAGGTGGAGGAGGGCGTTTTCAAATATGAACAGGTGCACCTCGTGATTCTGCATGGCGAGTACGTCGGAGAGCCCGAAGGACCATCGGCCTGTGAGGTTGAAGAGCATCGATATTCGCGGAGAATTGTTGATGGCTTTGCTGAACATGACCTCGTTTTAGTCAACCGGCATTCGCAAAGGAAACTCTCAGACAGTCTTTTCAGTATATTCTTACGATCCTTCTAGTGGTGGGAAACAACCACGCACCGCCGATGCTCGGGTCGTGGATCGAAAGCCCACCACCCTAAGCGGGCACGGGGAGAACACCTGCCTGGTGAGCAGGTGTTCTGGCGTGATGCACATAACCGCGGCGCAGATCATGATCGAAGACGGTGCCTATTTCAAAGGCTCGATTGAAATCGAGCGAAGTGTAGAGACAACATCCGGCAAGGACGCGTCTCCGCCGGCAATCCTCCACTGAGCGCATTCACGGCCATCCCCCACCGCACGGGGTAGAGTGCGGGCGGCGATGCAACGGCGGAAGCACGGGAACGGGCCTGTCTCCCCGGAACTCCTAACGCACTTTTTAGCATCTCCGTGTTGACCTGGTGGCTATCCGCCAAGAATCCGATGCCCGCCAAAGACATTAACGAAGCATACCGGCAACTGGTCCTGCCCTGCCTGGTGTCGATTTTCTGTTAGCCTAGCTCCCCAGCGCTGTATAGTTCCCCAGAACAGCTTTGGGCGAGAACCCCCATGGAACATAACCATGAACATCACGAGACGCCGCACGGCGGACCTGACCGTCAGCACGGAGCGCATGATACGCACACTGCCGCCGGCAAGCCGCACGCCGGACACGACCGGCACGCCGGGCACTCTGTGGCCATGTTTCGAGAGAAATTCTGGCTGAGCTTGGCGCTCACGGTGCCCGTGGTGATCTGGTCGAAAGAGGTGCAGCACTGGCTCGGTTATTCGGCTCCGGTGTTCCCCGGTTCGCGATTCATTCCCGCGATCCTGGGCACGGTTGTTTTTGTCTACGGCGGAGGCGTGTTTCTGCGCGGCGCGTGGGGCGAGCTCTCCGAGCATCGTCCCGGCATGATGACCTTGATCAGCCTGGCCATTCTCGTTGCGTTTGCAGCTTCGCTGGCCGCGACTCTCGGCTTCTTCGAGGTGGACGTATGGTGGGAACTAGCCACACTGATTACCATCATGGTCCTTGGGCACTGGCTCGAAATGAAAGCCATCGCACAGGCGCGGGGAGCGCTCGATGCACTGGCGGCCTTGTTGCCGGATAGCGCCGAGGTGGTTACCGAAGCGGGCACGGAGAAGGTTCCGACGACGCAATTGAAAGTTGGCGACGTCGTGCTGGTGCGTCCCGGGGCTCGTGTTCCAGCGGACGGAACGGTGATCGAAGGCACCGCGGATGTCGATGAGTCGATGATCACCGGCGAATCGCGCGGTGTCGCGAAAGGGCCGGGTGCGAGCGTCGTCGCCGGCACCGTGGCGGCGGGCGGAAGTCTGCGAGTTCGTGTCACGGCCGTTGGCGAGCAGACGGCCCTCTCGGGAATCATGGGATTGGTGGCCGCGGCACAAGCGTCCGGCTCTCGGGCCCAAGCGCTGGCTGACCGCGCTGCCGCTCTCCTCTTCTACGTCGCGCTCGGTTCCGGTGTGGTGACGCTCGTCTATTGGTGGATGGCGGGTGACCGAGAGCACGCGCTCACGCGGACGGTGACGGTGCTCGTGATTGCGTGCCCCCATGCGCTGGGACTCGCGATTCCGCTGGTGATTGCCATCTCTACTTCTCTCGGTGCTCGAAACGGCTTGTTGGTCAAGGACCGGCTGGCGCTCGAAAGAGCGCGTGATTTGGAGGTGGTGATCTTCGACAAGACGGGAACGCTCACACGCGGCGCGCCGGTTCTTTCGGGCGTGGCGCCGGCAAAGGGAAGTAACGAAGCGGAGTTGCTGGGGCTGGCAGCGGCCGTCGAAGCGGACTCGGAACATCCGATTGCGCGAGCCGTGGTGGCGGGTGCGAGGCGCCGTGGGGTGCTTCCTCCATCGAGCACAAACTTCGAGGCATTACCGGGGCGCGGAGCGCAAGCCGAGATCAATGGCCAGAGTGTCGCCGTGGGAGGGCCGCGACTTCTTGCGGAATGGAAGACGCAAGTTCCCGCAGAGGTTGCGAGTGCGACCAACGCGTGGGCTTCCGAGGGGCGCACGGTTCTCTACGCCGTACGTGAAAGGAAAGCGATCGGCGCCCTGGCCGTGGAAGATGAGATTCGTCCCGAATCCCCGGAGGCCGTTCGCGCTCTGCACGGTCTGGGCGTCCGTGTTGCGATGATTACGGGTGACTCCGAAGCGGTGGCGGATTCGGTTGCCAAACGCCTCGCGATCGACGCGGTTGCGGCCCAAGTACTTCCGGCGGAAAAAGCGTCCGCGGTCCGGCGATTTCAAACGGGTGGAAAGAAAGTGGCCATGGTCGGAGACGGGGTGAATGATGCGCCCGCGCTTGCGAGCGCGGATGTGGGCATTGCGATTGGCGCGGGCACGGACGTTGCCGTCGAGAGCGCGGGAATCGTTCTGGTGCGCAGCGATCCGCGGGATGTGGTGGGCGCCATTGCCCTGTCGCGCGCCACCTACCGCAAGATGGTGCAGAACCTTGTTTGGGCGACGGCCTACAACCTTGTGGCGATTCCCGTGGCGGCGGGGTTGTTCCTTCGCTGGGGACTCAACCTGCCCATGAGCGTCGGAGCGATTGCCATGAGCCTATCGACGATCATCGTCGCCCTGAACGCGCAACTCCTGCGCCGCTTGAAGCTCCGCCCTTCGGCCCGGTGAGCCGTTGTCTGGGCAAGAGACTTGGATACCAGGAGCGTTGCGCTCTTAGGACCGGGAGCGTATATTCAGCCGATATGCTTCTAGCAGGAGAAACAAAGACACGCGTCTTGGCGCTGATGTTCATCGCCGCGATGATTTATGGCTCTTTCTGCTCGACGGCATGTAGCTTGGGCGCTTGCCCTACACAAGCAGAGCAGTCGGCCCGCCATGAGTGTGCTCACCCATCGTCGGCAAACCACTCGCACGGTTCCCGCCATTCTGGGCCCGGAAGGTCCGACTGCTACGCGCACCATCACCCGACGGTGACCATTGTAAAGGCAGACGCTTTGCCTCAGTTTCAATTGTCGAAAGTGGGCCAAATCGGTATCCCTCAACTGCTGTCCGAGTTGTCCGGTGCGCCTGCCGCAGACTCGCGTGCGCCGGGATTTTCGACTCTAGGGTCTCCGCCGATTTCGCAGGCTCCTCTTTACGAGCAGATCTCCGTTCTTCGAATCTAGCCTTCCGCGTTACGTTCCTTCATTGAATCGCCGCGTGTCGTGACATCTGTCGCGTGTCTGCGTGTATTGCTTCGATCGCGGCAGCGCCATTCGCAAAACCCATACCAACAAGGAAATCGAGACTGAGGAGGAAGCATGGATCGAACGCGTCGGAACTTTCTGCAAGGGGCGGCGCTTTTGAGCGCCGGCGTTCTTGCAACACGGAGGCCCGCGGAAGCTCAGGGTAATCCCGGAAACGAAAGGATGCCCTTGCCCCAGGGGATGAAGATGGACCACGGCAAGATGTCGATGCCGCGGGACTCAGCACACCGCCTGCCTTCGGATCGTAGCAACTTTCTGCCCGTGGTCACGCCGGATGTTTCGGACTTGCCGTTCGAGATGGACAACGGGGTCAAGGTTTTCCACCTTGTGGCCGAGCCGGTGAAGCAGGAGCTGATACCGGGCAAGACCGTAAACCTGTGGGGTTACAACGGCAGCGCGCCGGGTCCAACCATTCAGGCGAACCAGGGCGATCGCGTGCGCATTCTCGTCGACAACCATCTGCCCGAACCAACTTCGATGCACTGGCATGGGTTCGACATTCCCTTCGACATGGACGGTGCGCCTGGTCTATCCCAAGACCCGATTCGTCCAGGAGGCCGATTCGTCTATGAATTCACCCTGCAGCAAGAAGGCACGTACTTCTATCACTCACACATGGCGATGCAGGAAATGATGGGCATGATCGGCGCGTTCATCATGCATCCGCGGGAGCCCTACGATCCGCCTGTCGATAAAGATTTCGCCGTCGTTCTACAGGAATACGCCATCCTTCCGAACAATGCGACGCCGAATTCCATGAACATGGAGTTTAACTGGCTGACATTGAACGGTAAGTCGGGGCCCGCCTGCACTCCTCTCATTGTTCGGCTCGGGGACCGCGTGCGTTTGCGGTTCATCAATCTCGGTATGGATCACCACCCCATGCATCTCCACGGTCACCAATTCGTGATTACCGGGACGGAAGGCGGACGGCAGCCCAAAGCGACCTGGGGACCAAACAACACGGTGCTGGTCGGTGTGGCACAGGCTCGAATGGTCGAGTTCGTTGCGAACAATCCCGGTAACTGGATGATTCACTGCCATCTGCCTCATCACATGATGAACCAGATGTCCTCGACGGCAGGTCCGTTGACGCGCCGATCCGGCATGGTTGCGGGAGCCGGTATGGAGCAGGGCATGGGAATGATGCGGGGAGGGAACGCGACATCGGAGGAGAACGGCCCGAGCCTCGGACGCGGTATGGGTGTCGGCGCTACGCTCGAACAAGCGACTTCGAACAGCGCGCTCTCAAAACAAGAAGCACAACAACAAACGGGACTATCCCAAGAGATGCCGGGAATGCAGATGCAAATGCAGGTGGACAAGGCCGACGTCAGCCCGGACGCCAACTCGGTTCCGGGCTTTCCGCAGGACGCGTTCATGGAAGGCCCGGTTATGGCCATGGACGAAATGTTCGACAAGCCGGAAACGTTTGGATTGCGGCCGGGATGGAGTGGATTCATGCAAGGCATGATGACGCTGGTGCGGGTTCTTCCGCCGGATCAATACGAGCACATCCTTGAATTGCGCAAACAGCGCGACAACAAGAATCCGGATGACATGCCCGGAATGCACCACCACGCCGGGGGAGGTGTCGCAGGATCAGGAACAGGAGATTCTCAATGAAAAAACTGTTGCCCTTCAGTGTCTCGGTGTCTATCGTGCTTACGTTGGCGGTTCGGCCGCGAGAGGCCGCCGCGCAATCCGCCGCCTCGCAAGCCACGCGATCCTCCTTGGTCCGTGTTTCCACGCCGCAGCCGGGAATCCCATCCGAGCGCCCGGCGCAACAGCAAGCCGAACAGCAGAAGGACTCTTCCGGTGGGAGGATGACCCTCGACGAGTTGCAGCAGATCGCACTGCGCAATAATCCAACGCTCGGTCAGTCAAGAGCGGGCGTGAAGGCGGCCCAGGGGCTCACGCGCCAGGCAGGGCTGTGGCCGAACCCCACCATCGGCTATGTCGGCGAGGAGATCCGCGGAGGCTCTTTCGGCGGAGGGCAACAAGGCGTGTTCGTTCAGCAAGACGTAATCCTCGGCGGGAAGCTTGGATTGGACCGAAAAATTCGAGGCGAGGAGAGCAAGCAAGCCGAAGCCGAAGTGGAAGAGCAGAAACTCCGTGTGGAGAACGGCGTTCGCGTGGCGTTCTACGAATCTTTGGCCGCGCAACAGATGGTAGAAATGCGAAAACAATTGAACGCTCTGGCTCGGGACGCGGCCGAGACCACAAAACAGCTTTTCAATGTCGGGCAAGCGGACCAGCCCGATGTGTTACAGGCACAGGTCGAAGCGGATGAAGCGGACGTGGCCGTCATCACTGCAGAGCAGGAGCAAGAGCGCGCATGGCGGGTGCTGGCTGCTGTCGTCGGCAAGCCGGAACTGCCGCTCACGCCGCTCGTGGGAGATCTGGAAGATTTACCCACAATCGACCGCGATCAAACCGTCCAGACAATTTTGAGCAGTAGTCCCGCCATGAAGATCGCGCAACTCGGCGCGACGCGTGCGGCTGTGGAAGTCACGCGTTCCGAGCGCGAAATCGTGCCGGACCTTTCCCTGCGCACGGGCTACATGAACAATCTGGAACAGCTGGGCTCCGTTCCGCCCAAGGCGGTTGGCTCCGAGGGATTTGCCGAGGTCGGCGTAAAGCTGCGCCTCTTCAACCGTAACCAAGGGACCATCGAAGCAGCCAAGGCAAATCAGGAACGCGCCACGCTCGAAGTCCAACGCGTAGCACTCGTACTACGACAGCTTGCCGCTCCGATCTTGCAGAACTATGCAAGTTCCCGGGCCGTGGCCGACCGGTACAAAACGAGTACGCTTCCAAAAGCCCGGGAAGCTTACCAACTTTACCTCCAGAAATATCACGAAGGGGCTGCCGCCTATCCCCAAGTGCTGATCGCGCAGCGGACTCTCTTCCAGCTTGAGACGAATTACATCGCCAGGCTCGAAAACGCGTGGATCAATGCCGTGGCATTACAAGGTCTCCTGCTTACCGACGGTCTCGATCTGCCAGCGCGGCCGGGGGAGCTGGATCGCCCGGTTCGCGAGATCAACATGCCGGTTCAGGAAAATCCGGGGACGCGCCCATGAAGCCGTGGAGAATCGTCGCCGCCCTCATCCTTGCGACGGTTATGGTTCTGATGGCGCTCGCCGGGCATGAAATTCGACGCGGCTTCAGCGCACGTGCCGAGCCTTCACGAGTCGAAGCATTTGTTGCGAAGACCGCACGCAAAATGGCTGTCCCGTCGAACTATCGAAGCCTCCAGAACCCATATGGGGCATCGTCCGAAAACATCCGCGCGGGTATGAACCATTTCGCGGATCACTGTGCCATCTGTCACGGGAACGATGGAAGCGGCGACACGCCGACTGGCCGTGGACTCTACCCCAAGCCACCGGATATGCGCACTGCGGAGACTCAGAGTAAAAGCGACGGCGAACTGTACTACACGATTGAAAACGGCGTTCGCTTAAGTGGCATGCCCGCATTCGGCGGGGAGAAAGCACACGGGGGAGACGCTGACAGTTGGAAGTTGGTGCTGTTCATCCGTCACCTGCCGAATCTGACGGGCAGCGATATCAAGGAAATGGAACAGCTCAATCCGAAAACCGAAGAAGAACGGCAGGAAGAAAAGGAGGAACAAGATTTCTTGCGGGGAGGTAGTTCGGAAGTTCCAGCCAGTAAATCGCATCACCACTAAGGAGAGGGGAGCATGAAACGCGAACTTATTTTTCTATTTGTTACCGGCTTGTTAGCGAGTGTGGCTTTCGCGCACGGAGACGAGAAGCATGTAGTCGGAACGGCAACTCAGGTTTCGCAGGAGTCCGTTACAGTTCGAACTAACGCGAACGAGATTGTTGAAGTTCTGATCGCGCCCGAGACGAAGTTTACGAAGGGCAATGTAACGGCCGCGGCGGGCGACGTGCATGTCGGTGACCGTGTGGTTATTCATGCGGCGCCGCGAAAAGACGGAAAGCTCGTGGCCCACACTGTGCAAATTGGCGAGGGAAAGGTTTCCGCACAGCCTCACTGAGAAACGTGAGCGACAACGGGTTGGCAATGGGGAAGGGGAATTCAGGGTTTAGTCAAGTGGAGCCGAGGTTTTGATTCTGCAAATGGAAGCGCATGAGTGCAAGAGTTGCGCTTGCTCAAGATAGACTAGGCGCGTACCCGGCACAGACAATACAGGAACTGCTGCGTCGTGCCAAAGGGTGTCTGATGTATTTCCTGCGAGCTCTCGATCAGCCGGAACCGTCCACCAAACTCGTCGTGCAACGAACTGGCGTCGTACCGTACAACCTCCAGTCCGCTGCATTTCGTGGGTCCCTCCGGCCCGAAGGTGCTGATGAGGACATACCCGCCAGGCTTTACTGCGCGGGCCACCTGCTGGACGTAGGCAGCACGTTGTTCCGGCGCCGTTAAGAAATGAAATACGGCGCGATCATGCCAGACGTCATACGTTTTCGACTCTAACTCGACCTGAGTGATGTCCGCGACGATCCAATGAACGTTGCAAGCCTTCTCTCCTAACCTCGTTTTGTTTACGTCGATGGCGGCCTGGGACACATCCAGGATCGTGATATTTCGGAATCCCTGTTCGAGTAAGTCATCGACGAGGGTGGACTCCCCTCCGCCCACATCGATCACGGATGCGGCCGCGCGATCGGAGACAACGCGTTTGATGAGGGCCAACGAAGTTTCCAGATGTGGGCGGTACCAGCTAACCTGATTTGGCGCTTTCGTGGTGTAGATGTTTTCCCAATGCGTTTTTACATCCATCTTATTCCTCCCGTTAGGAATTCGACGGGTAAGCAAAAATGGAGCCCGGAAAACAGCAGTATAAAGGATATCGGGAAACGTCCCAATGCCTTGAGCTCGTTCGCTGAGCTGATGGATCGGTGCACCCGAAGAATCACTCGGCAAGAGAATTCCAGTGCGGCTGCGAAATTAGCGGTGAATGGGCGCGCGGGGCGCGACGGTGTCCAAAGCGCGGCGCAGCTTGTCGTTCACCTGACTTGCCAAGCCGGCCATTTCCGCATGACCGGTCACGGAAAGCATGCGTTCCGCATCCACTGCGCCCACGAAAACTTGCGAATTCTGCTCGTACACAACGGCATTGCAGGGTAAAAGCAGTCCGAGGTTCACATCTTGCTGAAGCGCCTGTTTCGCCAGTGGCGGATTGCAGGCACCAAGGATGATGTATCGTGGGAAGTCAATTCCCAGCTTTTCCTTCAGTTTGGCGCGTATGTCGATCTGGCAGAGCACGCCAAACCCTTCTGCCTTTAGGGCGGCCTCGACCTTGGTGATTGCCTCGTCAAAATCCAACTCAGTGGCTCGAACATCTCCGTAGGGACAAGAAGTCGAAGTTTGCATGTCTGGCCTTACCTTTCTTCACCGGGCGTCCGAACCGAGTGTGTGGTCGCTTTTTTGTCCGAATTGACCTTACGCCGCGCCGCGGCGTCGCAATCACTCGACATTCAAGTTCGGACACCGAACCTTGGGAGTGCCCACCGCATAAGCACGATGTACCCGACTACGAAGAGAAGCAATGTCCACGTGTCGCTCAAGCGTTATCTCCTTCGCCGCAACGGGGTTTGGTTCGTTCTCGCTTAGTCCCGGAAAAGCGGATGAGGCATAAACGGCGAAGGAGCATCCATCTCGTACCTCAGCACTTCGGAAGGTTTGTAGGAGTATTCCTTGCCGCACTCATCGCACCGGGCTATGAAAGGCTTCTGCGTCGCTGGCCGCACGGCATAGGCATCGGTTATTCCCAGCGGGATTCGGTGCACGTTAAACGTGTTCGGATGGTGGTGATACCTGTGGTTCTTGCAGACCACGACCCAACAATAGTCGCGATCCGTCCAAGGTCCTTTGGCCAATTCTTCGGGGTGTTCAGGGCTCGAGATCACTTCCGTGCCGTGAGGCGACCCTGGGTCGAAGGTCGTCAGTTTCTCTTGCTCGTCTGCGAGCTTCTCCAATCGCGTTTGTCTTTTGTGTCGGTCCGCCGCCCGGGGAATGGGCGGGGGCGCTCCGAGTTCGGCCCACAGTGGCTCGTTGGCCAGACGTTCGCGAGCGAAGAAACCCACGAACAAACCCGAAACGCCAGTCAGAATTGTCAGAACAAGGAGCCAAATCATGATCGGCTTGCACCGTAGAACAACCGTCTGCAACGCTAGCCTAGCGCTTTAGGACCTTGCTGCACACGAGAGTCGGGGTGCTGTTCAGCATGAACAGCGGACCACGGACGGAGACCGTGTCGCCCATACTCATCCCGGCCACGTTGGCAACGTTTTCAAACATCGTCTGTGCCGACGTGTTCACGGTCATGGCGGTAAAACCGGCCGACGTCATCATTCCCGGCAGGCTTTGCATGGTGAATGTATCCGCATTGACAGTCGACGCGACTTTGGCGGTCATCCACGTCTTCATGAGCCGCATGTGGTTGGTGTTGAGTTGTGGTGGTGTTCCACTCACGAGGGCGGACGTAGGCTCGATCTGCACGACTTGACCGACCATCATATCGGTCGAGGCGGCAAAGGGCATGCCGCTCACGGGTAAGTCGGTGTCGTCGATATCAAACATGCTGCCCGCTTGCATGTTGACGCGGACGAGGGAACCGAGGTTCAGGCCCTGGAATGCCGGAGCCTCGTTGGTCATCACCATGTCGAACTGTGTGGAATTGTTGACGGCGACGATCATGCCGTCTAGGACCTGCGGTTGGTTGCTCTCAAAGCGGATTTTCTCGGCGTGTAACGTTCCCCCAGCCATCAACTGCATTCGAGCCAGTACGATCTGGCCTTGCGCGAGACCGGAGAAGCTATTGGATTTGCCGATGGCGTCAAAACCTAGGAACGTTGTGTTTGAATCCGTGCTCACGGTCATCGAGGTTATGCCTTGCACAAACGATATGGTGAATTGGTTGCTGCCTACGGAAGCGATCTGCCCCAGCATGTCGTCCATATCGTCGAGCACAGTTGAACCCTGGCTAGGCTGCTGCATCGCCGAACTCATCATCGGGCTCATGCCCATGTTGGATTGCAGCGAGTCCATAAGGTCAAAGTCGCATTGGATGTCGAACGGCACGTTTGCTTGTACATTGATCGGGAAAGGCGTGCCGGTAATGCTAACGCTGGAAGAAGACAGGGTGGGGCTGAGCTGGCAGACTTGCCCGTTGGCGCAACCGCTCCCACCCATCATTCCTCCTCCGCCCATCATGCCGCCCGTATTGTTGAGGAACGTCATTTGCGGATTGGAAAGCGTCATCGTCATCCCGGTATAAGTGCCGACCGGCAGCGAGATGGTTCCCATGTAGGCGGACATGCCTTGAAGCTGGGTCATCTCCAGGGTCGTGGGCGAATTCAGGACAGAGACATTGCCTGGCTGCAGCGTTATCCCGGTGATCGTCGCCTGGAATGAAAGGACCGTGACACCGGTGGGTGGCATGTCGTGCAAGGAGACGCTGGCCTGGGCACTCCCCTGCACCGGCGGTGGGGTGGTCGTGGTCGAGGAAGATCCTCCACCGCACCCGTTCAGCGTCAAAAGGAGTGCCACCGAGAGAATGGCCTTGATTGCGAGCGAAACTTTCATGTCTGCCTCTTTTTTTTGAAGTACTAAAGCGGATTTCCTTGCTCCGCTCGTAGTAATGAGTGACCTGGGCTGGGTCAGCTTACTTGGCAGGACACAACCCTGACGTGATATCTGTCACAGAAGGATGTGACCACTACGGCTTTGAGCATCGATTCGCAGACCGGTAACCGCCCAACCGCCTCGAATAAATGCAAATGAGACCAAAGTGTTACAGCCAATCTTCACGAGCCAAATAAGCATTCGCGAATCAATGCGATAGCATCTATCGGTGGAGATACTGTCGCTGCCGCTGTTTAGCTCGTCGAGCGATGCAGCGCCAAGTACGAAGGCGTGCGTGATTGGAACATTCAACACGATCTTTGGAACACTGGAACTGCTTGGGTTTCGAAAACCTGCGAGAAGCAATGGCGGTGACCAATAGCAGGTCAATCGGATCTTAAGAGTGCATGAAAAGCAGGATGTCACACGCCTGGGGGAGGCACGACATCCCTGGCGATGGTTTGGATTTCCTTCGACTTCGCGAATAGAGATTGTACGGCGGCTTCCGTTTGGGGAGAGAGTTGAAATTCTTCTTTCTTCATTAGGAGAAGCTGCAACTCAGCGTGCATGAGAAGGACCGGACCGGCCACTGTCTGCTGAAAGCGTTCCACCGCAGACTGCAGTGTTCGAAAGTCGCGTTCGCGCGCATTCTTCTGCCACAGTAACCAGCCCAAAGCGACACCGAACAGCAGGAACAGCAAGCGGTAGAAGATCATCGCGGGCTGGGGCCGGATCAACTGCATCCAGAAGCTCGTTTGTTCCATCCGAGCATGCATGTGGACATCAATGGTGCCCGCACCTAAGCCGAACAGGAGCCCGACGAAGATCTCTTTGTACTTTTGCAGCATCGGTCCTTCCTTAATTCGCGACGATGATCTTGGCAGCGCGCGGGCCACTGATAAGTTCTTCTGTTCTCGTTCAATGACGGTCACGATCGAGACTCTCACCGAGTCTCTGTCCAAATTCTCCCGGCCGAAGTGCGCCGGAGCCGAAACAAATGTTACCTCGCTCCAGGGCGGGCAGCCACCACGTCACGATGCCGTTGAGAAGGAAAAGAACGCAGTGGTCTCGGAACCCTCGAGCCAGGGGAGGATTCGGGAGACGTTCCCGTCTGGCAGATGAAATTCACTGAGGACCGAGGCAAGCCAGCCGTGTTCAGGCAGACGAGGGCTTCCGCGTACGACGTGGCGAATTCCCATTCCCACTCGTGAGTAACGAGTGTTGCGATCAGCTTGGAAGAGCTGATCATGCCTTTTCCGATGAGCAAAGCCCGGGGTTTCGTCCTCCTGTCCTTATTCCGATCGGTTCTCGATGGCATATTGGCCTCGTCTGGGCTCGCGGATGGAAGGCTTGCCGGCGTACGCAGATAACGCGTGCGCCAGCATGCGTTACTGGGAATCACAGAATATGGGCCACGTTTTCGCCTTTAATCACAACCTTTGTGATTCTCGGTGTGCCGTCGTCAGGTTCGGTATAGACGGTTGTCTTCTTTATCGGACTCGGCACAGGTTCGATTCGGCACGGGATCTCTCCTGCTTTGTTGTGTTCCGTGTACGTGTAGTGCCCTCCCTCTGTGCCGGACTGTTCTGCTTCCACTTGCTTGAGTTCAACGAAGCGCACGAAGTGGTCACTGCCAGAAACCCGATGCTGCACGACGTAGGTGTCTGGCTGCAGCACGATGCTTCCAACCTTGGTCGGTTGCGTCAGGGTGATTTCCCCTCTTTTCCCGACCTTGATGGCCTGTGCCTTCCCTTGCGCTTGGCCCTGCATCTGGGCGTGGTCGTGGCCTCGCGCAAACGCGACTGCCGCGATAAAGAGAGTGGCCGCGGCGGTCGCCGCCAGACGAGAAAAACTCCGTTTGAATTGCATTTCTGTATGTCTCCTTTCCAATGTTGGACCGCTGGGGACACGCTGCAATTCCGGCAGCGAGGTTCCACCTGATCACCAGCGGTCCCACTCCCTCAACGGCAAAATTCATGCCATCTTCGATGGCGAGTCACACGAATCCCAGGATTTTCGGTATCTGCTTCACTCCGCGAACGATGAATCCGAAGCGGGGTGGCCACCAATTGCGAAGCGCCCGTTTGTTTGGACTCCGGTGGATGCTGCGTCTGGCTGAAATGGGGCAGTATCTGGCTGAGAACAGTCATCGAGCGTGGAGACGAACGGAAGGCACGTTGGTTTCTCCGCCGGGTCAGCATAGAAGAATGCTGCGCTCCTCGATTGCCTTGCAGAAAACTGGTGGCTCACATGCGAAAACAGCACGGCATGTGGATCTGTCCGGTGGAGCGGCCCGACGAACCCATTGGATCACGGGAGCGTGTGGTGCGGACATTGTCGGTTATTGGTAGTGGAGTTTTGATGTCCGAAACAAGGCAGGCGATGGTCGATTTCAGCCGTGCCGAAACTATCGTGAGCTTGGCGTGATCCCACAACAAGAATCCATGATGAGCATTTTCCAGAAGATAGCGTTCCGTCCTTGCGACTAGGCTTTTTGGTCCGAGATGTGCTTTTTGGCAGTGTGCGAGTGGCTTCCAGGATTGAGAAGGCACTCGACATACAGCTCAGGGAGTCATGAAATGAAACGTTCCATATTTTTCGCATTTGCGTTGTTCACTGCTCTGGCCGTTGGCCCCGCATACGCTCAGCAAACCTCGCCGCTCATCATGGGAAAGCAGGGCTACGTCACCTTGAAGGCAGACACAAAGTTTGGCGACACCGTTCTGAAGCGCGGGACCTACCTCGTCCAGCATGAGACGAGCAACGGCCGGCACGTGCTCACGTTTTGGCAAATGGGCGATCCCTCGCTGGCCCAAGAGTATTCCGACCAAGCCTTCGTCGGCGAACCCGTGAGCGTGCCATGCAGTTTGGAGACGCTCGGTGGCCGCGTGAAGCACACCGAAGTGGAAACCGTTCCCGATGGCGCGCTGAGCCGCGTGGAAAAGGTGGAGATCAAGGGAGAAACGGTCGCGCATGCGTTCGGGAGGTAAGGAACGCACCGGGAGCCCGAAGAGTACACCAGAGGGCGCGCCAACTTCGCAATTCGATCGCGTGAGGGACGGCGCGCCCGCGTTTAAGACCGAAAAACCGTTCGCGTCCGGGTAAAGGCCAAATGCCGACACGCGAAATGAGGCAGCATGGTGCACTGCTTGTGAGGAACGCACAGAAAGCCGTTAAGGCAGCGGCGAAGGAAGCGGAAGAACACGAGAAGTTGGGGCAGATGATGGTTGAGGCGGCATCCTGCGACGGGCTTCCTGGTTTTGCGATCCGTTGAAATAGGGAAGTTCCCGCGCTTTGGGTGAGCTATCGCTTGCGCCAGGTCCAAAAGTTGTAGGCGTAGAGCACAATGCAGAAAAGGTTGGCGGGTATGAAACCAAATTGCGCGGTTCGTACCGCGATCACGCAAATTATCGCACTGTTGGTCCCGGCGACGACCCAACCGTGCCAGAGTTTCCTACCGACGAGAATGGTCGAGAGAATCGTAAGCACGCAGATGTAATCGAGCCGGAACACACCATCGCCTTTCGGTAGGCACAGGCAGCGATCAACCCTGTCCGGGCCTTTCGGTCTTGCGTGCCGTCGAAGCCTGCATCCGGCGATAGGCCGGCAATTGTGGCTCCAGCGGGACAGCCACTCCCGGAATTTTCGTGAGGGTGTGCTAAGACTCCGGGTCATTGTGCGCGGGTTCGGTCGCGGCGGCGTCACCAGCCGGCCGGAGTCCGTATTTCTCCATCCGGTAAATCAAGGTTTTCCGGCTGATATTGAGGTATCGCGCGGCGTTTGTCTGATTCCAGTGATGTTTTTCGAGGGCTTGCAAGAGAATCTCTTTTTCCACTTCTTCGAGGTCAATTCCCTCTTCCGGAAGCTTGAGGCTGATGTTGCTCACCCGCGACCTTGCCTGTCGGACCTCTGGGGGCAAGTGTTCCAGTTTGATCACGTCGCCTTTACCTAGAACAACAAGGTGCTCGACCACATTCTCCAACTCGCGGACGTTGCCCGGCCAGTTGTGTCCGGCGAGGGCTTCGAGCGCATCGTCGGAGATCGTGAGCATAGGAATTTGGTAGCGCCCGCAGTGCTTTTTGAGGAAATGATCGACCAAAAGCGGGATATCTTCCTTGCGCTCGCGCAGCGCGGGGAGGTTGATCGTCACGACGCTCAGCCGATAAAACAGATCCTCACGGAATTGGCCATCTTCGACCATGGTGCGTAGATTTCGATGCGTCGCCGCGATGATGCGCACGTTTACGCGGATTGGCTGCGGAAAGCCGATCTTGTCGATCTCGCGCTCCTGAATGACGCGGAGCAAGCGGATTTGTAATGCCGGAGAGAGGTCCCCGATCTCGTCCAGGAACACGGTTCCCTCGTTCGCCGCTTCGAATTTTCCGACCCGGTCACTCAGCGCGCCCGTAAAGGAACCTTTTCGATGCCCGAACAACTCGGATTCAATCAGATTTTCCGGAATGGCGCCGCAATTGATGGTCACGAAGGGCTTCTTGGCGCGCAGACTGTTCTGATGAAGGGCCTTGGCGAGGAGTTCTTTGCCTGTGCCGGATTCCCCGAGCACCAGGACGGTCGAATCGCGGCGGGCCACTTGGGCGCATACGTCGAAAACTTCGCGCATCTTTCGAGAATTGCCTACGAGATTCTCGAAGCGAAAGGCAGTTTCGGCAAAGTCGCGCAAATATTGGTTCTCAGCAACCAATTGTTGCCGCTCGAGGGCGCGATCCACGCTGAGTTTGAGCTCTTCGGGATTCAACGGCTTCAGGATGTAGTCAGCAGCGCCGAGTTTCATCGCATCCACGGCGTTAGCGACGGTGCCGAAAGCGGTGATGAGAATCACTGGTGTATTTTGATCGACGCCTTTTATGCGACTGAGCAAATCGAGCCCGTCGATTCCCGGCATGCGCAGATCGGTAATGACCAGCCGCGGAGATGTCTGCTCGAAAAGCTGCAGGCCGGCCTGGCCATCGGCGGCCGCGACGGTCGAGTAGCCTTCCTCCTGAAGCCAGAACTCGATCAACCGCCGCTGGCTCGAATCATCGTCTACGATCAGAATCGGCCGGTCAGGCATGGCTCCGTCCTTGCACGGTCACTTCCGGTGAACTGACCTCCGGGCCGATGGGCAGGGACACCGCAAAGGTCATTCCGCGTACCGGATTTCTTCGCGCCGTGATGTATCCCCCATGCTGGCTTACGATCTGGTAAGCGATGGAGAGCCCCAACCCAGTGCCGTTTGGGCGCGTGGTGACAAAGGGGTTGAACACGCGCTCCAGGTCTTCCGAAGGAATCCCAATGCCTTCGTCGTGTACTTCAAGGACGACAAAGTCGCCGCTACGGAGACATCGCAGTGCAACCTCGCCGCCGGAGGGCATTGCCTGTATCGCGTTGATGACCAAATTCAGAAGCACTTGTTTCATCTGTTCAGGGTCGACCCATACTTCCGGTACCCCATCCGAGGAATCAATGCGGACGCGTGCCCCCGACATCTTCGCGGTCTCGGCCGCGAGCTTTCCGACCGACTCGAGGAGTTGCAAGGGCGGCGTCGAAACGCGCTTCGGGGTTTGCGGGCGGGCAAAGTCCAAGAAGTTCGTAACCAGCCCTTTCAACCGGTCGATTTCCTTCCTGGCAAGTTGGCCGAACTCTTCTTTCGCTTCGGACGTCAGCGTGGGCCGAAGAAGGATCTGCAACGCCCCTTCGATCGATCCGAGCGGGTTGCGAATCTCGTGTGCGAGACCAGCAGAGAGCTCCCCGAGCGCGGAGAGGCGATCCGCGCGGCGCAACTGTTCAAAGGAGGATTGCAGTTGGCCATAAACCTCGCTCAGCTTTCGGGCCGTTTCTTCCACTTTCTTTCGTTGGATTCGTTCATGATCGGCCAGTACGCCGGTGAGACTGCCAATGACAAAGAACATGCCGATTTCGATGAATTGCGCAGCGCGGTACTGGGGCTCCGCAGCCCACGACATGACGATATGCGGGACGTAGAGGAGACCGGACAGGGAGGCCGCCAGCAGGCCACCCCGCAAGCCAAAGAACAGGGCCATCAGAAGAATCGGGACGTAATATCCCCGCTGAAGGAGCGGGTGCAGCCAGACATGGGTCGTCGGAACGAGATAGTGAAGGAGAGACACCACCACGATGGCCGCCAGCAATAGAGTGAGACGCGTTCCTTGGTGTAGTCGAATCCTCATGACAGCGCGATTCTAACACCGGGAAGAGCCCGACTTCCCAGTGGTCGCCCCTCGGGCAGGCCAGGGCAGAATTTGGGCGCTGAGTCTCCCCGACGTTTTCCTTGAGTCACAGCAATGGATGTGAGCAAGCGCGATTCCACACGGAAGTGCTCCGGCATCGGGCTTCGGCCGGTCCGCTTAGCCGCAATTCATCGGGTTGTTGTTGGAGATCCGTCGGGGAGATTCGGGAGAACGCAGGGGAAAATGGGTCGCTTGAGGGGATGCGGTGGCGGGACCCTGCGTTCTCCCAATGCTGTACCCACACAGGGAGCACGTTTGACTCCAAAGGTCGACCAGTAGAAAAAGCACGGAAAGGCGGGTGGGCCGGGCCTGAAGCTCGATCTTCCTGCCGCATTTCGAACACGGGCTGCCTGAAATCAGGCACGGGGACCTTTTCAGATGGCATTTCCCCAACGGCATTTTGTGTCTTTTGTGTCCTTTTCCACGGACCATGTCCCTCCCTTGGGCGGCCCATGGCGTGCTCCCTTCGAAGATGCCGAGGAAGGCAGAACGAGTCTGGCCGCATGCCCGCCGGGCAAATGGCAGCAAGTGTGAGCAGAACCATTCCGTGGCTGCTGAGGAGGAGATGTCCTAATGAAGGTGTTGGTTCTGGTCTTGGCGTTGTCGGCGGTGTTCGTGCCTGCGGCCAGAAGCTCCACGGAGGCGAAAGCAGCGCCGACCAGTGGCGTCTTCCTGAGTCCCGCAGACTACTTGAACCATCGCCTTTCCTTTCCGGGAAGCTGCCGATCGGAGGCTCACAAGTTGGAAGTTCACGATGTTCTGAAGAAACCCTACATCGATGTGATACATGCCGGGGAGAAGCGCCGCTATTGGAAGAACGCGGTGTTCGGCTTTCGAGCCTGCGACGGTCGAGATTACCGATTCGGAGCAAACCTCGAATATCAGATCCTCGAAGACGGGGAACTTTACATCTACCTTCGAGAAAGCAAAACGTACGGAAAGGGATTCCAGACGCGGATGGAGTATTTTTTCAGTGTGGGTCCAGAGGGAGCTATCCTGCCGTTGACCTTGGGAAACCTGAAACAGGCCGTTCCCGAGAACCGCAGGTTTCATGACAGTCTCGACGCAACTTTGCGTTCGGGACAAAAGCTGGAGACATACGATCGAGACAATTCGATGTTCCACGTGAATTGGCTGTTGATGGCTTCACGTCGTGATAATCCATGAGAGTCATTTGTCGTTCGCGGCCGAGGCGAGGTGGACGCTATTTCAGTGCTAGATGGACGAAAGGGGAGTCAGCATGAGATTTCAAGGTACGTGGACGGCGGTCCTCTTCTTCTGGTTGGTGGTAGCTGGTGGCGTGCGGGGGCAGGAGGCACAGGTTGACCGGCAGGGGAGCGACGCTGCGCCATCCGCGACGGCTTGGCGTTCCCCGGCGAAATTACACAAGACCTTTGGTAAAACGAAGGGGGAGATCGTCATCGGCGAGGAAGGAATTCGATTCCAGGCTAAAGAAGGCCCCACTTCGGATTGGCGGTTCGAGGATATCCAGACATTTTCCTTGCAGCCGCACAGCTTGGTCATCGAGACCTACAAGAATCGAACGCACCATATGCCCGGCGTGCAGCGATTTCACTTTGAATTGACGCAGAACGTTCCGCCGGAGATCGCCGCGAAACTGGCTCGGGGCGTCCCGCGACCATCGCAGAACGGCATTCCGAATCCCGCCTTGCCGAGCTTAACCGAGATTCCCGTGCACCACCGCACGAAGACCGGAGGCACGAATGGGATGCTCCGGTTCCGCGAAGAGGGAATCGACTATGTTACGGCTTCGCGGGGCGACAGCCGCAGTTGGCGCTGGGCCGACCTGGAGATTCTGTCTGCTCTTTCTCCCTATACGTTGTTCGTGTCCGGATATCGCGAAACCTACACGTTTGATCTCAAAAAACCTGTCTCGCACTCCGTACTCGATCGCGCGACGAATGCGATCGCTCTGTACGCCGAGGGCCAGCGTTCCGGCGACCTTGAACTTTCCCATTGCCAAAAATCGGAAATGGCTGAGTGCCATCGTCAGTAACGGGATAACGGTGGCCAAAGTAGGGCCGGTACCTTTCACACGGACTCACGAGCGCGATTGACTCGCAGGTGCATACCCGCTGTCCTGGTTTGTCCCACGGCGTCATTCAACACCGAACCACATCTCTTGGCCTAATGCGAGAGGTTCACCGACGGGAACATTCGCAAGGTTCTTCGTCGTTGTTTGCCCGGCCTGCGGCATCGCGTGCCGCAAATGAGGCAGAGGTTCGGGGGTTAGAAGACTTTGCGTGCACGGAAACGCTTTTGCGATCAGAGCATTACGGGCGGACGGAAGTGAATTTGGGTATGGCCGACCGCTTGCACCTCAGGCGAGTTGGAATGAAGGAGCGGCAATGACTACCACGGTCCGGGATCTATCCATTTCGGTGCGAACAGAGAGCAGCTATCAGCAGGTCGTGAACAACCTGCGCGAAGCGTTAAAGAGTCAGGCCCTGGAAATCCTTTGCGAGTTGCCGGTGGATCGCGAACTCGACCGCAAAGTCGGTCTGCGTTGCGAGCATCAGGGTCGGGAATGGCAGCACTACACCGTGTTCGTCGTTTGGAGTCCCTTCGACGCCTACCAAGCGCTGTTGAGTGACCGCGATGGCGGGCTCCTCGTTCCGTTTAACGTTTGCGTGGGCGAGGACGGGAGTTCGACGTTTGTGGCGGTAAGCAACTTTCATGGCGTCTTGAATGCAAAAGATGCCCCGATCGGCATACAAGTGCTGGCGCGTCATTTGGCGCGGAAAATTCGCCAGGTCCTCGCCGGGCTCGACCATGAGGAAAGTCGTTGCGCGCAGGGTGAGGTCCTGGCAAACGGCACACATCACCGCTGAAGGAGAGAAAGAGCGATTCGGAGGGGGAAATCACGCCATGAGAAAACTGATTGCACTGCTCACCGCATTCCTTTTCTTTGCCGCGGCGCCCAATGCGCCCGCGCAGCACGGGTCGGGAACGCATTACCCAGCTGCCGGGCATAATTCGCCTACGAGCGATTCCCGGCGGACGCTGATGATGCCGGCCAGCGATGACCAGCGCATGGCCTTGGCGATGTGCACAAACGCCGGGGAATCTGTCCGCAAAATAACGGACAAGATGGTCGGTCCAGGCACACGGTGGAGGTACGAAGACAAGACTTTTCGAGGACAGGAGGAGCGTCTCCGGATCGCTCTCGCCGTCCTGGCGGCTTCCCACGAGCAGTTCCGCGGAACACTCAGCGAGGAACAGGCCAAAGAGATCGCAAAGCGGCTCGCCAAGCTGGATCGGTTGCATCGCGAAGTTCTCCTGGCGCTGTCAGAGCTCGACGAGGCGCTAACGGACAAGCATCCCGATCCACGGCGTGTCTACGCAGAGGCCCACAAAATCAAGGAGGTCGCCGAGCACTGGGGCTCCGAACACAAAAAGATCGCGAAGGAAATGGGCATCCAGGGACAGAAGACAAGAACGGTATGAATTCTGTTTCAGGGGGAGATCTCATGAGACCACACATTACAGGTTCCGAGACGCTCAGAGATTTCATCCGCACGTATCAGGTTACCTTCTCGATCCAGTCGTCTGATGTGGTTCTTTCTGGGCGCACGGCGCAAGTCACGTTTCATCTGGAGCTCAGCGGACATCACGACGGCAAGTGCGGCGGCGTTTTCTGCCTTGGCTGCAACCACGTATTGCGTGTCCTGTTTGAAGTGGCGGATGCCCTGCGCGATTTCGAAAGCAAAGCCGTTAAGCGAGCGGGGTATGTGTACGAAAACAGCGCACTTTGCGGATCGCGCCGGGAGCGCGATCGTGAAGTCGTTCTCGGCCTGCGGTTGACGGTTCGGCGTCCCTTCGCGCGAGCGAGTAACGGCTGGGGATGGAAGTTCGTGGAGGGCGTGACATCCGCTCTCACTGGTCTTGGTTGCCGAGACGGCGCGACGGAGGGAGTCTCCGAATGTGGGGCCTGCGTTGGTCGTGTGCGGGAAGAACCGGGTCAACTGACGGTCAACAACGTGTCGTTTGTCACAGCCGACCATCGAGCGGGCGTTTCACTCGAGAAGATGCAAATGGAGTTCTAACGTATGGCCAGCTCCACCCAAAACAGCAAGGATTCTCTGGAACCGGGGCGTCTGCCCGCGTTGCCGTTGCCAAATCCGTGGGCTGAAGGCTGGAGCGCCCATCTGGAGTTCGCGTGCGGGGGCAGTTATGGCAGTTCGGACATCAGCGCCACCGCCATGTTGATTCTGGAGGCCATCCGTGCCGCGTACGTGGAAGAAGGAGTGAATTTGAGGCGGTGCAGCTAGTCTAACTGCGCTTGACTTTACGGGCGCGTCCCTGACGTGGAAGTCTACGACGCAATCGTTTTTGTTCGATGTGATCCAGAAAGGAGAGTCCCATGAAGACAACTTCGGAGACCAAACCGGAAGACTTGTCCCCGGATCGATTGGAAAAGATTCGTCAGCGCGCGTACGAATTGTATGAAGCGCGCGGACGGGAAGAAGGCCACGACTTCGACGATTGGCTTCAAGCGGAGGCTGAGATCGAAGCCGCAGGAGTCCGCAAAGCGAAGGCATAGTCCTCCAATCGGACCGTAGCGTCGCCCTTGGTGACCCGTTGTGCGAAAGGGAGGCGGGGATGAAGGAAATCAAAGCCTACGTTCGGCGGGATTGCGTGAATCAAGCCGTTCGTGAACTACAGAGGGCGGGCGCGCCCGGAGTCATGATTGGCGAGATCCACCCGGTCGGCTACGACTACGAGCCGAACTACTTTGCCATCAGATTTGAGGACGCGCTCAGTCGCTACGGCTACCTGAGAATCGTGAAATTGGAAGTGATCTGCGCGGACCACGAAACTGAACGTCTTGTCGATGTCATTCGAAAGGAGTGCCACACAGGTGGAAAAGACGACGGCATGATCTTTGTGTCGGACGTGTCCGACGCCGTACGGATTAGGGATGGCGCTTGTGGCGCGACAGCGCTTGGAGGGAACCACGCTGGGTTAAACCGGCCGCACTCGGAGGCGGAAGCAGTGATCCTGGACGACCGCGTTTCACGCAAGTGAACGAGGATTGCCGATGGTCGTCCGCGGGATGAGAGGGAGGTGCATGTGGAACCAGAGCGAAAAGATCCCGTCTGCGGCATGATTGTTCCCCCAGAGAGCGGTCTATCGGTTGTTTTCGAAGGGCAGTCCGTCCCGTTCTGTTCAGAGTACTGCCGCGACAAGTTTCAGCAGAATCCCAGACACTACCTGGCGAGTATCGTCACCCAGGGCGAGGAAGAAGCACCGGAACAGAGACGGATTGCGTATTTTTCGATGGAGGTCGCCGTGGATCCGGGAATTCCCACGTATTCAGGCGGCCTAGGCGTCTTAGCGGGCGACATGTTGCGCGCCTGTGCGGACCTGAAGGTGCCCATGGTATGCGTCAGCCTGCTTTGGCGAAAAGGGTATTTTGACCAACGGCTTGATGTGCACGGAAGGCAACGGGAGCAACCCGTGGCTTTTCAGCCGGAGAAAAAGTTGCGCCTCCTGCGCGGGCGCGCGCATGTAGAGATCGAAGGTCGAACCGTACAGGTGCAGGCTTGGCAATATGACATCGCGGGGATCACGGGTTCGAGGGTTCCCGTCATCCTGTTGGACACGGACGTTGAAGGCAACGGCGAATACGACCGCAGCCTGACGGACCGTCTGTATGGGGGGGACCAACTCTATGGCAACGACCAGAACTATCGGCTAGCGCAGGAAATCGTCCTCGGAATCGGCGGCGTACGAATGCTTCGCACGTTGGGATACCGGGGTGTCCAGCGCTTCCACATGAACGAAGGGCACGCGGGTCTGTTGGTTCTGGAATTGATGAACTGGCAGGGCGGGCCCGAGCCGGCGGAATGGGATTATGAAGGTGTACGACAGCGTTGTATCTTCACGACCCACACACCCGTGCCCGCTGGGCACGACCAGTTCGATTACAAATCCGTGGAACGCATCCTCGGCTCGGCCGTTCCATTTGATGTACTCCGCATGCTGGGCGGCCGGGCACGTTTGAATATGACGCTGCTCGGGCTGAACCTTAGCCGATATGTCAATGGAGTAGCGCAGCGGCACGAAGAGGTTTCACGGGAAATGTTTCCCGGCTACCCCGTGCAGCACGTGACCAACGGAGTGCATTCAACAACCTGGACCTGCGACAGCTTCCAGCGGTTATACGAGGAATGGATGCCGGGTTGGGCGAAAGATCCGGCGATGCTCCGGAAGGCACTGAATATTTCCAACGACCAGATTTGGGCCGCGCACACGCAAGCAAAGTCGCGTCTCCTCGAATTTGTTCGACAGCAGTCGGGCTGTTCCTTGATGCCAGAGTCCTTGACGATCGGTTTCGCCCGCCGCGCGACGGCGTACAAACGCGCCAACTTGGTCTTTTCCGATGTCCCCCGGCTGACGGAAATCGCGAAGCGGGCGGGACCCTTGCAGTTTGTGTTTGCCGGAAAGGCGCACCCCAAAGACGAGGGCGGGAAACAATTGATCGAGCAGATTGTCCGAATCTCGCGTCAACTGAGGCAAGACATTCCAATCGTTTATCTAGAGAACTACGACCTGGAGATGGCGAAGTTGCTGGTCTCCGGAGTGGACTTGTGGCTGAACACGCCCGAGCGTCCCCTCGAGGCCTCGGGGACCTCGGGGATGAAGGCAGCCCACAACGGGGTGCCCAGTTTCAGCACGCTTGATGGCTGGTGGGTCGAGGGCCATATCGAAGGCGTAACCGGATGGAGCATCGGATCGCCAGGGGCGGCGCCAGCGATCGGGGATGCCAAAGATCTGTTGGACAAACTCGAGAGTGTCATTCTGCCGATGTTTTATGGCCATCGCAAGAGTTGGGTGGATGTGATGCGCCAGACGATTGCATTGAACGCGTCCTACTTCAATGCGCACCGCATGGTGCAACAGTACGTCACAAACGCCTATCTGGGGTAAGCGCTTGGCCGTTGCCGAGGGGACGAGGTGCAAGATGCAGACTTGGTTTGCACGCGAAGGCTCTCCTTCCCCGCTCGGAGTTACGTGGATCGAGCGGGAGGCCGCCTATAATTTCGCCCTGTACTCCAAGCATGCGACTGCGGTCACCTTGCTGCTCTATTCCGAAATCGATCTCACGAGCCCCACGTACGAATACAGGCTCGACCCGCTCGCAAACAAGTCCGGTCTCGTCTGGCATTGCAGGCTGCGAAGGGGTGCGATTCCGGACGCGCGCTATTACGGTTACCAGGTGGCGGGGCCCGCGAAGCCCGAGGAGGGCCATCGCTTCGACCCGCACAAGATTCTGATAGATCCGTATGCGAAATGCGTGTGCTTTCCCACTCGTTTCAGCCGGGAGGCGGCTTCGATGGCGGGCTCCAACGCCGGTAAGGCGCCACTCGGGCTCATTGCCACGGAACCGCGCGAACAGTGGGGGGGAGACGAGGTGCCTTTTCACACGTCTGACCTGGTGATCTACGAATTGCATGTTCGCGGGTTCACGCGGCGAGCAAATTCTGGTGTCTCGGTGGCTCATCGGGGCACCTTCCTTGGGGTGGGGGAGAAGATCCCCTACCTCAAGGAGCTTGGGGTGACCGCGGTTGAGCTGCTCCCCGTGATGCAGCAGGACCCGCAAGAGGGAAGCTACTGGGGCTACATGCCGTTGAATTTCTTTTCGCCTCATCACGAATACGCGAGTGCGGACAAACCGTTCGACGCGTTAAAAGAATTCCGCATGATGGTGAAAGCCCTGCACGCGGCGGGGATCGAAGTGATCCTCGATGTGGTGTACAACCATACGTCCGAAGGGAACGAAGCCGGCCCGATGTATAGCTATCGCGGCATCGACAATACCACCTACTATTTGCTGGAGCAGAACCGGTGGCGGTATCGCAATGACAGCGGCACCGGCAACACTCTGAACTGCGGCCATCCGTGCGTTCGAAAGATGATTCTGGATAGCGTGCGCTTCTGGCGGGAAGAAATGCGTGTCGATGGATTCCGGTTCGATCTGGCATCGATTTTCACACGGAATGAAGACGGAAGGATCAATCTCTCCGATCCGCCGGTGATCGCGGAAATCGGCGGGGCTCCGGAGTTGGAGAGACTCCGGCTCATCGCAGAATCCTGGGATCCAGCGACGTACCAGTTGGGCAGGAGCTTCCCGGGAATTTCGTGGCTGCAATGGAACGGGCGGTTCCGCGACGAGGTACGGGCGTTTCTGCGGGGCGATCCAGGCATGATTCCCGGTTTGATGTCGCGGCTATATGGAAGCTGCGATCTTTTTTCCGACGACCTCGCGACTGCCTATCGTCCCTATCAAAGCGTGAATTTTGTGACCTGCCATGACGGTTTCAGCCTGTACGATCTGGTGTCGTACAACCAGAAGCACAACGAACCGAATGGACGTGGCAACACGGACGGGACCGAGTCCAACTTCAGTTGGAACTGCGGCTGGGAGGGCGACGAGGGTGTCCCGAGCGGCATCCGGGCTCTGCGGAAGCAGCAGATCAGGAATTTCTGCGCCATGTTATTTTTGTCGAACGGCACGCCCATGCTTTACGCCGGAGACGAGTTCCTGAACACCCAGAGAGGGAACAACAATCCGTACAACCAGGACAATGAGACGACATGGTTGGACTGGGACCTCCTTCGACACAATCAGGACGTTTTTCGATTTTTCAAGAGAATGATTGCCTTCCGTAAGGCACACCCGTCGATTTCGCGCAGTCGGTTCTGGCGGGAAGATATTCGGTGGTATGGCGCTGCCGGGCAACCCGATTTGTCGAGAGAGTCTCGTTCGTTGGCATACTTCTTGCGCGGCGCTGCGGAGAGCGACCAGGACCTCTACGTGATGATCAACGCCGGTGGGAAACCACTCCCGTTTCTGATCCAGCAAGGAAAACCAGATTCGTGGGGACGAGTGATCGACACCAGTTTGGCATCTCCGTTGGATATCTGCGATCCCGGTAATGAGAAGCCTGTGCGAGATGCCCAGTATGTCGTGAGCCCGCGTTCGGTGGTCGTTTTCATTCGGAAATGAAACGACCTGGTTCTTCCGCGAATAGTGTGGCGCGTTGTGGCGCATACAAGCCAGCTGCTGCCGCATATGGGGCAATAGGAATGATGGGTCTGTAGGATTCAGCCTAAGTTGTTCGTTTTCAAACTCCACGTTTCCGCTAAGCGTGGCATGAAGATTGCACTTCAAGCTGCGAGAGATGGTAATGCTCTAGGAATGCCGCGGGTCCCCCAGTCCGATGTGATTAGAGTCACAGACGGAAGGTGATGGCGGTCGCTAGGCTAAGCCCAAGATTTATGAATTGGCGCTTCAAATTCGTTGCCGTGCTTCTGGGCCTCGCGCTCTTTGGAAGCCCAATGCTGGCTCTCGTCCGCTGCACAGCGAAGGAGACGACGGCGCGGCACTGCGGCGACGACTGCCCGATGATGATGCATTCGCGGCAAGCCTCAACCTCCCGGGTCTCCGAAAACACATCGCGAGATGGTTCCTGCTGCCAAGTGTCGAGTCTGCCTGAAAACCGGATGAAGCCAGCGGCGACAATCCCAGCGAGTTTTCTGCGAGCCGCTGTGGGAGAGGTCGTCGCCGCGTTGTTGCCGACGGTCGCATCACCTGCGGAAGCGTTGTCGGAACAGGTTCTGAAGCCTCGTTCTTTCTCACAAGCACTCCTCTGTACATTTCTGATCTAACGATTCCCTTCCGATCCACCGCATCCGACGCCGACGAAGCGAGCGGGCGGTGTTTGACGTACATCTGAAAGACTCGGTAGCTCGTCCTTGAATAATCCAGGCAAGCCACCCACCTACCACCGAAACATTGGTTTTGGAGCAGATTGTGAGAACCGCACGGGCAGTTCACCGATGGAGCGAAGAAAGATGATGAGGAAACTACAGATTCTGTTTGCGTTCAGTTCTTTGTGGGTTGCCGCAGCACAAGGACAGGAGACTTCCGCTCCGGTTGTCCCTCAAACCGCTCCTGCGGAAAGGACCAAGCAAAACACCGACGCATCGACCGTGAGCCTCGATGCATTGGTGGACGAGGCGCTGCAAAAGAATCCGGGAGTGCAAAGCGCGCTTCTGCAAGTGCAAGCGCTCCGGCGCAGGGTGCCGCAAGCGAAGACTCTGCCGGACCCAACCGTATCCGTTGGGTGGGCCGGCAATATCACCCCGTTCAGTGTCCAGGAGGGCGACCCTTCCAGCTATCGCGGCGTGGGCGCCAGCCAGTCGTTCCCGTATCCGGGCAAGCTCAAATTGCGCGGGGAGATCGCCGACCGGGAAGCAGAAGCGGCCCGCTGGGACTACGAGGCGGTGCGGCGCAAGCTCGTTGCCGATGTGAAGTCTGCCTACTACGACTATTTCGCGGCATTCAAAGCTGTGCAGATCACGCGAAAGGACAAAGATCTGTTGCAAAAACTCTCCAGTATCGCGGAGGCGCGGTATCGGGTCGGCAAGGGAGTGCAGCAAGACGTGTTGAAGTCGCAGACGGAAATCTCCCTTCTGGAGCAGCGGCTGACCGTACTGGAGCAACAACAGAAGACCGCGCAGGCGCGGCTCAACACTTTGTTGTATCGTGACCCCGAAGCGCCTCTCGGTGCGCCGCAAGACGTTCAAGCAGCCGGTCTCGTGCATTCCCTCGATGAGCTCTACGTGCTGGCTCGCGAACAGGACACCGGGATTCAGCGGGAACAGCGCATGATCGAGCGGAATCAGTACGCGGTGAATCTCGCGCAGAAGGACTACCGGCCCGATTTCAACGTGGCGTACATGTACCAACAACGGCCGGATATGAAGGACATGCAGGGCTTCACGTTTACGGCAAATATTCCGATTTTCTACAAAACCAAACAGCGCGAAGCGGTCCGTGAGCAGGCCGAGCAGCTTGCTGGTTCGCACCAGAGCAAAGAGAACCGCGAAACGGAATTGCTCTTCGGCGTCAAGCAACAATACCTGCTGGCGAAATCGTCAGACCAGTTGCTCAAGCTCTATGCGCAGGCCATCGTGCCGCAGTCCTCGCTGGCGCTGGAGTCCTCGATGGCCTCCTACCAGGTCGGCAACGTGGACTTTCTTACGGTTCTCGCGAACTTCACCACCGTGCTGGATTATGAAGTGAGCTACTACCGGGAACTCGCCAACTATCAGATGGCGTTGGCCCAGTTGGAACCCCTGGTTGGGGTGGAGTTGACGAAATGAAGGAGCACAGGATCATGATCGCAATCAAAAAGCTCGTACGCTACGGCGCTCTCGTGGTGGTAGCGGCCGTCGCTGTGTTGATTCTGACCGGAGGATGGAAGTGGTTTCAGAGAGGCGTCGGTGCCGACCACGGGGGGCAAAAGCAGACTGCCTCCAGCGAGAGGAAGGTCCTCTACTATTACGACGCAATGAATCCGCAGAATCATTACGACAAGCCGGGCAAGGCGCCGGACGGGATGGATTTGGTGGCTAAGTATGCCGAGGAAGACGCCGGCATGAAGAACATGCCTGGATCGGTTCCGCAAGGCGAGCGAAAGGTTCTCTTCTACTACGACGCGATGAACCCGCAGAACCACTATGACAAGCCGGGCAAGGCACCGGACGGAATGGACCTGGTGCCCAAGTATGCCGACGAAGAGGCTGGCATGGAGAACATGCCGACGGGAACGGTACGATTGTCGTCGGCGAAGCAACAGTTGATTGGCGTGCAGACCACCACGGTCGAGCGAGAAAAACTGTTTCGCACCATTCGCGCCGTAGGGCAGCTCACGGCGGATGAAACGAAGCTGGCGCACGTCCATTTAAAAGTGACCGGCTGGATCGATCAGGTATACGTGGATTATGTGGGGAAACTGGTCAAGAAAGGGGAGCCGCTGTTCACGCTCTACAGTCCGGACCTAGTGGCCACCGAGCAAGAGTACCTAATTGCGCGGAAGGGCAAACAGTATCTCGGAAACTCTACGTTTCCCGAGGCGTCGCAAGGGGCCGATTCGCTCCTGCAATCGGCTCGTGAGCGGCTGCGCTTGTGGGATATCTCGGACGAACAAATCAAGAAGCTCGACGAAACTGGGGAAGTCACCCGCACCTTGACGTTCTACTCGCCCATCGAGGGATTTGTCATTGACCGCAAGGCGTTCCCGCAGACCAACGTCACGCCGGACATGGAGCTGTACACGGTGGCGGACCTTTCGACGATCTGGGCTACGGCGGAAATCTACGAATACGAAGTTCCGTTTGTGCGCGTGGGCCAGCAGGCGCAAATGGAGCTCAGCTATTCGCCGGGGAAAACATATGCCGGCCGGGTCACCTACATCTATCCGACGGTCGACCCGCAAACACGCACGGTCAAGGTCCGGCTGGAGTTCCCGAATCCGAATTTCGAGTTGAAGCCCCAGATGTATTCGAACGTGCTGCTAAACATCGACTACGGCAACCAAGTGGTTGTGCCACAAGCAGCGGTTCTTGACTCCGGAGAACGGCAGACGGTTTTTGTGGCTCTGGGCGACGGGTACTTCGCACCGAGGGAGATCCAGACCGGCGCCAAGGTGGACGAGAAGATCATCGTTCTCTCGGGATTGAAACCGGGAGAAACCATCGTCACTTCCGGCAACTTCCTGATTGACTCGGAGAGCCGTTTATCGAGCGCCATGGGCGGGATGAAACACTAAGCGTTCGGAAGGAGAACGACAATGGCCAAACAATCTTGGGTCGCGGCAGTGGTTCTCCTGGTGCTGGCGGGCCTGGTCGCCGGTGGTTACTACGTGATGGCCAAGCGGGAAGCCGATTACTGCGGCTTTTGCCATCGCATGCTTCACCCCAACACGAAGGTCGTCGCGGAAGTCGGCGGCCGGCGCCGCACCGTTTGCTGTGTCCGCTGCGCGATCAACGAGGCTCTCCAGGAAAAGAAGGCGCTGCGGTTGATCAGCGTCACCGACTTTACCACCGGTAAGGAAATCGACCCGAAGCAGGCGTTTTTCGTCGAAGGAAGCCACCGGGTGCTGTGCACCCATGACGGAGCCATGGTGGACGAGAGTAAACACGCACAACCGATGACCTACGACCGCTGCTTTCCTGGAACGTATGCCTTCGCTCGCCAGGAAGATGCGGAAGCGTTTGAACGGGAGAACGGCGGGACCGTCCTGCCGTTGTCGAGATTACTGCAGGGAGTCAATGGGCAATGATGAACCGAATCATAGATGTCTGCGCGCGTAACAAATTCCTGGTGTTCCTCTTCACCGGCGTGGTGGCCATGCTGGGGTGGTACTCGCTGAGCAATACCAAGCTTGACGCGATTCCCGATTTGTCGGACACGCAGGTGATCGTCTACAGCAAGTGGGACCGTAGTCCGGACATCATGGAGGACCAGGTCACCTATCCGATCGTCTCCGCTTTACTCGGGATGCCCAAGGTAAAGGACATCCGGGGATTCTCCGATTTCGGGTATTCCTACGTATACGTGATTTTCGACGAAGGCACCGATCTGTACTGGGCCCGTTCGCGGACGCTGGAGTACCTGAATTCCATCTTGCCAAGGCTTCCGCAGGGCGTTCAGACGGAACTGGCGAAAGACTACACCTCGGTCGGCTGGGTCTATGAGTACGCCCTGGTCGACAAGACCGGAAAACACAGCCTGGCCGACATGAAGAGCTTCCAGGACTGGTATCTGCGTTATGCCTTGCAGACCGTTCCTGGCGTGGCGGAAGTTGCGCCGATGGGCGGCTTCGTGCGGCAGTACCAGATCAACGTCGATCCCAATAAATTGTTGGGCTACAAAATTCCAATCAACCGGGTGGTGGAGGCGGTCAAAGGCAGCAACAACGACATCGGCGCGCGGCTCGTGGAATTTACCGGGCGGGAGTACATGGTTCGCGGCAGGGGTTATATCAAGTCCCTCAAGGACATCGAGGAGTCGGTTGTGGGGTACAACCCGGCTACCGGCGCACCCATTCTCGTGCAGGACCTCGGGACCGTCACGCTCGGCCCGGATTTGCGACGGGGAGTCGCCGAACTCGACGGTCAGGGTGAAGTGGTCGGCGCGGTCGTGATTATGCGGTTCGGCGAAAACGCGCAAAAGGTCATCGAGCGCGTAAAAGCCAAGCTGGAAGAGATGAAGGCCACGCTGCCGCCTGGGATTGAGATAGTTCCCACCTATGATCGGTCCGAGCTGATTGACCACGCGATTGAAAACCTGAAGGGCACTCTGACCGAGGAACTCACCATTGTGAGTCTGGTCATCATCATCTTCTTGTGGCACATCCCCAGTGCGATGATTCCCATCATCACGATTCCTCTGGCGTTGCTGTTCTCCTTCATCCCGATGCACTCGATGGGACTCACCGCGAACATCATGTCGCTCGGGGGGCTGGCGATCGCCATTGGCGCCATGGTGGACGCGTCCATCGTGGTCGTGGAACAGACGCACAAGAAACTGGAGCACTGGGAAGCCGAAGGGCGTCACGGCGACTACAAAGAAGTGATTATCGGAGCAATCAAGGAGGTGGGAGGTCCGAGCTTCTTCGCCCTGTTGGTCATTGCGGTTTCGTTCCTTCCGGTCTTTACGCTCGAAGCGCAGGAAGGCCGGCTGTTCAAGCCTCTGGCCTTCACAAAGAACTTCTCGATGGCCATCGCCGCTGTCCTGGCGATCACGCTGGTGCCGCCGGTCTTGTTGCTCTTCATTCGGTTGAAGAAGTTCACGTTCCGGCCGGCCTGGCTCGCTTGGATCGTGAACGCGATTGCGGTCGGGCAGATTCATAACGAGGAAAACCATCCGATCAGCCGCCCGTTGATGAAGATCTATCATCCGGTCATCGAATTTGTGCTGGAACACCGATGGAAGACGATTTTGGCTGCGGTGATTGCGATGGCGGTCACGATCCCCGTGTATTTCCGTTTGGGCTCGGAGTTCATGCCGCCACTCGATGAAGGGGTTCTCCTCTACATGCCTACGACACTGCCGGGCATGTCGATTACCAACGCAAGCCAGATTCTCCAGATGGAGGACAAGGTCCTTCACACCTTCCCCGAAGTCGATCGGGTCTTTGGAAAAGCAGGACGGGCGGAGACAGCGACCGACCCGGCTCCCTTCTCCATGATGGAAACCGTAGTGGTCCTCAAACCGCAATCGGAGTGGCCCAAAAAGCAGCGCTGGTACTCCAGTTGGGCCCCTGAGTGGCTGCAAAAGCCATTGCGCCGTGTGTGGCCCGATCATCAGAGCACGCAGGATCTCATTTACGGCCGCGGTGGTCTGAACGACGCCATGCAGTTCCCGGGCATTTCGAACGCCTGGACCATGCCGATCAAGGCCCGCAACGACATGTTGACCACCGGCGTGCGCACACCGCTCGGCATCAAGATTCTCGGGTCGGATCTCAACAAGATCGAAGAGATCGGCGAGAACATCGAAATGGCGCTCAAGGGCATCCCGGGCACGACGAGTGTTTTCGCAGAGCGCACCGCCGGTGGATACTTTCTGGACTTCGATCTGAAACGCGACGAACTGGCTCGCTACGGAATTACCGTTGGCGACGCCGAAGATGTGCTCATGTCGGCGGTGGGTGGGGAAAACGTGAGCACCACGGTAGAAGGTCGGGAGCGCTATCCCGTTAACGTTCGCTATCTCCGCGACTATCGCAGCGACATCGGCACCATGCAGCGAGTCTTGGTCTCAACGCCGCAAGGTACACAGGTTCCACTGGCGCAATTGGCGGATATCCGCACGATGACTGGTCCGAGCATGATCCGAGACGAGAACGGACGGCTCAGTGGCTATGTGTACGTGGACGTTTCCGGGAGAGACATAGGAGGCTATGTCCGGGACGCCAAGAAAGCGGTTCTCGGTAGCGTGAAACTTCCGCCGGGCTATCAGCTGGTCTGGAGCGGCCAGTACGAATTCATGGAGAGAGTTCGCGAACGGCTAAAGATTGTGGTTCCGATCACCTTGTTCATCGTGTTTTTGCTGCTCTACTTCAATACGGGCTCAATTGTGAAGACCTTCATCATTCTGTTGGCCGTTCCCTTCTCGGCGATCGGGGCCATCTGGCTGCTGTATTTGCTCGGCTACAACATGAGTATCGCGGTCTGGGTGGGCCTGATTGCGCTACTCGGCGTCGACGCGGAAACAGCCGTGTTCATGTTGCTTTATCTCGACCTCGCGTATCACGACGCGCAGAAAAAGGGGCAGATGCAAAGCTGGGACGATCTGCGTGAAGCCATCGTGCACGGAGCCGTGAAACGGTTGCGGCCGAAAGTGATGACGGTGGCGTGCATGTTGTTTGCTCTTCTTCCCATCTTGTGGTCGGCCGGCACCGGAGCCGACGTCATGAAGCGCATTGCGGCGCCTTTGGTAGGCGGAATCCTGATCTCCTTCCTGATGGAGTTGGTCGTCTATCCGCCCATCTTCGCCATCTGGAAGTGGAACTTCGAGGTCAAACCGTCACTCGAGGCGGGGGCGGCCCTGCCAGCGGGAGAAGCCCATGCGTAGTCGCAGCCGGATTCCCGGCAGGAGTTCGCACCGCGGATTCCTCGCGGGTGCGCTGCTCGGCGCTGGGGTCCTGGCTCTATGGATGCCGACGGGTGCTCGGGCGCAAAGCCCGAGTGCAAAGCATTCCGTGGACGAATCCTTTTCCGCACTTCACCAGGCGCTGAGCGTCGAGGCCACCAACCTCCTGGCCGACGCTCAGCGCCCACCTGAGCCGCGACCCGTGCCGCCGAACGCGCAAGCCTTCGTCGCCGCAAGGGTCGAGTCCGAGATTCGGGGCATAAGCGAAGGCGGTCCGGCAAACCCGTCCAAAAGGGCTTTGGAGAGAGTACAGGCCCTACGACCCATGCTTGAGCCGATTCTGCGAGAGGAAGGGATACCTGCAGAATTGGCCGCAGTCGTCCTCGTCGAGAGCGGCGGCCGGGCAACCGCACTCTCGCCAAAAGGCGCTCGCGGCCTGTGGCAGTTCATGCCGGATACCGGGCGTCGCTACGGCCTAGTCGTAAGTGGATCCGTGGATGAGCGCCTCGATCCTTACAAATCCACTCATGCTGCTGCGCGATATCTGCGTGACCTCTATACCCAGTTTGGAAACTGGTCGTTGGCGCTGGCTGCGTACAACAGCGGTGAGGATACGGTCCAGCGCGCCATCGACCGCGCGTCGAGTCGTGACTTTGCCGCGATTGCTCATTCGGGCGCGCTGCCCACCGAGACGCAGAGCTACGTGCCCGCGGTGCTGAACGCCATGGGCGTTACCGACTTCGGGGGCAAAACGAAGCCAGCGGTTCGTCCGGTCGTTTACGCACGGATGGAAGTGGAGAATTAGCGACGGGAAGAATGGTCAGAAAAAGATTTCATCGCCAGACATCGTCCGGCGAGAGCTGAAGGAGAACTCGCACTATGTCGCACAAATCCAAAAATAAGCGGGCACAGAAGCGCGAACGCTTTGCGGATGCCCCTCGAAAGCGATCGGTCAAGCCAAGCACGCTCATCGCGATTTTCGGCGTGATCACCTTGGGTCTGTTGGGATTTTCCGCCTTCACGGACTCCAGCAAGTCGAAGAGCATTAGCGAAGTGACGGCGACACCGGCGGAAGGGTCGTCGATCGCGCAGATCAGCCTTCCGTTGTCCGACTTGAGTAGCGGACAAGCCAAGTTTTACCAGTACAAGACCTCGAATGGATCTCCGGTCCGCTTCTTTGCCATTAAGAGCTCGGACGGGGTCTACCGGGCAGCCGCCGACGCCTGCGTCATCTGCTATCGAGAAAAGATGGGGTATCACCAAGAGGGGGACAACATGGTTTGCAACAAATGCCGCAAGCGCTTCCCGTCCGCCTACGTCAACGAAGTCACTGGCGGCTGCAACCCCGATCCGATCCGGCGGACGATCCAGGGTGACAAGCTCCTCATTGCCACGAGTGACCTTGAAGCGCGCACGGAGTTGTTCTGACGGGGGCGCGGACTCATGCGAATCAGCACACTGGCTTTTGCCAATTTGAATCGACGCAAAGGGAAGGCGATTTTTCTGGTGGTCGGCATCGCCATCGGTGTCGGCACGATCGTCGCCTTGCTCAGCTTGAGCCACTCCATTCAGGAAGAGATCGGCGCACAGCTCGACCGGTTCGGGGCCAATATCGTGATCGTGCCCCAGTCGAACAGTCTCGCTCTCGATTATGGCGGCGTGTCGCTGTCGGATGTCACATTTGATGAACACCAACTCAGCAATCAGGATGTTGAGAGCATTCGGCAGATCGCCTACTACAAACGTCTGAGCGTGATTGCACCGAAGATCTTGAGTGGGGTTCAGGTCGGAGACCACCGCATACTTTTGGCCGGAGTCGACTTCAACAACGAAATGAAACTCAGGCCATGGTGGCACGTCACGGGAAAGACTCCCGACTCGGACACGGGTGTGCTGGTGGGATATGAAGTTGCCAATGCACTTTCGCTGATCCAGTCAATCCAAACGACAAGCGGAGAAGGGGCGAGAGGGAACTCGCACCATGCCGTGGAGAAAGAATCTGAGTTCCGCATCATCCGCAACGAAGTGTCGCTGTTGGGGACGCCACACACCGTCGCCGGTGTCCTGGGACCGACGGGGGGACCGGAAGACCGCATGATCTTCGGTGAACTGCGCCACGTGCAGAACCTGGTCGGAAAACCCGAGCAATTGAGCGTCATCGAAGTCAGCGCACTGTGCAAGGGGTGTCCAGTAGAAGAGATTGTGACCCAGATTCGCGGCAAGCTACCGCACGCGAAGGTTTCAGCCGTGCAACAAGCGGTAAAGGCGCGGGCTGAAATGGTGGACCGGCTTACGCGCTTCTCCACGGTTGTCTCTGTCGTCGTTTTGGCGATTGGTGCACTGCTGATTTTTGCGACGATGATGGGATCGGTTGTGGAACGGACCAAGGAGATTGGTGTTCTTCGTGCGATCGGTTTTCGGAAGAAGCACGTGATTCGCGGCCTGATCCTTGAAGTGACGGCCATCAGCGGGGTCGGCGGCCTCCTCGGTTGGGGCATAGGGCTCGGAGCCAGCTGGATCGCTCTTCCGTATTTTAGCGAGGGTGGTGTGGGACGCGAACTGAGCCCGACCATGTTGATCGCGGCGCTCTTAGGGGCTCTGATCATCGGAATCTTGAGCAGCATCTACCCAGCAGTTCGGGCAGCCAGGCTCGATCCATCGGAAGCGGTCCGATACATCTAGGGAGTCCAGCGTGGCATTCATCTCCATTGAAAACGTCTCGAAACGATACGAAGGAATAGATACAGCATCCGCGGTGGGCGTATTGTCCGATATCAACGCGGAGATCCGAGAGGGTGAGTTCATTGCGTTAATGGGACCGTCTGGATCGGGCAAGAGCACGCTGCTGACGATTGTCGGGGCCATGAATCATCCATCGACGGGTCGGGTTGTGATCGACGACATCGATGTCTACGCGCTCTCCGATGAACAGCGCGCCGACTTTCGCATGGAGTATTTGGGCTTCGTGTTTCAGCAGCACCATCTGATGCCGTATCTGACCGCGCTCGAAAACGTCATGTTGCCGCTGGCGGTTTCACCGGTCAGCTCGAAAGAAAAACAGGAGCGCGCGCGAGACGTGCTTGAGCGCGTGGCGCTGGGGAGCAAGGCTTCGCGTCTCCCGAATCAAATGTCGGGTGGCGAACAGGGCCGGCTCGCGATCGCGCGTGCGCTGGTTAACGAGCCGCCTCTTCTACTCGCGGACGAACCGACCGGCACGCTGGATAGCAAGACTGGCGATGAGATTCTGAAAGTTTTTCTGGAGCTGAACCGGCAAGGGCAGACAATTTTCATGGTCACTCACAATCGTGACAACGCCTCCCTTGCGGACCGGATTCTGGAGATCCGGGATGGTGCGCTCGTAGGCTGTGGAATACCAAACGGCGGCGCTCCTCGCGAGTTACATCGATCACGCCGCAGCGAGGTGTCGACTACGCACTAGCCGCACTGTCCAGAAACGGAAGCTGCAGGGCAAAGGTTGGGAGATGAAAAAAGCCCTCCAATGGACGCGGGGTGAGCGGATTGCGCAGTGGTCTGTGCTCGCTGGGGTCTGCGTGCTGGCCATTGTGGCGCTCGTCGTCACTCTGGTCGATAGTGGCCCACCTGAGTTAGCGGCCGGTTCGGATCTTGTTCTTCCCATAGCAAAACTGAAGACGAACAAGTTGTTCCTTTTCCGATACCATCTGGACTCTTCGACTGTGATTCCATTGGCGGTCCAACGCGTGCCGGATGGAACGATTCGAGTAGCGTTCGGCGCATGTCGGCCATGCTTGAAGTCCGGTGGTTACGAGTCTTCGGGAAAGGTGATGTGCGGGCATTGCCGTCACGTCATGAAGTTGCCCGGCCCGGGCAGCGAGATACCTACGGGAAAGAACTGTGCGTTGCCAAAGTTGGAGTATGGAATGGATGGAAGTCAGCTCGTTGTTCGGGCAGCGACCATACAATCGGAATTCGAAAAGCAGTTCATTGGGCGCCCGTGAAGCGCATCATCCTCGGGCGTTCGTCCATCGTGCCAAAACCAACCGAATGGCTCTCCCGTTTCCGAGTCTCTTTCCTGTGGCTCCAATCAGGCAGTGCTTGGCTGATTTCGGGCAAATGGAACTGGTTGGGGGACTTTTCTTGAAGGCCACGCCGCACTGGCCATTCGCGTTGCGTATAAGTCGCTAGGAATCAATGAGTCAGCGATCACCGAAGAACCGCGTTCCCGCTGCGGAGCATCGATTCTGGCCTGTTGTTTGCTATCAAACCTAGCAGAGGCGAACGGAACGGAGCGACGTGCGAAAATGCGTCGCACCCCATCCGGCCTCGCAACAAACGCACGTTGTGTTCGTGGGAACGAGAACACATACGAAATTGCTGTTCATCTTGATAGAGGGGGTTTCTTATGAAGTGGGCATTCCTAGTGATTGTCGCATTCGCTCTGGCCATCAGTCCGGCGGCTGCCGCAGTGGCTCTGGCCATGGCAGCGAATCGGCCGGCGTCCGCATCGCCGCAAAGCTTCGAAGGCGTGGTCAGCGACGGCATGTGCGGCAAGAAGCATATGGTCGCCGGGAAAACGGACGCCGAGTGCACGAGCATATGCGTGAAGGCTAACAGTCCGTATGCCCTTGTCGTGGGCGACAAGGTCTACACCCTTAGCGGTGCCCAAGGCGAACTCCAGAAGCTCGCGGGCCAGAGGGTTCGTGTCATTGGAGATGTGAACGGGAAGACGATTGCCGTGAGTTCCGTTACGGAAGCCGCTTCCCACTAGGTGCCGGCGTTCCCAGAAGAAGGCGTGAGTATGGCCGTAAGTCTTCAAGAGCGGAACAACAGAGCAAAAACCGGCGAATATGACGGCGATTCCGGAAGGCTAAAACAGCTGGTGCAGCGATTCCGGGTGTGTTGGGAAACGTTACCGGACTACTACTACGTGAAGGGACAGAAGCGGCAAATTGGCTTTGTCCTTGTTCTCGCCGGAACCCACGAAGCGGGTGTCGAACACCCGGAACCGGGCTGCGAGCACTGCCGCAACGTACGACGGGCTCTGCAAGCGATCGCATTCTCAATTATCCCGAAAGAACGCCGGGATTCCGACTACGATGTCACTCCTTACGATCAAGCCATCCATCACGACCCGAACCGAGAGTTTCGTCCCGAAGTCACGTTACAGATTTGGATTCGCCATCGCTCGGGATTTGATCGTGACGTGGATGCCTGCCAAGTACGTTGCCTCGAAGAAATGACGCGAGGTCTCAAAGAACTCGGGGCTCGAGAGCGGAACTGGGGGCTTTCCTGCACCTGAGGAGGAGGTTTGTTTATGCATCTGAGGACATTGTTTGTTCCCTTCGCTTTGTTTGCGGCTGGGCCGTTCGTGTGTGGCGCGCCTGCGTCGGCGCAGACTGCAAAAATGAGCGGTGTTTATCTGACCGCGTCGGATTATGAGGCCAGCAAGCTTGCGTACGAGGGCGACTGTGGATCGAAGGTTCACAAGCTTGAGATACATGACATCTCGAACAAGCCATATATAGACGTCACCCACGATTCCGAGAAGCATCGCTACTCCAAGAGCGAGCTCTTCGGTTTCCGTGCTTGCGACGGACGCGATTATCGATTCGGCTCCAAACTCGAATACCAAATATTGGAAGCCAAAGAGCTCTATATCTATCTCCACGACGTGTCCGTTTCGCAGGGGAGAACGTACCGAACCGTCCACGAATATTACTTCAGTGTAAGAGCCAATGGGCCGATCGAGGCGTTGACGATGGAGAACCTGAAACAGGCATTCCCGGAGAATCATAGATTTCACGACTGGCTGGACGCGACGTTCGGGGGTGGGCAAAGCCTAGCAGAGTATGACGACTTCCACAAAATGTTCAAAGTCAATCGTCTACTGATTGCGTCCCGCGAACGGTAGTTTTGATCTTTGGGTGTGCTGTCGATGTCGAACCGATTGGGAGACTGACTGTGGACCAGGCCGTCGCACTTGTCGAAAGCTACCTACGCGTAAACGGGTATTTCACGGTTACGGAGTATCCGTTGGTTGAAGTTTGCCGATACGGCAACTACCACACGGCAACCGATCTCGACGTTTTGGCGTTTCGATTTCCGGGCGCAGGAAGACTTGCGCCCTTCCAGTTTGGCAAAACTCCGGCCGACAATGCAGCGGATACCTTCATTTCCGACCCTGCCCTCGGAGCGGCCCCGGATCGACCGGAAATGCTGATCGGAGAGGTGAAAGAAGGCCATGCTGAACTGAATGCCGCAGCGTTGAATCCGGCAGTTCTGCGTGCTGCCCTGACGCGATTCGGCTGCTGTGCCCCGGAGCATGTGCCTTCGGTCGTCCAGGCGCTCCTGCAACACGGTCGGGCGCAAACACACTGCGGCCACATGGTCCGACTGGTCGCGTTTGGTTCTCTTCCGCCGTGCTCCAACCACGGAAAGTACGCGGTCGTTTCCCTCGGGCACATTCAGCAATTCATGGAAGCGTATCTTCGGGAACATTGGGAGGTGCTCTGCCATACGCAGTTCAAGGATCCCGCCTTTGGCTTTGAAATGCTGCTGGAGAAGGCCCGGAGGGGATGTGCCAGAGAGGAACGGGCGGTCCCCAAATAGGGGTGACGCCTGTCACATCCCCGGGTGAGAAAGGGCACAGACCCTATGTTGAGGATTTCGGACAATCGAATCCGAAAGTAGAGAATTGCAAAAATGCTCTGTAGTGATCTTCCGCCCCGCGTCTATGAATCGCTGAAAACGCTGTGCTGTCTGGCGAACGCCACTGGACCGCTGCAGGCCCACCAGATCGCGGCGGCGGCAAGCCTGCCTCCGGCACAAACGGCCAAGATTCTGCAGCACATGACCTGGGCCGGATTTGTCGAGTCGCGGCGTGGGACCAAAGGCGGGTTTTGGCTCTGCACGCCACCGGAGCGCATCCGCGTGACCGACGTGGCCAATTTCTTTGCGCATCACGGCGAGGCGCAACGGTCAAAGGGGCAGGACGGGTTGCTCCGAGCGCTCGAACACGCTACGGCCCGCTGCCAAAAGGAATTCTCTCGCATCACGGTTGCGGACTTGGCCCGCGTGTCCGGTTGCGAACCATCCGTGCCGCGCTCGGCCGGAGCTCGCCCGGCAGATCGCCGGCGCAAACAAAAACGCGCGCCCGGAGTTGGCTAGATTGGGCAGGGATTGAGAACCGGTATGGGAGTCAAAGGCAAAATCGTCGCGCTCATCGTCGCTATCGCGACGATGCTGCTGCCGTTTTCGCAAATGGCCTGCACGCGCGGCACGTGCCGCCTGCACGACTCCTCGTCCATGCCATGCCACGCGATGCACGCACACCAATCGACTGACGGTCTCGAAGCGGCGTCGGATCATTCGTGTTGCAGGCTTTTGCCTCTAGTGCCCACACCTCCCCGCGACCGGATGATTGTCAAAACGATTCAGCAAGCCGCCCCCGTGTTCCTTTGGAACTACGGCGGTGTCCAAGCAATGCCTGAGATTCGAGACGAAGGTCCGCTGGGCGACGGTCCACCAGAAATCGAACGGCAGTCCCTCCTCTGTGTCCTTCAAATCTGAGTCATAACCGAAAACTCTCCGAGCGCTCGCAGGAATTTGTGTCTGTGATTCGGGTGCGATGGCGGTGAGCCTCGCAGTATCCCGACTTGAAGGGCAAAACAAAATCATCAGATTTCATTCATGAGGAGTAGCAATGCGCAAAGAAAGAATTTCCTGGATACCCTTGGTCATATCATTTCTATTTGTTGGTATTTGCTCGATTCTGATTCTGCCTCGCAAGTCGGAGGCGCTTCCGCAGTTTGCACGCCGTTACAACCTGAAGTGCACGGCCTGCCACACCATCGTCCCCGTACTAAACGAGCAGGGCGAACTGTTCCAGAGGCTCGGCTATCATCTTCCGCCGGCGTTACAACCGGGCGAGGTCCCTAAAAAGCTCTCGGCCTTACCGGAAGGGGGAGACTGGAGCCTGAGCAACAACGTCGCGGTTGCGGTGACCGATTTCGGTTATTCCGCAGAGCGCACCACGCAGGAAGGCACAACGCCCACATCCACCTCCGCGTTCCAGGTGAACTCTTGGAACAATTACTTTGCAGGCTGGATTCCCGACACGAACTTCTTCTACCACGCGGAACTGGACATCGTTACGGGCGGGACCACCAATCCGGATCTGTCCAACGCGTGCATTGGGTATGCGGGAGGGACCGCCAGGAACAGTTGGTACGTGGTCGGCGGTCGCGAGCATTTGCAGGTTGCGCAGGGTACTCGCGCTTCACAGATTTACAGTCTGCTCCCCAATTCTCCTTTGCTCTTTGAAACCACCAGCCCGACGAATTTCATCTTCGATCAGTCGCCAGTCGGTGTCAACGTCGGGTACACCTGGATTTCGAGCAGCTACAAACGGGTGTTCGCCGCTTCCGCCAAAGTGACGAACGGCGACAATGCGGACGGCAGCGAGATCCTGGGACCGTCAGCAAGGAATTCGAAGGACTTTTGGGCCGACATCGATTTCTGGTATGCGCCGGAGAGTGGCATTACCTTCGTCGACTACTACGGCAAAAAAGACAACCTCGCCGGGGACGGCGTCACCACGTTTCATCCCACGATCCGGCGGCAAGGCATTTTCGCCAACTACATGCTGAAGAACAAGGTGGACTTTCTCGGCGGATACATGCACAGCAATGACGACTGGCTCCCCGCTGCCGGTGCGCCACCCAGCAAGTTCGTCGCCAACGACTTCTACGTCGCGGTGGATTACTACATCAAACAGGGGCTCGCTGTTTCGGGCCGATATGACGAACTTCGCCAGGAGATCACTGGCGCAAGCGGAGTCGGGCTGCACTCCACTCACGACTGGACCGCTGGGGTCAACCAGGCCCTGACCCGCTCAGGGAACATCATCGGGCGGGTTGCCTATAGCTATCTGTCGGGGCGCGAACCGGTCGGCGCGGTAAAGAGCACCGACAAGTTGGTCCAAGCTGACATCAGCTTCAACTTCTAGGAATGGGAGGGAGAAAATACCATGAAGAAATCAAGTCTTATGAGGTTGATGTATGGCCTATTGATCGCCGGACTGCTTTGCGCCTTTGGAGCAGCACCTACGTTTGCGCAATTTCGGCTCTTCACCCAGAATCGCGAGGACATCAAGATCGACACTGCGGGCTTTCCTGCTGACATTCAGAAGGGCTATCAGGTGTTCCGTGTGAAATGCAACGAGTGCCACAATTTGGACACCAGCCTGAAGCCAAGCATGTCTTCCGCGCAATGGGCCTTTGAAGTGAAGAGAATGCAGAACATGCCGAGTTCTCATTTCAATGACGTGGAAGCGAAGTCCATTCTGAATTTTCTAAACTACGACGAGCTTCATCGGAAATCGTTGAATAAGCCTTCCGCCACAACTTCAGCCGGACCGGTTTCCGCTGGGCGTCAATTCTACGACGCGCAAGGCTGCGAGTCTTGCCACGCGATCGGGGGAAACGGAGGCAGTTCCGGCCCCTCGTTGAGCGACGTTGGGAAGAGACTGTCCCGGGACCAAATCAGCCAGACGATTCAGACGATCCGTACAGGAAAATCATCTTCGATGCCGCCGCTTCCGGCCGATACGTCGGACCAACAAATCAAAGACTTGATCGATTTTCTGGCTACTCTGAAGGATAACTGAATTTCGATGAACCGGCCGCTTCACTGGCCTCCCCAAAACGAGTCTTCATGGCGAGTGTTCCCGTGACTGACATTGGCGAGATCCGAATCCCCTTATTCTTTAAGGCCGCGGACGCGGGGTGCGACAGTATAGAATACGCGGGCGAGACTGTGACTATCTCTGATCACACTTTCGTGATGCGCAGCCCGATTCCGTTGAAACTCGGGAGCGTGTTAGCACTGAGAATGCGGGTGCCCGTCGACATCTCTGGGAGTCCGTTCAGAGAGACGCGTGGAACAGGGCGAGTGATGTGCGAATGTGCTCTGAAGGATGGGACGATCGCATATCAAGTGGCGATAGACTAGGCTCTTACAGCCAACGGCGGACGGCGTTCTTATAGCTCGAATACTGGTCCGGGAAGTTGCGGTCAAGAAATTCTTGTCTTTCAGTTTTGACAGATTGTGCAGCGATCTTTGACATTGGTCGAATTGGGCTTCTAAGAAGTCTATGCATTAGTGACGGTGTTTTGTGTCACCACTTGATTCGGGATTAGGCTGAATTCGTGAAGCTTCGCGGTATCGGCCTCGTCCGGCAGGGTGTAGCAAAGCTGCAACGGTCTGGGGAACCATTGTGGTAACGACAGCACCTGCCTGGTGAGCAGTGGCCTCGATACGTGCACTTCCGACGATAACGTTTTGTGCATGCCGCGGACGGCTTTGGCATCCGATAGCAATTTCGGATCGTAACGTTGGAGCAAAGAAACGCTCGCGTTTCAACGAACGTACGTAACGTTGCCTGTATCACACTTGCCCGCGGGAGTGGAGCACGCGCAACGCTCGCACGGCGCTTCGGTATTCAAACAATGTCGTCTGTCCTGTCGCGACGGTGTGTTCAAAATCTTTGCGAGCGCCCTTGACGTCGTGCTCAGCCAGCCGCAATGACCCTGCGTAAAAGTACGCCTGGCATTCGCGCGTCATGTCTCCACGCGAGTACGTCTGCATCCTTGCGAGAAAGTCCTCACGTGAAACGTCACCGGTCAAAAACGCAGCAATAAAGGCCAGCCAATCGTCGGGCGTGGTCTTCCAGCGCTGCTCCAACTCGCGTAACGTGGCGTCCGCTGTGTTGGTTTGCCCTTCACGCAGTTGTACAAGGGCGGTTCTGATTCGCGCGTACTCGTCGTGTCTGGGGTCGAGTTGCATCACGGTCCCGAAGTCCGTCAGCGCCTTCCCCCACTCTTCTCTGTCGTAGTACAGGCAGCCACGTTCGTAGACAAGTGCAGGATTGTTCGAGTCGAGAGCGATGGCTTGAGTGAAGTCCCGTTCCGCGGCTGGATAGTTATCGAGTTGGAGGTGCACGCGTGCGCGAGCGGCATACAGCGCGGCCGATTTGGAGTTCCGTTGTATAGCCTCGTTCAGATCGCTCAGGCCACCCTTCGGGTCTCCCATTTCGACGCGGGTGCTTCCGCGGTCGAGATAGCCCTGGGCATTGTCTGATTCGATTTCAATCGCACGGTCGTATTCGGCCAGTGCGCCGTTGAAATCGTGTCGCAACCTCTTGGCTGTCCCAAGATTTCGCTGGGCCTGCGCATATCGCGGATTCAAACGAACAGCCGTTTCGAAGTCTGCCTGGGCGCCCTCGAGGTCATTCTTTCGCATCCGTTCACTGCCTCGATTGTTGAAGCTGGCCGGATTTTGAGGATCGATGGCGATTGCCGACGAGTAGTCGGCGATCGCGCCGTCGATATCACCTACAGCGTCGCGGCAAAAGGCTCGAGTCCCATAGGCAAAAACATCGGTTGGATTGGCGGCGACTATGCGATCGAGCTCGGCGATACAACCCCGATAATCCTTGGCGTTAAACTTGCGCAGAGCGCCGTTAACCGAATCAGGCTCGGTCTTGTTACAGCCAGCTATCATGACGAGCAGCAATGTGAACAGCAGACGCACCAAACCTCCGAAACATCGTCTGGTCAACGCGTGCAGCGACTGTCTGGATTGGCCCAGTTCCATACCGTGATCACGGCGGCACCGACAATCACCCGGAAATCGATTAGCGCCGATGCTCATTAGACCGAGACGTTAAAGTACCACCTGCCGAGACATGGCGCACAGCATCGACACTGGAATGGCCGACGATACAATCAGCCCCGTGACTAAAGCGCAGCAATGACGCGAGGCGTGGAGAGCGTGCCAAGCTTCTCGCGCGATGAACGGTACCAGAGCCAAAGCAGCGATTGGGTCTGCCCACGGCCAATGGAAAATCGCGTTGGCCAACAAACCTGCCAACGCGATCAGCGCAAGGTAACCACAAACAGCGGATTCGGTCGCGTCTGCTCGCAGTGAGGCGCTTGCGACTCGATCTGCGAGCCTCCGTTTCTGACTGGCTAGCCACGGCATACCAAGGGCTGCAACAATCAAGAGAACAATTCCGACAAAACTCGGTCTAGGTTCGCGATATCCGAGGAGAGATAGTCCAGAGCTAACGACTACAATCGCTCCAACAACCAACAGGAGCACTCCAGCGACACGAGCCGCTAGCCTCTCAGCTTGAACAGAATTCAATTTCGATCTAAATCGCCAAAGCACGATAGCTGCCGAGAAAAGCTCAACAGCGCTGTCGCCTCCAAAACCTAGAAGCGCGGGGCTTTTGGCACGCCAAGCGCTTGCTAGCGCGACGATGACCTCGACAACCATCCAGACGATCGTCAGGAGTTGAAGTTGAACAATCGCGCGAGAAGCGTCCTGAGAATGACTTGTCATAGAGGCGTCTGCTACAAAGCATCTTCCACGCGTGGCTGGAATCTTCCGTACTTTAGAGCCAGTGTGGGAAGGATAAGCAAGTTGAGGAGCGTAGAGGTCACCAGTCCCCCGAGAATGACGCCGGCCATCGGACCTTCGATTTCGCGTCCTGGGTCACCGCTGCCAAGCGCCAATGGCAGGAGACCAAAGCCAGTTACCAGTGCGGTCATTAGAATCGGAGCGAGACGTTCGGAAGCGCCGCGAAGCATGGCCTCTAAGCCCCAGGTCATCCCCTCCTCCTGAACCAAGTGCTCGAAATGCGAAACGAGCATGATCGAGTTTCGGACGGTGATTCCGAAAAGCGTGACAAAGCCTACAAGAGAACCAAGCGAAGGATTCCCTCCCATGAGCAGCACGGCGAGTACTCCGCCAACTAAAGCGAAAGGCAAATTCGCCAACACGAGCAACAGGTTGCGGTAGTTGCGCATGACGACGGAGAGAAGCAAGAGAATCCCGAGTCCTGCGAGGAGCGAATCCACAACGAGGTCCCTTCGAGATTGAGCCTGGGCCTCGGCGGTGCCAGAAAACTCAACGTAAGTACCGGGAGCGAGCGACAGTCTGGAGATACGGCTCCGAGCGTCTTCGACCAATGAACTGACGGCACGACCTAGGACGTTGCATGTGATGGCCTGCACGCGACGAGCTCCTTCGTGCAGAATGACGTAACGCCCGGACGCTTGGTACACATCTGCAACCTGTCCAAGCGTCACGAAATTTGCATCAGGGCCTCGCAGTGGCAGAGCACTAATGTCAGTGATCCGGCTGCGGTTGGCGGACGCCAGAAGAACCGAAAGATCGAACACGCGATTTCCATCGTAGACCTGGCCCACAATTTCGCCGCCGTAGGCAGTCCGCACGGTATCGAGCACCGGGATAGGATCAAGTCCCCAGCGAAGAAGATCGGGTTTTCGGAGCCGCACCATGACCTGGGGCATTCCGGGGGGAGACTGGATTTGAACCTGCGCAACCCCGCGTACTTGTCCGAGAGTGGCCGCGATTTGGGCTGCTGCTCGGTCCAGTTGGTCCAGATCGTTGCCGAAGACGTTGACTACCACCGGCGTTTTGAAGCCGGACAGCGTTTCGTTGATCCGCTCGGTCAAGAACCCGTTGGATGAAAGAATCGGCCCCGGAAATTCGGAAATCACACGCTGAATGCCCGCCTGCGTCGCGGCTACTTGTTTTCCGTTCAGAGCTTGCATGTTCACATCGATTTCACTTTCGTTGGTTCCCATTGTGTCGGTGCCAAGTTCAGCGCGACCCGCTCGTTGAGCGACGATTTTGACATATGGGACTTGCAAGAGGGCGTCTGTAATGAGCCCTCCCGTTCGCATCGATTCCTGGAGAGAAGTTCCAGGTAGTTCGGTCATATGAACAGTGATATCGCCCTCTCTCAACTCGGGAAGAAAGGTTGCGGTCATGAAGAACGAGCTACCGATTCCGAGCAGGACGACTAGCACGACAGCCGCGATGAGCAATCCACGAGCCTTCTCAACGCGCAACAGGAGATGACCATATGCCCGCTTCAATAAGTGGACTAGAGGAGCCTCTTGAGACGGCAAGTCTCGGCCGCCAAGTGAAACGACGCAAAGAGCGGGCGTGACAGTGAGCGCCACTATCAGGGAGGCGAGGATTGACCAGATGTAAGCGATGCCCAGGGGGGAGAAGAGTCTCCCCGCCACACCCGACATATTGAGAACTGGGAAGAACACCAAGATCACGGCAAGCGTCGCATAGACGACGGCACCGCGCACTTCCATAGAAGCTTCGAGAGCAACCCGAGCCGGTGCGCGTGGATTGGCCGACGCCTTGTTTTCACGTAGGCGGCGATATATGTTCTCGACATCGATCACAGCATCGTCCACGACAACGCCAATAGCGATAGAGAGCCCTCCCAGGGTCATGGTGTTCAGGCTGTAGCCCATCTTGTCTATGGCAATTACAGCCGCTAGAAGAGACAGGGGAATTGCCAGGCACGAAATGGCAGCAGTTCGGAAGTTGTAGAGAAACAAAAACAGAACGATGATCACAAGAACAGCGCCGATCAGCAGTGAATCGCGGACATTGCGTACGGCGATATCCACGAAATCGGCAGCGCGGAACACGTCGGGGTGCATCGAGACTGCCTGCGCTTCCAAACTCGGGCGGAGGTCCGCTATGGCTCTGTCGAGCGCACGCGTGACTTCAAGTGTGTTGGCTCCGTACGCGGAATCGATGACTAGAATGACGCCTGGCTTTTCTCGGATTGAGGCGGCACCGATGGGTGGCGCGGGAGCATCCACAACGTGAGCAACATCCGACAACAGCACGTTGGCCCCCTCATGATGGACTAGGACGGTTCGAGCGAGTTGTACGGCGGTGATTGACTGCCCCTCGGTCTGGAGGACGAGTCGTTGATTTGGGCCCTCGATAAAGCCCGCGCCGCGAACGCCTGTTGCCTGTCGCGCCGCCGCGACAACATCCTCGACGCTCAGTCCGAACTGAATTAGGCGCTGAGGGTCAAACTGGACTTGAAGCTGGCGCGTTTCGCCACCGTTCACTTCCACTCCGGCAACGCCCGGAACCGCAAGCAGCCGTGGCTTGACTGTCCAGTCGGCAATCGTCCGTAACGTCATGAGGGACTGCTTATCCGAGGTCAAACCTACTTGCATGACCCAGCTTGTTGTCGATGTGAGGGGGGCCATTAGCGGAGCTTGGATCCCGGTTGGCAGTTCGCTTGATACAGTGGACAAACGCTCGCTCACGGCTTGGCGGTCACGATAGATGTCAGTCCCGAAGCGGAAAACAACTGTGATTACCGAAAGCCCCTGAATCGATTTCGAGCGCAAGGTGTCGATGCCTACGACCCCGTTGATCGCATTCTCGATGGGCTGGGTGACAAGGATTTCGACCTGTTCGGGAGAAAGCCCCGGAGCCTCCGTTTGAACTACGACTTGGGGAGGAGCAAACTCCGGGAAGTCGCTGTAGGGCACGCTATAGATGGAAAGCCCCCCGTAAACCAAGAGGGCGCCAGCCAGAGCGATGACGACGCCTCGGAATCGGATTGAAAAACGAACAATGGAATTCAGCATCGCGAGTCTCTCGCTTCAGTTCTCATCGCTTTCTCCTCCGCCTTGGCCGTGCGAAAGCAATTCTTGTGACAGCAGGTCTTGCGCCCCTTGGATGACGACTCGATCGCCCATCGAAAATCCTCTTGATACAAAAAATCCGTTCTCCAGCTGAACGTCGCTGGTTAGCGGATGACGCGAAAAATGATCTGGGGGTTCTTCTTCATAGACCCAAGCTTGGCCCTCGGACCAAACAACTGCCGATGCTGGCACGATCACTCCCTTCATTTGGTTCCCAACAGAGAGATGGGCAACAAGGTTGACACCAGGGGCGAGGCCCGACTGAGCGGTTGAGATGTAGAGGAAGCTCCTGCCTTGAATTCTGGGATCGGTTCTGGGGAACGACGAGATGAAGGTTGCCTCTGTTCGATTTCCATCAGGTACTTCGAGCAAGGCAGCCTTCGGAGGCTCAAGCGTTACGGTCGGGGGGATCGTCATTTGCACGAGTATCTTGTTCTGGTCGAAGAGGGCCTGAAGGCTTGGCGAGCCCTCGACCAGCCATTTGGCCACCACGGGACCCCACTCTTGCCGAACCGCAGCCTCTTGCAGATTCAACTGTTGCTCGGTGGCTCGGACCTCCGCTTGAGACGCCAGCAACGTGCCTTCAGCCGATTGGAGCGACTTTTGGGAGATGTTCTGGTTTTCGTCAAACAGAGACTTCAGTCGTGTGTATTCCTTGTCCGCGACGTTCTCCTCGATACGTGATTTCTGAAGCTGTCCCTGTGCGACGACATAGCTATTCCGAGAAGTGGCCAAATCTTGCCCGGACAGCGCGACGGCAGGTACGGCTACTCGCTCGCGGGTTACTGCCGATGAGAGTGTGGCAATTTGAATTCCGAGCCGCTTCTGCGTGGCCGCATCAAGCGTCAAAATCGCGTGACCGTTCTCCGTCGAGATTTGAGCGGGCGTTTTCTCGGCCTGGGCCTCGCGTTTCTCGTTGGCATGGCCTGTCGGCGTCCTACAAGCCCCCAGGAGTGCGGTCGTCGAAACGATTAGAAGAAAGATAGCCATCCGGTGCGTGGCAGCGAGTCTCAATCTGTTTTTCATTGCTTTGGCTCCTTGGGGGCTTTGGTGTCAGTACGAGGGTTAGGGCCAGCCAGGAACGCATCACCGGTCGACAGCGGGCGTTGAACGGCATCTTCAAGCTCGCCAAATGCCTTCTGCGCCCGGGCCAGAGCATCCAGTCGGGCTCGCGCCGCTAAGGAAGACTCGACCCGCACGCCGTTCAGTGCCAGGGCATCCTCTTCGCCGGCGCGGACCGCCGTTTGCATCGCCTGCTGTTGTGTCTCTTGCAATGTGCGAAGCGATTGATCTGCCTCCGCGTATTCCTTTAATGCGGCGCTGTAAAGAGCGAGCGCGCGTTCGCTCTCTGCAACAACTTGCGCCTGTTTCTCCAAGAATGTGGCTCCGGCTTCTTTGCGCCGGGCGTCGGCTTCGGCGATTGGTCCCTGATTCCGATTGAAAATGGGGAGCGTTGTCGAGAATCCGATTGTGAAGAAGTTATTCCGCTCTTCGTACGTGTAACCCGGACCTAGAGATATGTCGGGATACTGCTTTGCAATTTCTAGCTGAAGATCTGCTTCGGCTGCGGCGTATTGGGCCAATGCCCGCCGAATGTCGAGGCGATTCAGGACGGCGTAGCGTTGAATTTCCGCCGGCGACAAGGAGCCCGTGCTTGGTGGCGTTTCGATGTCAGGCCACGAGAACTCGAAGTTCCGAAGTCCTGATTCCGGGATTCCAATGGAAGCTGCCAGAGCAGCCCTGGCTTCACCAACTTGGCCTTTCGCTTCGCTGATGGCCAAGCGGGTTTGAGAAAGTGAAATTCGTGCCAAGTCAACGTCTGGCCGGGGTATTTCCCCAACAGAGAGCCTCTGTTCCAACAGCCGGACGTTCTCGGTGCGCACCTGCTCCTCGATTTGGATGAGCGACATACTGTGAGAGGTAAGAAGATAGTTGAGTAGCGCTGAGCGGACCCCACTTCGAATCCTCCACGCAGAATCCGCCAGATCGAATTCCGCTGCCGCGTTCAGACTCCGGGCGGATTGGACACGGTGGCCCCGCTTGCCCGATGTTTCGATTGGCACCGCAAAGTCCAGACTGAGCAAATAGGGGCTGGGAACACCGGGCGCAATGCTGATGGTCGGATTGGGTCGCGCGCCAGCCGTGACGACGGCCGCTTGGGCTTCTTCGAGGCGAGCCCGAGCCGTGCTCAAGGCCGGATTGAAATACATGGCCGCGAGGGAAAGAGTTCGTAAATCCCAAGTTTGTGGCGGCCACGGGGCTATCGGATGGCCTAGTGTTCGCTCGATGTAAGATTGCAATGCAGTATCGGCCAGGCTGCGCGATTGAAAGCTCTCCGCTGAGGTGCTCGCAACAATCGGCGCTGGTTGGTATCGGCGGGTTGCGCAGCCCGCAAGCAGCGTTGTCGCCAATACTGAAACCTGTAGTTCTCTTAAGTGACTCATCGCTTCGCTCCGTCAGCGATACATTCGCGACACGAACACGTTTGTGGCTTTCTAGCTCAGTTTGTTCATAAGACAGCCGTTCGCTACCGTGAACTTACAAGTTCAGCGCGGCAGTCTCAGTTACAAGTTCGGTCTTTTGCGGAAAGACTGCTAGGCTTGCGGAGGATGATAGACAGGTTTCAAGAAGCCGTCGTTTACTGCGGGAGTGTGAACCACTTCAAGTCTGCTAACCTCAACTCGCACTATCGTGAGCACAACAGCAGGGGTGTGGCTAATTGTAGTGGAGCAGAAGATACAATCACCGTCGCAATAACCTTCTGACGAAGACCCTGGGGATGCAGGCTTCGAAGAGATTGCCGTTACCTGTTGGTCGTGCCCACGTCGTGAACTCTCTAGAAAGACAGTCGCGCCCACCATGTCCAGGACTGACCAAGACAGTACGGCAACAGCGAGAAATTTGCGCCAGTTGAGATGCATGGCTTCCAAACGGAATGCTAACACACAATAAATAGTAGCGCGCGACCGAGATTCGCCGGTTTGCATGGCGAGCAAGTTCGTGGCGGGGCCATACTTGACGACAGAAACCGCGCATTCAAAAGGTATGCTCCGTTAAACTGAGTGGAGCTGCACCTGAATGGCAATTTTCCGCGGCGGGAACCCCACGTGCTGGGGTCTTGAAAACAGCCCAGGGCACTATCTTGACCTGGCAAGCGCAGTCGTGGCGTTGATACTCTTCCCGGTCGGGTATCTCTGGGGGAACGTACGCACTACGAGGGCATTTCGCTAATCCGCGCAACGTGCTCTGAAAGCCCATGCTTTTCCCGAAAGTACTCTACCCGCACAAAAAAACAGGTTCTCCTGCTGTGGCAGAACTGTGTCAAAACCCCATCTGTTTTGGTTGTTGGGGTTAGCTTTCGAGCGAAAAGCAGATGCCCCAAGTTATTGTAAATAAAGAAAAATGGAAGTAAGCAATAGAGGGTTTGGAGTTATCTCGCGAGCTTGCAAAGCAGGTGCTCGGTACCGGAGGTACTTCGCATTTGATCACTTCTTATTTTCCTTCAAATGGCTCGCTTCAAAACGACCAGACTCAGTTAGGCAGCTACACAGGATCGCTGCCGTTTGAACTTTGAGAACATTAAAATTCAGAGTTTTCTTGTAAATGACTGGAACTACGCGGCTTAAACTAAAGTGCGGCACTAGACACTCGAAGCCAGGCTGTGAACAAAGGAATGGAATGGTTCCTGACAATCAATTCTTCGCAGTTAGATCCTGTACAATCTCAGAGCTTGCTCCACACGTTCCATATTGAAGTGGTGCTCCCTGAGAATTTGTAAATATCCGAGCTTATCCCCCAAGCATAGCTTGTGGTCCGCCTGGAGTTTATAGCCATGGTCGGTTCCGCAGATGCACTGCAGATTTTCCCGGTGATCCGGATTTCCTGCCCTTAACCGGCGAATGAGCCGGGCCGGAACGATGTGATCCACGTGGCGCCTTACTTCTGGGTTCCTAAAATTGACTCCACACGTCTGAACTTCGCAGTTCCCTTTAAACGCTGTCATTCTGTGGTTTTTCCATCCTTTGCGATTGGGAGATGTTCCCGGCCATTTCCGGTCCACGCCCTGCCAGCGCACTGGCCTTTCCTCCGTGCGGAAGCGCGCCCTGCAGAAATGGCAGCGGCGATAGCGGTAGGTTCTGGTGCGGCGAAATAAGGTCTTGAAGACTTCTGTTTGCGGATTTCGACAGTAAGGGCAGAGCATGATTGTGAACCTCCTTTCGTGTGGCATGGTTGTGCCTCGATAGAGACACTTCAGGACGATACTGACCAGTGGTATTGAATTCGGTTTCGGGACGAAGACTGAATCCGTAGAGAATCCGGTTGGTTCGGACGAGAGCTTGTCGCTTGCTCTGTGGATATAGGAATTGCAGAAATGAAAGTCGAGCAACTACTGGCGGGTGCGACCCGGACCGCTGGCTGGAGCTGAGTCTTGCCAAGCTGACGCGAATCCGCCGCTGAGGCTATCAGCTGCCAAGGGGCACGGCGTTAGATTCGAGATCGGGTAAGGGCCGATCGCCACCCACCCATGTCGAAGGTTAGAGAAATCGAATAGACGTGCAGTCGACGTTGGTGAAGGTACTCGGTGCGTGGCAAGTAGTCCTGAGCAGATAGACCAAGCTCGAAATCCCGGGTCTACTCAAGGGAAACAAGAATCAGACGATAAACTCTCCGTAGTTGTTCTTCATCACAACGGTCTAGAAGGTTCTCAATTCTCCGACGAAGGACTTCTTTCTTATCATCAAGACCTTCCAGAAAAAACAGGTCCGCGGCAGAGCCATCCAATGCTTCGGCAATTTCAAAAATATTGTCGAAACTTGGCTTGCTCCTCCCGGTCTCCAGATGGCTAACGTACTGGGGCCCACTCCCAATCTTCTCTTCGAGTCTATGCTGTTTCACACCTTTTGCTCTTCGCACCTTACCCAATTGTTTGCCAAAGAGCTTAGCCCAATCTCGTCGCATTGTGCTGACACCGTACTAGTGTCCGTGCAAGATTGGCAGGTGCGTACAGACATACTTGACATACAGAAATGTATGTAATAGATACAGTAGAAGGATGCAACGGTCCCGCGCTTGAGTGAGTCCTCATTTCCTTCAGCTTCGATAGAAGCGTGACGCTTCCATTCGTCGCACGATCTCTGAGGGCCTCACCTTAAAGGCTCGTGACAGCCGAACGATCATCCTGAGGGTGGGACTCTGAATGCCCCGTTCGATGGCACTTAAGTACGTGCGGTCTATGTCAAACTGGACATCCACGTCCATCTGCGACAGTCCCGCTGCTTCCCGGATCTCCCGCAACACTACCCCAAACGCCTTTTCAGGACCGAACCGCGGCTGAATTTGCCGATGACGCGGCATCAGAGATCTAGTGTGGAGGGTATGATGGTTATAAACCAACGGGTTATAACCAACATTCCAGGGCGTCGGGACGAACAAAAGTGAATGGTTACGCGGTTTCTGGAAACGCTCAATGGTTCAGAGGGAGGAGAGTTGGACTCGTGGGTTGCATCAAAGTTTCCGACGCTTCCTCTCTCCGGGAACTGGAATGAGGGACAAGAAACCTCTGCCCCAAAGTCTGGTAAGGAGCCACAGGATGAGGTCTTACTGCTACGTCTTGCCAACGGCGATCAGGAGGCTTTGGGGCTTCTGTTCCAGCGATATGCCCGAGTTGTCCATGGCATTGCAGCCCGCATCCTGAGGGACGCCTCGGAGGCAGACGATCTCGTCCAAGACCTATTCCTCTTTATCCAACGGAAATGCGCGATCTTTGACAGTTCAAAGAGCTCGGCCGGTTCGTGGATTGTCCAAATGACCTATCAAAGGGCCATTGAGCGGCGTCGCTACCTTGTGACGCGACATTTCTACCGGCACGAGGACGTGCAAAGTGGGGCCAGTCACGTGGTCGGCAATGCGACCGTCGAGAACGATTATTCCGCAGAGGCCGTTTTTGGGCGTAATGGTTTAGAGAAGGTTCTCGGGTCCCTGTCCGAGGATCAGCGCGAGACCTTGCGCCTGCACTTTTTCGAGGGCTATACGCTGGCGGAAATCGGCGCAAAACTGGGCCAGCCTCTGGGCAATGTCAGACATCATTACTACCGGGGTCTCGGCAGCTTGCGGAAGCAGATGTTTGGGCGTAAGGTGCGAGGCAGTTGAAGGGTATGCCGGCAAGACGGGATAAGCGAGAGGCGGAGAACCGGTCGGACAAGCGACCGCATGAAGAGTTCCTGGAACTTTGCGCCGTCTCGACCTCAGGTGAACTCTCCGAGGAGGAACAAAAGCGGCTGCGGGACCACCTCGCATCCTGCGCCGAATGCCGGCAGGCTCTCCAGGAATTTGAGGCGGCGGCATATATCGGTGTGCCTCTGTTGGCTTCTGAACTATCAGCCCCCGCATCGAGTGAGCGGCGGCCAGATTCCGGCGAAGTGATCCAACCAGCCACGCCGTACCCCCCGGCGCAAGTCGAGGGGGCCTACTCAACACCAAATCCACAGGATCAAGGCAGTGGGCCCTTCTTCGCCCATCGGAACGGTTCCGGCCGCACGCAGATGAATTGGGGCTACGTGTGGATGTCCCTTGCTGCCGCCGTGGTGCTCGTGGTCACTTTGGGAATTTACTCATATGAATTTGGGAAGAACAGCGGCCACGGAGTCGTTCAGATCGCGCCCAATACCCCCGACGCGAGATTGGAGGCGCTCGAACGACAGTTAAGCGATGCCTACCAGGAGCGGGAGATCCTAAAGGCGCAGCTCGCCGAACGCGATGGAACGATTGCCGGGCTGCGGCGCGAGATGGCGCAACAATCGGGGATTCTGGCCGACGCAAAGAGCGCTCAGGCGAATCTTGAGCAATCTGTCCAGAATGACCGGGCCGAGCAGCAACAGGTGGCTCAGGAACGGAGCACCCTGGCCCAAAAACTCGAGTCCGTTCAAGCTTCGCTGCAGAAGACGCAGACGGAGCTCGATTCCCTCCGGCAGCAGCGCTCCGGGGATCAGTCGCGTGTCGCGGGCCTGGAAGCTCAAATCAGGGATCTACATGGTCAGCTTCGCGACCACGAACAGACGATTGGCAAGCAGGAGGAACTGCTGGATCATGATCGCGACATCCGTGAACTGATGGGCGCGCGCGATCTCTATATCGCGGATGTCTATGACGTGGCGCGTGACGGTTCGACACAGAAACCCCGCGGCCGCGTCTTCTATACCAAGGGGAAATCGCTGAGATTCTATGCCTACGACCTGGACAAGCAACCCGGCGTGAAAAACGCCAGCACGTTCCAGGCCTGGGGCCAAACCGGGCCGGACCGGCAGCAGGCCCTCAATCTGGGCATCTTTTATCAGGACAGCGCGGCCAAGAAATGTTGGGTCCTCAAGTTCGACAACCCGCGCACGCTCGAGCAGATTGAGGCCGTTTTTGTGACCGTGGAGCCGAACGGCGGAAGCAACAAGCCGAGCGGCAAGCCCTTTCTTTCCGCTTCCCTGAAGATCGAGCCGAATCATCCGTAATTGGGTTGCATCCGTCCGTTCGGATCGTTCTTTTTCTCTTCCGATGAAACCCGCGTGGTACAACCCTGAATTCTCCAGCGTAGATCGAGAGAGTTTGTCTCAACTCCTCGGTCATAGGAGAAACAGCGTGCCATTACGTCGGATCGCTTTCCTTGTCCTCCTCGGACTCTTTGTCCTCGCTTCTGGCCGTGGGCAATCTCCAAACGGAACGATCAGCGGCACCGTGGCCGATTCGTCCGGGGCAGTAATCGTCGGTGCCGAAATTCTGGTCGTGAATGACGCCACCAGAGTGCAGTACCAGACCAAGACCAATGCAGAGGGGATGTATCTGGTCTCCAATCTCTCTCCCGGAACCTATCGCATTCAGGTATCCGAAGTCGGCTTCAAAACCATCATCAAACCGGAGATTATCATTCATGTTCAGGACGCGCTCGCGATCAACTTCACGCTGCCCATCGGAGCGGCATCAGAAATCGTGACGGTCACGGGTGGTGCCCCGCTCGTGAACACTCAAGATGCTGCTGTGAGCACGGTTGTTGACCGAAAGTACGTCGAGAACATGCCTCTGAACGGCCGCAGCTTTCAAGATCTGATTTTACTCACGCCGGGAGTTGTTACGAACAGTCCCCAGACTCAAGGGCTCATTGGGAACAACGGAGAATTCAGCGTAAATGGCCAACGGACGGAAGCAAACTACTATTCAGTCGATGGCGTTAGCGCAAATGTGGGAGCTTCACCCGGCGTTATCAATACTCCTGGTGCAAGTGGTTCCTTACCGGCCTCAACGGCGCTTGGAACAACACAGAGCCTGGTGTCGGTAGACGCTCTTGAGGAGTTTCGTGTTCAGAGCTCGACCTACTCTGCCGAATATGGGCGCAACCCGGGGGGGCAGTTCTCATTCGTCACGCGGTCGGGTACCAATGAATGGCACGGGACAGCTTTCGAATATCTGCGGAACAACATCTTTGATGCAAACGATTGGTTTAATAACTTCTTTGGCACACCAGAGCCACCGCTGCGACAGAATGATTTTGGAGGGACTCTTGGAGGTCCGGTTGAATTGCCCAAGCTTTATCACGGCAAGGACAAGACCTTTTTCTTTTTCTCTTACGAGGGCTTGCGCCTGCTTCAACCGCAAGCTGCTTCGCTCAATCAGGTTCCAACGGCGGCGCTGCGCCAGTCGGCACCAAGTTCCCTGCAGCCGGTTTTGAATGCTTTCCCAGTTGTGAATTGCAGTGGTTCTACGCCTAACTGTATACCTAACTTAGGGAATGGTCTGGGAGAGTATATCGGCACATGGTCGAACCCCAGCCAATTGGACTCGATTAGTGTCCGGCTGGATTACAGCTTGAAAAACAATCTGAGACTGTTCTTTCGATTCAGTGATACACCCTCGGTCTCCGCCAGTCGTTCGACAGGGGCTTTTGGTAGTCCTTCCAATGTTTCTTCCAATGCTTTCACGGTGCGGACATACACGTTCGGAGCGTCGACCTTGCTGTCGAATCGTCTCGGTAACGAATTGCGGTTGAATTATACGTCGAACGAGGCGACCAATTCTGTGAAGCTTGACAGCTTTGGAGGAGCGCAGGCTGTTGATTTGGCGCAACTGCAAGGTCTCAATTCCCAATCCTACCCTAGTTCCCAAGTATTCTTTGTGCTGGGATTTGACCCCTACTTTCCAGCGGTAGTTGGCAGCAGTGCTGTGACTTCACAGCGGCAGTGGAACTTGGTTGACTCGCTGAGCTTGTCGGTCGGAAGCCATCAACTGAGGTTTGGTGCTGATTATCGCAGGATGGCGCCCGCTAGCAGACCCGTAAATCCATTGATGTACATCGAGTATCTAAGCTCTGGGGCGGTCCAAGCAAACAGCATGGACGTGGGGGAGATATTCAGCAACAACGCTGCCTACCCCATCTACACTAACTTCTCCGCATTCGGACAGGACGAATGGCGATTGACATCGCGACTAACTATCTCCTTTGGATTGCGATGGGAAGTGAACCCAGCACCGAGCGCAGGCACTGGCAATCTTCCTTACACTGTCGAAGGCGCCGGGAATCTGGCCACGATGACACTTGCGCCTCAGGGAACCCCGCTTTGGAAGACGACTTGGTTTAACTTCGCGCCTCGCTTGGGAGCAGCTTACCTATTCCAGAGCACGCCAGGATGGGAGACGGTTGTGCGTGGGGGTGGCGGCGTTTTCTTCGATACTGGTCAACAACTTGGTTCTCAGGGGTATCAAGGACCTGGATTCTCTGCGTTCAACCTATTTGGCCCGGGGGTTGGTGGTCCATCCGCCAGCTTTCCATTTCCACTTTCTTCCATTCCCACGGTCGCGAATCCCCCCGTCGCTCCGTACACCGACACGAATGTATACGCCTTTCCTGCTCACTTGCAACTGCCTTATACACTGCAATGGAATCTCAGCGTTGAGCAAGCCCTCGGGAAATCGCAGGTGTTGACGTTGTCCTACGTTGGTGCAAATGGAAGAAGGCTACTGGAAATGAATACGGTCGACGCCGGCCTCTTCAACCCGAATTTCGCGGGAGTCATCTTTTTTCGAAATGGGCTAACGTCTTCCTATAACTCCCTGCAGACGCAGTATCAAAGGAGGTTGGCGCAAGGCTTGCAGGCGCTGGCCTCATATACCTGGTCACATTCGATCGACTACGGTTCCCAGAATTCTGCGCTCCCATATGTCCGCGGAAACTCAGATTTCGACGTGCGGCACAGCTTTTCCGCTGCCCTGTCTTATGATTTGCCCAACGCATCTCACAGGAAGCTTACCGCCGCGCTATTTCATCATTGGGGTTTAGATGATCGCTTTACAGCGCGGACGGCGTTTCCCGTCAATCTTGTGGGAAGCACTTTCACTGATCCGCTTACCGGACAGTCAGTCCCGAACGAACTGAATCTCATACCCGGTGTTCCGGTCTACCTCTTTGGAGCACAATGTCTCCAGGCTCCGCCGTTGGGCCTCGGCCAATCGTGCCCCGGTGGCAAGGCCATCAATCCGAATGCTTTCAGCCAACCGCCGCAAGGAAAAGCAGGAGACGCGCCCCGAAATTTCGTGCGTGGCTTTGGCGCATGGCAGATGGACGTCGCGGTACGACGCGAGTTTCCGATATACGAAAGGCTCAAGCTACAATTCCGCGCTGAAGCATTCAACGTATTCAATCACCCAAATTTTGGCGTCATCAATGCGACGTATTGTTCGCTCGTCCCCACATCTCCCAACTTTTCACCAGGCTGTACCTTTGGTCAGGCCACGGCGACGCTGGCCCAGAGTCTTGGCGTCTTGAGCCCGCTTTACCAGATGGGCGGGCCACGTTCGATGCAGTTTGCCCTAAAGCTTATTTTCTAGACGGTGGTCATTTGCCGACTCGCGGCAATGGCAGGAGTGTGCCTCTAGGCCAGTTCTATTCGGAGCATGAGCGCACCTAGGGTTGGGCTGCCTTCGGGACCAGCAATGAAGAGGAGCAGGCCAGGTAAATGCGTCATTCCGGCTTGATGTTGACGAGAGGGTTGGTGGGAGCCTTTTTCCTCGCTTTCATGTCTTGCTCATTTCCACAGGCTGAATCCAGGGCACAAGGCCCGCGGGCATCTTCAAAGCGTGGCGTGACAATGGCAGACGTGATCGGCATGACTCGATTCGCCGCCCCTATTGATTCGCGGTCATTTTCGCCGGACGGAAAGCGGTTTGCATTTGTTTTGAGGAAGGGAAACCTCGAGGACAATACAAACACATATTCTTTGCTGGTAATGGAAACCGATCAAGTATTTCAAGGTTCTGCGGCGAAATTGCTCATCTCGTTTTCATCTTCCTCCAACCGCGAAGGAATTAAGCGGATCGCATGGCTTGGGGACAATGACACGATTTTCTTTCTCGGGGAAAATCCGGGAGAGCTGACACAGCTCTACTCAATCCGAAATAGCACTGGGGAGTTAAGGAAGCTCACCAACCATGCTACAAATCTCACGTCCTACTCAGCATCTACGAGTGGCGACGATATCGTTTACGCCGCAGAAAAGCCTGTATCTGATCTTATGACGTCACACGTTATGCATTACGGCTTCCACGTTTCACGAAGTATTGACTTGCCGGAGTTGATTGCGGGGCATCTGTCTGATGGCGAATCGGATCGGTGCGAATTGTTCGTGCGAAAAGAAGGCCAAGGAGAAGATCGGCGCCTGAACGTCACGGGTAGGCTACTGATTCCAGAGCCTGGCCTCTTCCTTTCTCCTGACGGCAAGTATCTCGTCGTAAAAGCACTTGTGCGCGACATTGATCCTGCTTGGCGAGAATACAACGACCCTGTGTTGAAAATGGTCATGAACTGGAATCTCCCGCAAGGCAGTGCGATATGGATTGAACGCTATGAGTTGGTGGATACAGAGGACGGAAGGTCAAGGGCGCTGATCGATGCTCCTATCGGGTACTCTAATTCAGAGGTTGCGTGGTCTGCCGATTCGCACTCAGTGATCGTAACAGGAGTACATCTTCCGTTAAATGTATCGGACCATAAGAAGCGAGAGGCTAGACGCGCAAGCACATTTGTCGCTGAAGTCACAATTCGCAACTTGCAAATCGAAGAGATAACCGATCGGAACTTGGAGCTCCTGGGTTGGGAACAGGATGCCAACCTGTGGAAGTTCCAAGAGGAACGTGAGCAAACTAAAGCCAACAACTCAACCGAGTTTGTGTACTATCGAAAGACTCCGACAGGGTGGCAAATGGTCGGCGATATTTCTCGGGCGATTGACAAGCCTAGACCAGACATCTTTGTCGAGCAAGATCTTAACCTAGCTCCGCGCCTGGTTGCAGAAGATCAAAAAACCAACCGAAAGGCAGTGCTCTTCGACCCAAATCCTCAACTTGGTGCCCTTTTGTTGGGAATAGTGGAGGAAATTAGGTGGGATGATTCAGCTGGGCATGAGATCAGAGGAGGACTGTATCTGCCCCCAGATTATGAACCTGGAAAGAAATATCCGTTGGTTATCCAAACTCACGGATATCACTCACATGAATTCTGGATGGATGGCCCATACACGACTGCTTTTGCGGCACGACCGCTTGCCAGCGAAGGGATAGTGGTCTTGCAGTTGCCTGAAGTGGGGGTCGGGAGTGCAGAAGAAGGTGAACGAAACATGCGTGTGATGGAGAGTGCGATAGACTACCTCGATCAAAGAGGTATCATCGATCGAACTCGCGTGGGCCTGATAGGGTTTAGTCGGACTTGTTACCACGTGAAATATGCACTCGTGCACTCGAAGTTTCACTTTGTAGCTGCCAGCGTCACGGACGGAATAGATGCCGGATACTTTCAGTACTTGTCTTTTGGTAACTGGATAGCAAGCACTGCGGCGGAATACGAAACTCTTGAAGGGGCTGCACCTTTTGGCGAAGGACTAAAGGTTTGGCTGGAGCACGCACCTGGATTCTTACTAGACCGAGTGCAGACGCCCTTAGAGATACAGGCTATAGGCCGTCCTTCATCTTTGCTGGGCGAGTGGGAATGGTTCTCAGGATTGACCCGCCTCGGAAAGGGAGTGGATTTCATCTACATTCCGACCGGCGATCATGTTCTGGAGAAACCATGGGACCGCATGGTCTCGCAGCAGAGGAACGTCGATTGGTTCTTATTCTGGCTGAAGAACGAAGAAGATTCCGATCCCGGCAAACGCGAACAGTACAAACACTGGCGGACACTGCATGAAAAAAAAGGAGAAAATTGAAGTCCAAGGGGGGGACACATACCTTTACCCGACAATCTGAAGTGGGAGCCTGGGGTGCCGCTAAACGGCACCCTAGGCTTGTTTGGCCTACTCGTCAGCTTCATACGCATTCATGCTGTGAATAGGGGGGACCTGGGGGCTGTCAGAGAGCGGCGTTTCTCCCTTCGTTCCCAACACAAGGGCCTGTGCGTTTCCAACAACACGGATCGTTGGCTTCTCGTATTTCATGAAATATCACCTCCTTTCCGTCTGAAATTATTCTCAGCTGAGAAAAATGGATTAGTCACAGGGCGCTTATATGAGCGGCGACTATTCATTCGTTGGCTTCATAGGTGCTGACACTCCCGAAGTAGGGTCGCACGGAGTTTCTAGGAATGGCGACGTGCTCTTGGTCCCCTGGAGATAGTGCTGAGAATCGCCAACCACACGGATCATTGGCTTCTCATATCTCGTGAAGATTCGACTCCTATCAGATGAGCATTCATCGGTATCGTGGCCGTCCTTCCGTAGCAGCGTGCAATGCCAACTTATTTTTCGGGGGTGTGTCGAGGTTCATGCTCTTTACGGCGCGAAGCTTCCTGAGCCAAAGTTCGATGCCGATTGTCCGCATCAAGGGGATCACGGGGACCACATGGCCGTTCCGAGTCTTTTTCAAGACCTCAGAAATGCTTTCAGGGTCAATAATCCCGAGTGAGCTGCTAACCATGTGTTGGCTCATCTCCACCAAATCGGTCCATTCCGTTGAGATGGTTACAGTAGGGGCTCGGGCCAGATATGCTTTCCGCTTTCTGTTCAGAAGGTCGTGCGGAACGATGTCGACCAACGCGCGCCGCATCAGGGAGCGTCGTTGGCCTGGGCGGACGAGTTGTTCTCGGGGTACGGCGTACAGGAATTCCAGGAAGCTACGGTCAAGATACGGATAGCTTTTTTCGTAAACCGGCTCGGAAGGCAGGGCTCTGCATTCCAATTGCCTTCGCAAAACATCCAGAGTGCTCAAGTTCTCTTGAAATGTTGGTAAAGGGCCAAACAGCTTCAGCCTGCTTTGGTACCCTTGCAAGGCTGACCGATTTCGCTTGACGAAATCCGCATTCAACCAAAGTGCTGGCTTCTTGTCTTTCGGAACGCCGACCAGAGCAGAAGGGAAAAATCTCCGAGCGGCCTCAAAGAACAGATAGAACCATGGTTTTCTCTTGTTGAGTGCCCAAACTTTTAGTCGCTGAGCGAGCGTCCTGAATCGCGCACGTGCAAGGAGATCCTCGAGTTCCGGCGTGGGTGTAGGAACGCCGCCCGTGACTTCATCTCCGCCGATTCCGGAGAGCACAATACGATTGCCTTGAGATGCGATGCATGCTGCAAATTGTCTGCTGAGTCTATTGGGACGTTCGCCGGCGCCGGGGATGGAAGCGAAATGGTTGGTGTCGAAATCGAAGGCAAAAGATTCTTGCATGCTGACGTCGATGTGGTGGCCAGTGCGTCCGCGTTTTTCTTCGACTTTTGTAAAATAGGGGCGTTCGTTCCAGTTGGGTTCGGAGTCATCGTAGTAGGAGACAGTGTCGAGGCGCGGAGTTTCGACGGAGCCGCGGTCGATGATATTGTCCGCCATGCAGACGATGGAGGAGGAATCCATGCCGCCGCTCAGTTCGGCGAGAATGGGGCTATCTGAACGGAGCCTGCGCCGGACGGCTTCACTGAAGACACCTCGGAAGTGCTCTTCGTATTCGCCGTCGGTGCGGTAACGGATTCTCTTGTCGGGGTCAAAATCCCAATACTTGCTGATAGTGTGTTTTCCGGGCCGTAGGAGAACGAAAGAGGACGGCGGAACAGACCGAATCCCGATGTAGGGCGTGAGGTGAGCAGCGGGAAAGAACGAGAACCAGCCTGCGATGTACTCTTCATTGAGCGCGAAGGTTTTTCCCGCGAACAAAACGAGAGGATCGAGGATAGTGCTCCAGGCGACCTGATCCTTCTCGAACGAGTAATAGAGATGGCGCGTCCCGATGGGATCCTTTGCCAGGATCAGGGATCTGTTTCTTGGATCCCAGACCGATAACGACCAATCGCCGATCAACTCGGCGAAGCATGCGGTTCCCCACTCCTCATAGGCAGTCGCAACGATTGCAACATCGGTCGCGCTACTCGTTAAGAGTTCTTTCAGTTCGCGAATGAGCTCCGCTCGATTGTCCAGCCTGCCGTCCCAGGTGAGCACCGCGCCCGAAGGAGTGAGGTACGGCTGCGTTTCTCTGCGGGATTCGTTGGTCGTGTGAAAGGCACGGTAGAGAATGGCGACACTATCCTTTATATAAGCACCTCCCCAGTCTGGTCCATAGGGAACGAGCATTCCTTCTGTCTTCGCGAGACAGTCCGGGTCTGCCGGGCGACCGTCGATATTCCACCTTCCGAACTGCACGCTCACGATATATCTCCTTCGTGTTTTCTTCGCTATCCCTTCTTCAGCACCTGTCGAGCACCGCATACATTTCAGGCGTATACGGTTTGTCATTGACCACGCGGCCCGCGACCTCGACCCAGGCGTGGGCTTTGAACGGCATCTGCTGCGCCCCGATGACCATCTGCGCGGGCACGCCGTATTCCTTGAGAAGGCATGCCGTCGCTGCGGACCGCTGCAGGCAGAGCGCTTCTTTCCAATACCAGATGCAGGCCAGGTCCACGGCTGTGCAAATGCGCTCGATTGCCTCCGGGCCCGGCGCTTGTCTTCCGAGCGGACAGTTGCGGACCTTTTCGTAAAGCAAGGAAAAATTCCCGCGCACGAGATGGAGGTCGAAATAGATCAGTTTCCAATAGGCTTTGAGCACGAGAAACCGCATGGCAAGGCCCCCCTTCACGCCAATATCCGGAGTTGCTCGCAGAGAAAGCCCATCCGGTCCGTCAGCGCTTCGACCCGCTCGCTCAAGGGCAGCACCGGGGAATGCCCGCGAAAGGGGCTGTAGTCGAGAATGATCGGTTGTCCGGAGGAGTTCGCCGCTTGCAGCCGGGCGGTCATCTTGCGGGCGTGGAGCGGATTGCAGTTCCGGTCCGCGTCGCCGGAGACGATCATCGTCGCGGGATAAGGGACACCTTCGCGCACCTGGTGATACGGTGAGTAGCGCGACAATGCTTCGAAGTCCTCCGGATCTTCCGCCGTCCCGAACTCGTCGCGCCAGACGTGCGCGTTGTCGAAAAGGTGGTACCGGAGCATATCCAGCATCGGGACCAAGCAGACGACCGCGCGAAACAGGTCCGGCCGTTGCGTCATCGCCGCGCCGACAAGCAGCCCGGAATTCGACCCTCCGAAGATTGCGAGCTTGGCAGCCGTGGTTCTTCCCGTCTGGATGAGCCATTCCGCAGCCGAGAGGAAATCATCGTAGGCGGTCTGGCGGTTGCGCCGCTTGGCTGCGTTATGCCACTCCGCTCCGAATTCCGATCCTCCCCGGATATTGGGCAGGGCGAAGAGACAACCCCTTTCGATTAGAAAAGCAACGAAGACGCTGAACTGCGGCGTCATCGAAACGCCGTATCCACCGTAAGAGGTCATGATCGCAGGATGGCAGCCGCCTGCGACGACGTCGCGGCGGCCCAGAAGGAACATGGGGATTTCCGTTCCGTCCTTGGATCTATACCGCACCTCGGTGTGTTCGTAACTCGCGGAATCGAATGGAATCCTTTTTTTAGCCCATGGGATGCGCTTCCCTTCCTCCGGCGAATAGCGCTCGATCGCAATTGGCTTGGTGAAAGACTCCGATTCGAGGAAAAGCTCGTCGTTCTCGGGTGACGCACCGACAAGGCGCAGGGTCTCGCAGGGGCGAAGCGTAAGTTCGCCGGTCTTGCTTCCGTCGAGGTCGAAAACTGAAACCTGCTGGGCGGTTCCCCGGATGTAGGAAACAAAAATCTGGTCGCCTGCCACCGTCCACTGCTGGATGCGACTGTTGCTTTCCGGAATCAAGTCAACCCAATCTGGCTCGCCTTCCTGCCGGGGCCGCAATTCCACAATGCGCAAGTTCGGCGCGCCGCGGTCAGTGATGGCCAAGATTCTGCCGCGAAGGAGCAGCGGGCCGAAACTGTCCTCCACGTCACTGACAATGGGTTCCGGAGCTGCTTCGTCCTCCCACGGTTTCAAGTGGAAATCCGTGAGCGTTTTTTCGAGGAAACGGTAGATGAGGAAGCCAATCTGTTTCGTATCCGAAACTAGGCCGAGCCTCAGTCTTTCACCCCAGCCCGCGAAGAAGATCTCCAGGTCATCCTTGAACTCGGTGCCAATAATATGGCGGTAGGCGGCGCGACGATATGGTTCCTTCCCGTTTGCCAGCTCGTGGACGTAACAGAAGCTATTTCCGTCCGGTGCGAACGTAAAGCCGCGCAAATACCCTCGAGGAAGAACATCCGGCAGTATTCTGCGGCTTTCGATGTCCAGCAGTGCGAATGTCCCAGTCCGCTCTCCGCCCTCCTTGATTTCGTAGAGCAGGAGTCGCCCATCCGGCGAAACGCGGAACGGCTTGACCGCCGTGTGAATTCCATGGCCCTGTGCACACGGGTCGACCAGCAATTGATCTTCACCATCAGGCCCTTCCCTCATGCAAATGCACGGCTGTTCCTGATCCGCAAGACGCTTCCGGAAGAAGTACCGGCAGCCGGCTTTTTGCACGGAGTCATAGGTTTCGACGGCGAGGAGATCGTGAATGCGTTGCCGTATCTGTTTCCGCCCCGGGATGTTGTCCAGATAGGCGCGGGCGTAACACGTCTGCTCTTGAAGCCATTCGCGGGTGCGCGGAGAATCCTGGTCTTCGAGCCAACGATAGGGATCTGTTACCGGCACGCCATGAAGAACTTCGGTGACCGGCTGGACCGGAGAAAACGGAGGAGCGGAAACTAGTCCAGGCATAGCTCGCTCCTTTCCGCGGCTTGAATCGCCTCGCGGTACATGCGCCGCGTGAGGCTGCGAAAATAGCCGGCCAGTTTGGGGTTGTGGATGGCATCCAGCGAGCGCCAGGAATAGTTCGCAACTGCGTAAACGAAGACGGCGACGAGGGGAGAAAGGGCCAGCGCCCGCCTTAGATCGTCCGGAGAGTGAAAAGACGTCCAAGGCCGCAGATAAGCATCGGTTACACGCTCAACGGCTAGCGTTTCCTGCAAAGCGCTGCGCTTGAGGTGCTGACGGAGGTATTCCAGCGTGATGAGCGGATTTGCGACGCAGCCCTCGGCCCAGTCGAGGAAGACGCAGCGATCCCGGGACACCAGGATGTTTCCGGAATTGAAGTCGATGTGCCCGAGGGTGTCCGGGAGGCCAAAACTTAGAAGCAGCTTGCAAGCCTCCTCGAGCTTGCCACTGAGAGATGCAAGTTCCGAGGCTGACAGCGGCGCCGGTGACGGCTTTTTCTGGGCGGCCATGAATTCGGCCATGCGAGCAAGAAACGGATCAATCCGTACCACCAGACTCCGAGTTTGAAGGTCCTTGCATCCCGCTTCCAGCAACTCCGCGCCTCTTCCTATCGAGGCAATCTGGAGTTCCGCAAGCTGTTCTGCGGCGCGCTCCCATGCTGCGCATTCGGCGGTTTGATCGAGTTCGCTGCCCGGCACTTCCTCCATCAGCCAGCCATTCCAAGCCGGGTGAACCCCAAGGATGCGGGGGACGTGGCGGGGAAAAACTCGGGCCAGGAAGAGAGAAACAGGCAACTCGTGTGCGTTGGGTTCCCCGGTGGCCTTGAACCAAAGAGCGCCCTCATTGGTTTCGAGACGCATGAGGCTGAACGTCGGGCTGGCGTTCAGCTGCCGGAACCCGCCGGTCAGCCGAAGGCCCAGCGGACCCACCTGCTCTTGAGCCCACTCGAAGAGTTCTCGCAGCCAGCCGGGCCTCGCGAATGGTCCGGGCGTTTCACCTCTCGCGAAAGAGCCGAGTTCCTCGAGCGATTCCCTGACGACCCCCGCTTCACTCACGCCACCGCAACCAGTTGCTACGGTAGGCGGCATCCAGTAGGTTCCGGCAGGTGCTTTGTCGTTGTTCCGGACCGACTCCATGACACTGTAGTTCGCAACTCCATTTCCACCCGATGTCCGATGGCGCGGAACAAATAAGCAGTACACTTCGAGTCCCCATCCCCTGCTGACCTCCGAGGCCAACTGTTCGGCGACCCTTTGTTGAGGGTGAATTTCAACCAGAGGCAGGGCCCACCCGGAGCCATTTGGCAGAAGGAGAATCTCGGAACCGTTTCGCCGTATGACCATCAGTCTGTAACTGTCGCCGGCGCAGTGGTGTGAATCCATAGGAATCTCTTCTCCGGTTGAATCCTCAACTGACGTCGGCGGATCGAATGGGCTGCAGGATGTGGTGTTTCTGCAGAGTCGCGATGAACTCGATCACATCTGCGCGCACGACTTCCCGGCTTGCTCCATAATCGCGGCTGATCTCGTCGGCGATGCGCGGCTCGTCATAGCCCCGTTGCATCAATTCAAGGATTTTGGCCCCGACGATATTCAGGCAGAACATCTGGCCGTGGTGAACGTCCAACAAAATCCCCCCGTCCGCTGTCTCGGTTCGCCGGATTGTGTCGGATATTCTGAACATGGTTGCGGAGTCTCGGACGGAATCGAACTGATCGCCTCGGCTGCAGACGACTGTGGCATCTGCCTGGAGGGAAATCCAGAAACTGCCCTCTCTGTTCGTATCGGGGCAGTCTACGGTCGTAATACAGTGTAAAAACACGGCTTATGGAGCGGCAGTGGACCAACTCGGCGCCGGTTGTGTTCGCATCCGCGACCTAAATGAGCACATAACCAAGGCGTTCTTCTCCGGAACTGCAGAGGAATAGGACGTTTAGCCCGCGGAGGCTGTGGACGTCAGGAATTCAGCGTAGAAGAGGTTTGTGGCGTTGAGGGCGGAGTGGTTTCCATCTCCCACGATTTGCCCCTTCCGCATCACAAGGATTCTTCCCATCCGTGAGATCGAGTGCAAGCGATGAGAAACCACGATGAGAGTCGAGTCTGGCAACGTTCGGTCAATCATCCGCAGCATGATCTCTTCCGAATTCGGATCCAGCGATGAAGTCGTTTCGTCAAGAATCAAGATCCTCGGCCGGTGAAGAAGGGCTCTGGCAATTGCAACCCGCTGACGTTCCCCGTTCGAAAGATTTGATCCGCTAGGTTCTATGTACTCATCCAGCGAACCGGGAAAACCGTCCAGATATTTTGTCAGGCCAACCAACCGCAGGGCACGCTCCATGTCACCGCGCGTGGAATCGAATCGTCCGACTCGTAGGTTGTCAGCAATGGATCGGTGAAAAAGAATCGGCTGCGCCGGCAGATAACAGACGGACGAACGCAGACTCGTTAGTGTCACTTCGCGCACGTCTGAGCCGGCGATGAGGATTTCGCCCGACTCAACATCGTAGATACGCGCTATGAGTTTTGCCAGCGTGCTCTTGCCCGCGCCATTCGGACCCGCGATGGCAACACGTTCTCCTTGGGGAATCTCCAGGCGCGGAATGCGGATGCCACAGCTGCGCCGCTGGTAACCAAATGAAACATCCCGGAATGCGAGATCCAAGGGGAGGTCTGGAGCGAACGGTTTTGCATAACGATGCTCTCTGACGGCCGGGGCAATCTCGAGGACAGCCTGAATTTGACGGATACTGGCGAAGGTGCGTTGCGACCTTGAGTACATCTCCATCGCCGCACCCAAGGGGTCGAAGAGCTGAACCAAAAGACTGTAGAAAGCGACCAGAGTTCCGATTGTCAGCTTGTCGCTGAAAACCATCAAGCTTCCACAGGCAAGGGTCACAGCAATTCCGGTCACGATTGCCAGGTTCGACAAAGCGGAGAAGAAAGCACCTGTCTTGCAGAGGGCGTCTTGGCAGCAAACGGTGTTGGTTAGCAATTCAGAGGCTTTACGCTCCTGCGGTTCCGTATGTCGCAGAAGTTGGATCTGCGTCAAGGCTGAAAGATGTTCCTGAAGGAAACTGCTGAATTTGCTCCGTGCAGCTTGAACGAGGTCGGCCTGATGTCCGATCCTGCTCCTGTAGCGATGGCGGACGACCAAAAACGCGGGAACGATCGGGATCACTATGAGAGTAAGAAGCGGGCTCAGGACCGCCATGGCCGATAGAGTCACTCCCGCAGCGGTCGCCGTGCGGAGGATTGAGGGTAAGAGGTCCGAACCGAAGTACGAGATTTCGTCGATTGGTCCTTCGAACGGATACAACAATTCGCCGACGGGAGTCCGGTCGAAATAGTCCGCGGAGAGTGAGTCGAGGTGTCGCAGGAGAGACACCCGCAAGGCCAGGGCGGTGTGTTGGGTAGCCCGAAAGGTTAGATAGCCGCCAAACGCGTTGAGAATCGCCTTCCCTTCGAAACTCGCGAAGATCAACCCGATCGCGATGATGAGAAGGTGAGGATCGTGAGCTGGCAGGATGGAATCAATCAGCCATCGGATTGAAAGTGGAGTGACAAGAGCCAGCAAACTGGCCAGCGTGAGACAAACAAAACTTGCGGCATGCAACGGGAGTTGCGGTTTGACCTTCGGGAAGAGCCAGCGAAGCTCCGGCGGGATCGGACTCGTCATACGTGTTGAATCAATCTGCAGTAGCGATAGACGACGTTGACTAGATTAGACGGACACGAATGTGCGCGCCACCAAACGCAATATCTGTTCGCAACCGGGATCGCCGCATTGAAACGAAATGAGTTGCACCAAGAGTAGGGGAAGCCTTGGTGGGACAGGCGTTCGCGCCAGGGTCAACCCTTCAAGAAAGCCGTCTCAAAATCGTCGTGACCTGCCCGACGACCTCGGCGTCGGTCCCGTTCCTGAAATGTTGTGTGCCGAGCGGGCCGCCCGGATGGGCATTAACGGTGAGTTTGCCCTCATGCAGGGTGCAGCGACCACAGAGATAGCTGCCATCCCGTTTGAGGATAAGGTAGAGCGGCTGTTTGCAGACCGCATTCGTTGTGGATTCGGGAGGTTTTTTGACCCGGCGGTTAACCGCAACGAATGTGGCATTGATAAGCAAAGGATGGATTGGCCTTTCATCTCCCCCAACCCAGAATACGTCCGAAAGAGAGAAGTTCTTGAGGCTAGTAAGTTCGTTAAGTGAGTGTCGTAGGAAAAGTGGAACTTCCTCCCAGTTCTTCATGAGGGAGCCCAGGAACCCGCCATGTTCTTGTAGCCTTTCTTTTTCGCTGGCGACGTGGAGGCCTTGATTTCGGTCGGGCACCTGCCGAGGAATAAGTTCGTCTGGAATCGCCTCGCGCCCCGCCTGGTCGAGTGGAAGGCCAGAGGCGCGGAGAAATTGATTGAAGTCGATGCAGTACAGAACACACAGCGTGATGATTTTCTGAATGTGTCGTGGCGGGAGCGAGAGCGTCTCGTAGTCTGATAGTGTGCTCGCAGCAGTAAAAAAGAGTTCGTCCGAGAGCATGTTCGCAATCCAGCGGCTGGATGACGATGCTTCCCGGAAGGACAGTCCCACGCGGGTACGAAAGCTTCGGAGAAGATCCAGGAGATTGGCTTGCATGCTTGGAGAGGGCAAAAGTTGGGGCTTTGGCGCAATGGCCAATCGCGGCGGCACCCAGACAGCGTGATGGTGGGTGAGGGGTCGAATCTCGGCGTCCACGATCCCGAGGATTCGGGCTTCCTTGCCGAGCCTTAGCTCTACTTGTGCGCAAGGTCGTTGGGGCGAATCCAGGATTACCCTGTCCTTTTCGAGCACCACCAGTTGCGAGCATGTGAATCCGAAACTCTGCTCCACCAAGAATAGCCGTCTGTCAACATTCGTCTTCGTACTAGAAAGTAGTTCTTCCGAAGACCGTGCATCCACTCTGACAATGCTGCCTGGCGCTAAGTGCGGGAACGCATGCGCGTCGTTTTCGCCGACTTTGCCATAGAGAAATCTTGTTTTGCTCAATGGGAGTAAATCCGCTGCTCGTCTTGGCGCTGCCGTCTCCAGGAACTCTCCGAGTGGGGCTATCGGTGGCACCGGCCCTGCCTGGGGCCTTTCAGCAAACCAAGGAATCCATGAGTGTGTGTCATAGACCGTGGAGTCCAAAAGCGTAGTTTGCTGCCTGGGAATCAGCATTCTAAGTCGGGAAATCGAGTCCAGGTCGAATCCGAATACGGCCAGCCAGTCGCTCAAACGATAGTTTGTGATATGGCTGAGAGCGAGCATCTGATGAATCGTGGGTATCAAAGAAGGATCTCCGACGTCGTAATACAAATTGTGAGGGACATAGAATCGCGAGGAACGGCCGAAAGTCTGAGCGGATTGCTGAGAAACGCGATATAGCGTCAAGCCTCTCGCAAAGAGAATCTGCCGCACTTGCTCAGCCCGGTCCATTTGGGGACACCTCGATTCTTGGTCGTATAGCCAAGATTGCGGTCCTGGTGGGAATAATCGCGGCTCTGGCCGCATATGCGACCAATCCAAAGAATTTCAGCTAGACAGACACATTTTATGTATGTATGAGAGAATGACGTGGCTGGACATTGACGAGCCACCAGCGTAGGATTCCCGGCAATGGACGCACGCAAGCTAGGTCCGAGCCCAGGGGAGCGCCTGAAGGCACTACGCGAGAGCCTTGGACTTACCACCCGCGATGTCGAGGAGAAAAGTGACCAGATCGCAAAGGAAAACCACAGCCGGGAATATTATATTTCCCACGCTTGGGTGACGGACATTGAAAACGGTAGGTTCACTCCCAGCATCTACAAATTCTTCACATTCAGCGCTGTTTATCATCGCAAATTCTCTCAGGTGGCATCCTTTTATGGATTGCGGATGGGCGACCTGGCTCGCTATCGGACCAGGATCGGAGTTCCCAGAACACATCTCCTGGATAGCGGAGGCGATTCCGAGACCGAGAAGGTATCGTTGCCTGTGCAGTTCAAGCCGGGATTCCGGTTGGAGCGAACCAGCCTGCTTGCGCAGGTCGTGGAGAAGTGGGACCAGATTCCTGTCGGATTCTTGCAGCATCTCGACCTGCGCAAATCCGTGTACGGCTATATCGGGCTCGAGGATTATACGCTCTTCCCTCTCATCCGTCCGGGTTCGCTTGTGCAGATTGACACGAGTCAAAGAAAAATCAGTTCTGAGAAGTGGAAGACGGAATTCGACCGTCCCATCTACTTTGTGGAACTGCGAGACGGCTTCGTTTGCAGCTGGTGCCACGTTGACCGGGGCCAGCTAATAGTCATTCCCCATTCCCACTCCCCCCAGGATGTTCGGTCATTTGCCTACCCGTCTCAGGCTGAAATTGTCGGCAGGGTGACCGGAGTGGCCATGCAAATTGTCGGCGAAAGAGCACCCGAGCCGAGGGAACCGTCGACTGGAGAATCTCGCTGAACAATTTCCCAAGGGAAAGCCAGTTGGCCAGTGCAAGTTCGGCCGGTGATGGGGCATTAACCCCGCATCGTCCGGGGAAGGGCTTTCATTTCCCAACTATTTTTCCAAGTAAGGGTTCGTTCAAGACTTAAGTGCCGCCAATTGAAGCGTTTTTGGAATTTTATTCCCCGTCTCCCAAGCTTCGGACGTGGGTTCGATCCCCACCGCCCCTACCAACCATCTCACGGACTTTGCAGGACTTACCGAAACCGCGAGGCAGCAAAAGGCAGCATTAAGAAGCTAGGTCGGCACGCCAACGAAAATCTGGCGGCACGGATAGCAGGCCGACGCTTCCCCCACGATGATGGACGCGCGAGACAGCTCGTACCCATCTGTGCACACTGCACTTGTGAGAAGGCTTTACTTCTCGTAACCTGGCCTTTCATGGACCCAGTACAGACCAACGGCAGGACGATTCGAATCGGACAGATATTTCGCGTTCCGTATCGGGGCGTTAAGGACGATAGCGCTGACTTTGTCAGCTATCAACAGCTGACTCGTGGCGCACACACGAAATCGGCAGACCTCCAAAAAGGCATGTTCTTTTACCAGCAAGTCAAGGAGCCAAGCCGGGCGTTGAGCAGGCTGCCAGCATTCCTTTTTCATTCCAATCCATTTAAGCAGGGTGCGGAAGGCACGCCGTGGGTTGACGTGATTGAACCAGATGCAGGCTACTGTTTATTTCATGGCGACAATCGCAAGACTGGCGCAGAACCACTCAGTTCGCGTGGGAACGCCAAATTCGTTCAGTTTCAAGATTTCTACGCCGACCCAGCTTTGAGAAAGTTCGCGCCGCCAGTTCTCGTGTTTGACCAAGTCGAATACAATGGCAGCCAGCGCGGTTACCGACGCTTTTGCGGTTTTGGCGTTCCTGTGCGGCGGATGCTCGCGACTCAGAAGCAGAAAAACGGCGGATATTTTACCAATCTCGTGATCGAACTAGCTCTCTTCCGCATGGAACGTGAAAACGAGCTGTTTGACTGGCGATGGATTGACCAACGCCGCGATGGATCAGTCGAGGCCGACGCCGCCCTCCGCGCGGCCCCCCAGTCCTGGAAAGAATGGGTTGATGGTGGCGAGCTGGCGATTGAGGGGTGCAGGAGAATCGTCGCGCGCCAGCCCGTCGTTGATTTGGCTGACCAGCGGCGTGCGAGCCGCGAAGAACTAGAAATATTGGGCGACGTTCTCCGGTACTACAAGAATACAAAACACGCCTTTGAGGGCTTGGCGTCATTCGTCGCCCAGAAGATATTGGGGAGTCAATGTAGACGCGGATGGGTGACAAAACGTTCGGGGGATGGGGGCGTGGATTTTATTTGTCGCTTGGATGTGGGTGACCGAGCGGACCGCTTAAGTATCACTTCTGCCGTCGTCCTTGGACAGGCCAAGTGCGTAGCGTTGGACACGGCTATAGGAGGACATGCTTTGGCGCGGGTCGTAGCAAGACTACAGCGAGGATGGATCGGCGCGTTCGTGACAACGGGTTCGTTCTCCCGCGCTGCTCAACTGGAGCTCGCACAAGATCGATACCCCATCATACTCGTGAACGGCCTCCGTTTAGCGAAAGTTCTTTTCGAGGTTCTCACACAAGAACGAATCACTCTCCGCGACTTGCTCGACCGGGAAACGGCCTGGTACAACATGCACTCCAGCCATTTGCCCCCAAATCGAATCCTTGAAGATGCCTTTTGGTTTGCATCGGCCACACTGCTGACGCCGGAGCCTCGCAATGCCTAGTTGCAAAACCAAACTAAAAGGACTGGATCTCTTTGCCGGCCTGGGCGGAAGTAGCTGGGGGGCAACATGCGCTGGCGTCGACATAATTGCGGCAGTGGACCGTTGGGAGCTCGCTCGCGATACGTATAGGTCGAACTTCCCTAATGTGGAGTTCCTTCTCGAACGATGTGAGGATATCGATCTGGACCAACTGAAGAAGAAGCTTGGACCAATTGATTTGATCATTGCGTCGCCGGAATGTACGAGCCATACATGCGCGAAAGGCAATGCTCCCAGGTCCGAAACAAGCCGTCGGACCGCCTTTCAGGTGGTTCGGTTCGCGCGAGCGTTTAAACCCCGCTGGCTTGTCGTCGAGAACGTCGTACACATGCGCACATGGAAGTCTTATTCAAACTGGCTCCGCCAACTTGTCGATCTCGGATACAACGTGAAAGAACAAGTTGTGAATGCCGCGGACCACGGCGTTCCTCAGGCCAGGAGAAGACTATTTGTGATGTGCGATCGCGAGCGGCCTGCTTCGGAAGTACAGCGCACCGCAAAGCGTCGAAGGACGGCGGCCTCCGTCGTGAAAAAAAAGGGGTCATTTCGATTTTCGGACCTTCGACATGAAAACCGAGCGGAAGCGACAATCGAGCGAGCGGAACGTGCTCTTGCCAAAATCGGACACAAAAAGCCCTTTCTCTTGGTTTATTACGGATCGGATGCTGCCGGAGGTTGGCAACCGCTCAATGTTCCCCTTCGTACTCTGACAACGCTGGACCGCTTTGCGTACGTACGAGTAAAGGGGAAGGGCCACGAAATGCGAATGCTGCAAGTACCAGAAATAAAGGCGGCGATGGGCTTTCCGAACGACTACCGTTTGGAGCATGGGACCCGGCGTGAAAAGATCAAGCTGTTAGGAAACGCTGTCTGCCCGCCAGTGATGGCAGCGGTACTTAATAACCTCATCCGGTCGAGTGGAGCGCAATGACCACGCGGAAAGTTACCTTCCGGCCTCGTGCACGCCTGCTTCTATTGCTTGGCGACCAACTGATCAGAGACCCAGGCGTTGCTGTGTTCGAGTTGGTCAAGAATGCCTTCGATGCCGACTCGCCCAACGCGACAGTCACAATGTCGCGTGTGGAAGACCCCGCTCGCGGCCAGATAATTGTTGAAGACCGCGGAGTGGGTATGGACGCCGACACCGTATCTGATGTGTGGCTTGAGCCCGGAACCGACTACAGGATCAAGCAGAAGGAAAAAGGGGAGGCAACTCCAAAGTACAAACGTATCCCGATAGGCGAGAAGGGCGTAGGTAGGTTCGCTTCCCATAAACTTGGCAATAACGTGCGGCTCATCACGCGGAGCGCGGGGTCACAGGAAGTCGTCGTGGAGATTGATTGGGAGAATGATTTCAAACAAAAGCGCTACCTCTCTGAGGTTGAAATCAAAGTCGTGGAACGGGTACCGGAACATTTCACAGGGAAGAAAACCGGGACGCGTATAGAGATAACACATCTTCGCGACGTGTGGACACGCGGTATGGTCCGTGACCTCGCCCGCGCCGTCAATGCGATTTCTTCGCCATTCAGTGGTGTTGGAGACTTTAAGACCCAGCTAATTCTTCAGGATCATGAGGAATGGCTCCTCGGCTTACTTGACGTCAAGGATGTCCTAAAGTTTTCGCTCTACAGAGCAAAATGCGTTCTTAAAGGAAACAGGCTCACCTATGAGTATCAATTCACCCCGTTCCCAGGGATGGACCGCGTCGAGCCTCGAAAAGTGACGCATAGCGTCTCGTTGGGGGGAGCTGCTTCAAAGAAACCCACCAATCTTGACGACCACAATATCGGGCCTGTGGAGTTGCGCCTTTTTGTGTTTGACCAGGATGCGAAAGTCCTGAAGTTGGGGGAGGTCAGCGACAGGAAGGGCCTGAAGGAGTTCCTGAATGAGTCAGGTGGCGTTCGCGTGTATCGGGGAGGAATCCGAGTCTACGACTATGGCGAACGCGGCAATGACTGGCTGGGATTGGGAGGACGCCGGGTCAATGTCCCGACAAAGCGACTGAGCAACAATCTCATCGTAGGTGCCGTTTCTCTGGACATTCGAAAATCCGTGGATCTGAATCTGAACCGCGGCCTGATTGAAAAAACTAACCGCGAGGGGTTCGTTGAGAACTCAGACTATGAAGCTTTTCGCGACGCCGTGGTTTATGCCATCCAGAACATCGAAGTCGAGCGCAATATGGACAAAAGGCGCATTAGAAACGCCTACGCAGACTCAAAGCTGCGAGAACCTGTCCTTGAAGACCTCACGGAGCTGCGGGAAATCGTTGAAAAGAAAAAACTGACTGGTGAGATTGGGCCGTACTTGGATCGTATTGAAGCAGATTTCATGGCAGTCCGAGAGACACTCCTGACGAGCGCCACAGCTGGGCTTAGCCTGTCAGTTGTTATCCACGAGGTCGAAAAAGGTGTAGCGGAACTGCAATTGGCAGTGGAGGGCGAAAAGGCTACGAACCGGATTAAGGCACTCGCCAAGCATTTGGCCGACCTCATCGAGGGTTATGGTGCGCTTGTCCGGCGCTCTGGAGTAGCGGGCGAGCGAGCTTCGTCCCTAATTTCCCAGGCTTTGTTTAATCTCGAACTCCGGCTTAAGGTCCACAAGATTCAGGTGGTGAGACCTGCCCGGGTTAGCGATTTCCTTGTGAAATGCAGCAGACGGCTGATCATCTCGACGATTATGAACTTGGTGGACAACTCGATTTGGTGGCTCGACAACAAATGGGGCGAGCAGGCTGGCCAAAAGAGAATTTTCGTTGGGCAGGTTGATGACCTGGACCGTCACCGGGCTATCGTCGTCGCTGACAACGGGCCAGGTTTCATCGATCCGCCTGAATTTCTGACCGAGCCTTTCATAAGCCGTAAACCCGACGGCATGGGACTTGGATTGCACATCGCCCGAGAGGTCATGAAGGCGCAGGGAGGCTCGTTGGTATTTCCGGACAAAGGGGATGTCGATCTTCCGAGGGGTTTTGATGGGGCGGTCGTGGCACTGTCCTTCAAGGAGCGAACATGAACGGCTTAGGCGGGGCCCGGGTCCTTTTACTGGATGACCAGTCCGATGAAGCCCTTCCAATCATGCGAGCCTTCTCCAAAGTCGGCGTTCCATCTGTATTCTTTGATGGCAAGGAAGCCGACTTGCCAAAAAGTGCAAAGAAACTGCGTGGCGTCCGCCTTGCGATTTTGGATATGAATCTGGGGGTGACCGGCAACGACAAGAGTATCGCGTCCACACTCGTCCAAACGTTCGCTAAGATCATCAGTCCAGAAAATGGACCGTACGGAATTCTCATTTGGACGAATCATCCTGAGTTGAAGGACGAGGTTGAAAAGTACATCTACGAACATGAGTTTCTTCCCAAACCCGTCTTCGTCGTCATGCTAAAAAAGGCGAATTTCAAAAAATGGGTAGCGAAAGGAAAGCCTTCGCAGTTCTCAGTCGCGAAACTTTCAACCGAACTCCTTAGGATTTTGGCGGAGAATGCGCCTTTGGAAGTTTTGCAGACTTGGGAGGGGGCATGCTTTGAAGGCGCCACAAACGTTACGAATGCCATAGCTGAGCTAAGTGGTTCGACGGCCACCGATTTGACCGCGTGGCGAAAGGCTTGGCGGGACGAAGCTCTGAAGCTCCTACTCGTGCTGAGCAAGGCGCGAGCCGAAGAGCACCATACGCGCGACAATTGCATCCCCTCCATTTTTCTGGCGTTGAGTCCTCTGCACTCTGACCGCATGGACATCCTCGCGGAAACGCTTTCCAAAGGCTTGTCGGAATATATCGACCACATAATGACGGCTACGGGAGGCTCGGCAATCGAACGGAAGGCCAAGGTCAATACAATGCTTCATTTTGCCTCGGACGGCCTCGATGATTTTAGCCCAGGCAATCTTTTTGTTTTCGGCAAAAGCAACAAGCCTGCTTTCATACCTACTCTCAAAGAGGTGCTTCAGGACTGTATCGAGGGAAATCAAACCCAGCGTCCTGAAAATCTGAAAATCATTCTGGAACACGCGCACCTCTGCGGGCTAGAAGTGACCCCGGTTTGTGACCATGCTCAGAACAAGATGGGTTTGTCCCGAGTGATTGCAGGGTTCATTGTGCTCGCAGAGCACTCGAAGAAGATCAAAGGCGGACAATTTCTGAAGACGGTGGGGCCGTTCCTTCTGCGGGTCAAGCCCTCGCGAGCTGAAACTTCCGTGCTCTTTCTCAATTCGCGCTATGTGTGCGCCGCCAAGCCGAACGTGGTCAAGCAATTGAGGGCGGCTGCCCGCCTCCGATCCCAGTTGCTCGCTGATATTCAATCTTGGGCTTCCTACCAGGGTGCACGACAAGGTGTGATGCTTTTGAGATAGCGAATATGGATGTGTTCTCAAAAGCCAAACGGTCCCAAGTCATGGCCGCGATACGGCCCAGAGGCAACCGTAGCACGGAGCGTTTCTTTGCGGCCTTGTTAAGGTGCGGACGCGTTTCCGGGTGGAAGTTGCATTGCACCGACGTTACAGGCAGACCGGATTTTTATTTTCCCGTCCGAGGAATAGCCATTTTTGTTGATGGATGCTTCTGGCATGGATGTCCTAGGTGCTTTCAAGCACCGCGACAGAACGCGTCATTTTGGGCCGCAAAAATCGGAGCCAATCGCAAGCGCGACCGCAAGATCACGCGGGCCTTGCGGCGCGAGGGTATCAGAGTGATTCGTCTTTGGGAGCATGAGCTGGAAAATCGAACCCCCCGAGTGCAGGCCGTCATCAAGCTGCTACAGCGCTCGGAACTAACGTGAACCGCTATCAATCGCTGTCACTTGTCGTAAACGCTGGGCCATTACTAAATCGGTACGTTCGCCTGCTGCAGTTTGGCAAGATCGCGAAACGAGTGTCACAATTTGTAACATACCAACAGTCGATCAGTTGGGTCCCATCACGCTCAGGCGGAGTCTTGCTTGTCAGTACAGCCCTCATCCGGTCTGCAGCGCCCAGAAGTTCTGGAACAGATATATGAGGCGGTTCTCTCCCGCTTCCCTCTGCTCCGGCTCCTCCATTTTAGCCACCGCCCTGACGTGGACGCCACACAACTGCCGAGTTTCATCGGTCTGATCGCAGCGCTTTTTCAATCCGGTGGCAAACCCTGTTGCGTGGTTCTGCCGGACACCAGCGAAGTCACACTGGCGGTGAGCGCCCTTATCGCAGTAACGCGATTGTGCCACGATTTCCCTGAAATTCTCCGCAGTCATGCCTCCGATCAGTTCCGACGGGGTGAAGACCACGTGCTCGTGCACCCATGTGAACTAGTCTACCGGTACGACGGTCTCTTCACTGCGGACCTCTTCAAATTGAAGGTGATCGACCGAAATGAATGGCGGTCCCTCCCGATTACCGAGATAGCCCGCCTTGAGAAAACCACTCGCAAACGACCTAAGGGTCAGTTGGATTCAGACCTGGGACTGTCGCTGCCGACAGTGCTTGGGTCCATCCTGAAGATCAAAATCCCGCTGAACCGAAATTTTCTTCGGAACTATGTGCTGGTATTGGGCGCCAGAAAACACTTTTTGGAAGCGCTGGATCGTTGGACGGTTGAAGCACCGACACTCAACAACGGTCTCAAAGGGTTTCTCAAGGACGAAATCCCATTCGGGAAAGTCCGAGAAGGCGGAAATCTGAGTTTCCTGGATGACTATGTCGCAGCCGGGCAACCACTCGTTGCAATTGCACCACGCGCCGATGATCTTGCCGCATGCTGCAGTGCGGCACCAAAATTTACTAGAGACGTCCTGGTCGACGACATCGACTATCTGACCCGTGATTTCAGGGCCTACGACACAATTTCCGACAACCAGAACACCGTGATTATCGCCAGTGACTCCCAGCGCGACTCCGTTCGGCAACTTGAAGAGCGTGGTTGTGAGATCTGGCGGCTCACACCCGATGAGATATTGTTTGGATTGAACGGAGAAGGGTACAAGCTGCCGGTGGGCAACGTGGTTGCGAAGGCTAGGAGGTCCCGAGGGCTGGTAATTTCGGGCCTTCCCTGCGACGAAGAACACCTGAACCGTGCAGCGCAGCAGCTGCATGCAGTTGCTCAGGCCACTAGTGTTGAAGAGAATGGCGCGATCCGCGAACTTCTCTACTCGCTCTATCGAGTCCTTCTTTTATGTGCTCAGTACATCGGTCAGAGTGCCGATAACTTCGCACGTTCCGCTAACAACTTGTTGCAAATTGCCGAACGGGATAGTGCTAACGCGAAAGCTTGGCTCACACCGGCTGCAAGCGCCCAGGTCAAAGATGCGCTCGATAATATACGCGCCGCTGTCTGTGGCTTATCGCAATGCAACGTAACACCGAAGGGAGAACTCCTACTCAGGACTTTACAACTCGCCGGTGGCTCTCCGACCGCTGTCGTCGTGCGTCAAGGCGAGACTAATTGCGAAGAGCTCAGAGAGTGGATCGGTAGGTCCGGCTCTCAAGCTGATATCTATTCGTTGGGAACCCTACCAGAGAACCAGCCGTTCGGCCGAATTCTGGTTGTGTCATGGCCTGGGGCGGTGAGATTTGATCGCTTGGTTCATCAGTATCTGACCGACGACCTGAAATTGCTGGCCTACGCCTTCGAAGAAGACTGGCTGAATCGATATCGCCAAAGTTACAAACGATCAGCTCTGGCCCCTATGCCGCAGAACCGCATACTGCAGCGCTTCGGTCTGTCCTTGCCGAGCTCTGTGGAAGACGAGCATTCCGAAACCGAACCCAGAAGGCATGAACTTGTTAAGTTTGACCTGCCTTCCGAGCGTTTTCTTACCAGACGAAAAATGGGGATAGACCGAGCCCTTGCGGACGAGGGAGAAAAGGAGGACTTTGTCGAAGCGTACTATGTGGATTTTGTCGGTCCGACGTTCTCGTATCTTACAGATGGGCACGAACTCCCCGTTATCAACACTTATATTTCAGGGCAGCAGTCAGCTCCAGGAAAAATACCGCTGCGCAGCGTGCAGAACCTGACCGAGGGCGACTATCTGATGTTCCGCGAATCTGGTGACACTGACATCATTCGTTTTCTCGCTGAAGACGAGATCGGAAAGGATAAGTACGGGCAGTTGCGGGTAACTGCGGGGCGGTGGAGGATCACACTGGAGAAACTCGGCCGCGACCCCAAACAGGTCCTCGAGAGACTGCGGCCTTTCGGATTCTCGCGTCACATTCAGACCCTGCGCGCATGGCTTTCCGATCAGAACACCATTTGTCCGCAGGACATCACGGATGTCAGGATTATTGCAGGAGCGGCACACGATAAAGCGCTCTTCGATTCTTTGCCCGATATCGAACGGGCCAGAGACGAGCTAACAAGCTTGCATATCCGGGCAGGGCACCGCCTGACCGAGCTTCTGTTAAAGGACCTTCCTAAGAAAATCACCTTCGTCAGCCAGGGAGAAACCGAGCTTGATCTTGGTGTCGGAAAAGTCTGGGTCGTGCGCGTGGAGGAAATCGACCATTCTCCTTCCCTCCAGCGTCGCTCGCAGCTGAACCGTCTCCTGTGGGATGTTAGTTCCGTCTGAGGTCGGGTCCATCCATGGCAATAATGATTCCACAACAGTATGAGCAATCTACCCCCAGCGCTGCGGAAAAACGCATTTTCCATTTGCTCGAGAATGACCCTGACACCGCAAGCTGGTATGTCCTCCACTCCCTGGGTCTCGCAAAACGGCCGATGGGCCCCTACGGCGAGATCGACTTTGTCGTTCTCGTTCCCTCTGGCGCGGTGATCTGTCTCGAAGTCAAGGGCGGTCGCGTCAGCTGCAAGAATGGAGTTTGGCAGACAGTTGACCGTTTCGGAGCCACGGCTGAGCTGAAGAAGAGCCCTTTCATGCAGGCGCGCGATGGAATGTTCGCCCTCCGCGACGCAATCGTAAAGAAATTCGGGGAGCGAAGTGAGCCATGCAGGTGCCTGTTTGCGTCTGCTGTGATATTCCCTGATATTGACTCGCCTCCCGGGACGCCCGAGTTTGAGCCGTGGGAATCAATCGGACACAGCGAACTCCAAACACCTGTCAGTCAAATCATTCTCCGGATTGTAGCTGCCCAACGAAAAAAACTCGGGCGTTGGTCTCCTCCGACGTTCCCGGAGTCCTCCATCCGTGATATTCGTCAGTTTCTTCGTCCCGACTTCGAGCGCGTTGTTCTGCGGTCCAGCGCTCTTACCCAGTGCGAAAAAGCAATCGTTTCACTGACGGAGGACCAGTACGCCGTTCTGGACGTGATTTCCAGCAATCCCAGATGTCTGATTGAAGGTGCCGCCGGAACAGGAAAAACCATTCTCGCCCTCGAGTATTCCCGGCGGCAGGCTCAGGCAGGAAAGAGAGTGCTTTTGCTATGTTACAACCGCCTGTTGGGCGACTCGCTCGCCTCGAGCGCAAAAGACATTGGGCAACCAAACCTGCAAGCTGGCAGTTACTTCCGTTTTCTTCGCGAGCTTGTAAACACTTCACAGTATCGAAGCGAGTTCGAGACGGCAACGGCAGGCGTAACCCAGGAGCAATTGTTTGCCGATGTCCTGCCGTTCTATGCCCAATTGGCTGCAGAGGCACTCAATCCACAATTCGATGTGCTTGTCATCGACGAGGCGCAGGACTTGTTGAGCGTCCAGACGCTAGAAATGCTTGCCACACTTCTCAAAGGGGGCATTACGGGCGGCGGCTGGTACTTGTTCGGTGATTTCACCCGCCAGTGCATTTACGGCCGATCGCCCCGCGATGTCCATCTTCAGACATTAGCCGCCGCCAGTTCCTTTTTCACGCAGGCTCAATTGAAAACAAATTGCCGAAACTCGCGTCGCATTGGCGAAGAAACCGCCCTGCTTTCGGGATTCTCCGCATTACCCTACAAACTCGGACAGATCGACGGCTTACCCGTGGACTATAGATACTGGAAAGATGAGCAGCATGAATTGACAAGACTTTCCGAAGTGGTTCTCCAACTCCTCGCGGACAGAGTAAGCATGCAAGACATTGTCCTGCTATCGACGCGCACTTTTGCAGACTCGATAGCGAGCAGGTTGAGATGCGATACTCAGAAACACGGGACCATATCCGTGACAGAAATAAGAAAGGGTTCTCGTCCGTTTGCGCGAGAGTCAGTGCTGGCATTTTGTACAATCCAGTCATTCAAGGGGATGGAGAGCCCAGTCATAATACTCTGCGACGTCGAGCATGTTGAAGAAGAGGAACCACAGGCGTTGCTGTACACAGGCATGTCCAGAGCGAGGAGCCTGCTTGTGATGGTGGTACGTGACTCCGCGAAGGAAGCCATTGCCCGTTCATTCCTTCGCAAACTGAATGAGAGTTGGAAGGCATGACGACCATTGAAGCGCAAAAAGAAATTATGGAGTACATGCGCAGGGAAATCATCGGGCCTGCCCCCGGATTCCCAGCGACTCAGCTGAACAGGGAAGAAATCCTCCGACTCCAGGATCCACCAAGGCTGCGCTACAGCGCAGGCATTCTATTTCCCATGAAATCCGGACAGAACGTTCAGCAAGACAGCGATGAAAGTGAACTGGGCGATTTCGACGCTGGCCCCGCGGAGGACGCTGGCGAAACGCTCCTTGCCGACCAAAACGATCTGACCGCTTCGGCCAGCCCCGCTGATCAGCAGCCGGAAACGGATTTTGACCTTAACCTAGCCAACCAATACCTTCCCAGCGCAATGGGCCTGAGTACTCTTATCAGAATTCCAAAACAACTGATTGTAAATATCGAAACCGCGCGATATGAAAAAGCTGACCTTCCCGGGTTTGGTAGAGGAAAAAGCAGAACAGACAGGCCGTTGGCTTGGCTAAGGAAACCGATCCGGGCAACTGTGATACTTGAATCCGCTGAATTACTTGGAAACGGCGTAATAAATTTCGAAAAGCCTGTTGCAGTTCCTGATTCGCCTTCCAAGCTCGCTGTGAACGTTGTAAGCCGCCCGCGTGAAGAAGAAAGCATTCGCCTTGTCACAGTCACGCTAATCAATCGAAACGAGTCTCCTCGTGCTTCGAGCGACGAGCTCTGTTTTTTTCAATGCCGGTTCGAACTTGTAGCAGCTGATTCCACCTGCTGCTTTCTTGAATACCCCGACCACAGGTTCGGTGAGGACGCCGAGGAAAAAGCACTCCGTTTTCTTTACCGGAAGAGGAAAGTATTTGGTGTCGGACACGGGTGTGCTTGCGACTGGTTCGAAGAGACTCCTGGCAACTGCACGCGTGTTTGGACCGAGTCTCTTCCGAGCTATGAGATCAAGCCGATCGTGCACGCAGAGCTGAAAGACGTTTCTCTTTCAATGAAAGCGCTCTCTGAAGGTGGCTCCGAGGCGCTGCGCCTGTGCGAAACCCTCGCACGCAGTTACGCCGAGTGGATCGCTGGGCAGAAGAAGAAACTTGCGGACCCAGCGGAAGTCCCGCCCGAATTTGTGACCGTGGCGTCGGCCAACCTGAATTCATGCCAAGCGTGTCTCGAGCGAATACAGGACGGAATAGCTCTCCTTCGCGACGAGCCGCTGGTCCGAGAGGCATTCGAGCTCGCAAACGAGGCGATGTACCGTCAGCAGTCTCACTACGAGCTTGCCACCAATAAAGTCAGGAGATGGATCGAGAAAGAAGGAAAACTGCAGCTCGAAGGGTCGTATACGGAGCCGGACTATGTCCGCAAAACAGCCGCTTGGCGGCCATTTCAACTGGCTTTTCTGCTGATGAATCTCGAATCAGCAGCAGATTCAGAGTCAAACGATCGAAAAGTGGTCGATCTAATCTGGTTCCCCACTGGAGGCGGCAAGACTGAAGCGTATCTCGGTTTGTCGGCCTTCACAATTTTCCTGCGAAGACTGCGCAACCCGAACAACGCTGGCACCACCGTGCTGATGCGTTATACGCTTCGTCTGCTAACGACTCAGCAGTTTCAGCGCGCCGCTTCTCTCATCTGTGCCTGCGATTACATAAGACGCTCGCGCACGTATGAACTTGGAACTATGCCCATTTCAATCGGACTGTGGGTTGGCATGGGCGTGACCCCAAACGATCATCAGGATGCCGTCTCGTCTCTTAATCGTCTCTATGAATCGCCCGGCGAGAATAGATTTGTCGTGCTTGCTTGTCCGTGGTGCGGCGCAGAAATGGGTCCTGTGAGGTCAGGGAACAACTGGAAGGTCAAAGGTTATCTGAAGGCGCGAAAGCCGTCTCGCGTTGTGTTCCGGTGTGAAGACTCCGACTGTCCTTTCAGCACCGAGGCCGGCCTCCCATTGGAAGTAGTTGATGAAGCAATCTATGACGCCCCGCCGAGCCTAGTTATTGGAACAGTGGATAAGTTTGCAATGCTCCCCTGGCGTCCGCAAGCAGCGAGCCTCTTCGGACTGAGCTACGGCTATGGCCCTCCCGAATTGATAATTCAGGACGAGCTTCACTTGATTTCAGGGCCACTTGGTTCGATGGTAGCGCACTACGAGATGGCGATTGAAGCGCTGTGTCGCGCCAATAGTTCCGTGGGCCCGAAGATTGTCGCTTCCACCGCTACGATTTCCAGGGCGGGCGAACAGATCAGTGCTTTGTACGGCGGCCGTTCTGGTTTCCTCTTTCCTCCGCAGGGATTGGAAGTCGCGAATTCTTTTTTTGCCCAAGAAGGTACGAGCAAGCCCGGTCGTCGGTACGTCGGGATTTTTGCTTCGGCTGTCCCTTCTCACGTTACGGCTCAAATCCGCGTCCTCTCCGCACTGCTGCAGGCTGCGAAATCCATTTCTGTCAAAGACCCGCCGTCTTTGGACCCGTTTTGGACGCTGATGGTCTACTTCAACAGTATTCGGGAGCTTGGACATGCAGCCACGCTTATACGCGCCGACATTCGCGAATATATGAACGCAATGTGGGACCGCCAGGGCTTGACGAAAGGTATAGTCCCCGATTCGGTTACCGAGCGTCGCTTTATCAATCGGGATCTCGAATTAACCAGCAGAATTCAAGGCAACCAGATTCCGAAGATTCTTGCGGAGCTTTTCAACCCGTTCCGTGGTGACAAAAACTACGAAGTGGTTGACATCTGTCTGGCAACAAACATGATCCAGGTAGGGCTCGATGTGCCCCGTCTAAGCCTGATGACAATTGTCGGTCAACCGAAAACGACCGCCGAGTACATCCAAGCGTCCAGTCGCGTAGGCCGCACCGAACCTGGCCTTGTGTTTACAATCTACAATCCGGCTCGTCCCAGGGACCGTTCTCATTTCGAACATTTCAGGGCATATCACCAGAGCATTTACCGATTCGTTGAACCAACCAGCGTAACTCCATTCGCCAAGCCGGTTATCGAGAGGGCCCTCCATGCCGTGGCTGTCGCACTGATCCGCATGCTCGGTGGTGATTCCCTGTCACAGCGACCCAATGCACCGCCACCGGGTGATGACCTAATCAAGCGAATCGCTGCACTCATAACAACTCGCGTTTCCCTGGTGGATAGCCCCCAAGTCCGAGCCGCCCAGGACCGCTTAGATTTTCTTATGCGTGAATGGAAGCGGGTGCCTCCCTCAAAGTATGGCGATTTTGCTCCTCCCGATCCTGAAGAGCCACTTATGTATCCAAGTGGGTCGGACCGGCACCCCGCGTGGAGCATCCGGCCTCTCGCTACCCCAAGCTCCATGAGGAATGTTGATGCCACTTGCGATGCAGCCGTACTTTCGGCCTTCCCTGAACCCGATTGAGGCCGCTCCATGCCAGCTCAAAAACCAGTCCGCAGAGCGCAACTCATCAGCCCCTTCGGGGTCGGTGCTATGGTCGATTTTCCCAGAGACGAGTCACTGATGATAGCTGGCCTGGATGCCTGGCATTCCGCAAAGCAGAGCTGTCCTCCTGACCTCTTGATTCAGGAAGAGCGTCTGCAGGCACGGCTTGGCGTTCGCGCGTTTCGGCTCCCCGTCGACCACAAAGATCCCGGCGAAGGCGTCAAGAACGCCAATTTGAACATACCTGCTGTGCGGTTTCCGCAATGGCATTACTGCCACCGTTGCGGTGCCATGGAAAAGCTCCCCCTATTCGGTAGCACAAGGCGCTGTCCCGGGCGGCCGTACAAAGGTATGACTTGTGCACAGAAAGCCGAAAAATCGCGTCCGTTCCTCATTCCCGTTCGAATAATAGCCGTGTGCGAACGCGGGCACATCGAGGATTTCCCCTTCATGGAGTGGGTTCACAGAAATGGTCCACCCAAGGTCGATTGCACATTGCGGTTTCTTGCGGGCCGCTCCTCCTCCTTGCTGACGGGGATCAAGATTCGCTGCAGCTGCGGCGAAGAGAAAACACTTGCAGGTATCTTTGATTTCGACCAGCAGTCAGGCGGCGCGCTGCAGCGCGCCATCCAATATAGCTGTCGCGCGGGACACCCATGGCTTGGAAAAGCAGAATCGCAAACCCTCCCCTGCGGACGGGCACTCCGCGTTCTCCAGCGAGGCGCTTCAAATGTGTATTTCCCTCGTGTCGTGAGCTCCATATATCTGCCGCTTTGGGCCGAACAAACACAGAGAGATATTGTCGAATCTCTCGAAAGGCCTGAGATCTGGGACGCCCTAACCAGCGGTCTGGTGGACGGAAAGAAGATTGATCCCGTGAGATGTGATGTCGTGGCGAGAATGTGGCGCCTTGATGGGGAAACCCTTCTCGCAGCCGCTCAAAGAAAGTTGGAGGGCACGTCTGCCACTGCCGCCCTGACCGAAGAAGAATATCGGCGCCAGGAATATCAAGCTCTTCTTGCACCTCGCGGTGGACCCGACACGGATCTGTTCGTGCAGATCGTCTCGGCCAGCGAGCTTGGCACTTCTTTGAACAAGTACTTCGCCAAAATCGCGTTAATCAAAAAACTCAGAGAGACACGAGCGCTGGCCGGCTTCTCACGTGTTCTTCCTCCAGATCCCGAGGGTGCCGGTGATTGCATACAGCCCCTAAAACTGGACCAGAAAATAGACTGGTTGCCCGCTTCCGTGGTCAGAGGAGAAGGCATTTTTCTGGAACTTAATGCAGGAACCGTGACCGATTGGCTCAAGAACGCCCAGGCGTCCCAAAGGGCCACACTTCTTTCGCAGAATCTGAATCAACAGCGACTGGGCCGAGGCCAGCGTCCGAGACCGGTTCCGATGAAGTTCCTCCTCCTGCACGCTCTCGCCCACAGCCTCATCAATCAGCTCAGTTTTGATTGCGGATATGGAAGTGCGTCACTCCGGGAGAGAATCTACTGCAATCTGGATCCCGACACAGAGAACATGTGTGGGATTCTGATTTATACAGCTTCCGGCGATTCCGACGGGACAATGGGTGGGCTGGTTCGACAAGGCGAACCTCTCAGGTTGCTCCGTACGCTGTCCGAAGCCCTTCAGAAGGCCAAGTGGTGTTCCTCTGATCCCGTTTGCATCGAAACATCCGGTCAGGGAACCGACAACTCAAATTTAGCGGCCTGCCATGGCTGCCTGTTGATTTCGGAGACGTCCTGCGAAGAAGGCAACCGTCTCCTCGATCGCGCCATGCTTGTAGGTAAGCCTAAAGAACCGGGTATAGGCTACTTTTCACTGCTGACCCAATGACGAACCGTGAGTGATCTTAACACTCACTATTCGGATGCCTTCCTGCATTGGAGTATGTTGTCGTAAGTTACGGCGAGCTGTGAACCGAGTTTCAGCCCTCCCCCGTGATCCAGGACGGGCTGACTGTCCAGGGAGCCAAACACCAATTGTTTATCGTCATCTGCATAGTCGACCCGAACCCACATCCATTCCTTCTCACCCGTCCGGACGTCCTCGAATTCGGCCTTAACGAAGTCTCCTGATTGGTACGCAGCCATGCAAGCTTTCTCCATACGGTATCCTACCATTCATCTCTCGCCTAGAGTCTCAACAACCGCGAGCCCTTTTTGCAGTGTGAACGCCGACATCGTGCCGTAATTTCCGCCAGCGGCACCCTTGCTGCCTCAGGAGGCTCTTTGAAGAGACGCTCCCCGGTCCAATACAAAATCAGTTTGTTCGCCGATATCAACTACACCGGCGAGATTCCCCTAGACTGCATTTCAGCTTTATAGAACTCGATACCCTCTAAGAGGATTTGCTGAAGCCTCGCACGGTCAGCCAAGCGATTGCCTTCATTGCAGACCTTGAAAATCTCGCCGAAATATTGGAAGGCATTCCGCAAATAATCTGGAACATTCAAATCACTCACAACCTCCAGGCGTATTTTATCCCTGCTTGGCTGCTCCATGCTCATCAGCATCGGCAGATATGCCGTCGCATCCGAATGTTCGATACCAGATAGCGGCTTGTAGGCTTCCTCATAATGCTTTCCCAGGTCAACCTCGGTGAACATATCTCGCAACGTTTGTACCTCCGGTTGATACCACTGCGCCGGCATCCTCGTCTTGCCTTTGCCGTTCTGATACTCAAATTCCTTCTTTGCCCGGTCGTAGTGGCTCCGGATCATGGAGGCCGCTTGAGGCGGTACGCGATTACCAAATTTCTGAGCTTCTGACTGCATAGCGATCCAATACCACGCTAGATACTTTTTGGCCCTTCGATCCCTCTCCGACCCGATAGAAATCCAGCGAGTCACGACCAGGAGATTCAAAAGGCTCCTCAGTATCACCCCTGCATCTTCGCAATATGCCAGTTCGCACAATCTGCGGATCGTATCGAACGCCTTGTAAGCCCGCGGAAAAATCAGAGTTAAGCAGCGATGATAGGCTGTTGGCCAATTCCCTTCATAACGATAACTGGAGATGGCTACGTGAGCGAAGTCAATCAACTGATTGACGTGATTGAAGTGCTCGCGGTAATTGCCAATGGTTCTCTCCCGGAACTGATCTTCGGTTAGCGGAATCGCTGATGCCATCGTCATCCCCTCACTATGTCAGATTATATCGCGCCCAAGCCCTGCCCAGACTTCTGGACTCCCTGATCCAAACCGCGTTCAGTAAAGCGCAAATCCCCTTCCTGGCTGAAGCCAGCGCCTGATCCGCCCGCTTCTGCTGTCAATGGTCTCCGCTTCGCTCCGATAAACGCACACCCCGCGCCATTGACAGCGCGGACGGACAGGCGCTTTGGCCGCGCTCATCCACAAGAAGCTGCCAGATGCTCTCTCGCGGCCAGATTTGGAGATGGTCGCTCTCGACTACTTCCGGCGTTTGGGCCACGACAACCACCGCCGTCTCGCCAAGCTCTACGCTTGGAAAGAGAAGAAGAGCAAGACCTCATGGGGCGCTGAAACCGTGGACTACGAAAAGATTGCGTCGGCTGCCGTGGAAGCCATGAAAGCCGCCGACCTAAACCGCTTCCTCGTTGTCTGTGCTCTCGTTTCTGACCTGTATTGCCCCGGCTATAACCCGAGGCAACCCTCAGTGCGAGCGCAGTTGTCACTGGACGTGAGGTCGCGCTTCAACGCCTCAAGCTACTTTCACTGAGTTTAGTAAGCTAACTCCGTCCTTCTGCTGCCTTTTCCTGGGCACTACTCGGGCCAAATTCCTGCACCCGGCAGCTTCGTATTCTTGCTTTCTCGGTTCTTCCCCCTGTGAGCTAGCTTGCTCTTTTGTTTGAACGCTCCGAGGTGTCTGCGTCCACGGCGCGTAGATTCTCACGCCAACGGTCTCCACTAGCACGCCTCGCGCCACGAAATTTGTGTGTCACTCGGCGTGCCACCCGTTTCGGCCTGGACGCAGGCATCCGATGACTACTTCAATCGGATAGCTTTAGCGGCGAGTTTTCTTCGTTCCGTGGTGTCCATGGGGCCTTTTTTTGAATCCTGAGAGGGAGTGCCAATTCCCTACGGTAAATTGCAAACTCACTATCGACAGCAGTCAACGCCACCCCTCCCGCTGTTACTCTGCTTCTCATGTTTCTCTTGTCAGGCGCACGAGCATTGAACTTAACACACGGGGCGGCTCGACAAGTCTATCAGGGAACATAACGAGGTTCTTGGCATTTGGGTCGGCAGCGGATGGGACTAGCAGAGCCTCGTAGCCCCGCTCTCTAGCTTCGGCAGCGATCTCCCGCGTTGCGTTTAGATCGGTGCCGATGAGCGAGTTTTGTTGAAGCCGGCTTTTTTGCAGGACATCCGGGTCCGTCAAATCGAGGACAGCTTTTAACCTCACTTCCAATTCGTAGATCCAGTAAGCATCTTCCGGAAACTCCTCGGGGTCAATACCCCGCAGCCTCAAGCCTTTCGCCACTTCTTTGAGCGCAGTTGCTGCTTCTAGCGAAGTATAGAGGGCGCCGAAAGCATTTGGTGGATTGAAGCGACCACCAGCTTGAAGGCTTCCTGTGGTCCCCAATGGGTCCCGGCCTTTTTGAACCACCCGGAAGACAACTATCGACAGCGAAGCGTGGGGGAGGTCAGGAGGCAGTGCCAATTAAACGTAAACTCCCTCTTGAACAGCCTGAAGATCTGCTGTCACACGGTCGAATTCCCCTCGAATCAGAAGATCGATCGGCTTCTCGCTTTGGAGAGTTGGGTTGTCATGGTATAAATAGCCCCGAACGGCGTCATCGCCGGGGAGTGTCTGTTCCATCAGTGCGACAATCTCAAGGAGCCTGTCCAAGTCTCGAGTCCGTCGCGGGCGTGTTCCCTTGAGCCAACGATGGGCCGTTCGCGCGGAAACATTCAGCATTCGGCCGAGAGCCTCTTGAGAGATCCCGAGCAGCCGCACGACCTGCGAAAGATTCGGAGACCGACTGCGACGAGGAGCCTTGAGCGTGCCTAGACTGTTCAACTGTTTGAGCAAGGTAGTCGGCTCCACACTGGCATCAAAGAGCACAAGCATCGGCACTCGCTGGGACTCGCGAAGCACCTCCATTACCTCTTTCCCATCGAAGTGGGGCATACGGAGATCCATCAATACGATATCCGGCCTCTCTTCCTTTACCTTCTCAAGGTCGCTCAAGGAGCGGATAGACCTCACCTTGGCGAATCGAGCGAGGATCCCCTCGGACGGTGGGTGTGTTCCTTCTTCTTTCAGCGCCATCGCTCTTACTGCCATAAGAATCTCTCCTATGAAATGTCCGTGCATTTACAAGCTTAGTTCCAAGGTCGTCCATATGTCAAGACAATGTCTCGACACTGGTTTCTCACTTCTACAACGCTCATGAATACAATAAGATAGCTGTCGCTAAGAGTCGGGGTGGATCGAAAGTCCTTCAGCGACCGTCAGAATTCTCATCGGCTTTGTTGTTCGCCGCCGCTTTTCCTTCCCGCCCGATTCTAAGCTCGGTTTCCACACGCACGTCAACGACGTCTGTCAGCTTCTGCGCCAGTTCGGCACGCTTCTCTGCCTTGAGCGCCGAGGAGAGTCCGGAAATAGTGAGCTTCTCTTGTAAGCTACGCTCATCTTGGTGTGCCCGGAACCACTCATCAAGGATCGAGACGGCATCGCGGTATGGATAGAACTTCTTCTCCACCGGCACGAAATCAGCCAAGTATTCAAACTGGTTCCCGTCGCGGTACTTGATCGGCCCGCGTTTCACCATGAGATCCTTGAGCACCCTCGTGTTTTGTTTTTCTGCTTCTTGGAGCCAGAGAGCAAAGCGGAGCCGCTTTTCAGCCGTCATCCGGGCGTAGGGATTTGTCTCGGCCACCGGGCAGCCGTTCAACAAAAGCGGACACCACGTGCAATGCCTTCCGGGGGAGGCCTTCAAAGCCAGGGAGCCGGAGGAAGCTCGCCGATGAAGCCTGCTTTGGCGCGTCCGTTCCCTCTGCGCCAATTCCTTGAGCCACGGCAGGTCCTTTCGTGTGTACTCGACGCATCGCGAAGCGCCATAGCGCACAAACTCTAAGGCGAACTTCACTCTTTCCAGGGATGGATTGAGGCACATCAGCAGGAGCGGGTAGAGCTTCGACTGGAATGTGTCGGCGTCGATGATCTGGTAGTAGCTTTTCCAGTCGTCGATCTCGGCCTCCGTAAGGGAGTGAAGTATCACAAGGTCGAGCGTTCCCTCGTATTCGGCCGTTCGTGCGTCAGTTGCTGAATCCTCAACTGGACTGAAATCTTGATCGAGGGCGATGTAGAGTTCTGTTGCCAGAATGTTTTCTGGGTCAAAGGCGTGGTTGTCACGGCACCTCTGCAGAACTTCGCGGACCTCGACGCTGGCCCCCTTTATCAAAGCATCGAATACTTCGAGGTCAGTCGAACGTCTGTTTTTGACAAGGTGGTTGATGTAGGTCGCGAGGATTTCGTGAATTTCAATTCCTCGCGCCGCGGGTTCTGACTCAGCCGCCCTTTCACGCCGGACGTGCTTCTGAATGTACAGGGTTTCGCATGCCATGTCGCCGTAGCGCGATTGACTCAAAGGCGGGAGAGATTTCCTTTCGTATTCAAGCTCACGCACCATTGATGCCTCCCTTCCTTCTTTCGGTGTACGACCAGGGGCTCCCGCCGCCCTACGCGCTGGCGTCGGGTGGAATCCATCCAGGGTCATCCCTCATTCGCGGTTGAAGGGATACGAAATTAGAGCTTGACTCTGGACTATACTCCAGAGTGTAAATTTCAAAGAGAGGAGCCAAGGCCATGCAGATTGGCGTTGTGGCGAAACGGATTGGCCTAAGCGTTGACGCAATTCGCTTCTATGAGCGCAATGCCTTGCTTCCGCGCCCTCCCAGAACCGAGGGAGGATTCAGGCAATACGGCGAAAGCGATGTCGAAACACTGGCTTTTATCCGGCGGGTACAAGGTTTGGGGTTCACGCTTAGCGAGATTCGAGGGCTCCTGAGACTGCGAGGGAGTCGATTGCAGCCCTGTATGCCAGTGCGACGCCAGTTGCGGCAGAAACTCGCTGATGTACGGAAGAAATTGGCAGACCTTCAGAGGTTGGAGCACGAACTCCGTTTGGCGCTGCGAAGTTGTGAGAGGGAGCTTCGTAATCGGCATGGTCATTGCCCGGTCCTGCGGGGAAAAGACAACGGCAAATTAAGGGGCGACACGTGAAAGCAGGGACCTTGGGAACATCATCCGGCCGCTCAGGTTCAGGCGCCCTTCTCGTTGGAGGGCTGGCCGCGATTCTGGCCTCGACCTGCTGCCTCGGCCCCCTGGTTTTGGTGCTGCTGGGCGTAAGCGGTGCCTGGATCGGGAACCTAACGAAGCTCGAACCTTATCGTTGGTATTTCATCGGTGGTGCCCTCGTGGCTCTTTACTTTGCCGGACAGCGCATTTTTCGACGTGCGCAGTCCTGCGAGCCGGGCGAGGTGTGCGCTTTACCACGGACTCGCCGACTTTACAAAATCCTCTTCACGATCGTTGCCGCGCTGGTGTTGATCGCGCTGGTGTTTCCCTACGTTGTCCGGTTCTTTTATTAAGGAAAGGAGTGCTTATGAAACTCAGAAAGAACCTGATTCTTGGGCCTCTTGCCGCGCTCATTCTGGTTGCGCCGGCTTGGGCCACGGCCCGCAACGTCACCTTGAACGTTTCCAAGATGACCTGCGCGGCTTGTCCGCTCACCGTGAAAAAAGCGCTGGAGAAGGTTCCAGGCGTCTCCAAGGTGGAAGTGAGTTTTGAAAAAAAGCAGGCCCAAGTCACCTTCGACGATGCCAAGACCAACACGGACGCCTTGCTCAAGGCCACAACAGATGCTGGCTATCCTTCTGAAGTGGCGAAGGATTCGAAGTAGCTCAGTGACGGCAGAGCGTAGCCCGGATCTGATGGAATCTCTCCGGGGCTTCGCTTCAACGTCGAGCGGGAAGCGTGTATGTCTGAATGCTGTTCTGTTAATCCGAAGCCATCCGGCCCGGCAGTGATGAACTGCCCCGTAAACGAAACACGTTGCAAACAGGTTGACATGCTCACAGTCAGAAGCTTGGTTCGTCACCTTCCTTTGGGCATGCCGCTTACCCAATACTATTTCTGCGAAGCCCGTGACTGCGACGTAGTGTATTTCGCCCTGGACTCACAAGCGCCCATCTTTCGCCGCGGGGACCTGTTGGTACGCGTCGGTGCGAAAGCGGGGGCAGACCCGATCCAAATTTGCTACTGCTTTGGCTTCACGCGCCAGGATATCGAGAACGAGATCACCAAGACGGGACAGTCAACGGTGGCAGACCGGATCGCGGCAGAGGTGAAGGCAGGCAACTGCGCATGCGAGGTCAAGAACCCTTCGGGCAAATGCTGTCTCGGCGACGTTACGCGAGTGGTTCGAGATTCTTTGAGAGGAGTCGGATGAGTAAGCGCGTATTAGTTTATAGCCAGCCCGGCTGAATGTTCTGCGCAAAGGTGAAAGAGTTTCTTTCGCAGAACAAGATCGAGTTCACGGATCGAAACATTGCGGCGGATGAGACGGCATTGAAGGAACTGGAAAAGCTCGGCTATATGACTACTCCGGTCACGGTGATTGACGGACAGATTGTTGTAGGCTTCGATCTGCCAAAGCTGCGCGCCGCGCTCGGTCTTTGATTGCATCCGACGTTCTGGATGCATCACTTGCAGGGTGCCGACGCCAACCTGCTTTTGTGCGAAAATCCACCTGGCTTGAACGCGGAGGGTGGAAAACCCCCTTGCTCAGTCTGACTGAGGTGCTCCAAGCAAACGAACGAAACGGCTCCGGCGAGCAAGAAGAAGTGAGGGAACACTTGGGGCGAAGATCGACGGCCAAAATCGTTCGCTATTTCGTAATCCTTTGATTGGCAATTGCAAATGAAAGGTGGAGGAGCTCGATTGCTCTGTCCACGTCAGACGCTTGCCTGAGAAAAATAGTGACCCAGCCACTCTCGGGAAGGATGTGGTGGGGTTCGGCGTGGCCGGCGTGCAGGCGAGGCATGATAAAAAGGCAAATCCTGTCAATTTAGCCGTCACCTTTGCGGCTCTCTTGCGTCTAATAGGCCGTAGGCGTAGAGTCTATTGGTCATGAGGTTGGGCGCAAGGTTTTTGGCGGTCGTTGCGTTGTTCGCGCTAGTTGCGGCGCCACTGCTCTCTTGCTTTGTTCCCGGTCATGTTTTGAGTGCCGGGGAAAATGAGTGCTGCCGTCAGATGGCCGAAAAGTGCGGCTCGAAGAACATGCCGTCATCGCACTCCTGCTGCAAGGCCTCAGCCCAGGATTCTCAGCCATTTGTAAAGATCGCCGAAAACTCTCGACTCGCAAATCCGATTGCAGCTGCTGCGATTTTGCCGGTCATTTTAGTCCCGAGTCTTTATCTTCTGAGTACACCTTCAATCATTGAAGAGTTCCATTCCCCTCCTTTAAGTCCCCCCACAGATACCACGATTTTAAGAATCTGATACGGTCTCTCCATTCTTCGGCGGACGCATACGTGTGTCCGCTTTACAAATTCGAAATGGAGGATCGCGATGAGCGTTATGCGAATTGCCGCCGAGACGCGGAGCGGAAGCCTATGGGTACGAGTATTTTGCCTGGCTGGGCTCGGTGTTCTGAACCTTACACCAGTGCTCCAGGCCCAGCAGGCATCGCAGCAAGAAAAGCAAGGACCACCCGTGCAGAGTTCTCGTCAGCTGGAGTACGAAGCTGGGAGCCCCACGCCGCTCGCGGCGCTTGTCGAAGAGGCTAAGAAGAATGACCCCGCGATCCTGGCTGCCGAAAGAGCCGCGAAGGCCGCGACGTATGTTGCACCTCAGATGTCGAGTCTTCCCGATCCCCATTTTACGCTGCAGCAGTTCAACGTAGGCAGCCCGCGGCCCTTCGCGGGCTACACTAATAGCGACTTTTCTTACATTGGCGTCGGGGCTTCTCAGGAATTGCCGTACCCGGGCAAGCTGAAGCTACGGGGCGAAGTGGCAGACCGTGAAGCCGATGCCGCAAAGCACCATACGGACGTGGTTCTCCGTGACGAGCTCGAAACGCTGAAAACTACCTACTTCCAGTTGGCGTACCTTCAACAGACGCTCGGGATACTCCAGCACGATGACGCCCTGCTGCAGCAAATCGAACAGCAGGCGGAAGCACACTACGCGGCGGGTCAAGGAAATCAGCAGGACGTGTTGAAGGCACAACTGGAGCGCACCAAAATTCTTCAGCAGATCTCCATGAACCACCAGGCGGCAGGGGAGGCCCAAGCTGGACTCAAACGCATTCTGAGACGTCCTCAGGATTCGCCCGATATCGTTACCGAGCCTCTGTCAGCGACCTTTCTGCGATATGCGGCCAGCGAATTACTGGCCAGCGTTCGCCAACAAGACCCAAACATTCGCGAACAATCCGCGATGGTCAAGCGTAATCAGACGGCCGTTGCGCTGGCTCATAAGGAGTTCCGTCCCGACTTTGAAGTCTCCTATATGTATCAGAACACCGATCGCAAGTTCCGTGACTATCACATGTTCACGTTCAACATTAACTTTCCGAGGCGCAAGCCCCGGCAGGCGGCACTGGCGGAAGCACAAGTGAACGTGCAGCGCGCGCAGCAGGAGCTGGATACGGAATTGCAGCGGGCACTTGCGGAGGTTCAGAGGCAGTACGTTGTCACTAAGACTTCAGAAGAGCAATTGCTCATCTACCGCGATGGCTTGATTCCACAAGCACAGGCGACAATTCAGGCCGGGCTGGCCGCCTACCGGTCAAACCGCGTGGACTTCGAGACGCTGCTGTCTTCGTTCCTCAACGTTTTGAATCTTGACCTCGAATATCAACAAACCCTGCTTGACCACGAGACGGCATTGGCTCACATCGAGCGACTTACAGGAGTCACGCTGCCATGAACGGGAACGACGACTTGACCAAGCGGGCCGAAGGGAGAACGAGCCAATCCGCAACGCTGACTAGATATCGCGTTGCTTTCAAGGTGACACTCTCGGTCTGCATCGCGCTCGCGATCATTGCCGGAGGTCTTGCGTGGCGCCTGCACACCAAATCGGGGGCAGCGTCCGCGGCCGCATCCGCCATGGGCAACAGGACGGAGGCGCAGCCCGACGCGCAGACCATGCCCGCGTCCGGCGAAGCACCGGCGCAGGCACAGGACACACCGCTTGCGCCCATTCAACTTTCGCCGCAGCGAATGCAAAGCATTGGGGTAAGCATTGGGACCGTCGAATCGCAGCCTGTCAATGACGAAATCCGCTTTTACGGGAACGTGCAGGCCAACGAGCGCCGTCTGGCTTATGTGCAGACGCGGTTCGCCGGATGGATTCGCAATGTCTATGTGGATGCGGTCGGCGACTTCGTCAAGAAAGGGCAGCCGCTGTTTACGATCTACAGTCAGGACTTGGTGACGTCCGAGCAGGAATATCTGCTGGCAAAGAAGAATGCCGCCCTTATGCAAAAGAGTTCCGTTAGCGGGGTCGCGGACGGTTCGGCATCTCTTTTGGCAGCCGCGAAGCAACGGCTTGAGCAATGGGAAATACCCGCCAGCGAAATCGCGAAACTGGATAAGACGGGCGAGGTCATCACGAACCTTACCTTCAACTCGCCGGTCTCCGGATACGTGATTGAAAGAGATGCTCTGCCCAACCTGTACGCCCAGCCGGAAACAAAGCTCTACACCGTCGCCGACCTTTCGGATGTGTGGGTGTATGCACAGATCTTTCAGAATGACGCCGGGAGGATTAAGCCAGGCGATCTAGCCGAAGTTACAGTGGATGCATACCCCGGACAGACATTTAAGGGAACGGTCGAGTATGTATTGCCCCAGTTGGACATGGCCACGCGGACCCTGCCTGTGCGTCTGGTGTTTCCGAACCCGGACCTCAAGCTTCGACCGGGCATGTATGTCAACGTTCGCATAGAGCTGCCTTTGGGTCGGCAGCTCGTGGTTCCCGACTCGGCCGTGTTCCACTCTGGGACAAAAAATCTGATCTTCGCATACGCTGGCGAAGGGAGCATTACGCCCCACGAAGTGGAGCTTGGTCCTCATGTTGGAAATCGGTATGTGATTGCCAAAGGTGCGCGAGCTGGAGAGCAGATCGTCACCTCCGCCAACTTTCTGATCGATTCCGAAGCTCAGCTTGCAGCGGCGGCAGGCGCCTTCATGCCTCCGCCTCCCGGTGCGGGCCAGGCCGCTTCGATGAATGCCCCGGCACAGGCGCAAGCCAAGGTGGAGTTGACGACCGATCCGTCGCCTCCCCGGAAAGGGAGCAACACCGTGCGGGTGAAACTGACCGATCAGGCAGGTAAGCCCATCGCTGGAGCGGAAGTCACGGTTACTTTCTTCATGCCGGCGATGCCCGCCATGGGCATGGCGGCCATGAAAACTGTGATTCAAGCGAGCGACAAAGGCGATGGCACATACGAAGGCAAGGGAGAACTCGGATCCGGTGGCACTTGGCAGGTTACCGTGGCGGCGCGTCAGAACGGACAAACCATTGCGAACCAGCAGTTGACCCTCAATGCCACGGGAGGAATGTAAGCATGATCGCCCGTGTCATCGATTGGTGTGCCAAGAACCGCTTTCTGGTCTTTACCGGCGTTCTTCTCCTCACTTTGGCGGGAATCTGGAGCATAGGCCGCATTCCGCTCGACGCTCTGCCGGATATTTCTGACGTCGAAGTCATCATCCACACCAACTGGGAAGGCGAGCCTCCCAACATCATCGAAGACCAAGTCACGTATCCAATCGTCACGACGTTGCTGGCTGCGCCGCGGGTCAAAGCGGTGCGCGCGCAGACGATGTTCAATGACTCCTACGTGTTTGTCATCTTCGAGGACGGCACCGATATGTACTGGGCGCGCTCTCGCGTTCTGGAATACATGCAAACGGCCGCGGCGCGGCTCCCCGAGGGCGTGCACCCGACCATTGGTCCCGACGCAACCGGCGCTGGCTGGATATACGAATACGCTCTCGTCGATCGCACGCACAAGCACAGTCTTGCCGATTTGCGCAGCCTGCAGGATTGGCACATCCGCTATGCCTTGGAGACTGTTCCGGGAGTGGCGGAAGTCGCGTCCATTGGAGGTTTTGTTCGCCAGTACCAGGTGCAACTCGACCCCAACAAGCTGCTGGCCTACGGTATCCCGCTGTCCACGGTCATCGATCGCGTGAAGTCAAGCACCAACGAAGTCGGCGGTCGTGTTCTGGAATTGAGTGGAACGCGGTACTACGTCCGCGGCCTCGGTTATCTGAAATCGCCCGACGATCTCGCGAATGTCCCGGTGATGGCGAAGAACGGAACGCCTGTGTTGATCAGGGACCTCGGGACGGTTTCGTTCGGCCCGGATATTCGCGAAGGAGTGGCGGAATGGCAAGGCGAGGGCGAAACCGTAGGCGGTATCGTGGTGATGCGCTATGGGCTGAACGCGCTCAATGTCATTGACGGAGTCAAGAAGAAACTGGCCGAGATCAAACGCTCGCTGCCGCCGGGGGTGGACATTGTCTCCGGATATGACCGCTCCGGACTGATTCAGGACTCGATCAAGACCCTGCAGCGCGACCTGCTCGAAGAAGCCATCATCGTCAGCTTTGTGATCGTCATCTTTCTTTTCCACTTCCGCTCCGCGCTGATTCCCATCATTACGCTGCCCATTGCCGTCGTCATGTCCTTCATCCCCATGTACTACCTCCACGTGAGCTCCAACATTATGTCGCTTGGCGGCCTGGCGCTGGCAATCGGCGTCCTGGTAGATGCCGCGATCGTGATGGTCGAGAACGGCTATCGGCATCTCTCCGAACGCCAGGCTGCGAGGATTCCAAGTTCTTCGAGCGAAACAGGTTCGGCAGACGGACCGCTGACAGCCGAGCCAATTTCAGAAACCGCCCGGCCACGCGATCATCTGCTATCGGAGCAGGAGCGGCGGCGCACTCTAATCGAGGCTGCCAAGCAGGTGGGCCCTGCGCTGTTTTTCTCCCTTGTGATCATTGTGGTTTCCTTCCTTCCGGTGTTTCTGCTCGAAGCTCAGGAAGGGCGCATGTTCAAACCGCTGGCCTGGACAAAGACTCTCGCCGTGGGCTTTTCTTCTCTTCTGGCCATCACTCTCGTTCCCGTGCTGATGGTCATGTTCATCAAGGGAAAGCTGCGCCCGGAGTCGGACAACCCGATTTCCCGAGTGACACAAGCCATATATCTCCCCGTGCTGCGACTCAGTCTCAAGTACCGGAAAACTACACTGCTGCTTGGTTTCATTTTCCTAGCGGCGACCTTCCCGCTCATGTTCAGACTCGGCAGCCAATTCATGCCTCCCCTTTATGAAGGTTCTTCTCTCTACATGCCGACCTCCCTCCCGGGGATTTCTATTGTTGAGGCTTCCAAGTTGCTGCAGGAACAGGACCGGATTCTGCGGTCGTTCCCCGAGGTGCAGACGGTCTTCGGTACGGTTGGGCGCTCCGATAGCGCAACGGACAACGCGCCGCTGGATATGTACGACACCACGGTCATGCTGAAGCCGCGGGAGAAATGGAGGCCGGGCATGACCTACGAAAAGCTCGTGCGGGAGATGGACGAGAAGCTCCAGTTCCCCGGATTAACGAACACCTGGACGATGCCTGTCCAAAACCGCCTCGACATGGCGTTGACCGGAATCAAAACGCCGGTGGGAATGAAAATTCAGGGTCCCACCCTGGACGGCATCCAACAGGTCGGCTCGCAACTGCAGCAGGTCCTGTCGGGGCTTCCGCAGGTGCGGTCGGTGTTTGCCGAACGCGTGGCGCAAGGCTTCTACGTCAACGTGGCCGTGAGTCGTCCGGAAGCCGCCAAGTACGGGCTGACCATCCAGGACGTCCAACAAGCGGTCGCGTCGGGAATCGGGGGTATGAACATTGCGGAAAACGTTGAGGGCCGCGAACGCTACCCGATCAATGTGCGGTATCAGCGCGACTTCCGCGACAACGTGGACCAGCTTCGCCGAGTTTTGATTGCGACTCCTTCCGGCGCGCAGATCCCCATCGAGCAGGTGGCGAATCTGTCTTTTTCGCGCGGGCCCTCCATGATCCGGGACGAGGACGGTCAATTGACCGGCTACGTGTACGTTGACCTGAACACCGCAGACTATGGCGGGTTTGTGGCCCAAGCCTCGAGGCTGCTGCAACAGAAGCTTAAGCTTCCGGTTGGCTACACCTATCAGTGGTCTGGCGAATACGAGTTCCAATTGCGGGCGAAGAAACGGCTCGAACTCATTATGCCCATGGTCTTCCTCACCATCTTTGTGCTCCTGTACATGATCTTTCACTCCGTTGTCGAGGCCGCCATCTTGATCTTTCCGACGCTCTTCGCTTTGACAGGGGGACTGATTCTTCAGTGGTGGCTTGGATTCAACTTCAGCGTCGCCGTCTGGGTTGGCTACATCGCGCTCTTTGGCATCGCTGTCGAAACGGGCGTGGTGATGGTCGTCTATCTGCACGAAGCACTTGACGGGAAACTCGCTTCGCGAGCCACGCTGCGGCACGAGGATATTGAGGCCGCCACAATCGACGGCGCGGTGCTCCGACTACGGCCGAAGCTCATGACCGTGTTCGCCGTGCTGGCCAGCTTGATTCCGATCCTTTGGGAATCCGGAATCGGGTCGGACGTGATGAAACCGATTGCGGCGCCTATTGTTGGAGGCATGGTGACCTCCACGATTGCGGTCCTCATCCTGGTGCCTGTTCTCTTTGCGCTCGTGAAGGAGCGCGCACTACGGCATGGAACGCTGCAACCTAAGACTCAGGAGGCTGCCACATAAGCGCTTGGAGGTACGGATGAGCAAAAAGAAACAGTTACCAAAGCCAACGGCAGCAGACAAGAAGGCTGCAATAGTGTTTGGTGGAGCGTTCCTTCTGTTGTTGCTGCTCTTGCCGTACGCGGTTTATCGAATCAGTTCATCCAGGCGGGTGACATCCAATGCGAATCAAGTGCCCGTCTACTTCAAGCAAGCAAAAGACGCCATGCCGTTTCCTCAGACGCTGGGTCCTGCTCAGTTCCAAATCGCGAATATCCGCGAAGCCTATTCCGTCGCTAAGGAAATTCCGGACGTTCTCGCGCAAGAGCCGTGCTACTGCTATTGCCAGCGAATGGGCCATCGCAGCCTGCTTGATTGTTTCGCAAGCTTGCATTCGACGAGCTGCAAGATATGTATCAACGAAGCGCGCTTGGCGGGCCAGCTGCACCGTCAAGGTAAATCAGCAGAAGAAATCCGTGTGGCCATCATTGCAAAGCAATGGGCCAATCTCGGAAGTTCGAAGTAGTCGCATAGCTATCAAACGGCACAAGGAGAAACGTATGACGAAGAGAACAATCACTCAGGGCACGGCAGTTCTAACTCTTACGATTGCGCTTGCAGGCTTCGGAGTATCCAGACCAACGCCGGCAGCAAGTGGGCAGGCCGGAGAGGAGAAAAGCTTCACCGGAACGATCAGTGATTCCATGTGCGACGCAACACATATGGCCAAGAACAAGACTCCGGCTGAATGCACCCGCATGTGTGTGAAAGACGGCCAGAAGTATGCACTCGTCGCTGGAGACAAGGTGTACACCCTTGAAGGCCATGAAGCGGAGTTGAATAAGCTGGCCGGCCAGAAGGTCAGAGTGAAAGGCAGCTTGAAGGGCGAGACCGTGACCGTGGAATCCGTAAACCCTGCGAAATAGCGCGTGCTCACGGAGAGCAACAAACGTCGCAGGCTTTGGCTTGCAATCCGTCAATCCCTTCTTTCCCGATGATCGGGACCATGACGAGTCCTGCGACCGGGTCGGCCCACCAAAAGCCGAAAGCAGCGTTGAGCAACAACCTGCCAAGAAGGATGCCGGACAGATAGGTGCAAAACTCCGTCTGTTTATCGTCCGCGTGTACGGTCGAGGGCGCCAAAACCATTCGGTTAACACCGTTGACCATCGAAGAGCGGCGCAATAGCTTCGTTTCTATTCTAGAACAGGAATCCCTCGTCAGCAGATACTCCTGCTTCTGCCGGTGCTGAAGCTGGTCTGCTGGTGGGCATAGCTCCGCTGGTTTGACCGGTCTGTTGTTCTGGCTGTGGCCTCTGTCGGTTCTCATTCTGTCGAGTCAGTGTCGTTTCTGGTCGCTCGTCCAGTTCATTCAAGAGCTTCCGCTCGAGGGCCGCGAGATTCCCCACTGACTGCCCGATTAGCATTTTCGCCTTGGCATCGTTATAGCCAAGCCGGCGCGCAACCTCACAGATTCTTGCGAGTTGTTCCTCCCTTTCACTGCGACCTATGCCCGGCTCCGCGGACTCTTCGGTGGCTCCCTGAGTGCTCGGATAGAATTCACCACTGATCTCAGTTGCCCGTTCTGCATCTGTCTCATGCACAACGTATTGAGCCCCACGCGATAGCTCAATGCTCGCGTGGCCCTCGCTCAAAAGCCTGGCGGGTTCGGTCATGTTGGCAACCAAGGTCCGTAAGTCCGTCCCTCCGATTTCTAGACTCAGGATGTAGGCCACGGACGAGTGCCTAGTTCCGTCTCGGTCGGAATACGAGATTTTCTCCGGGCTTGCTTTTAAGGTCGCCTTGATGCCGCTCAGACGGCCCCCGTTCAACCGCCGAATCTGCATCAAGCCGTTCGATAGATTCCGAATCGACCGGTAGCTGCTCGTGTGCAGCCTGCAGATGGCCCCGAAGGTGGGGAACTTCTCTAGAATGAAATAGAGATCGCCCGAAGGCCTGCAATCACCGCGCTCCAGATCCGGGCAACCGTCGCCGCAGGGCTCAACCGGCTGGCCCTTCCTCGGGCCGTCGATGTACTTGTAGTTGCCGGGCCAGGGTTCCCCCTCGGGGTGTTTTTGCGTCCGCCGCGTCGCTTGCATTTCGAACCGAATGCCGTCGCCATTCGAAATCTGCACGAGTTCTCCGTGGCACTTGCATCCAGTGGGCGCCCACCACGCGTATTCGGTCCTCAACACTTCTCGTGGATCATCATTGAGGAAAATGATCCCTAGTTCGGTCGGTTTCTCCCCATGTGCCTTGGAGATGTCCGGAGCGGGCTCCCAAACGACGTCCTGCCCACGAAGTGTCTTCCGTTTGAAAACGAAGTGGTCCAGTCGTCGCGGGTGGCTGTTTCCGTTGCCCGGCTCCGGCCCCTCGCCGATAGCAACCTTAATTGTTACCGGGAGTTTTTCCAGAGCCGTGCCGTTCTCATCGTGTGTCAATCCGAGAATGCCCATTGAAGTTCCACCTCCTGATCGGCGTATTTGTTTTGGAAAATGCCGGTTGACCTTGGAAACTGAAGATAACTTCAGAACAGCGTGAGTTGGCCTTCAAGGATGCCTTCACGGCGCGAAGGCTTACGACGAATCGATTCCAGAGGAGTCGAGAGGGGGATCAAGGGACTGGCGGGTGCAACGGGAGTCTCACCTTCAGCGAGTCCCAAGTCCTGAACAACTTCCGTTGTTGGACCTTCCGTTTCGGATGATCTCACAGCAAAGACCTCTTCCTGCTTCTTTTGCAACGCACTCCAAACCGCGTCTGCTCTCTCTCCGACCCCTTTCTCCGTGACCAACTCGCGTGCCATCGCCATGAGGATGTCGTCTTCTTCATTGATCGCTTGCAGACCTTCCGAAGAGAACTTGCCTTCCATTGCCAATGAGACTAGCAACTTCTTCCCCATGAGCCGTAAGCAACTCTCCTGCATCGTCTCGGCGTAGTGGAGGAACTTCACCTTCACGGGAAGCCGCTGCCCGAACCTCCAACTCCTTCTGCTAGCTTGGCGAAGCACGTAGATGGAGTATCCAGTCTCGTAGAACAGGATGGTGGGAAAGTCGATCAGGTCCAGCCCTGTCTGAACGAGTTTCGGGTGGCAAAGCACAGCCTGTACGCCGGCGCGGAGTTGACGCTCGTACCAGCCCTCCCGTGCCTCGGGCGGCACTTCTGTCGTCAGCACGGCAACACGGACACCTTCGTTCGTGAGGATGCGCTCCAACCTTCGGGTCACATCTCGCTTTTGCGTGTACACGGCATAGATCTGGCACCGACGACCGCGCGCCAGCTCCGCTTTCACTTCCTCTACTAAGCGGCGCTCCTTCGCGTAGACGTAGTCCTCGTTCAGATCTGGCGTCTCCGCGATAAGGAATTTCTCTCGCCGCTGCGTCTCCGGGTCATATTCCCACCCAAACAAATTCCCCAGGCGAAAGGGCCGGTCTGGATAAAGCAATAGGGCGTTCAATGCCACGCTCGTAACCGACTGGTTCCCACGATGCTCCTTCAATGCCTTCTTCACGTCCTCTTCAAGTTTCTTGTAGGCTTCCTTCAGGGGAGGGTCCATCTCGACGCCGACGACCTCTTCCCGGTAGGGCGGCAGCGCCTGCGAGATATCTTCCAGCGAGATGAACGCTCCCAGGCTCAGCAGGAAACGGCCAAACAGCAGCGGCGATGCCCCTGGACGCCGGCGAACACGTTTCGTCACGCGCGCGTCTGAGCAGGCGTTATCCGCCGGCTCGATTACAGTGATCTTTTCAAGTAGCCCGTAGGTTTCTGTGAAAGCTCGCACTCCGGCTTCGCCGTACTCAAAACCTTCCTTGACCATCTTCGCCGGTTCGAGGCGGAAGAGGATGTTGAACACCTCATCGGCGTAGCCGCCGAGTAGCGTTCCGGTTAGCACGACAGTGCGCTGTGCACATCCAGCCAGCGTGCCGAGCGCATTTCCCTGAGCCGTATCACCCTTCAACTCGTGCACCTCATCTGCGATGGCGTAGTCGAAGAAATCCGGCATGTAGCGGCCAATGAAATCCACGGGAGCGAAGCGCCGGATTTTCTTCCCGTCGGCCTGCCACAGTGCGCTATACAACTCCCGACGTGATTTCGCGGACTCGTCACCGTTCCGGGTGCCCAGAACCTCGCTCAACTTGGCCTTCTTGAAGTCCGCTGACAGCAGCCTCTCTCCGTCGTCACCCAAGTAAACCGGGCAGCCAGTGTCTGCGTTCACAACAGAGCCTTGGTAGCGGCCGCAGTGCGCCAGCCCGTACGCGTGTCGCCAGAAGTAACTGAGCTTCCCGCGGTCACGCCCCATAATGAACAGCGCCGGGAACCCACAGATGGAATCCCAACGCTCGCGAGCCGTGCGAGCCGTCCTCCGCTGGCGCAACTCCGTGAGTGTGGTGCGGAGCCCTTCCCGGATGATCCGACCGTTGCGCAGCCTGACTTCGTTGACCCCTGTGTGGCCCACAGAACTTGTCGGAGTGCGCAGTCCGTCGATGAAAAAGACGCGCACGCGGGGCAGAGTTAGAAATGCTTCTCTTGCCCACTTCTCGACCAACTGGGGCGGAACCATGGCGAGGGCCGTGAATGGTCTGCGGCCGCTGTGCACATGGATAGCACCTAGCGAGATCAGGGTTTTGCCAGTCCCGCACTCCGCGATTACCGCTGCGCCCCGAGCCTCATTCCAGCGCTTTACCACACCCATAATCGCTAGCTTTTGCGCAGGAAAAGGTCTGCGTACGAGTTGCTCAACGAGCGGCGAAGCTGCGTCTTCAAAGCCGTGCAACGGCGGGTAGGTCTGAAGAATCCGTTCACCCAGTTCGGGGGCCCACGCACGCAAATATGTCGCGATGGAGTCGATCTCCTTCGGCAGTGGCATAGTCTTTTCCTCATGGTTTGTTCAGTCGGGCAAAAAGCTTCCAATAGGAAACGTCTCAGGCGGCGGCAGACGCGAACACTAACGCCAACCGGATTACGTACGGGCCGCCTAATGTCGTAGATTTGAACTACTCTCAAGAGAGCAGACGGGGCGGAGCGTTTGGGTTGCAGGACCGCTCGAATTGAGGCGAATCGGCATGGGACGACGAGGGCATGGATATGGCAGTGAAGACCATTTCATTCATTACAGAGCTGACCATCCCGGATTGCTCGACTCGTACATCAAAGCTGCCCTGCCACATCCGGTCGACATAACCTGGCTGTATCCGGCGCAAAGGGTTGTCGAGGAACCTAAGGATCTGACCTTCGTGGATTTCACTGAGCCACAATTAAAAAAATGGCACGCTTTTTGGCCGAATCCGGGCAACAGAAGCTGGGATGGAATTGCGCGGTGCGATGAGGAGTGGCTTCTATTTGAAGCCAAAGCAAATGAAAACGAGCTATGTTCGCCAGGAACTGGCGCAACGCCGCCAAGTTTGCAACAGATTACAAGGGCTTTGGATGAAGTGAAGCTCTTCCTCGGTGTGCCTTCCGAAACGGTCTGGCACGGGCGCTACTATCAATACACGAATCGACTTGCCGTTCTGTACTTTCTGAACGTGGTGGCAAAAATTCCCGCGCGCCTCGTCTTCCTGTATTTCATAGGGGACGTATTTCCTGACGGAAGGCCGTGCCCGCAGAATGAACAGGCCTGGAGACTGCTCATTACAAAATGTCACGCAGAGCTCAAATTGCCCGAAACGCATAGACTGAGTGACCGTACGCACGATGTATTCGTCCCTGCCATAGCTCCAGGCAAATGATAGGTGGCGGATTCAGGTAACTTCCAGGAGATCGATCCGTTCTCTTCTGGGATTCGGATGAGACGTTCTCTCAGGGCTCTGCCAATCCATTTGAGGAACGTTTCCTTATTTCCTTTGACCAGAACGGGCGAACACCCGAGCCCTAGCAAAGGCCGTATCGCCTTTCGTTCCTTGAGCTCTCGCATGAACCACGGCGCCCATTCAGGCGCCGCAGGCAAACCATATCGGTACGCAACACGATAGAGCACAAAAACCGGATCGTCGTCGCACAAAATAGTGCGTACGCCCTCTCGATCTGCGCCTGGTTTCGTATTAGCTAATTCCTCTGATACCGCCACCAAATGCCGGGCCGGACGCTTCCTGCCCGGCACCGCGATGCTCCCGCGAAAGCATTGCGCTTCGGGCCCAAGAGAAGCAGAAAAGGTTGCGCGGCCCGGAAGTTGAATTTGCAATACCGCTGCCTCGGTGACTGCCGCCCATAGCGCACCAATCTCCGAATCTCCACCGATCATAGAGATAAAGTGTGCGTTTGCCTGGCATTGTCCATTTTTCGTTCCTTCTAAAACCGCGCGATCAATGTGAACCCGAACCCGGGTAGTCGTTCCCCTCATGCGCTTGGTGAACTCCAACGATCCAAAGCGTTCGTGTGCGTTTTGCATTCCCGTTTCCTCCAGACGTTGGTTGCAGGGCACTCACGCACCGCGGGCGGCGGTCTTGTTCGACTTCGAGGCTGCTCCTTATGGCGCAACTCTCCTAATTGCCGCGACGGCGCTTGAATACACTGTCCAGTATTTCGTTGCATCGTCCACTTCTGAGCCCTGAATCACGCCGCCAGATTCGACCCGCACAGCGGGATAGTTGCTCTCATGCAAGGCTTCGGAGTAGTGCCATTCCTGGCCATCCGAAACAATCAGGTGGTCACCGAAAGCACCAGGACACGCTCCGTTGCAGACCAGGAAGGGTATACCCGCCAGCGCGGTCAGCTCGTCATAGTGTCCGTTGTTGGCTTCCTCATCCGCCATCACAACCGCACCTGGGATTTCCTTTCCGTCGACAGCCAGTGCCGGTGATTCTTCGAGTCGGTAGCCTATTTTTTCAAAAATACTGCTGTCTCGTTCGGCACAAACCAGCGTTGAGTAACATCGGTCACCCATGATTTGTCTCCCCTCTCTGTAGGACCAGTCACTTCACAGTGCTAATCTCCCCCGTACAGAAAACCAACGTCAGCTCGTTCGAGAAACGCTCTTTCTCTCGAATGACGGTCTTTCCGTCTTCTTCCTCTTCCGATTTGTCCACCAGTTTGATCGACTGCCAGTGCGCGATGTGTCTCGTCTCCCCTTCACCGAAGGTGCCGTTGAGCATTCCGGCCGTGCAGAGCAGACCAACGTGCCCTCCGTGCAGAGGTGTTAGTGGACGGCCAGTTACGTCTGCCTGCTGGCCGAAAACCACGCTTGAAGCCTGTCGATAAGCGGACGATCTCGGCAACAAGTCTTCTATTTCGTCCAACGGAAGCCCCCGGTGGACGAGGCGCACTGGACCGCCCGGAGGCGCAGCGTATATGCAATCAGGTTCCGCTGGTAGCGGCGGAAGTTCTTCCAGTTTTCTTTCGAGGGAGCCTAGCCATAGCTGCGCCTGAATGATCTCGTTGTCCCGCAACCGATCCCTTTCCTGCCGAGTGCGGCGCACTCCTAGAAGCACGACCTGCGCGTACCGGACGCTTTCAGGCTCAGTGAGGCGGTAAACGCGTATGTCCCGGAAATGCATCGAAAGCACGACAGCGCAATCAGCAACTCGCTTGGCAGGCACTACGAGCACGAGGATGCCGCCGGATTTCAGCCAACGGTACACATGCTCCAAAAAGAGCTTCTCCATCCGCTGCGATTTCTCTTCGCTGATTTCGAAGTCGTAGGGCGGGTTCAAATAGATCAGCGAGAAGGATTCCACCGGGCACTGCACGTCAAAGCAGTTGCCGTGAATCACGGCGATTCCTTCAGCGCGAGCCTGTTCGGCCCGCCCGGCATCCAGTTCAATGCCGTACTGCAAAACCTTTTTGTTAGAAATGATTTCAGAAAAAGCTGCGCCATCCCCCACGCAAGGGTCGAGCGCGCAACAATGTTTGTCCGGAAATACCAAGAATCCACGGATCCGCTCCGCCTCTGGTATCGGAAGAGGGTAGAACCCCAACCGCTCACGTCCCGCCAAACGCATCGCAAGCCTCCTTTTGCGCGCCTTCTGCAAGAGTATCGATGTCCTGCTGCGCCTCGACCTGCCTGCGCACTTTCAAGGCCACGCGCAACCCGACAGCCATTCCGAGTTCAATCCATTGGGCCTCGTAAACTGCCTCAGAGTTTGCAAGAGCTTTGCGAAGGCGAGCTTCCCTGTGCAGCCTGAGAGGGCCGATGAGCTTTTGCTCCAACCACAAAATCTCGGCATAGCGGCCCGCTTGTTCACTTTGCGTTGCTTCGATTAGCGCCTCTCGGTCGTCACCGGCATAAATGGATTCGGGATCTGCTTTTTCTGCATAAGCGACTACTGGCGTTTCCCTTCTCTCTTTCTGCCGCTGTGCTCTCAGGGAAAGGCTCCCTTGAACCTGTGCCGCAACCCATGTGTTTGCAGAACGGCGCGGCCTATAATCGGGCGTGGGTTTCGCATGGCTTCGGCATCATCCAGCTCGTCATCGACACTCTGTCGCCAGCGCGTCGCCAGGATCGAACGCAAGATGGAGCGCATCGAATGTGTGTTTGCGAACGGCAGTGCGATCGTGGTCTCTCCGTCCCTCGCAACTTATGTCAGCGTCGGAGATGAAATCTCTTTTGCTCTCGTGACGCAGGTTGTTGATGCTGGAACGGAGATCTATGTTGGAAAGAGTTCGCTGGCTACAGGGCACCGCGACGTATATCAGGCGACGATTGGCTGTGTGAGCCAACCCAGGCTGGACAAGCGGGGGGAGTACTTCGTTAGCGCCGAGGTGCCGAATGGGCAACTCGGAATATCTTCGATTCGAATCGAATCCGAAACATTGCGTGATTACTTCTATGTTGCAGACCGTCAGAGCAAATGGGAACGCCAACTAAACCTGTATCAGGTTCTACGAGCTTCGCCATCTGCTCCACCCGCTGAGCTTCGGCTGGCCTTCAAACTGCGGGATCTGGAGCTGCGTGCTTCCCGCTCTCCAAAAAGCGAATGCCAAGCGATTGAGAGAGCATTTAACATCGTCGCCCAAGAGGAGTTGCGCGCCTGCTATGACGCCTTATTGAAAGATTCATTGGCACCTGCCGTCTTTCCTTACGGCGGGTTCGGCTCCTCCATTCGAGTCGTGGGAGAAAGGTCCCGTAACGGCGATGTATTCTTCACCAAACGCATACTCGCCTTTTTGCCAGAACAGAGGCATAGGCACTTCCGAGCTCTCCTGCGGCGTTGTGACTTCTATGAAGGCCGGGCCCTCTATCGCGATTTGGGTCGAAAACTCGAAGTTTGGCTTGATCCGGGCGTGCTGCCCCTGGTCTGGGACACAACCTGGAACCAGTGGAAGCACTTGCTCGGGGCAAAAGTTGAACTGAAAGCTGTATTCGTCCGGAGTGGCAAATGCCGTCGACGCCGCAGCCAAAGGGAACTTGTGCACTGGGAGATGGCATTGCCCAGCCGTGTGGAAGTTACGCTGCCGGCGGACATCCATTCACAGATCGAGAAAGCAAAGACCATGTTTCATCGCTTCGGTCAATACTCGGATGCCCTTGAGCAGATCCGGGCTGACATCGCTAAGGCGCCCATCGAAAAAAGGGATCTTCAACGCATCTGCGGAACGCTCGGCATTCCAGGTGATTTCGACGTTGTCCAGATTTCCTGGCAACCTGACTACGATCCTTTCTTCTACCAACAGCTCTCCCGTCGCGCGCGAACCTTCTATCTGTTCCGCAATGAGTACATCTTTGACCTGGAGCGCGGAGTGGCCATTGAGACCCCCGAGCTAGGTCATGCGACCTATGTCTTCGCCAAGCCTAAAAGCATGGCCGTGTTCCTCGCCAATTATGCAAGGACCACCAAGGAAGACATTCTCGAGAACCGAAGCAATGTGGCCGAGCGCCTGGGCTATCTGGGGCGCGTCGTGCACGGTGCCAATCCGCGTGGCTGGCTCAAGAAGATAAAGGCCCATGTCGGTGAACCTCCGGATGTTGCTCATCTGTGACCTGAATCATAAAATGGCCGAGCACATGAACTCGGACAGATTCATCGCTGAGCAGAATGCGTATTTCGCGCGCTCTTACGAGCAGTTTGCCTTGTTCGGTGGGCCTTGCGTCTATTTTCACGACGAATGTCTGCGCGCGGGACGAGACGCGTTTCTATCCATGCGGCACATCGAGATGCTCTATGCCACTCTTACAGCATGGGGCATGCATCGTATGGGGGACGCGGAAACGACGAAGACGAAGTTAACCGAGTGGAGGCAATTCCACGGTTCGATCTTCGCGCTGGCCAGTGGGTTAGAACAATTCCGGCCATGCAGCTTATTGAACATGTCAGAGACTGATTATTCAGACGCCGTGCTCCAGTTGAGACCGTACTATCAGGCGCTAGAGTTATCCGTGTCAGAGGCCACGATAGTCGTCAACTCAAAGGCTTTCCATCATCTCTTCCCAGAGTTTGTTCCACCGATCGACCGGCAGTATACGATCCGCTTCTTCACGCAAGTGCCAGAACGTTGGCGAGACGCAAAGGGAAAATTTCGGATCATTTCACTTCCCCCAGGAATCGACGCGCAGTTCGATTTGTTCCACAAGACTTGCGTGGATATCAAGCGCCTTGCTGACCGGATTGACCCTGCTTTGCTCGAAAATGAACGTCGCCTGCATGGCGTCATGGCTCCGAAGGCGCTAGACAACGCGATTGTGAACTACATCAGAATTGTTTCTGGACGGTAGACCTTGAGCCGCCAGACCGCTGGTGTGATGCAGGCGTTTGATCCGGGGGTCGCCGCCAAGAACAGCTCCTGATGCTGACCACAACCCCCAGCCTTACTGGCGCAAGAGCCTTCCTGAGCGGCGTCCCGTCGGCGAAACTGTTTCTTTACCAACCGGAGACCTGCTCATAGCCGCAGCATTGTTCCTCCTGCGCTTCTGGATGCGGCGCCACGTCGCGGGGTCGATCCTTAACGGCATGGTGTGACCTGTCGCCAAGTTCACGAACCCGCCATGATGTTCGATCGTACCGTAGCGGAACAGGTGGGCCAGCAAGCTGAGGGAGTGATTGGCCAACGTGGCATTGACAAAAGGTTCTTGCCTGTCGAGAGCCTCTGCGGCGCTGCAGCTGGGTAGGCTGTCCTCTTCGAGCTCGGTGTTAGTCACTTCCGGGTAGAGGTCCGCGACAGTTCGCAGCCGATTTCCCGTTCGTCTGTTTTCATAGTTCAAGGGCTCACCCAGTATGAACTGCCCATTGTTTGCATTGTTTCCGATGTCTAGCCAGTACCCAACCGAGCTCGAACGGGTGACGCAACTTTGAATTGCAGCTCGGGCAGCTCGTGTATCGACACAGCCAATTACGATATCCACGCGCGTGAGCGGCTGATTCTCTGTCAGGTGCTCGGGGACAGCTTCCCAATCTAATTCCCAGAACACGTTCAGCCGGTTCACCAGCACCACGGATTTGTATAACCCAATCTCGGATTTGCTAAACGGCTGCCGCACGCAGTTTGTTGCTGCGATTTTCTCTCCATCTAAAACCGTTACGTGCAGGCCTCCAGGATGCCCGCGGACGATAAGCGATTGGTGGAGATAAGGCAGGCCAGAGGTGAGAGCGCTACCGGCTCCGCCGCAACCGACCACGACCACGCGCACCTGTCGTTGTAATAGCGGTGCGTGGATAGTATGCACTCCCATCTTTTCAGAACTCCTTGTCGGATTCTATGAATTCGGACAGAGTCTCCTTTGCATCGGTTAGCAATCCAGTCGGGAAGGTGCGGTCATTGTTCTTCAAACTTTTCCACATCCCAACGAATCCCTGCCGATGCTTGGTGAGGCGCACAGCTCCGGAGGGGTGGGTAAATTCCGAGCCGAAGTAGGCGTCCTCCCAAGCCGAATTCGAATTCGCAGTCAATTGGCCGGGAATTCTCATCGTTCCTGCACAAACGCTTCCTCTAGAATCGGTGTTCCAGTAGGGTGCGGTTTTGAGCCGCGTCTCTGCTGTCGGGCGGGTGTTCTCTGCGAGCGCACGAACAAATAGCTCGCGCCCGCAAACCTTGAAGACCAACGGGGGGTGTGGATAAAGGTGGCCGTTGAGGTCTCTTGCTCCTTTCTCTTGTCCACCAAAGAACATCACGCGGGACTGCGCCCTCGCCCACCAGACAATCAAGTCCGGGGTTCTCGCGAGGACGCACTCGGGCAGAACTTCGGCTGGAATCGCCGTCCCCAGGCCCTGCGACAATCGACGAAGAAATGCCGTGGTCAGTGAACGACCGGCTGCGAGATATGGCGATCCCTGGTTGTCGACTCTAACTTCATGGACTGTAGCGAACGCCGTTGAAGCGTCGGTGTATATCATTACCGCGCACTTCAGCACGAATTTGCGATTGCCGCCGATCCGTACGTGCGAGTCCATGGTTCCTCCTACGAAGTCACCACCCCCTCGGTGTTTCCCGGCATCTTTTCTAACAAGCGAGTCGTTGCGGCAAGTACATCGCAGACGACTCCGAAGATGCGAAATGCCGTCCTGACGCTCCTCGCGTCATTCGGCTCGATGGGAATGATCAGGTTCGGTTCGGGAGTAGTTTCGAGAGCATACTCTGCTTCCTCTTCAAAACACGCCTCGACTGCGTCATAAGGGGAAAAGACTGCGAGTAAACCCGGCACAGGAGGATTTGCGTCGAACAGTTCTGCGCGCACGTCTTCACTTAAGGCGGGCCTTTCGGCCCGGTCCGATATCCGATCAATTTCTACCGCATGATCGAGGAGTTGGCCGGCAAGAGCAGATCCGAGTGTTGCGCGGAGTCGGCTCAGATCTTCTTTTTCCAGAGGCTCTTCCTTCATTGAAGCGGGAAGGCATCCCGCCACATCTGGGAATTCGTATTCCTCTGGGTTTGGCTCGCCAGCAGACATTTCCCGATACATTTCGGCCCGTTCCTCCGCGTCACGATAGTCATAGACACGGACCCATTTGGAGAGCCCTCCTACGAATAGATCGAAGAAAGTGCGTGGGAGACGTCGGTCGATTGTCTCGAGGACTTGGAACGTGGGTCCAAGAACCATGTACCCGGCACTCTCCGGGTCGAGGGTCAGGTACAGCCGGTTATCCTTCTGCTTGTCTTCCTGAGCGAATTCATCAACGCAAGATGTCAGCGCTGCATGATACGTGAAACGCCTCTGGATCGCTTCGCCCCCGTGCGCCTTGATCCAATCAGCCAGTGTTAGTTGGACGAAGGTAATCGGGTCGTGTTTGGCCTTTTTCCAGAGATTGGCTGGTGCGATGTTGAGACTCACGAGATTTGCGGCGAGAGGAATCAGCCTCTGGGCATCTACCACCAAATGATGCTCCGCTGGGACGCCGTCCAATCGTGGGAGGGTGAGTCCGTTGTTCCTACTCATCAATTGGGCGGCAACCAGGCCGGTGGCGCTGCTAATGGCAAGCGGCCGTACTCGTGACTGCCGGCTTGGACGGCGACGGCGATTAGCTGGGAAGCTTCTTGCAGAGCACGGCATCGCGCGAACCTCCCGATCAATGTCCCTTTTCGCGAGCGGTCTTTTCGAAGCTTTTGCAGCTTTTCGAGGACTGCCCCTTTCGATTGTTTCTTGGGCTGGTTGCGATTTCTCTTCTTCAAAAGGACTTATCCCTTCGTGCCGATCGCCCGGACGAAGCTGTAGCGGAGTTTCCCGCCGTCTGTCTCGGGTCCGGTGATAGATGCAGTGGCCAGATCCGGATATTGGTTGGCATAGACTGCCCGAACCTCTTCCAAGGTGATCCCTGGGTTCGGATCAGGAAGCTTGACTCCGTTGTAGGTAAATTCTCGAACAAGCGGGGTGGTTTCGATCATGGTGTTATGGCTCTCCTGTGATTCTGAGTTGTAGTCCAATACTTCTTAACTTCAGAAGAGACTCGGCATTGGTCCCGTCTTCGCATCCGGGGAAGCATCAACGGTGGGCTCTGGTGTTGCTTTCTCTTCTCCAGTTCCTTTCTCTTCCGGTCTCTTCTTCCGCTCCGCCGTCTTCCGCCTTGCTTCCTCCTGAGCAACCTTGGCTGCCGCCTCCATCTGTGACTTTGCCTCCGCGAGGTTTGTCCTCAGGTGCCGGTGCGATTCAACGTAGCCCAAGAGATGGATACTCAACTCGGCATCGAGTTCCGCTGGCGTTCCCGAAATGCTGAATGGGGTCGCGAGTGCTGCGTTTTCCGTCTCGCCAGTCCTTTGTGGAATGACGTTTACGCGAACTGCGTCGTCATTCAGACGAGCTACCGTGATCATCACCGTTCGATCAGCGAGAATTGGCATTAGTTCTACAAACACGTTTCCTCCTATCCACTTATTGTTGGGAATGAACGTACAGAATTGGCGGCGGCGTTACAGATCCGTCGGAATTCGAAAGCACGTAACGTGTGGAAGGCCCTGAAATCAACCTAGCCGTGTGCGGCGCGCGATTGCCTTAGGCCGACAGCAGCTCACTCACCATAGGTTTGCCCGTGTCGCTCTAGAGCACAGCGCCAGAACCGTCAGTTCTGAGTCCGCTGTATCAACTGCTGATCTACGCGGTGCGCTTGATAGGCATCGGAATCACAATCTCGCCTTTGATCTTCGCGGCTTTGTCCAGACCAACCCCGGGCAGTGCCCTGAACGTTTGCGCTATGTGACCGCTAGCTAGGTGCCCGTAATATCGCTCGACCATTTTCGTGTCAACATGCCCCAGTTGCTCAGCGACAACTTTCAAGGAAACGCCCAAAGTGATCCATCGGCTCGCGGCAGTGTGTCTCAACTGATGAAATCCGAAGCGCTTAATCTTGGCTACCGAACAGGTGCGCTGCATTGGTTTCTTTTGGCTATCTTTGGCCCAGGGGTCGCCGCTTTCGCGTAAGAATATGGCCTCACCCGGATCGCGGTTGGTGCACACTTCTCGGAAAAATCGCGTCGCCTCTGGGTCGAGGTGCACATACCTCTGCCTACCCCCTTTGGATTTCGCAATGAAAAGGGTGCCCGCCGAAGCATTGAAATCGCTGACGCCCAACCGGCCCAATTCTCCGTACCTAGCGCCTGTGTATAGGGCGGCCCGAACAAGGCGCTGAAAGTCCTTCTCACTTGCGCATGCCTTCACAAAACTCCGCTGTTCTTTCTCGCTGAGGAATACTGCCCGCGCGACCTCGACGTTTTCAAATGGCGACACCTTCCACGCCATCGGATTTGCATAGACACGTCCTTCTTCTAGCGCCAGGTTCAACGCAGCCCGGAGACGTCGCATGATTCTGTTCGCAGTCGAACGGCGCTTTCGGAGATCCTCCTCGGTTTGAATGTGCGGCTCGTTTTCCTGCTCGTGTTTCCGATTCGTTCGCCTTGGACTGGCAGCAATATTTGCCCGCCACTCCTCGAGCTTTGGACGCGTCAACTTGGCAACTTGCAGAGTGCCGACATTGGGGATTGCATAGGCCTCTAGATCGTACTTTGTATGACGGTAGTCGGGAGCGCCACGACGCTCCAAATGGTGTAGATAATCCACACAGCACTGATTTACCGTGTATCCGCCACGACCACTGACGTGCTCGCCTGTTGCCAATGTCGTCGCCGTCAAAAACCAGGTGCGGGCCTTTTCTTGTGCCTGCGCGAAGTCCAATACTCGTGCACCTTCGGCATCCAAAATGTCATCTGCCAATGCAAGCTTCTCTTCCTTGCGGAATCCCTCTATTTTGTAGCGCGCCAGCCAAACACCTCCTCTTCTTCCTTTCCGATAGCCTAGAGCTCTGCCTTGGGACAAAGGCATCCAAGCTATCGTGCCGATAGGAATTCCTCTCCGCGCTGTTCTGCTTCCAAGCTCCTTGTTAGTTACAGTTCGCGCCACAGGTAGTCTCCTCCCAGTCGCCAACTTCCTGCAGCCCAATTATTCCATTTTTGCCAACTATTTGCCAACTTTCCGGGCACAAATTGCATGGTTGTGCAAGCTCATGCAAGACCGCGCATGGACAACGTATCGCATTGTTACTAAATGCTTTATATGGATATTGGGCCGCGGACGGAGAAGGGCGTAATTCGATGAGCGCGCCCCTGATAAGGGCGAGGTCGGTGGTTCAAGTCCACCCAGGCCCACCATTCCCCTGTTTTCGCCCGTTCGAAGATCATGTCGAAGGGCTTTCTGTAGGTGGGATAAACACTTAGCGCATCCACGGCGCATTTCGATAGCACCATCCTCAGCAATTTCGCTTTTTCCTGCGGAGTCTGCGTAACGTACAGAGAATGCGCCTTATTCGCGAGTTCCAAAATGCGAACGCGGTCGAGCGCCCGCTCGGGATTTTCCGCCTGTTCGAGCTCCCGCAAGGACGTCAAGAGCGATTGCTCCTCCTCCTGCCACTCAGCGGACTTCGCCTCCCAGAATTCCTCGGTGATTTTTCCGTCCAGGCGGTCCACATAAGCCTGCTCCAGCCGTCTGCGGAGTAGGGCCAGCCGCTGCTCGATTCGTTCGGCCTGGCGTTTCCTGAGCGCTTCCTCGTGGGTCTTATCGGAGACCAAGGACTCTTCAAGCTGCGCCAAAACGTCGTCGGGGATTCGGATTGCTTGCAACACCTGGCCGAGACGCTCGGCCATCACTTCTTCACGAAAATAAGGCAGATCGCATTTGCCGCGATAACCCGTGCAGCGGTAATACGTGTACTTCTGCTTCTTGAATTCGGCGGTCACGGCGCAATTGTCGTAAGCGCAGCGGAGCAAGCCGGAGAATGCGAACTCGTGGATCTGTTTGCGAGGACGCGCTTTGCCGTTGAGCACCTCGCGCACGCGGGAGAATATTTCAGGGCTCAGAAGAGGAGGATGCGTGCCTGCGTAACTCTTGCCTTCCCACTCGTAGGTGCCGATGTAGAACGGATTCCTGAGTAGTTTTTCCAAATGCCACTTCGTGAAGACCTTGCCGTATTCCGTTTTGAGAAACCGGCGCAACGTGGCCAGCGAGTACATTCCCGTAGCGTAGAGCTTGAACATTCGCTGCGCGATCGGCGCGTTGTCGGGATCAACCTCAATCGTGCGCAACAGTTTGTTGTTCCGATAGCCAAGCGGCGGCCGGCTCGGGTAGATGCCCTGGGCTGCTTTCTCGCGCATGCCTTTGCGCACTTCATCGCGCAAGTTCTCGATGTAGTTTCGGGCAATGACGAGCTGAATGCCGTGCACCAATTTGGCTTGTGATTTCGAGTCCTTGCT